>Ga0222679_1000027_pt1 | contig 59440 bp, 94 predicted proteins | sample AntAcemetagen939_FD_179843 | JGI IMG/M metagenome (GOLD analysis project Ga0222679, IMG submission 179843) | Saline water microbial communities from Ace Lake, Antarctica - #939 | ecosystem: Environmental > Aquatic > Non-marine Saline and Alkaline > Saline | place: Antarctica: Ace Lake...
TCCTCCTTTCGCTACACATAACATAGCTGTCGCGCTACGCTTTGCATCACACACGTGCTCATTATGCGTAACTTAACTTTGTTGTAAGCTTTCTTTTAGTTGTTTGACCCATTTATTTCTTTCCACCACCCGCTCTATTTCTTCACGGTTACTTTTTGTATAATAACTTACATCCCACAAAATACTCTTCAATTTTTTATTAGCCCATTCTTCGGCATTTGATATTGTTGGATATTTTGGTTCATAACAATCAAAATCTATAGATTCATTAATTTGTTTTATCATAAAACTTTTTAATTCTTTGTGATCAAATGTTGGTTGTTGCCATTCTCTAACTTTTTCAAGCATTTTGTTATATTTTGATTTTTGAGATTCATTTTCTTTTATTTCTTCTTCATATCTTTTAATAGCAGAAGAAAACTCATCTTTCGCTTTTTGTTCCCAATCTGATTTTGAAAGTTTTTTAAATTCAATTAGTTCTTTTTCTGCCTTAGCTAATTCTTTACTGAAATAATCAGATGGTTCAAAAATTGGAATTTCTTTATCTTTCGGATCATCCCTCATTGTAATACAAGCACCAAAAGCTCTGGCGCAATCCATCACAAAATCTTTAAAACTAATCCCTTCTTCACTTATTATTGCTGCTGTGTATCCCGTTGGCATTTTAGCCTCCTTTTTGTTTTGTTGTTACACATAACACTGCATCATCGCTGTGTGTAGCGTGCTTCTCATTAGGCACAATCCTCTTTTTCGTAATATAGTCTTGCAACATTATATTTCACTCGCCCTGACGTGTATTTAAATCCCGGGGTAAAATATTCACTTTTATATTTTTCTTTTTGAACAGTCTCTATCTTTAGTGTCTTGACGTTATTATCCACCTGATATTTTTCCAAATCTTTTGCGTATTCAAAATCTTTAAATGTAATCATATTTTCTCCTTATATTTTTCCAAGAACTGCGCATAGCACTGTACTCCTGCCTTCGGCATAGCATGCTGACAGTTGCAGACAACTTAACAAAATCTATATCCAGTATAAAGACAATTAGAACAATGTGTTCTTTTTTGCGGTGGATTACTTGTTAGAATACACATCGGTTCACTATCTAATAATTCTTTGCCACATTTAGGACATTCAATTCCATTTAGTCTTGGTTCATTAGAATTTAATGTACTGCGAATTTGCGAAACTTCTGCATTTGATTCGCTTAAACTTTTTAATTTGCTCATAATTATCTCCTTTATTTTTAAGCGGCCTATAACACTATGCCTTCACTGCATTGCGGTTGCACAGCGCACCTACCGTTATGTACTAATTGCTTTTATTATGAATCGCTTAATCTTGTTGATAGCCCTCAGTCCGCAATTAAAATCATCACACTCTTCACCTTCTTCCGGTCTTTTAGCCACCTTATGTTTTCTACAGTAACCCTTTTCAATATATGCACCAGATTTACTGGGATTAAAGTTATAATAAAAACAAAAATCACAAACCTCAATATCGATACAATTTTTACATTTTTTCATCTTTTTCTCCATTTTTATTTAGCACAAACTGCCACTAACAAGTTGCTTAGTGCTGGCCTTTGTAGTGTTTTGGCACGTTGACTCTTCGAGTCTTTTGCATCGCACACCTCTTCATTATATACACACTATATTCTTTAATATATGAGCAATAACATCAACTGTCCATCCATTTCCAATACATTTGTATCTATTTGTTTCACCAATTAAAGATGTATATTTGTCTGGTATTGTTTGCAGTCTTTCAGTTTCAGTTGGCGTTAGCCTTCTTATGTTATTTTTATTAAAATCTTTCCCATCTTCTAGATAATATAATCCACTTTTGCCGCCAAGCCCACCCGAATTTGCATTTATTGTGCAAGATTTTCCATTAATAGAATACACTCTGTTTCCTTGCGAAAAACTTCTTGACGTATCCCTATCATTATCTATCCATTTTTTCTTACTTATAATTCCACAAACATATTTTAATCCACGTTTTGAATTATGTTTGCTTTTTTTGGGGACATAAATATAATCTTTTTTAAGAAAATATTTATCACCAACATCATGGGAGATTATATCTTTCACTAAGATATTAGCATCTTTAGGCTGTTTGATGTTTTTTATATTTGTCCAATAAATCCGATCTCTACTTTGTGCAGACAATAGATTTGAATTTATTGTTATCGGTTGTGCATTAAAATAACTGCAAATAATTTCCTTATTTTCTTTTGTCATACTACCTACATTTTCAAATAAATAATAGGTTGGTTTTGTATATTGCATGGCTTTGATAAATTCAAAAAATAGTTTAGATTTTTCGCCACTTAGTCCTTCATTTTTCGTATTGCATCTTGACAAATCTTGACAAGGTGAGCCTCCAATCAATAAATCTATTCTTGGTAGCTCTGAAAAATCAGCACCCACAACATTTCCCATTTGTATTGTTTTTGGATAATGATGGTTTGTTATGGAAATTGCATTCTTATCTATCTCGTAAGCAAAATAATTGTCCACAACAATCCCTGCCCTTTCCAATGCAATTTGCCCGCAACTTATCCCGTCAAATAAACTTAATACATTCATTTATATACCTCCGTGTATACATAGTTACACGCTTTCCCATTATGTGAAATTTATTTTTCATTCCTTCATAACAGCCAATCCACGCTTTGTATGGCATGCTGGCAGTTATAAGCAACTTATTTTCTCTGTTGTTTTTGGTAATATATACCCTCCATAAATGCAGAATGACAAATTTGTTTATAAGATAATTGTCCACAATGAAATCTGGCTTGTTCATTTTTGAACCATTCGCTAAAATATGTGTCTTTTTCGGAAATTTCATCTACATCTAAGTCTTTAATTTGTTCTAAATTACCAATCTCATCTCTTGCATTTAATTCATTTGATTTTTGGTTAGCTTCTTCTTCTGAATATCCACCTTCTGCAAAGTTTTTCTCTTCATTAAGTATAACCCAATATCCGCAAACTTCTGAATATTCTGCCCTATATTTCATCTTTTCCTCCATTTTTATTTGACGCAAACTATCACTAACAGCCATATCTGTACTATTTTTCAATTATTAGCTCTTGTCCACATTGACTGCATTTGAATCTAACTATTTCAACCATCCCGTTCCAACCATTTAATTCTTCAAACCCAGTATAACAAGATGGGCAACTATAGTGTGCTTCAATTCGATAAGTTGGTACTTTGATAAATCTAATTTTAACCTTTTTGGCTCTTTTTGTTGGCTTACTCATACAAATTCTCCTTATTTCTATAATAATACTCTATTAATTATCATAATTTAATTACTATTTAGAAATTACAATACATCACTTCTACTTTATTGTTAGATTCGGCTGATCTATTAGGTGATATACTTCGCATATTTCGTATATTAATTTTTCGCCAGCCATCTAATATTTCATCGTTCAATTTGTGATCAGTATTTGTATATAATACACGTCCTTTAATATTTTTGACCACATTAAGAAACTTTATAGTTTTTTCTTCTGAAAAAGATTGTTTATACCCGACTACATTCCTTTCGAAATAAGGTGGGTCTATAAACCAAGTTGTCCCTGGGGAGCTTATTATTTGATTCGGTATATCAAAAAAATCTAGATATATAATTTTCGCTTTATTGAGACTATGTTGTAAATCTAATAACATAGTTTCTGTTAAATAAATATCGCCGCATCTGTTACCGTAAGATTGATTGAATCCATTAGGGCCGAATCTTATCATGGAGTTGATACAACTACGCATTAGATAAAATAGACCAATAGACTCCTCCTTGGTACCTGTATTAAAATACTTTTTATTATACACATCATTCCTGAAACTATAATATGCTTCTTTGCTCTTACTGATATCACCATACCTACATACTTCATTATCATAGAACTTCTGAATGTCTTTAAAACTAATAGTGGCGAAGTCATTTAATAATTTAATAATTGGTTTATTAATATCGAATCCATAACATTTCTTAAATTCATACCCAAGATTGACCAATACTGTACCGCTTCCTAGAAACGGCTCCACAAACAGATTATTCTTATCGCATTTATCTAATTCTGCCTTTATTAGGTCTAGATATTTAAATTTGTTTCCTACATACTTTAGAAACTTAAGTTTTTTCATTTTTTCTCCTTATAACAGCCTATTTATGCTATGCTTCGCTTGCATGGTATACTGGCAGTTGTATGCAATTAAAAAAGACATACAACAATAAATATAAGTAATGTGAGCGGCTAGAATCAAACTAGCTCAAGGGTCTTAATCTATGACTTTACGCCCGAAATAAAGTCTATTTAGCGTCTACTCAATCCGCCACACCCACATACTCATATTATATCTAGTTATGTGCCATTAATTCCATTCCTAAAATTATTAATATATATCTCATAATCTTTACGTTTCTGTTTACTTTCTTTTGTTTCTATTAAGCCGATAAAAGGTATGTCTTTGAATTTTCTACAAGGTGGTGGTTTAGGTGGTGATGGGTATTTAGATAAATCTAAAATAGAATTCTTTTTCATTTTACTTCCCCTTCATAACGGCCCATCTATGCCTTACATAGCATACTGGCGGTTATGCGTTATATCTGCCAATTACTTCGCCTTCAAAATAATCTTTTTCTCTATGCCATCCATTTTTTGTTTTTTGAACATGTGTAAACCATTTAGAAATGCCATCTGTACAAGATATTTTATCGTGTTCTTTAACGATTTGTCCGGCTTTATTTATTCCCCATATATTCATTCCGTCCTCCAAGTCTTTTTTGTTTTGTCGTTACACATAACATAATTGTCAGCGTTAGTTTTTACATGTGCTTTGGCTTTGATTATTCTGATCACGTCGCACACTCTCTCATTGTACACAAGCCTCACTTGCTTCTATTATCTCTTTACATAATTCTGATGGTATTTTTGACCTCTCATAATTGTTCTTCCGCCCCTGAGTTCCAGTTTTAGTACCTCTTCTTGCCGATTCGTGATGGCAATGCTTGTTTATGATATTTCCATCAGCGTCATATTTGTAGTTATGACACATTGGTCTGGGAATCCACTTCTCATTATTCGTCCACCAATCTGTCGGCTTCATTCTGGAATCTCCGTATTTACAATAGCACACGGTATTTCTTGGAATTCCCTGCATAAACTTCATTTTTCTTAGCATCCCTCTCGGATTTTCGATATAAAACTTGAAATTTTGGTTTACTTTTAGGATGTCGGCAAATAATTTTAGCATGTTTTCGGCCATCCTGTCGCTCTTTTTGGCAAACTCAGATATTGGTATTTGCCCATTTCTATGATGCGATATTGCCGCAATGGAATATGACATACACGGTAATGATGCCTGGCAAACATCTGGGATAAATGGAAGATCATTGATGGTTATATGCTCACAATCCATTACAATGTCAATTCCTTCAAATGGTTCTATATCAACAGAGCAACAAATATGCCCTCGCTTTTCTGCTTCCTTCTCAAATGACCTACTACCTGCAAAAAGTACAATTATTTTCATTCGTTCTCCTTATGTATAACACTATATATACTTTACGCTTCGCTTGCATAGCATACCTCACATTAGTGATAATTATCTGTTTCTAACTCCCGTATATTCTGTTGCTTTTCCTTTTTCCACAAGCAACGCAAAACGCCAGACACTTTTCAAGTCTATACTTGATATTGACCCTACTTCTCTCCAATGGCATAATCCTCATAAAGCTATCCTTTCGAGAATTGTTTGCTCTGGTTATATCATGCCTTACTGCTCTATATGTTTTTTCCATATTTCTTTCCTTAATTTTTTTGCCACAGCCAACTTACAGAATGTTCCATTTGTATTTGTTCGTATCCATTTTCAATGTAGTATCGTTTAGTTGTTGAGCCTTGATAAATTGCCGTTGTAAATATTATACATAGTGCAATTATAATAAAAATCATTATTACCGCTGTTGGATTATTTTTTAAAAATTCTCTCATCTTATCTCCTTTGTTTTTTTAATTATTGGCTTCCACTCTATCCTGTACCATTTACACCATTCATCACATTCGTATATTCTTCGTTTTACATATTTTATTTCACGAGATTTGATATATTCAATAGCATCTTTTTTGAACTGAAATATTTTATCCAAATATCCATCGTGACCATAATCTCCGTGCATTAGTAGATAAACCTTATTCATCTTTTCCTCCTATTTTTTCGGTCTGCTATACTAAAAATGAAATATAACAAGCCACTCTGTGCAATCGTACCGCAGTTCCACACATTATGCGTAATTTTTTATTCTTTCAAAATATGCTTTTGGGTCATACTCTTCTTCTGGTTGCAACCATGTTAATGAATGACTTTCATCATCTTTAAACTTTTCTTCCATATCTCTAATACTGCCACTATAATACCCATCAATCCAACTATAATTGTATATTGTGTAGAAAAAATAAGTTTTGCCTGTATCTAATGGCTTTTGTTCTTTAAAATCTATTTCTTTGTAAAACATAATCTCTCCTTAAAAACTATGCATAGCAAGCATATATTCGTTTTGTTCCTCACGTACCATTATATAAAAAAAACTAAAATAAATTTGAATATTCTGCTTTAACTTTTGCAAATGTAAAATGTTGCAATGTTTTAAAGTTGATTACTGGATTCTTTTGTTTTTTGATTATTTGCCAAATTTCTTCTATAACAAAATCATGATAAACTGTATGTAATAATCTTGGAATATCTTTTGATCTGAATCCACCATCTTGCTCAATCTTAGCATACACTTTATCTATCATTGCTTTTGTAAGAAAAGAGTTAACCGCTTCTTCTTCTGGTATCTTAGTTCCATTTTGAAGTGGTGCGCCCATTGCTTTATGATGTTTTTCTTTGAATTCTGATCCAACAATTTTGGCCCATGTTGTTCTTCCATATTTATTTACATAATCATATCTTTTTATAACAATTCCTTCACCAAAGCCTTTTCCATTTTCAATTAGATATTCATTCGCATCTAATAATTTTACAAACTGTTCATACGTTCCATTCTTTAGAATTCTTATTGGTGGAATATATTCAACTCCAAAATCTTCAAGATACGATTGGTACTCATCATAATGTAAATAAGATTTATCAACCATCACATCAAAAACATAGAATTTTTTCCACGCATTTTTACGGTAAGTTTTTAAAGAATGAGGAACAAGCCATTCTCCAAAAAGTCTATGATTCGGAAATTTATTAAGATAATTTAAGATATTTTTATCATGTATGATATCAGTGCAAAAACCAGCATTATCTTGTTCGATAGATAATTCTCTTCTTCTACTACCTGCACACAATTCGCCTTCGCACATCCATACGCTTGCATTTGTTCCGTCAATTTTTGGAAAAACATAACATTCTCCGAATTCGATTCCTTCAACTTCGGATGTGCCAAATCTTTCAATGTGTTGGTATTTTACAAAATCCATCATTTCTCCTGTTTTAGTTTAATCATATAACAAACATGTATTCGTTTCGCCTTGCTCAGTCATCATATTTTCTTTCGCTTTTATTTTTAACTTCATTTACTACTTTATATATATTGATGAAACTGTCAAACAATTTCTTTTCTTATCACATTTTTTCATATTTCATCATTATTAAAAATCTTTTGCCTTTTTGTCTTGGGCGACCGCCTCAAACTCACTAATGGCAGACATATTCCGAGTGCAACCTGTTTCGTGAATATCACTTTCAAAAGCAACACGAATTGGATTTACTGTTCCAGTTATTGCAGAGACATAATTATAATGTATTTCTGTAACATTATTTAATGTTTCTATGATATTGCCCATATGAGAATTTTCATTATAAGTAATTGTTACTTGCATTCCGTAATTCATAATTTCTCCTATAATTCTTTTATATTTATAAATTTTGGCTCTTCTGGATATTGATTTTCAATTATTCTTTTTAATTTCACATATCCTTCATCTCTTTCGATATGAACGACTGCCGCTTTTGCCGCTTCATCGCCCCACATTTCACGCACTTTTTTAACGCCTTCGTCGTGGTGTCTGAAACGTCTATGGTTAATATTTAACATATTGCTTTCTGCTGGAAATGCTAACTCGTCCAACCATTTGTGAACATAATCAAATGTTTCTCCAAAGATTGCCATGCAATCTTCATTGTGTTCCTTTCTATTCGCCATCATTTCTCCTATAATTTTTTATTCGTATACTGGGTAAACGCACCACGTTAACCCATTTAATAATTTTATAATGTTCTTTGCATACCATGGAGCTTTTATTCCATTTTCATACGCAATGTGTTTGATAATACTTCTACATGATTTTCCGGCATAAAACTTATCGGTGTCAGAAATTGGGTTACAATTTTTGTCCGCTTTCCAAGCATGATATTTTATAATTTTCATAACGTCTCCCTTGTTTTTTTTATCTCTTTCACTCTCTCACTTACATTACTATAGTATTCTTGTTGGTGGTTTTGTCAAGTTTATTTTTTATGCACTGCCCCAGTGCATGTTTTTTATTCATGCACTAAAAATTAAAAAAATGGTGCTCCTGAAAAGAATCGAACTTTTACTTCCTGATTACGAAACAGGCGTGCTAATTCCGTTAACACTACAGGAGCATAAAAAAATGAGTGTAAATAATTAGATTACTTACACTCATTAAAAAAATATGAGTAAATAATTAGATTACTTACTCATATTGGAACAGGATACTTGCTAATACCTTGCAGGGCGTTTTCTGCTCAAACTTTCGAAGGGCAGAATAGGGCTCGAACCTATAATTTTTTAATTTGCTGGCTGTATCCTTAATTATGTATTATCTTAATATCTATTTTTAAGTTTTTTTGTTTGGCCATCATCAATAAAAATAATCTTTACTGCTTTACATATTTAGTTTCAACTTATTGAACTGGCTCTAAAGTTCCATATTGTAATTTTATCAATTGGTAAATTGCTTTTATTTTTCTGTAAATCACTACGCTTCAATTCTCTAACGTTTGTCATTATAACATTCTTTTTTTTATTTTATCAATCATTGTTTTTAATTGTTGGGCGGTAATATAACATGCTCTTTGTCCCATAATATTTGTTGCTGATTTAATTTCATTAGTATTGTTTTTATTTTCAAATATATATGGCCTACCTTTAACTTTAGTCAAAAATTCTCCAGATTTGCCGAATATAGCATTTTTGAATTTTCTTACTTTATGGTATCCAGGAAATTCAGCATTGTTTGTTCCAATTAATTCACTTTTTTCTCCGCCCTTATATACAAATAAAACACTATCTTGCTCAAATTCTTCGCCTAACTTAACTAGATGTTTTCTTAATTTTCCACCATCTTTTAAATCTACAACAAAATAAGTTTTTTCGCCAACTTCTTTCGCTTTTGATGTACCATAATCTTCTATATATCCGCCTATAACAGAAGTTATTCCATAACCCATTGATTGTAATAATGCTCTTAATCTTTTGTTATTTATTAAATTTATTTTTTTTATATTATTGCCTCTAAATGCTGTAATATATCCGGTATCATGAGCAAGCGAATGATCTCGCACTCTATTTAATGACTTCTCATTTAATTTTTTCATAATGTACTCCTTAATTTATATTAGTATATATAAAGAAATTTATTCAAATTCTATTTTAAGTATAAGTATATTTTCTTTATCTAATTTTTCAAATAATTCTTTATCAACTATAATATACCCATTGATCGTATCCTAAAAAATGGTGCAGATGGTGGGACTTGAACCCACAACTCAAAACCGCTGTTAAACGGGTACTCTCCCAATTTTAGTATTACGAGATACATCTGCATATTTTTGGCGCCCAATATTGGAATTGAACCAATGACCCCATCCTTGCCAAGGATGCCATCTTCCATCTGAACTAAGAGGGCATGTCGTTTAATCTATTTGTTTGAATATTGCAAATTCATGTTTCTTCTTTCCTATTCTTGTAAAGTGAGAAAGCCCTTCTGGTATATCTTTGCCTGATTTATTCCAATTTTTTCTTGCTTGACTTCTTGATTTAAATATTCCAAAATCTACAAGAATACTGAACACGTCAGTTTCTTTGGGAATCAAAGTCCATTCGTCTGAACCGAAAAGTCTTTCTAAAAATTTATTGTCAAGATTGTCTGACTCAACGACAAGATTTCTATTAATTCTTTCAGAAAAGAAATTGCCTTTAAATAAATGTGAATCATCAAAAACTTCATTTAGTTCAAGAATATGTATATCGTCACCGTATGTTCCTTTAAGAATTGCGGTAACATATTCAATATCAATTCCTCGTTGTTCAAGTTTGAAAATTGTATTACCTTTAATAAATCTTACTTTAAACTCTTTAATTTTATTTCTCCTTATTTTTTCTCACTTACTTTACTATAGTATTCTTTCAGGGAATTTTGTCAAGTTTATTCTAATAAAAACTGACGTTCTTTGCTTCTTCGTTAAGCTTTAATTCTCTTAGCTACAGATACAGAAAATAGATGGCGGGGATTTGACGAGATGAAGCCGTAACTCTATCCGTACTAAGAACAGTAACTTTGTCTCGATACTCGTATAGTCACCCCGCATGGTTATCGTTTGTAGCTTTCCTTTGTATTCTGCCACACTCATTAAATACAAACTTGGTTAAGTCGCCATTCCTGTTTGACTTTAACTACTACCTCGTTTCATATGTGGTTGATAATTCTGGCTATTAAGTATTGTCACAAATACTCCAAAATGTCTCACAGTCAAGATTGATAAACCTCACCGATTTAGCGTTTACCTATTCCGCCACATCTATTAAAAAAGTCGGAACACATTTTTTCTTAATTGGAAGTTAAGTTTCTTTTTTTTATTTGCTGGATGTGTTCCTATATAATTTGTTACTAATCATATCTCGTTAGTTACGAAATAGATGATTAACTACTTATGAATGTTAGTAAATACCAACATTAAGTATCATTTTTGCAGTTAATGTTAGCAAATACACACATTGATTTTTGTGGCGGAGGGGCGGGGGCTCGAACCCTGAAACCCGCAGGCGCATGGTTAGCAACCATGTTGTTTACCAATTAACATACCTCTCCTAATTTCATTAATTATATTTAATCACTAATCCTAATACTATTAAATCTTTCTTTTCTGAAATAACAATTTTTTTATTGGGATTGCATTCAATTACTTTTTTCCTTTTTCGTCAAAATATGCAATACACTTTCCAGTCTTTCGACCATATTTTAATACAATGTATAAGTTATCATCTTTGAATCTAAAATCGCCACGCAAAGTATTAACCAATAAGTCTTTGTCTATAGTATTTCTTATTGTTTCTGTTAATGTGTCGATTCTCATTCTTTCATCTCTTTTTGTGTTCTCTGTAAGCTTCAATCTTGCTTCGTTAGTAGTTAAGGTTAACTTGTTAGTGGAACCCTTTGTCTCAATTACTCTTATTTTCATTATTTTCCCCTCTTCTTATTATGAATATAATATAATTATGTATGGAATAATGTCAATTAATTTTTTAATTTTTATTCAAATCATCTTTAATCCGTATAGCTCATAAGATGATTTTGTTTTTCTAATTGGCATTATTTCATTTGATGCCCCTAAACTTTCTTGTAATTTGTATAATTTTTTTCTTCAATAAGTTCGGAGCCAAATTTCAAATTAATCTTTCTTTTAATATCACTTCTCGTATCATTCTTCCAATAAACGCTTCTGGCAAGTTCAATGAATTTTTCATCAAATTCTTTGTTAAATTCTTTTATACGAATTTCATCTTCAATATGCCATAATTTTGAATTTACATTTCTTAATTCATTATATTCATCTGAAGTACTTAAAATGCCAACTTCGTTAATTGCATCTTTCAAAAGTTGATATTCTTTTTTAATGTTCTTTAGTTTTCCACTATCGGTAACCTTTTCTAATTTGATTTCGAGAATAGTTACTTTGTCAACTGCTTCGCCAATTGATATTTCGACTTTCATTTTTTCTCCATTATTGCTCTTTAATTAATTGAGTTGCCTTTACTTTGGTGATAAGATTTCCATATATAGAACTGCTTAAATCTTTTGATATATTTTTCAATACTTCTCTGCGTAATTTTCTGCCATAATTAATCTGTGTATATTTGTATTGGTTGCGATATGCTTCCAACTCTTGGCTTAATCTAAATTCAGGTTCATTAAAATATCTATCCCACCATATATCTTTGCCCATTTTCTCCTGTTGCCTTTGATGTGTTTCTTCATGTTTCATTAAATCATGTGAAATTGAATGGGCATTTGGTGCATATAATATATCTCCATAAGTAAATATAACGCCTTGCTTATTAGCAACTGTTGGAAAGTGTTTTATTATCTCCAAATAATTAGGCGGCCTCTTATGTTCTATTTTCATCTAATTTTCCGTATAGAATAATGAATATAAAGTCCATAATTCATTTAATAAAAAATGCTTTATGTTTCTAATTTCAATAAGCCTGTCATAAACTTTCTGCTCTTCATTCTTTTCAACTGAAATATAATAATCTAATTGAGACTCTTCAATTGATAATTTTTTAATTCGTTTGAGTAATTTTAATGCTTTAAAAATTTTCATAATTTCTCCTTAAAATGGCAGAGAGTCTGAGATTCGAACTCAGGGAGGGCTTGCGCCCTCAATGGTTTTCAAGACCATCGCATTCAACCACTCTGCCAACTCTCTAAAAATGTCCCAATACAAATCACCTACAAACAAGGTCGACCTTCGTAAGTATATGTTTTGTATACCGATTGGGGCGGATTGCAAACGTTCCCTAAACATTACAGGCTGTCACCTGTAGATATATATATATGTATAAATTATGATAAAACAATATTTTTCTAAAAAATGGTGGACCTGGCGAGGCATGATCTCGCAATTATTCTTCCGTGCAAGGGAAGTGCCATCCCAATTAGGCGACAGGCCCGTATATATTTATTACTTTAAATTTGGCAGGCACGGAGGTATTCGAAACCCCGACACGAGGTTTTGGAGACCCCTGCTCTAACCGGACTGAGCTACGCACCTATAATATTATACCCGATAAGGTATAATTTTGCTGAATTGTTTCTATATTATACCCGATAAGGTATATTAGTCAACCTATGTATTGACAATTCATAGTAAAAAGTCAACCTATGTATTGACAATTCATAGTAAAAAGTCAACCTATGTATTGACAATAAAAATGGTGGAGAGTATAGGTTTCGATCCTATTCCTTTGGTACTTCACACCAAAATGCCACCGGTTACACCAACTCTCCATAAAAGAAACATAAATATCAATGCTGTATGCTCTTGCTAATTTAATCAATACATCTGTCAATGTAGTCACGAATCCAAATAACAATTACCCACTCGTCGTAAGGCGTTTGACCAGAGTTAGCTGACAGGCAAGGATTCTCGCTCACATATATGCATCTTTACTTATTAAACTATTTGTTGGTAGGAGTCGAACCTACAATTAATTACTGGAGTCGAACCAGATTTGGATATTATCCCTATGTCCCACATAGCTCTCCGTATTAGGAAGAGGCGTTTACCACTTTCACCACAACAAATATTTAAAAATTTGGTCGGGCCGGCAAGGTTCGAACTTGCAATAACCAGAATCAAAACCTGGTGTCTTAGCCATTTAGACGACGGCCCATTAATAATATATTGATGCAAGTGACAGAAATTAAACCTACATTGACGGATTAAGAGTCCGTTGTAAAATCAATGTTTGCTACACCTGCGTAAAATTTGAGGTATGCGATGGAAGTCGAATCCACATCTACAGGGGTCACGATCCTGTGCTTTATTTATTTAAGTTACGCATACCATATAAGATTCGTTTCTTCTGCCATTACATTCTACTGACAGAGCATTAGAATCATTTTAATTTGCAACAGTAAGTACAATATATTGTACTTACAAGAGAAAGTTATGTTGAAATTTATCGCTTTCTTTAACATAACTATTGTCTCATGTTGAAGAAATACGTTTTTTTTAACATAAAAATTTGAACTATTGGTCAGCATTACCTGTTTCTATTTAGTACCACGTAGAGGTTGTTCAATTTACTAAATGTAGCCATCCTGAGACTCGAACTCAGACTGTACAGCGTTTGAAACTGCTTCCTCTTCCAGATTGGGATAGATGGCCTTATATAACAAAATCAGGATACATTTTTTGCTTGCTTTACTACTTAAGCTATCTCCCAATAAAATGGTACAGACGAAGGGACTCGAACCCTCATATGACGCAGGATATGATTCTGCCGCTTCATCCAATTGAGCCACGTCTGCATAAAATTTGGCACCCCTGGAGAGATTCGAACTCCCGACTTAAAATTCGTAGTTTTATATGATATCCAATTTCACCACAGGGGCATAAATGATTTAAGTAGTAAAAGTGGAATCGAACCACCATTTGTCTAAAAGGCCTTGCTCAACCGCATCCTATACTAATTAAATCTAAAATGGAATCGGTGCCGAGACTCGAACTCGGAATTTGTAGGGTTGCAATCTACCGCCTTAGCCAATTTAGCTACACCGACATAAAATTTGGTACTCCTGGAGAGACTCGAACTCTCACGACCTTTCGGCCACCTGCTTCTAAGGCAGGCGTGTATTCATTCCACCACAGGAGCATATAAAAAAATGGTAGGCAAGGTGGGAGCCGAACCCACAACAGGCTTTCGCCACACTGGATTTTAAGTCCAGCCGATAATCCAATTCTCGTACTTGCCCATTTATTTTACCGTTACATATAATTATTTTAAATTAAAAAATATGTAAAAGATAGGATTTGAACCTATAAAATAGAACTACTAATTCTATCTGACCCCCCTTCGGGGCTTTAGATTGCCACTTTCTTCACTTTTACATATTAAAATTTGGTATCCTACGGCCGAGAACCGTAAATCCTTACCATTTAGACGATGAGAACATAAAGCTTGGTACGCCCGACGGGGTTCGAACCCGCTTCCCCATAATGGGACCAGAGTGAAAGTCTGGTGACCTGCCAATTAGTCATCAGGCGCATAAAATGGTATCCCTACAAGGATTCGAACCTTGACTATAAGTTTAGGAAACTCAAGTGCTTATCCATTACACTATAGGGACACAAAATGGGGTATGAAACGGAAATCGAATCCGCATCTACAGGAGCCACAATCCTGTGCTTTTCCAATTAAGCTATTCACACCATAAAATTGGTGCAGGCGGCGGGAATCGAACCCACATTTCCCGCTTAAAAGGCGGATGCCAAGACCAGTAATTTGCTACGCCTGCTTGAAAAATGGTACGGGCGGTTGGGCTTGAACCAACATTTCCTCGCTTATAAGACGAGTTCCTTCACCGAGTCGGACACACCCGCATAATTGAAAGTTTGGTACGCCAGGGTGGAATCGAACCACCAATCTTCCGGATATCAGCCGAACGCTCTAACCGACTAAGCCACTGGCGCATATAATTTGGTAGGAGTAGAAGGATTCGAACCTACTTAGCCAACAGGCGTCCGGCCTACAACCGGGTGGAGTTCACCGTCACTCCAGTACTCCCAAAAAAAATGGTGCTCTTGGAGAGACTCGAACTCCCAACGACCTACTTACAAGGCAGGGCTTCTTCCAATTGAATTACAAGAGCAAAAACAGGATAATATTTTTTATTCCAACGTGTCTACCAATTTCACCATTACTAACTATCAATTAGTAAGTAGGACTCGAACCTACACGACATTACATCATCAGATTTTAATTTTTGGTTTGCTGTTATTATCCTTAATATTAAAATGGCGGGGATAACGGGACTTGAACCCGTACTCTCTGCCTTGACAGGGCAGCGACTTGACCAATTCGTCTATATCCCCATGTATTAAATAATCTTTTTTGTTATTTTCTTTTAATTTTTCGTTCACATCTCTATAAATTTGGTGCGAGTGGTAAGATTCGAACTTACTTAGCCTAGGCGTCAGCTTTACAGGCTGGTGCAACTCTCCCACGTTGCCGCACTCGCATAAAACTTAATCAGCAACATATTACTGATTATAAAAAATGGCTGTCCTGGAGGGGCTTGAACCCACATTTGTCACGTTAACAGCGTGCCGCCTTACCGAGTTGGCTACAGGACAATAAAAATGGTACCCAGCATCGGACTTGAACCGATACAACCTATCTTGTAAGGATAGTGCTCTCCCAAATTGAGCTAGCTGGGCATAAATTAATAATGGTGGAGATACTGGGATTTGAACCCAGCTGACGTCCTGATTGCAAAACAGGTGACCACCCCTAGCAGTCCCTATCCCCGTGTAAAAATGGTACACCCGATGAGACTTGAACTCATAACTTCAGCCTTAAAAGGGCCGTACTCTGCGCAATTGAGTTACGGGTGCATAAAAAATAAAATATATAAAAATGGCACCCCCACAAGGATTCGAACCTTGACTATAAGTTTAGAAAACTTAAGTGCTCGTCCATTACACTATAGGGGCATAAAAAATATAATAATATGGTGGAGACGGAGGGTATCGAACCCTCGAACTAAACGTTCCATTTGTTGGTTTACGTTCAGTTTCACCTTTTCGCCCCCTGGGAACGGATTGCGGAGTTGAACCACATTTAATACTGGCTTATGAAACCTGCCGAGATACCGACCTCGTCCATCCGTGTCGTAATAATAATAAATGGAGCGGGCTGGGGGTTACAATCCCCCGACTAATGGTTGGAAGCCACTTATTTTGTCAATTAAACTAAGCCCGCTTAAATTGTTTTTTTATTTTGGTCGGGTGAGCCAGAATCGAACTGGCTAATCCAGGTTTCCAGAACCCAGATGCTTATAGCCTTAGTCACCACCCGTTATTTGTCTTATAATATATTGTATGCTATAAACATACAATTGTATTCCTTAAACATACAATAAAAGTCAGGACATATTTATTTACTTTACAATAGTAGTTTTTTTAATTTGCTGTATATGTCCTTTACATATATAATATTGGTACCGAAGGGCAGACTCGAACTGCCAACCTTTAGATTATGACTTCATAATTATTAATTCGCACTCATAACCATTATTCTTATACATTTTAAATTTATCATCCATATTTTGTTTATTATAAGTATAATTACATTTTATTTCTACTATTTTATTTTCCAAAGGTAAGTAAAAATCTGGTATTGCTATACTATATCTTTTTTTTTGAGTATCATAATATATAAGCCTTTTTGATTCCATTTCATATGGAATTTTTTGTTTGTCTAAATTTTTGGCATATCTTAGTTCGTAACTGCTTCTGTAAAATACTTGTTTTCCGTGCCAAGTTGTATGCCATCCATGTTTGTACTTGTTTTCACAAGGCATATTACGTCTATTATTATGCAAACAAATTAATTGAGCCTTAGATTTTCTTCTCATAGAAATTTTATGTTTATTAAAGAAATTACGTAACGATAATTCATGTATATTAAATTTTTCTTGTATTTCCAATGATGATAGTTGTAAGTTATTATATAAATATCATAATTTTTGTAATGCTTCGTGCCCTGCCTCTTTTAATGATAGGTCGGTATAATTTATATCTAACCTGTCAAATAATAGTTTATTTTGTATATATTTATGACATTCAAAGCAATATTTTTTCTTACTTTTGGGCGTTTTATTATTACAACTAATACAATAAGTTTGTGTATTTTTTTGTAATGAATTGCTTATTTTTTCTTTTGTTTTTTGAGAATGATTTCGAGAATTGGCGCAACTTCTGCCACAAAACCTTCCAGAACCATAATTGCCGTCATGTTCTTTATTACAATTTTCACATTTCATAATTGTTCTCCTATATTAATAAGTATAGTCGAACCTAAAAATTTAGTATATATTTTTTTATATACCAAAAAAATGGTAGCGATAACTGGACTTGAACCAGTAACCTCACAAGATATGAGCTTGGAATTCTACCAATTGAACTATATCGCCATAATTGTATTATGCCCACCAGTTGTGCTACTTCGGTATAAATTTTGAATATCTTACATCCACAAAGACCACTTCTATAAGTTGAGATTGTTTCTCAACCCTCTTATAAAGATTCTGCTAACTTTCACTTATTTTACTTATTCTAAAAAAACTTTTTACAAACAAAAAAGCCCAAGACTTTAGGTTCTTGGGCTTTATAATATATTTATATCTTAACTTATATAAAGCCCGGCGGTCCCAATTCACCAAAAATCGCATCCACTGTATTCATATTTCTATGGCAATACGGACGTTCCTGTGGTGTCCATGTTGATAACGATTTGAGTGATATTGAACTTTGCTTTTTCATTTTGATATTCCTTTTTAATTTTTTTTGAAACTCTTTTTGTCTCTTACATTAATATATATTGAGACAATAAAGAAAACTCTATTTTTTTTGTTTTTTTTTAAAATTTGTTAACTTAGGTCTAACTCTTTTGTTTCATTCTCTAAAAATCCTGCCTTTCGGAACTATCCTTACGACTGCTTCTCGGGACTTACGCCGTAGGACATTTTCAGGGCTAATGAGAAATAAAACCATATTAACATTTCACTCTATATTCTTTTAAGTGAGCTGACACTTTAGCCATTTAACCCTATTGAGGCAGATGTGGGACTCACTTGCTCTTTCACTTTATATAGACAACATAATCTATTAGGATAAATTGTCAAATCTTTTTTTACTTTTTTTTCTTGATGAATGAAAAAGTAAGGCTGGGTCTGCGTTTGTATTCCCAGCTTTTTGTTATTTGGTTTTATGTTTGGTCTTTTATCCGGACTGTACGGCCGGAAGACGTTCGGATCCAAAAATAACCGCAGGTCGCTTACTTTTTCACTCTATAATTTGTTTGGTAAATATAATATTTCAGCATTAATATTCCTGCAATTACCGTGCCCTTTTCTCACATACACGAGCAAGTCATATAATTAAATACAAGTTATTCTGTATGCTGTTTCTTTACACTAATATTCCCCAATTTTTATTTGAAAGGTGGGGTTAAATCAGCCTTAGTCCATACCCAGGAGCCTGTATCGCAATTTATATAATTATTTCGTCAATCTGTTTTTGCTCCGGAACCATAGTCAGCAGATAAACCTTAGGTCTCATTCCCACGCTCAATACGTATCAAACGTATATAACAAAATAACTAATGTGCGGTCATTGGCTTTAATCCAAATGGCGCTTTCAACCGTCTCTCAAACATTAAATAGAATAGAATAAATTGCCAGTCGTTCAACATAAATGAGACCTTCAGCATCCAACAGCAGTCTCTTGTTTTTGGTTGCCCTGTCTTACGGGGGTTGGATTTAACAATGCTTTCACACGTTTGATTTATTCTATTCTATTAATTAAATAAATGGTAGGATTCGATTCCTACATTCTATGGCCACTTGAATCATAAAAAAACGCTTTACCTCTTTATTAAGCTACCAACCAATTAAGTTTGGGGTTAAATTAGGAATTCAACCTAATCGGACTCGAACCGCCACTATATTTTTTTATGTGCGTCTCTATTGCGCCACATCTATTCTATTAAAAAATGATACAAGGAACATAAGGTTCGAACTCATAAATCGTCTTTGCCTTTGACAGTTAAGTATCATTTTTTCTCTTTCACTCTATATAACTATAATATTCTTTTAGGTAATCTTGTCAATTCTTTTTTCGTTTTTCTTTTAATAACATAAGAAATTGAGGTGTGCTTTCACGCTAAAACTCGGCTACCGTCTTTTCTAATTAGTGTAATCACTTAAACATACGGTAAGTTGCTCTCCGCTTCCATATGATACTTACTAAGACAGTACTTTCGAAATACTTCCACCAGAGATTTATGAGAGACAGGTTTAAATAATGAGATTGTAAATCATCCCCGTTCTGGTATGTTATCTTTCCAAATACTCTTTAAATGATGGCTGCCTCTAAGCCTACATTCCACAACTTCTTTTTTTTTCACTCTATATAGACAACATAATCTATTAGGATAAATTGTCAAATCTTTTTTTACTTTTTTCCTTATTGTTATTTTTTATCTTATTTGACAATTCAAATTGTCTTATTGTCATTTTACTTAATCGTTGTGTGAATATCGCATTCAACCAATTTCGATTTTAAATCTATAACAGAACCTCTTGCCAAATATAGTAAAGTTTATGCACTTTATTTACCGAACTCTTCAGCTATACTTTTTATCAATATATCTAATTCGTATCTACATGTTATTCCATTATTTTCACATTTCGCTTCAATGTATCTCATGTTGTAAGCATTAAATGGAAACCCTAATCTTATTTTGGTTGGGACTTTCCCAAGCCAATATCCAAACTCGATGTTTGTTGTAAAGCCAGGTAAAGTTTCTTTATCTCTTGGTATCCAAAATAGAACAATATCTGCTTCTTCCATAGCCTGCTCTTCTCAATCGATTTGCTTGTCATAATGAAAATCGTCAATCGAAGTAGTTTCAAATTCAGGCAATAACAATGTGCCTTCAAACTTATATTTTTTAAATAATTCAATTGCTTCTGGTCGTCAACTCTTAACGTTATTATTGCGGGGAGAAGGCCCCGCCAAAAATATTGACGAGCCTTCTATTTTAATTTCTTCTTGTGCGTATATAATGTTCATATTAAATCTGATGATTATTCGTCAGTTGGCAAGTCAGATAATGGTCCATTATACATATCTTCGTTATAAATGGTTACCTTAACATGAATTGTATTGTCGTCGCCCTTGTAAAGAATATATGTATATCCTTCTGTTTCGCTATCTGATGGATAAATATAAAACCCGCCAATTTTTTGTTTGAAATGCTTGACAAGTTGAGCGGCAAAACAGCCCATTCCATTTGCACAATTAGGTGCATCAGGATTACTGAATCCATTAATAATTTGTGTGTTACCGAATGCTTCTTTTAGGTCTGCTCCGTGTCCGCCTACATATCCATCAAATTGTCTATACATATGTAAAAGAGTTGGAGAATCTAATCCACTATCTTTAATAATTGTGCTTGCTCTTGTTCCCATAATAATCTCCTTTATTTATTTTTGTTTTACTTCTTTCTCTTATAATTTTATCACAAAAAACTACTATTATTGGCAATATTGGTCCAATTGCATATGATATCCAAAATCCAATCCAAAAGTTATAACCGCAACGTTTATATAGTTTGCCTACAGTAAATGCGATAGCGGTTAATATTAGCCATACAAATATACTTAAAATCATTTCCATAACTATTTCTTTTTTCTGCCACTTTCTGTCATAATCTTATCATAAAATACTGCAACTTGTTGTGTGGAAACTAAATTGAAATTCCATACATCTACACCAACATTAATAACAGGTATGTTGCCAACAAATTTGTATTTCCAATTGTTATGAACGTGTCCGCAAAGAACAGCGTCGATATTTTTTGGAATCTCTGCAATACACATAGGTGGTCTATGTATCAAATAAAACAATTTATTTGCGAATTTAATTGTGGCGCTTTCTAATCCACCTTTGACGCCATTATTTCCGTCGTGATTGCCAACAATATGAGTAATTTTAGCATTGATTTGGTCCTCATATGTTTGGGCTTTTTTCTTACCACTTGCTTCTTTTCCGCCTTTGAAACAAAAGTCACCAACGTGATAAATTGTATCGCCGTTTTTTGCTTTATGATTGATTGCTTTGATTAGTGCAGAATTCATTTTTGTAACACGTTGTTCCGCAATCTCTTTGCTTGCCCAATTACCTTTGGCGTCCAAGTCACCTTTCTTAAGCCAGGGTCTATTTGTATATCTAATTATATTCCCGTGCTGGAAATGGAAATCAGAACTAAAGTATGTCTTAGCCATTTTATCCCCCCCCCTTTCTTTTTTTTACTTACATTGTTATAATAGTATTTCAATCAATTTTGTCAAGTTTATTTTTATATTCGTTAATTGTTTCTTTCATAAAATTAATCTTTCCAACATCAAATCCAGAAGTCCAAATATCATTTAAGTATTCGTCAACCAACTTTAGTTTTTCATTTTCATCAATATCAGCATTAACTATCTTAATGATTCCCATTGTTTTTTGTCTTATTATCATTTTTCCCCCTCGATCAATTTAAATTTAATTACCCATACCCAATTATTCTTATCCCATCCAAAACCTCGTTTTTCATTTATTGAATCCCATAATGTTTTGAATACAGCCAATTCGGCAGAATTTTTAGGTAAGTCATTTTCCCATCCGCTATCTAAGATATAATAACGTAGATTGGCTAATTACTTCTATAAGTTCTCTATACTGCATATCTCTTTCAACAAGAGCTTCGCATAATTCTTCTTTAGTCATATCCTCAAGTTGTTTTAGTTTCCATAGAATAGGATATTTTATTTTGGTTGATTCTTTCTTTTCTTCTCTACTAAACATTTTTAAACTATCTTCAAACGATGGGAGATAATGTCCTCTCCATTTTTTATAATAATTTGTCATACTTACCTCCATTTTCTTTCTTAACTGGAGTATAGCTTTTAAACTTAAATACTCCACGCTTTACCTTTGTTACCATACCACAATTAACCATTCGGTTTAGTATTTTCCCAACGTATTTGTAACTATGCCTGAAAGATTCTATTGGAAGCTCTTCAATTATTTCAGATATATTTCGTGGCACATTATCATCTAATATACTATTAATCATTTCTCTTCTCGTTGCCATATTACCTCCCTTAAATTCGTAGCAGAATAAGACAGATGGGGGTCAAAACTTACCCTGCTACTGGTAACTCAATCGCTTGAGTTTTTAATTATCAAATCCAAAATCAAATTCTATTTGGTATTGTTCTTTTATATTAGGTTTCTTGGCAACTACTTTTTCAACTTTTGCTACGATATTTTCACTAATAACAATATCATTAAAGTCTAGTATCGTGGCTGTTTCTTTTTCAACTGGAGTAATAACCTCTTTCTGAACTAATACTTTTCTCTTCAATATAGTCTTTTTATGAATGTCCCTAGCAATTTTCATTTCAGCATTGAAATTTATTGGTCTTTCTTTCATCTTTTCCCATTATATAACAGCCTATCTATGCCACGCTTCACTCGCATAGCATACTGGCAGTTATGTGCAACTTAGTTTTTCTGTAATTAAATCTTTTGGAAGAAAGTCATAACAAAAATAACTACTGCTAAAAGTTATTTTATTATTCGGTCTTCCATAAGGATTATTAAATTTTATTCTTTTATCAAACATCAATAATTGCATTTGTTTATTCGTTTCCATAAACACTTTTTTTGAATATGCGTCATTTAGCCAAGCATTTGTCATTATTAATGCAAATGGTTTGTTAAAACTTAATGCTCTTTCAAAAAACTTTCGTTTATTTTTAAATGGAGGGTTGCTTATAATACAATCCCAATGTTCATTTGGTTCATATTCAAAAAAATCTTGTCCTGTTTCTATATGTGTATATATTACTTTATTAGTTTTGCTTATCAATTTAACAAATGCAGAATCAAATTTATCAAAAGGACACCAAATAATAAAATCTTTTGGTATATACTTCAATATCGGGATTACTCCATATTCTGGAGTATATGCCTCATCATTTCCTGTTTTGTTATAAAGAATTTTTTGGCTATCCATTTTAATCTCCTGTCGTTACACATAACATAAGCACCCACGAGAAAAGATCGTGGCGTGCTCTCTCATTATGTCGCTTTATCTTCATTAAATTCTTTGTTGCTGCTAAATCCAAAATCATATCCAGTTTTATCTACTTCATTTTCGGGTGGAGCATATATTCCGTTATCATAATCTTGAGATCCAGACTCTGCCCAATACCCAAAATTATCATATTCTTTTCTTTCTTTTTCAGTAAGTTTAAATTTTTCAAGTTGTTGCTTAATAGCTTCTAAATCTATACTCATATTTCCTCCTAAATGTCGCAACATAACACAGTGTCCACAGATGCACCAGCAAGAAGAATCCCTGACTGGCACACTCTCTCATTATGTCGCCTGCTTTTCAAGCCATTCCCAAACATCTATGTCTTTTCTTGGTCTGGGTCTTATTTTTTCTACCCAATGTGGACAATCTTCTTTTTTATTATATTTATGACCATACCCACAATCATCTGTGCAATTTAAATCTATTACGCAAGATGGATCACCATATTCTTCGTCAACAATACACACAAATTCTTTATATGTATTTGGGTTTTCAGAGTCAAATTTTTTTTTTAGTTTTTTAATCTCTTCAATTTTCATATTTTCCCCTTAATTAATTGTAATCTTACATTTTTACCAGTTGTTTCACAATAGCTCGGTATCCATTTTTTTGAACTTTCACGCCCAACTACTTTCAAACAATGCACACATTTATATTTGTTTTTCATTTTTATCTTCCCCAGATAATTCTTTTTTCAAATATTCTTCTATTTTAGGCACAAACCAATTACCAAATTCGCAACTCAACACGTCACGATTTGGCGAAGCAATTGCCATAATCCTTATTTTAATAGCTATTTTTTCAATGTCTTTCATTTATCCTCCTTAGATAACAGCCAATCCATGCTTTATATGGCATACAGCCATTATGTGTAACTTATAATTTATCATCTTCAATCATTGCGTTAGCTAATCCGCTAAAGACAATAGCTAATACGAATGATGTTATCGTTAATTTGATATGATAAACATCAAAATTCCAAATCAATGTTACTACATTTATGATAAGAGATAAAATGCACATCAGCGCCACAACACAAAACAATCCTTTTAAAAACTCCATATCTTCCTCCTTTCGCTACACATAACATAAGTGTCCTTGTTTTGAATGAAAGAATGCTTGAAAGAACATCGCACACTCTCTCATTATGTGTAACTTATATTTTTAATACCTTAACAACCTTTGATAAAACTTTTTTCTCACAATTAGGACAATATATTTTGTATTCTTTTGGTTCATCATATTCAAATATTGTACTATTAATCCTAAAATTACATTTAGCACATCTGAATTGAAGATAAAATTCTTCCAAGTCTTTAATTGGTTCTAAATTATCAATCGGTCTCTGTAATTCTTCTTTAGTATATTCTCTTTCCCTCATCTCAATCTCCTTTTATTTCATTACACATAACATACCGGCATTTAGGCAAAATTAAGCCTTTTTGTTTCTATTGTTCCAGCTTCTATGTTCAATAAGCCATTTTAATTTTTCCATAGAAGTCTCTGCAACTATATTGTCCTCCATATCAGTTCCATCTTCGATGACGGATTCAGCTTCTGCACAATACCAACATACACCTAATCTTATGTTGTTCATACCGCTTTCTTCACCACAAATCATACATTCCATATTATCTCCTTTTTTTTCATAATAGCTTCGCATAACACTATGTCTATGTGCCACTTCGTTCTACATGGCACACTCTCTCATTATAGGTAACTTACCAGTTAATAACACAGTAGTCTTTGTCAAGTCCGTGTTTTCCACCATACAAAATATATTTTATTTCAAATCCATCTGTTTCTCTTCCAGTTTTAATTCCATTAACGGTTTCAAATAAATAAATCATATCATATTCTTTGAAATTCCGATCGTTTTTTCTTAGTTCAAACTTCTTTTTTCCTTCTTCAATTGCTTGGAAATATTCAGTTTCTGTTTTTAAATAATGATATTGTCTTGCCATAAATACTCCTATAATTTTTTATCTCTTTCACTCTCTCACTTACATAACTATAGTATTCTTTTATTCAGTTTTGCCAAGTTTATTTTTAATCTTTTTGATAATTATGGGCAAATATGTTCATATCAAAATTAGGTTGTTGTATCACTTCAAATTTACCCTTCATAATTCTTTAATCTAATTTTATTGTATTTACTGCTTCTTGTAATCCTACATCAAGAGCTTCTTCATAAGTTTTATATTCAATTTTAGATTTATTTTTTGTGCCATCAATAGAAAACCAGATATCTATTTCATTTTCTGAATTAATATAAGATAATCCCACATAATAAATTCTGTTTCCATCAATCCAATTAATAATAACTGTAATATCAATATGATGTTCTTCTCTTAACCATTTCTGTAGTAATGATTGTGTTGGAGCATGTGTAACATTTTTAAGTGGTACTCTATTAGAAGTTAACATGTATTTATCTTTACCTATAGCATACATCTTATTAGATGGAATATTGAATCCTTTTTCTTTGGCTAATTTAGCTGTCTCAAATGATATTAATTGTTCTTTCATACGACCTCCATTATTAAATAAGCTATGCCTCCGCTGGCTTTGATTGACTTACGAGGTCTTGTGACATTAATATCGCAGTCATGGTGGTCTCCTCACCTGTTATATCCCATTACCTATTAAGGCTGGGTCGTCTGACATAACTTATATGGTTATTTATTTATCCTATCTTACTTTGAAATCAATTACATCTTGTAATGTATGGTCTGTTCCAAAGTGCCTATCTCTTTCAATGCCGAGTCCCCATTTACCTTTAAAATCTTGAATTTCAGAAAATGCGACCGTACCGCATTCGGCAAATGTATCATCTCCAAGATTTGCAAAGCACCAAAATATGCCTTCTCCTTGTTCATACTCATAACAATACCATGTGCCTGCCCCAGTTGGATTGAAAAATTTTACTATTATTTTAATTTCAGTTAGTTTTTTGTTTCCCGTGTACCCTTGTTTTTCAAAATCTTTTAAGTTTTTTCTCGTTAATAGCATCATTTTATTTCTCCTTTCTTTTTTTTTTACTTACATTACTATAATAGTTTTTTGGGGGGTTTTGTCAAACTATTTCTTTAATAATTTATCAATAACTTTTACAACTAATGAATCTAATTCTTTTATTTCATCGAACAGTAAACTTTTTTTACAATTGATTCCATATAATGGGTCGCAACATATTTCAAGTGCGCCTGGCGCATTGAATGTTACATGTTTGTAATCATTTAATCCACCCATTGTAAATTCTAATGTTTGGGTGCCATACTCTTCTAACCAATAACCGTCCATTTCAAATGTTAGTCGCTTCTTAACACCATGATCTAATTTTTCTATAACTTTTAAGACAACATTTTTTGCACGACAAGTTATATGATGTGCGTGTCCTCTAAATTCATTTTGTCTGTAATATTTAACCAAAAGTAAATCATTCTCTTTAAGTTTATCAAACGTTTTCATTTATTCTCCTTAAGGGAACATCATTAAACAATTATATTCGGGGTCATACATAACGCCACATCGTGTAAGCTCCAATATTTGCTCGTCAGTTAATGTTTCAAGTTGCCCGCCTCTAACATCGATATAAAATTCATCATGTTCTGCGGCATGAATTAAATTTGCACCAGATTCGTCAGGGAATAATTCGTCAAGCAATATAAAAGCGTGTATGTCTGGCCTATTACTTCTTTTATTTTTAACATTCTCAAATCTTGTGTATTCGTTATTAACTTTTTCAAACTTTTTGTGTATATTCATTTTTTGCCTTCCTTTTAAACTTTTACAATTAATCTACTTTAAGAACGTCTTTAATAGCCGTAACAAATGATTCCTTTGGTAAAGCACCCATTGACATTTGAGGTTTATCATCTTTAGGGCAAAATAATATTGAAGGAATACTACGGATTCCAAATGTAGCTGCAAGTTCTTGTTGATCTTCAGTATCAATTTTATAGATATCCACTTTGCCTTCATACTCTTTTGATAGATCTTCTAAAACAGAAGCAACTTGCTTACAAGCTGGGCAATATTTGGCAGAAAAGTCAACTATTGCTGGTCTGTCTCCTAAAAATTTCCATTCTTTATTTACTTCATAATCAAAAATAATTTTTTTAAATTCATCTTCTGTTAAGTTTTTTATCATTTTATTTACTCCTCTATTATAATTTTAAAATTTCTATGTTTTAATTGACTAATTAAAGTATCAACATTTATTTTACAGCCTCATTTATATTGTTTATTTATTTTTCTTATAAAACAGTTAAGTTTCTTTTTTCCTTTAAAATTGAAAATTTCACCAGTTTTAATATCTTCAATTTTATATTTTTTAATAAAATTTTTAGATATTTTATTTTGTGCATATTTCAATACTCTTACGTCGGTTTCTTTAGTTAATCCTTTATTTCATGGAATTTGACCTAGATGCCCATTTCTACTATTCTCTTTTCTTTCTTTAGAATGCTGTATACCTTGTAATGGCATACTTCGTTTAATTCTTTCTTCATCTGCCCTATCTCCATATAGTTCGTCGTATGTTTTTTTATATGCAAAATGTTTATCGCCTATTCGTTTAGACTTACGCATAATTTCTTTTTTTCTTGGATGATGTGACATTGTGTCAGAACCTCTTCCGCCTTCATCCATATTACAAAGGGGCCCAGTATTTGTAATTCTACGGCCGATATTTAAAATCAATTTTTTTTCATTTATAAATGATTTTTCTTCTGATAATTCATCGTATAATATAATTATATATTTTTTTAAATCGTATCCAGCTTTCAATATTTTAGTAATTACGTTCAATTTAAGTGTATTCCTATGATCTTGTTTTATATGAGCTAAGTATCTATTGTTCTTACCTTTGCCTACATAAATTGGTTCGTATCAAACAGAAAAATTATCGTAAGTATATTTTCCTGGCTTTCTTGGATCTAAATAAATATAATTATAATATTTATTTGATTGATTTTTAATAATTTTCATAAAAAGTAAAGATTCTCCTATAATGTATTGAATTAGTAAATATAAATCTACTTTTAATTCTTATATATACATATACGAAAATTAAATAATTTATTACTTTTTTATTGTTAATTGTATTGACAGTATATAATTATGGCAGTCCACACCACAAAGCATAAAAGTCAATTATTGCTGGTCTGTCTCCTAAAAATTTCCATTCTTTAGCATCTAATTTTGATATTTTTTTTTCAAATGATTCTTTTGTTAAATGTTCCATTTTAACTCCTTTACAGAATCAGTATTTTCAACCAATCCTCAGTTTATTTTATTTTGTCGCTCATAATTAATTACCAAACCCCATTGTAGATTTTTCATCCTTACCATCTAATTTCTTTTGCCACTTGTTAGATTTAATTTGCTTTTTACGCATCATATTTATTCTCTCCAACGCTTCTTTGTATGGTATATCATATATTTCAACTGACATGATAAGTTCCTTTATATGAGCGAAACTGAAATTTTTAGTATCGTCAAGCCATTTTTTTATATCTTCGTCTTTAACTTTTAGAGCCTTTTTATTGATATATATTTCACGCATTTCTCTTGTAGGCATATCGATTTCAACTATTCTGTCAATCCTTGAAGGCCTATTAATTATTCTATCAGGTAAGTTTTCTGGGTAATTTGTTGTTGCAATAATAACAGTATTTGAGTGTTGAATGCCACCATCTAATAATTGCAATAATGCTTGTTCATCTTCATCATATTTTAATAAAGCATCAATGTCTTCAATAACTAACATTATTTTTCTGTTATTTTCAACTTCCTTGAAGGCTTTAATTCCATCAATCGGGATATGATTAAATAAAAAAACAATATTACCTTGTTTAACAAATGAATCCATTAATTGCCTAATAATACAAGTTTTCCCACCACCAGGAGGCCCGCAAAACAAGTAGCCTCTTTTATGCGGCTCCTTTCTTTTATCGTACTCTTCCTTTCTATCCCAAAAACTTTGAAATTCTCTCATGATTTCATCACTAACAGAATCTTCAAATCTGATTAAATCATAAATGTCAACTTTCTCTTCTTTAAACACCCAGTCGCCATTTCTATTCATTGTAATTATGAATATTCCAGGAGGCAGTGTCTTTGCGGTTTGCCCACAAGGAATATATTCATTTCCATTTACGCCATATTGATATAAATTTTTATTCATTTTTTTCTCTGTATCAACCGAACCTTTTGAGCTTGGAGCAACTGTCTGAATAGTTGGCAGTTGATTATTTAATGCTATATCTTTTACTTGTTTAATTAACTTTTCAAATTCCATTTATTCTCGCTCCATATTCTATTAAATTTTTCTTTCATTACAAAAGCTAACCAAAGTTGTTCCATTGTTTCCATACCCATCTCACAATCAGATTCAGAAAATTCAATTAATTCTTTACAAATAACATTTGGACAGGCTACGAATCCTATATCATATAAATCTTTTTGATTGTATCTTTTGTCCGTTGGTAAAACATATAACATATTCTGCAACTGGTCTTGTCTTGGCAACCAAAATCTTTTACCCTCACAACAAGCACAATCATAATCACCATAATCATTTCCATTTACATCTATCATAAGTAATTTGGATATAGTGTGTGCTTCATGTAAATAAATATCACCATGTTCATGTTCCCATTTATTTTGTATTTCTATTGCATCTTTGCACATTTTTATATATCGTTCTGAATAATCCATATATTGTAACCTTCCTTATTTATTTATATAGTGGCAAGTGCCCCGTAAACTTATCTATTTTTTCGTTATTCCAAGGGCCAATACCCAAACAAGTATATTCTGGTTTGCTAAATTCTGTTCTGCCAGCATCTTTAACTAATCCGATTGGAATATTGGTGTCTTTAAGTTTATTGTAAAGTTCAAGCAATTCTTCTTCAGAATCCACTCTTAACGTAACCTTTGTAAATGAGCCGTCAAACCATTTCGCAACATCGTAAGGTATTTTTTCAACTTTATGCCCTACAATTCTACCGACTAACGAAATTTTAATATAATTGTCAAATATACATTTCATTGACGCATGCGAACCTTGAGCAACTAATTTGCCACGAGACATTCCTAAATCTTTCCTCATTACCAAAATTTGCTTAGTTTTGCTTTCCATTGAACCTATACCGTTGCATTGTGGGCAATCAATAGTGCCGTGTGGAATTTCTATTGTTCCAGCGCCATTACATCTTGTGCATTTTATTTTTTCCATTTTAATCTCCTAACTCATTTTATTTACTTGATGGAAGTGCTTAACCCTTTCGAAAAAAAATACCTTGCAAGGCTATCTATTATAAATACTTACACGTTATTTTTTCTATTATTTTTACTGAAAAACTACTACTTTTTATAGAAAACGACTTTCACTTAGGCAATATACATCTTGATAAATCTTGAAACAATTTTTAGCGTTATGTGTTTACGTCGGCCATGTGAATGTGTTTCTCTTATTATCTTTTTATCTTTCCAAATTGTAAGTCTATTTCCGCCATCGCCATCAATATCGTTTCTGATGTTCTAGACATATTCTGTATTATTTACTATTATTTTTCTTACCTTAGTTTTCTTTTTTTCGCCTGTTCGTTTTCAGACAATTCTAAAATTTCTAAGGAAATTATATGTTCTATAGACGTTATCTTTCCAGTACCTTTACAGGCGTGACAATACTGTTCTTTATGGTCTATCTCGACCGTTTTATGTCCACCGCAACTAATACAAGTTTTTACTATTTTAATTTTCATCTTTTTTAACTCCTTCTGTTTTTTTTCTCTTAGATAAATACAAATCATTTTCTCCAATATAAGATAAAATTGTATTCGTAGTAAAATTATTTTTTTTATTTTTATATGAAAGAAGGGACAAATTCCTTCACTAACATCAAATATGCACGATAACATGCTCGGTGTTAATGTGCAAATATTGCGTTATCGTGTTAATATAAAAACATTTAGAAATCTTTCCATAATCAGCTTTTTGTAATAAACGACTGATTATAATCTAATCTGTTGATAACAAAACATACATTTCAAAAATATCTATCAACAATACAACTGGATGAAGTGTTATGCGGGAAGATTGTTTTTAATATTATAAATATGTTTTAGATGATTTTGAAACTCAATATCTTCACACATTCCTTTCCCTAAACTGTCTGAAATTTTAGCTGTAGGTCTATGATTTTGTTCAACCATTTTCATAACTATTTGCAATGGAACAGGGCCACAATCATTCATTAGGTTGGTTCCGATTCCGAAACTAGTTTTGATTCTACCATTAAAGCGACTAAATATTCGAATGGCAAGTGGGAAATCTAATCCATCTGAAAATATAGCATTTTTTGTTTTTGGGTCAATATCCATTAATACATAATGACTAATCAATTTTTCTCCCCACTCGAATGGATCGCCACTATCATGTCGGCATCCATCAAATAGTTTTGAGAAATGCAAATCGAAATCATTTAAGAATGCATCCATTCCAATAATATCACTTAATGCAATACCAAGCAATCCTCTGTATTCTTGAGACCACCGCTCCAAAGCTACTTTTTGAAAATCAAATAAACTAACGCCATGGGTTTGTTGATGCCCCTGAAACCATTCGTGTGCCATTGTGCCGATTGCTTTAATGTTATATTTGATTGCGAAATAAACATTTGACGTACCAACAAAGAAATCATTTGTTCGTTGATTTTTTGAGAAAAACTTTAATGTTTTTTCTATAACTTCATCTTGCCATTTGAAAGAATATCTTCGTCTCGTTCCAAAATCAGCGAATGTAAAGCCATCAACGTATATTGCTTTGTCAAGTTTTGTATATAAATTAGCAATACCAACATCGTGTGTCATTTTTTCATCTGGCTTTAATGATAGAAAATAAAGCTCATTGACCATTGCTAATACAGGCACTTCAAACCAAATTGTATAACACCAAGGGCCTTCAACATATATTTTCAATTCACCATTAACATTCTTTACACTTATATATTTATAGTTCAATTTTAGTAAACGCAAAAATTCCATAAAATCATTTTTCAAATATGGAATTTTATCCTTCAATGCAATTAATTCTTTTTCACTAAACGATAGTTTGCATAATTTTTTTATTTCATCTTTAACTTGTTCGGCCAAATATCCTAATTTAACTCCTTTATTACGACAGGTAAATTTATATTTAACCCAAGCATCTGGTTGCGTATGGAAAACGGCCATTGACATTGAAAATTTGTAACTATCTTGATCGAGCAATCTCTTAATAATACTCATTGTTCCTTCCTATTTATTTCGCTACACATAACAGCCTATCTATGCTACGCTTCATTTGCATAGCATACTGGCAGTTATGAGTCATATATCTATTTTCATATACAGCCAACAACCGAAAACTATAAATCCATATTCATGTATTGAGTTACTTTTTCGATGTCTGTTTATAATTTCAAATAGTGGATATTCTTGCCAATACCAATGCAAACCGTACCAAACATGTTTGACATTAAAATCAAAACCATACTTATCCAAATAAAACTTTCTTCTTATGTTCATAATTGACTCCTTTTTTGATAGACGACTCATAACAAGCGTATCATCGCCGACACGCCGCATACACGGCACATTATTCTAATTTGATCTTTACCAAATTCCGCCATCATCTCTTCTCAACACCGAGTTGCCATCATATTCTATTCCCATTCTTTTACAGGTATCTGATTTAATTGTTTCGAGTGTAATCATAGTTTCACGATACCATTCCACAGGGAATACAACTGAATCAATAGGATTTATCTTTCTTACTGCATCTATAGCAATATTGATTTTGTCCAATTCTTTTTTTAACCAATGTTCTTGCTCCCATTTGTCGGCTTCATTTTTCATATCTGACAATTTAGCGTTAATATTGTCGAAATTTGCTGTTTTTTCAATCAAAGTTCTGTCGAAAACATCTCTCCAATAAGGACATTCTTCCTTATTATCATACTCTTTCTTTCTTGAAATTGAACAATCCCAAGGTTTACCTTCGTCTATACAACATGTCTCCAAACAATCGCCATCAACTACACAACATTTAATTGTGATTGGAAACTTTTTTACAAAATCTTCTTTTCTTATCATATCTTCTCCTTTTTTTAATCACATTACTATAATATTTATTCAAATTACTTCTTCTTATCTCAAATTGTTTGCAACGCTTAAGGCACTAAATTTATAACGTTTGTTTGTTCCAACTTCTTCAGCAACAATTTTAAATTTACGGGCACGTGTATTAAAGCCAATAATTCTAAAAGTTTGTGTACCAGAGAGAAATGTTCTACGAAGATCTGTAGCTTTCAATCCGTAAAATTCTGCGTTTAATTTGAATGCAGTTGCTTCTGGAGAAAGAACCTCTCCATCTTGTATAACATTTGCCGACAATTTCATTGTATACGACGTATCAGAATAACTTCCATTTCCTCGTGTAAATTTGATATTAAATTTTTGTTCAACATCTTTTAGTGCTTTCAAAACTTCGTTGCTTATAATTCTACACATTGGCCTATTCATTTGCTGAATGTTTATTTGTTCGTTCATATCTTCCCCCTTTCTTTTTTTATCACTTTTTCTCTCTCACTTACATTACTATAGTATTCTTTTATCAGTTTTTGTCAATATATTTTTTCATCTTTGCCTCTTTCCGTTATAGTCTCCTATTAAATTAACTTTAATGCTTCCTGTAATCCTTTTTCAAAGGCTTCTTCGTATGTTTTGTAGATCTTGGTATCTTTTTGGCTATATCCTATTGTTTTATATAAATCTAATAATTCGTTAACAGGAAAATGAGATGTCTTTGAATTTGAAGCTACACGCAAATTTATGTCATGCTTTTCTCTTAACCATTTCTGTAAAAGTGATTGGGTGGGAGCAGAAAAGTGATTTTCAATTATATTATGTTGCAAGGGGAATAATTCTGAAAGTGTACGATATGGGTAACCATTCACATCTTTGTCATATCCATTGTGAGATATTCTTTTGTTTTCAGGTTCGGTTTCTCCATCAAATTCAGAATGCTGTTTACTCCATTTATAACACTCAATACAGAATATATTGAATCCTTTTTCTTTGGCTAATTTAGCTGTTTCAAATGATATTAATTGTTCTTTCATAAATTCGCCATAACTCTCTGCTGTATATATTGTATTTTTCATTTTACACTTCCTTATAATTTGGAACTAATCAACTAATGAATCAAATTCTCTAATTGAGATAGTTTCAAAATTAGAAAAGCAATAATCTTCTGCATTTGACAAATTTACAGCTTCAATAGTAATCCCAAATGGGTACCCGCCGTCGAAGTTTTTAACTAGACAAATAAATTTTTTCATTTTACACCCTCCTCAAGGTTATTTACATATTACTTTAAAATCATCAAATTTAATAGGTATTTTAATATGCTTTTCTAATATTTCAATACCAATTTCAGAACCAGTTCTGCCACTATATGATTGGTAATATTTTTGGATGTAATCAGTTTTCAAGATTATCTGCCAATCACAATAGTTGGATTCAATACGCTCAATAAATAGTTTATCACCCGAATCTATTTCAGGCGTATTAACATAAATTCTTTCCATTTTTTTAGTTCCAAAATCTTTTTCCCATAATCTCATTTTAATCATTTTATATCTCCCTTGTTTTTTTATCTCTTTCACTCTCTCACTTACATTACTATAGTATTCTTATTGGTGGTTTTGTCAAGTTTATTTATTATATTCTATTGTAAAATTGTACGAACTTTTTTTGTTGTGCTTTGTAACTTAATTTGTCTCAAGCTTTAATACTAAAGAAAATGCCTATTACAAATACTGCCACTATAATTATTTTTCCCATTTATTCTCCTTCAATATATTTAAGTTCTGGCTTATTTAATTCAAATGTTATTGCAATTTACACTCGTCTTTGTCTTCGCTACAAAGGTGTAAGTTGTCCTCAATATACCAAGCTGGTTGATAATTATCATCGTCAGGAATAACATAATATTCATAGCAACCATCAGCGAAGTTCCATCTGTGAAGTATAATTTCCAAAGTTACATAATCATCATAAGTGTCAGGGTATACTTTGTCGCCATTCCTAAATTTTGATTTTTTAACCTTTTTACTCATTTTGTTTTCCTTATTTTAACTTTTTACGTTTATTTATTAAATATTTGAATGACACTATATTGTGTATATCTTCGAAACTGACATATTCGGAAAAAAGTGGTGTTATATATTTTGTTTCAAACATTTTTTCTTACCCATAAAGTAAGCATATAATCTGCTACTCAAAATATAATCATTTTCTTTTGCATCTTTTTCAAGTTTTTCTAATATTGTATCATCAAGTTTAACCAATTCCCATTCAATTTTTTCTTCATCATCTAGCCTTTGTTTGCCATTTGTATCAGTAACTAACATTTCTACAAAATATAACATTTCGGTTGTTAGTCCGGCAGACGATGCAATTGGGGGTGATACAGATAATACTTCACCACTACAGCCCGTTTCTTCTGTAAGTTCTCGTATAGCAGTTTCGGATGGAGTTTCACCTTCATCGATTAATCCAGCAGGAAATTCAATAACAGTTTTATCAAATGGGTATCTGTGTTGCTTGATTAAAACAATTTCATTTTTAGGTGTAATACCTATAATTACTGCCGCTTCGCTTTGGCTTTTTCTTTCAACATATTCCCAATGTCCTGTTGGCGTTTTCCTATCATAAATAGACAACCAATCGCCTTTCCATAATAATTTTTTACTCATATAATTATCTCCATATATTGTATATTTTTTGTTATTTTTAATAAATACTTCTGGAGTTGCCGGTAATGGCTCAAGGGCTTCGTCAGGAACGCCCCAAACATCATCAGCTGTAATTGATGTTATACAATCAATTGAAACAACTATTGACCAATTAGGCGAGGTGTGATAACCAAGAACATTATTGTGGCGTTGCTTAAAGGTCCCAGCTAATAATCTGACTTGACGGCCAACCCTATATCCATAATGATTGTTAATTTTTGGCGAAGATCTTACAGCAAAAATTTCTTTTGATGCAAATCTTTTTTCATTTACTATTGCATTACCATTATCATCCATATATTGTAATTCTATATCATTAGGTTTCACTTTACGACTAAAATTCATTTTTATATCTCCTGAATATTTTGGAACAAAACGGTTAATTTTTTATCTGGATATGTTCTGTCTTCGTGGTAATGTCCACAAAACCACCATTTGTAATCTATAACGTGGTCATACAAAATATCATCAAGATATTTGCTTAATGGATCATAATATTTTGGATGCCTTGTTGCGTAGCAACCTAAAATGCCTTTAAGTGCTGATTGCGGTGCAACGTGCGTAATTATATAATCAACTTTCCCATCAACTTTTGCCAAACAATCCATACCTCTTTCGTGTTCATCGTGGTTTGGTTGCTCCTCTATCCACCAATCAATGCCGTATGTTCTTCGGGCTCTATCTATAGAAAGTCCGCCGCCCATAGTCCAAATTGTCTTACCATTAATTGTATAAATTGCACCTCTTTCTAAAATGAATACTGATTCACTAACTTTCAAAACTTCACCACCAAATTTTTTAACTTTAGGTAATTGATTTATTTGATAATAGTTCTCATGGTTGCCAAGAACAATTACGGTAGTCCACGGCTTATTTTCGTACCAATTACGAAGCATTTTGCTGTGATTCTTATCGCTTGCACTTGGTCCAAAATACGCCCCCCAATCTCCAGCAATGACAAGAATGTCTTCCTTATTCAATGTAACTCCTGCTGGCCATAAAATTGGAAATAATTTACTGAAATCTCTGGTTGAGTGCGTATCTCCCGTAATGAATGTTCTTCCCATCATACCCTCTTATTTTTATTTAGTTTGAAGCCTCTTAAGCTCTTTTTTGTAAAATATACAATTTACCTCTGCTCTGTCAAGTTCTTTTTTTGCTTCGTTGATTAAATATTCGGTATCTTTATTTTTTAATTTAATAATTTTTGTAATAAGTGTCAGTAATACAAGCATCATAAAAATTGCACAAACGCCCCAAATTTTTAGGCCATTAATTCCATTATTAAACATTGGATAGATTAGCGAAAGGGCCATAGCGCCTAAAGTAATTTTATACCAAGTTCCAAGTTTTTCTCATAATTTTTTCTTTTGTTTCATTCTCTCTCCTATTTCTCTAATTCGTTTATATTAATTTCACCACACCAATGTTGTTTTAATAAATCAAAAACATATCGTTTCATCATGTAGTCGTTCGGTTCCATCCACTTATTCCAAAAATTTTTATCATTAAGCGTTAATAGAAATTCACAAAATCTGCTTAAACGGGTTGCAACTAAAACTGAACTGGCCGTCGCATCTATTGGCAACCACCAGGTTAAGGCTACGTATCCATTATGAGCATCAATCAACACCTTTGTTCTTTCTTCTCTTGTTAGCTTGATCATTATACCTCCTTATTATCCACTTGTATGCTTGTAATTATGGACTTAAATTCCATAAGTACGAAAAATCTAAAAACTATCCGATGATCGTAAATAAAGCTACTATAAGTATCCAAAATAATATCCACTTATTTCCTACTTTACAACGCCAAGTATTAAAAGTGCTGTGAGTACAACACCTACAAAATTACCGTAAAGAAACCATCCAAAATAACTCTCAATTACTTTGTTCTTTTCCATATACGCTCCGATACATGCAAACAGTATTGCCGCAACCAATAATAAAAAGATTTCCATTATATACCTGCCCCACATAACCATCGAACCCATCTTGGAATTCTTTTAAGCTTTTCCTCATAAATCTCACTTAATGCCTCTTTCTGAATCATTGCCACTTTAGTTTGTTTAAGTTCTCTTTTGGTTTCCAAATGTTTTTCGGCGTGTTGATTACATTTTGTTGCTATTTTTTGAACTGTATCGTCAATCGTGCAATAGTGTATCGTTGTTCGCACGCAAGCGGTGCCAGCAGTATATTCGCAAACCTTTACTTCATTTTCTTCAAGTGCTTTTTTGTCTTTCAGCAAATCTAAATAATCATCTACTGGGATTTCTACTTTTCCTTCTCTCATTTTCAATTCCTTAATTAAATATATTCTTTTCTTTCAATGTTAAATGGATGGTTGCGTTTGAAATCACTTGTAACATGACGTTTAATAACTGGATGATTTATAAGTTCAGGCCAAGAATTTATATCAATCATGCCGCCCAACATTCCGTTGATATACAGTTTCAATATGTTATCAACTTCTTCATATGTGGCAGCACCCAATTGTGCCAAATCGCCATTGCTTACTCCAAGCCCATCAGTAGGTTTTTTTGCAATAGAAGATTTAATCCATTTTTCTACTGATTCGCCTTTATATTTGCTTTCGCATATCCACTCTGTCAATTCATAAACTTCTGATTTCCATAATTTTTGAATCATACCGTAATCACCTACGTCACCATGTAAAGTCCAAAATCCCAAAAGATATTCTGTTAAGTTATCAGTTGACAATACAAGACCATGTGTTGCTTGGGCCAGATTGTATAAATATATCATTCGCATTCTTGCCATCAAATTTCCTCTGCGGATTTTATATTCTAAATTTGTTTCTTCTGGCATAATATCTCTATCAACTTCTCCTATCATATCCCACAAAGCATTAAATTCATCACTTAAATCGGCGACACAAAATGAATTGCATAAATCAATACCAAGTTCAATTGCAACGTCATTTGATTCCCAACCACTTCCGCCAGCATTTTTTGGTCTGATTGGAATGTTTACCCCAATTAAATCAATATTGGCATCATTGCAAACTGCTTTCGCAAGTAAAGCGACTAAAGTGCTATCAATTCCGCCAGATATTCCTAATACTAATGATTTAATATTATGTTTTTTAACATACTTGATTGTGGTATTTTTAATGTTTTCAAATACTTTACCATAATCTTTAATTGGCTTTAACATATTTTTTGTATACATCTTTCCCCCTTATTTAATTAAAATAGTTTGTAGCGTGTCAACGATAACTATCGTAGTATCAACCATAGTTGAGTCTTGGCCATTCCATACGTTTTCGACAATGTTTTTAATACCCCGTTCTTGGATACATTTTGCAATGTCAATAGCACCCCATATAAGCAATACAAGTATAATGATGTAGACAAGACACCCCGCTCTCATAATTCTTTCTAATTTCATATCTTGCTCCTTTATTTCCTTTTTACTAATATTGTTATACTAATATTGTTAATTATTTTGTCAAATTGTTTTTTTATATTGTGGCATATCTTATTAATATTGTACCATTTTCATTAACTTGAAAGTAGCCTCCATAAAACGCCATCTCTTTTCCCCTAATCAAATAATTTAATTCATAAATTAATTTTGCCATTTGAATACATGGGTGACCATTTGGAATTGTTCTATGTATTTTTGTTTTTAATTTTTTCGTTTTCGCTATGAACACTTTTCCACCAACCATTCCAGTCACGCCTACAATACGAGTTTTAAAATTAATATCTTTATGCTTAAGAATGCTATCAATAAATCATCCAAGATTTGGCTCGAAAGGAAGTACTGTTAATTCTTTCATTTCTTGCATATACTTCAATACTTTGCCTAACATATATATATCATTTGACATGGCAAGGTATGATATCTCTTTTTCCTCTATTGTTCCGGTTACAAGTGTTTCTTCGTATTGTGCTTGTATTTGTTTAATTTTATCTAAAACCTTTTTTTCTGTTTTATATGTTAGAAGTCACCATTCTCATTCAAGCATAGATTCTTTTGACCTATCCATTTCTGTATCTGTAACGTTCATTATTTAACTCCTGTATGCCCAATTCCGCCAACACCTCTATCAGTTTTGGATAATTCATTAACTTCTTCCCATTCAATTTTCGGAACTTTTTGTAATACGAGTTGTGCAATTCTATCGCCTTTTTGAATTTGGAATGTATTGCTTTCTGATTTTGTGCCTTGGGGTTTTGTATTATGTAATATAATCATTATTTCGCCTCTATAATTTTCATCAATTATTCCAGGTGCATTTAATACAGTAATCCCATATTTGGCTGCCAATCCACTACGAGGACAAACATTTGCACTATAACCTTCTGGTATTTCCATATATAATCCTGTATTGACCATGGCAGTTTCGTTACCTTTTATTGCCATTGCATACATCGCTCTAACATCCATTCCAGCATCGCCAAGCTTTTTATACTCTGGCAAAGGATTGTCTGATTTGTTAATAATTTTTACTTTTATTTTATTCATCTGTATCTCCAATTAAAATATTCCATAAATCATCCAATGTGCTTAATGGTATCTCGCTATCATCCTTATCGTAAACCTGCAATCTATTATTTTCTTTACCGAAATCTAATTCATAAACAAAATATGTAATCCATTCACCTTTATCATTTGTTGCCGTTTCTAAAAAATCTATAATGACATCATATAATACATTTTTTACATTACTGACAAAATCATTTTCAAGAATGACAGAAAAAGCTTTATTGTTTTTGGCATCTATATCTGCTTGTTTTTTAATACCGTTCATGATTTTTATAAATTGTTCTTTAGTTATGTTCATCCATTTCTCCTTTTTTTTATTTATAATGTTTGTCTTTTGGATATCTTAATCCAAACCAATTATTTTTATTTAGGTCATACATAAATTTACAAGAATATTTATTATATCTTTTATCATTCGTATAAATCCAATTAGTTCTAATTTTATAAACTGTACTAATTCTAAATAATTGATAAATAATATAACAAATTCCCATTGCAAAAAGCATTATCATCATCATATTAAATCTCCTTTAATATACCTTTTTTAATTTTAACTGAAACATAATCAACCGTTACTATTCTGTCATAACCAAATTTACTGTCGCAATATTCACATATTTCTTCGTCAGAATCGTCTGGCATTTCCCAACTATCTGTATTTTTATGCCCGCAGTATGGGCAAGTTATGTCATCTGTATATTCGTAATAAACTTTAACATCAACTGGCGTTTTTTCGCAAATAGCAACTTTGGATTGTTTACTAAATTGGCACGGTGAGTAAATGAGTCCATTATGAATAAACGGAGTTAAATGTTCGCAAACTGAATCTTCAACTTCGAGGTCACTTGTAATATCTTTGAAATCATCTTCGCCCATTTTATATCGTCTATCTCTTGGGATAAGTTTTTTGTCAATAATTCTAATCATTATTATCTCCTTATTTTTGAAATATGAATACTGGTTCATATTTTTGAAATTTATTATTTATTTCTAATGCAGGGAATCTTCCTTCTGCAACCATTTTTTCGATTGTTTGGTCTCTGCCAGCCATTGACCTCATTAACATATATAATTTTTCCTTTTCTTTGAATCCCATATTGTCAGCAATTTTGTGAGCATCACTTTCTAATGGATGAGACCTCGTTTTTGTAATTTTAATATTTGCAATGTTAAAGAAAAATAATCCATTCTTGCCTAACGCATTGTATACATTTTGCATAGTATCAGTTAAAAATCCATCACGCCATAAATCATAATTACTATATTTTCTAAATGATTGTGTTTCTTCTGAACTATACCTTTCTCTATTGAAGTAAGGTGGGGATGTATATGCCATACTAATCTTACCAGCATATTTTTTATACATGTTAGTTTTATGGAAATCTTCTGAACCAACCGCCTCATGATATACTTCCGCTGTACATGTCGGGTCAATATATTTCTTCCAATATGCAACTATTGCCGCATATCTGTCATGTAATATAGAGTTAGGGTCAACTCCCAAGTAAATACATTTTCTGTCCTTAAACTTTTCATTTGAAGATGCTGATAGGAAAGCAATTAACCTTCCGCCCCAACCCATACTTGGATCGTAAACAACAATTTCATCAGCCTTTGACAAACTCATGCCGAATGTATAAATCCATTTAGCAACCATTCCACGAATATTAGTTACCGCTTGGATTCCATTTCCTATTTTGAATACGCTTGCCATAGCAGGCATAAATTGTTTGTCTGGCTTCTTCTTCATTATTTTCATTCTATCATTTTTAACAAGCATTGTCATAAAATGTATAAATTTTTCATCATCGTAATAAAAAACACCAATTGGTGATTCCGTAACTCTATTACTTGCACCTCTTGTTGTTTCTGTACTCATAATTTCAGGAAACCAATGATTGACGGCTAAAGCTAAATTACTATAACCCTTAAGCACTCTCTTACCATCTAAATTAAAATATACTTTTTCATCATTAATATCGGCATTATGGAATCCTTTGAGTTTGCTAATAATTTGTTCTTCTGTTTTATTACTTGCCATTATTGGCGTTGTTGTTTGCTCCCATAAATCTCTGCCGACTTGCCTAAACTCCAAACACCACTTGGCGAATGTTTCGTCATCCATTTGGCTGATTGTACTCCATGGTAAATTGATTTCATCTGGTATTGGAATTGTTGTGTAAATTGGTTTGATACTTTTCATTTTATAACCTCTTTGTCTATTTCTTAATATGTATGGTTTAACTTTTCCGAAATGTGATTTTTTTTAATTTAATAATTTGCCATATATGTCGTATGCATTGACACAAACGGCATTTAATAATTTACTCATAAATGTATCTGTATTGATAATTATATTTTCGTGACCTGGCTCACGTGTCCCATGTATTATATTTGGGTTTCCGCCCATGTCTCTTTTCGAAAAATATAAATGTTTAAAATAGTGAACAACACATTCATTTTTATATAAAATATCACAAACATTATATCCAGCATCGTATAATGTTTTGCAAAGTTTCTTAAATTCAGGTTTGCTTAATTCTTCCGTTGCAATGTGATTTAATTTTTTTGCGTCAGATTCGGCAATTTCCTTTGTGATTTGCACATTACACCCCCAATATCTGATTTAGTAAAGTATATATGTCCAAAGTGTTGGTTAACGCATCCATTTTTATATATACACTTATCTTTTCGCCGTATATTGTAAACCCAGGCTTAATATGAGTTAAATCCCGAAAACCTTTTTGGGTTCCACTTGTTAAATATTCTTCAAAAGGAATTTTTTCTGTATCTCTTTGTAATTCCATTTTACTTTACTATCTTGTTTAATTCTACTATCTTCTTTGCTATATTTTCTTTACAACAATTCACAACGGATTCTACGGAACTATAACTTTCCAATCCACTATGAAATATTCTAATAACATCAACGCCATCAGCAATCAATATTACAAAATCCATACCAATTACATTATCAGCATCATCATCACTATTTATTAGTGATATTTCAACATTATCTATCCCTAATTTGCATTTAATTTCATTAAAAAAATTCATCATTTTCATATTAACCTCGTTACTCCTTTTCTATTATATTGCCACAAGTTATTTTTGCGATACTATATACAATTGTAATGTGATCGCCATCATAAAAAATTATAAAACTATTATCTGTGTGGCATTCAACAATTTTTCGTTCGCTTATAACTTTACGGACTTCGTGTGCAAGGAAATGCCTAATTACATTTTCAGTTGGTACACTTGACATAACTTCGCCGGTTTGAGTATCTAACCAAGGCTGCCCTGTTATTTCAAGATAATCTTGTACTAATTCAACATCAAATGTTTTTACAGCTTCAATCGCCGCATTTCGCATTTTCAAATTCTTAAGTTGATTGACAATTACAGTCCCAAAATTTTGTCTTAATAATTTTTCAATATCATTAGGAACATCATGAAGTTCCGCTATCCCGCCTGAGACCAATATATCACTTACAAAATCATTATTTATTTCCAAAATATCCCCCTTATATTAATTCTAATTCATCAGCGCCATTAATAAAAATAACACCCATTTTTTCCAAATCTTCGATTGCCTTGGCTGTAGTATCAGGAGCTACACCAGCGGTTGCTTCGAGATTAACAATTATTCTGCAATCATATTCCTCACACATATCAAGGAACATTTTGAGTTGTCGTACTGATTCGTAAACACAATAATCAAGTGCTAACCCACCAATAATAAATGTATCGATTTCAATATTTGCCATTAAATATTCAATGAGACCAGTTGACAATATATTCCCCAAATCATGATAGAAAATCCCGTAAGGGTGTAAATTTGGCTCCATTCCCTTCCAAACGAAAAAGTTATATTCTTCTGGAGCAGGTAGGCCGTCTAACAACTCAGCTCCTACAGTTCCACTCAAGCAATGAGCAGGCCAATGTATATCAACATTTTCGCCATGTCCTTCAACGGGAGAAAAAACTGGCATTTCATCAGTGGCAATCCAAACAGCATTTGCCGGATGCAGGTCTTTACTGCCAACCCGTAATTTTGCGAATTCAGCATTTTTATTTAATTCGTCAACTATTAAATCACCACCTTCAACTGGCAATTCATTTTGGCAAACTGGAGTAAATCCTTTTTGCGAATCTATATCAATTGACATAGTATATTCACGATTAATTAAATGTTTAGTTTTTTCCATAATATTCTCCTTAATTATAGCGAAATTAAATCCATATTTTTCAGTGTTTCTGGCAAACAAACATTTCATACCTATGTATGGTTCAATTGACTGCCGAGCTACCACTCCGCCTCCACCTACGGCTTTGGCGTCTATTAGTACTTCTGAATAACCATTTTCAGTAGTTCCTCTTACTGGTAATAAAAAGAGACGACCATCATCTGTTTCTACTTTCCCATCTTTATTAATGAATCCAATTTCTTGTACTTGCATAACTACTCCTTATTTTATTTTATCTTGTATTGTAATAAGTAGACTATTTCTTTTAATTGTTGGGTTGTCAAGAAAAATCTCTTCAGCAACTTTAAGTAATTCGCCAACTCTTGCGCCAGTCTTGACATCAAAGAATTCCATAACGTCAACGCCAGTGATAGGCATTTTTGCAGGTTCTTTTCTTGCTTTGATAGTAGACAATCGTTTTCTAATGTTGGTAACTTGATTTGCCAATACGAATTCTGAAGCATGTGAAAGGTTATCTGCATGGATGAGTCCAAGCAAATCTTCTAAATCATCACCAGCTTTTTTAGTAAATCTACGTAAAGTTTTGTCTTTAACATCTTTACATTCGTCTCCCCAAGATTTTGTCAACATATGTAGTCCAATAATTTTAGAAACTTTCTCAGTAATGGCATTCGGGAATTTCAGTTCAGTAAGAATTTTTGTTGCCATTTCTGCACTAACTTTTTCATGTCCGTGAAACGAATGAGTTCCCTCTTCATTATCTGCTACAACTTTTTGTTTGCCAATATCATGTAGTAATGCGGCAAGCCTTTGTACCAAAACTTTTGGTGTTTTGATAATTGTTAGCAAAGTATGCCCGTATACATCGTGATCATGAAATTTATTTTGTGTCAAACCAACAAGTGCTTTAAATTCTGGAATAACGAAATCAATAAGCCCTGTGTATACAAGCAAATCAATTCCTAAAATAGGATTCTCTGATGTTAGCATTTTAATCAATTCGACTTGAATTCTTTCTTTGGAAATATTAACAAGTTCATGAGCATTACTCGTCATTGCTTTCAAAGTAGTTTCATCTATTTCAAATTGTTCTGCCCCAGTTAGTTGTCCAGCAAATCTTGCGGCTCTTAACATTCTTAATGGGTCTTCTTTGAAGATTGATGTTGGATTTGAAGTAGTTCTAATTCTACTATCTTTCAAATCTTGCAATCCTGTAGCAGTTAGGTCTTGTAGGTTGTTAGTTGAAACATTCAATGATAGAGAATTAATAGTCAAATCTCTACGAAATGCATCTTGTAGCATTGTTCCAAATTTAACAGCAGGTTTCCTTGACCCTGGTTCGTATGCTTCTTGACGGGACATTACAGATTCCAACTCAACGCCGAAAGCTCTGAATTGAGCAGTTCCAAATCTACCGTAGATAATTGGATTTGAACCTGATTTGTGAACGCCAAGTTTTCTTGTAAGCCATTCTGCAAAAGCAATTCCGCCCATTGGCATATTAATAACTATATCTATATCATTAATAGGTCGTTTCAAAACAAAATCACGAACGGCACCACCGACCACAAATACATGGTTCTCAAATGGACTACCTATGATTTCAGCACTTAGGTTTCCAACTACTTCTTTAAATTTTTGTTCTGTCATATTTTTCCCCTTATCTTTTTTTATCTCTTTCACTCTCTCACTTACATTACTATAGTATTCTTATTGGTGGTTTTGTCAAGTTTATTTTAATTTATTTCTTTGCCTTTATTTTAAGAAACCAAACTTGTATACATAAGGTCTTAATCTATCTTCAAACAATTTATATTTTGTATTAAATGCTTTTAACTCTTTTTTGTAATTGTCTTTTAATACTTTTTTGATTTGATACCATCCTGCATCCCAAGCTTGTAAATGCCAATCTGTTTCATATTCACTCAATGCACTTCTCATTTCAAATGATTTTTTTACTAACTCTTTGGACATATCCAATAATTCTTGTGCATCGGGACTTAACTTGGTGTTTTGTAATAAGGTGTAAACATACCTTTCTTCTGAATTTTTGGCATCTTTGTATAATTCGTTGAAATAGTATTTATCAGCCAAATCCATCATTTCTCTTTTAGATAACCAAAAGAATTCGTTTTTAATATCCCATAGTTTATTTTTATATTCTATTTGACGCATTGAACTTTGGCTGGATGATGTATTAAATAAGGAATATACTATTGCATCATTGTTCCATTGTTTGTATTCTGGTGAATTTAATACCGCTTCGGTTGGGGCTATATATTCGTCTTTATCATTTATCCAGTTTTGTTTAATGGATTTCCTCGCAAGGAATAATGCCATACATTTTTTATAGTTCTCCCCTATAATTGATAACCCAGATTTATTACTAAAACAAGATGAAAATAATGAGATATTTGTTCCATTATAATATACATTATTTCCAGCATTAAAAAAATACCCAAATGCTTTTGGTATTAAATTACTATATCCTTTTTGTTTGACTTTTAAGGCACTACTTAATTTTGGTAAATCCTCTGTGGCCTTTATACCTTTCGTTTCCTCTCTAATCCATATGTTGCATCCTTTTTTGCTGTCCATATTATATAAGAATTTTTTTTCTTTGGTGCAAATTTCCAAATCTTTAATATCTTTCACAGATATTTTAAATTCATTTGTTGTTTTGAATTTGTTTGTGTCAAAAATAGTGAAACTTATTCCCCAACTACTAACATCTGCAAAATTTTTACTATCAAATAGCATGCCATCAACATAGCCAAAACTATTTAAAAATTTTTTTCTAAATAGTTTAAAATCACTACCTGTTAAAAATAATAGTGGCGAGAATAAACATATTTTTGATTTTGTTTGCGAACTCATTATTCTGTATAAAAATTGAGAATAAAGATTTTTTACAGAAAGCCCCATTTTATCATTATTCATTATTTTTTTAATTTTTGTGTTTTCTATTTTCTTTTTTGATTTGCCGCCATTTTGTTTAATGTTATCAAAAGATTGAACTGAACCATAAGGCGGATTAATAAAAAATATAATTTCCTTACCTTCCTGTATCGCATCCCATAAGCCAGGAGCCTTAGTCTGTAAATCATCCAAACTATCATTTAAGAAATCAAATGGAAATTTAGTTGCCTCTGGATTAATATTCATTTGATTTGCGGTTCCAATATCAGAATTATTTAATGTTGAGCAATACAATTCTTTGAATTTGTAATCTCTGGTTAAATTACCAGTTCCTCAAGCACAATCCCATACTATATATTTTTCCTTCCAATCATCACCAAATTGTTCGGCAATCATTTTGTGAGCTTCGTCAACCCAAATTGTTGGAGTGAAAAATTCACCTTGACGTTTACGAGTTTCGTCTTGAATTAACCTATCAATAATTGCAACCAAATCTTCTTTTTGTTTATGCGTATATTGTTCGCCATTAAAGTGTTTAAAGAAGGATATAAACTTTCTTTGGGCAACTCTAATTTCTCCAAATGTTTTTGATACCATTATATTTTTTTTTGTAGGATGCAAATAATTATCAAATTGATTAATAATTAAATCCATAAATAAATTTACTTGCTCATTGACATTAAGTTTATTTTTACGTAAAACGTCTGTAGAAAAATATTCAAATACTTGCTGTAAATTCTTGTCAGTTATTTTGATTAATTTTTTTACATCTTTGTTAAGATTAATAATGTTGTTTTTCAATTCGTCAAAATTGAAATTTTTTGATAGTTTATAAACAAATGGATTTATATCTTTATCTTTGGATATATCCATCATCATTGCTTGATAATTTTTATAAGCATTACTTGGAGCGGAATCCCAATCAATATTCTCATACTCTAAATATTTTACCAAAGCATTTGTGTGTATAATAAATACCTCATCTTCGTCAGCAATAAAAACTATTCTTGGCAATTTTTTACCTTTTACTTCAAATTGTTTAATATAAAAAATTGATTGAATTAATGCTTTCGCTTGATTAATCGGATTAGTAAAATCAAAATTACTTTTGGTTTCTATTAGCATTTTTAAGTTGTTATTGCTTTTGTCAATCACGACACCATCAGTTTTTTTGCCAACTGCATTTGCTTGGATATCGCCGTTGGGAAAAGCACTATGTATAAAATTCCACCAAAAATGTTCAACCTCTTTTTCTGAATATAAGCTTTCTTTGTTATACGTTATTTTCATTTTTCTCCTCTTTTTCCCTTTTTTATATCGTTACAATAACACTATTAATTATTTTGCCAAATCATTTCTTATATAAATACAACTTCATAAATCAAAAACACGGATATTGAGGATAATATCCGTGTTTCTGTGCTACCGAGCGGTCGAATTTAGGCAGTCAAAGCTAATCTAAATTTTTCATCAGTCGCATCGTGACCAGGGATTTTAATCCACTTGTCAATATTTTTCATTGCACGTGCATAAACTTCAAAACAATGTTTTACATCTTCCTTCTCTACATACATATGAGTATTGAAAATAACAACATAAGTTGTTTTGTCGTCTTCTTTGAAAATTGTTTTATTTGCACTAAAATTAACCACATGCGAAAAAACAACATTTTCAGTTTCCCCCAAACTAAGGTAAGAATTTTTTTCAAAATTTTTGTCCTCTTCAATTTCAGGTTTTGGTTTGAAGACTATCAAAACCAATGGCTCTCCATTATCATTTTTGTCTTCACTTAATTGTATCGTTGCATCCAAACCATAATTATCATTAAGCATTGCATCCCCCCCCATATCTCCTTTTTAATCTCAGAGACAATCATACATATATAGCCAATCTTGTCAAATTATTTTTTTTTTACCCTTGCAATAATTCAACGACAACACACTTCAAATCAATAACTGGGTTATCAATAGGAAATTTAGTTTTGTTTTTAAAATCTGTATAATTTTGCTCTGTCATTTGCAAAACAACAAAGCTGTTATTTACAAATGTAAATTTTATTTTTACCGAAGTTTGTCTGTGTTCGACCAGCTGTTCGTCAATTACATTGTCATAATTAATACGCCTTTCATTATTAATATTTATTATCATTATTTATCTCCTTTTATTTAACTTAACATTTTGAATATCCGCAATTAATTCTATCTATACATTCAATACATCCATTAATATATATTAGGTCAGAACCGCAATGTGGACATATATTCTGCGTTTTTGTTCCATCTTTAATAAGTTCCATTAATGTTTTTCTAATTCAATATATTAAAGAACTTATGTGTTTTGTATATTTCTCAAGTAAATTACATAATTGTCTTAAATCAATATTATGTCTTAAAGCCATTGAAATTAATCGTGCAATTTTGTCAACATTTGATTGTTTTTCTATTTTAGATTTTACACGTTCAATTAATATTTTATCAACATTATTATTTTCTAATAATTGGCTAATATCATCAATAAGTTCATCTACAATAGCCGTTTTTTCATGCGAGTTTGTTAAAATAAAAAATTCATAAGGAATTTCAAATTTTTTAGTAAGATACCCAATAAAAAAGTAATATTTTTTACCATCAGAAACTTTTCTTTTTTTCAAAAATGATTTATTTGGAGGTTTAATGCCATTCGTAACAACATTCTTTCCATTTTTTCTATAAAAATCATATAATTGTTTATTTTCGCTTGGCAATTTATCACTATTTTTTGCTACAGCAATTTCAGTTAAAACGCCCTCACGGCACTTATCTCTATATACTGTTACTCCTTTTAATTCACTTAAATATGCATTGCAAAATACATTTTGTACATCTTGTAATGACGCATCAGATGGTAAATTTATTGTTTTGCTAATACTGCTGTCAACATATTTTTGAAATACTCCCTGCGTTTTAATATGACGTTCTGGATTAATATCTTGAGATGAAACTAAACATTTTTTGTTTTTTGCTTCATTAATGATACCAACTTTTATAATTCTTTTACCCAAAATATCATTTCTTTCATATTCAAATCTAAAGTACGGTTCAATTCCACCATTTACATTACAAAGCATTGCAATACTTCCAGTCGGAGCAATTGATAATACATTACTATTTCTTAATCCATATTGCCTAACTACCAATTGTGTTTCTTTTGAACATAAATTTAAATAATGTTCGTGTAATTTCGTTACATTGTATACTGGAGCCTTCCCTAATTTTTTCGCCAACATTGCAGAATAATAATAGGATTTGTCTAGCATAAATTTCATTATTTTGTCAGTAAAAGAAATTGCTTCTTGTGTTCCATATGTTATTCCTAATTTAATTAATAAATCTGCATACCCCATAATACCAAGCCCAATTTGTCTATAATATTTTTGATTTTTTTCTATTTGTTCGTCAAAATATTTTTCTGCATCAATTGACATATCTAAGAATTCAACACCAACTTTAATTGCTAAATCAAATTTACTTCAATTTATATAATCTGGTTTCGTGTCATCGTAAATTTGTAAAAAATTTATTGAACCTAAATTACAACTTGTACCACCGCCATCATCGCCAACTGGCAATGTTTGCTCACCGCAATTATGAATCAAAATATTGTTTGCAAAAAAGTTACAGTTATCTTTTACTGTAATATCATAAACGTCTTCCTTATTATTAAGGATAGTAATATTTTCCAATAAACACTCTTTAATTTTATCATCTAAGAAAACATCAGTTGTTTCTAGTTTTGAAGATTCAATATAATTTCTATATTTTGTATATATTTTATGATCTGGCGTTAATCTTATACTTTTTCCGTTATTAAACTTAATCTTAATAATGTTTGTATTTTTTCTAGTCAACATTCCATTTATTATTTTTTTAAATTCATTCTTTTTTGTTTTTTCATTATATGACAATACCAATATTTCTTCATCATTGTCAAATTTTCCAATACAATCTTTAATTGTTAAAATGCCAAAATTTGTAGTTAATTTTGTATCTCCAGTAACGCATGGGTTTACTGTATTTATTTTAGCATCATTTTTATAATTTAAGTGTTTGTTAATATTGTCTTTAAATAAAATACCTGGTTCTCCAGTTGCTCATGCATTGCTAATAATAATATCTCATAACTTTCTTGCTTTTATTGTTCTATGTATTTTGACTGGATAACCTTTTGCAATTCAATCTTCAATAAATCCATTTCATTCTGCATCATAAATATCTTTACTTATTTTATCAATATCTGGAAAAATTAAATTTCAATCATCTTCATTTTTTAATGCAATCATAAATTCATCAGATACCAATGGCGATATATTCATATTATTTATTTCGCCCAAATCATTCTTAACATTTAAGAAGTCAATAATTGACGGGTGCCACATATCTAAAATTCCAATTAACGCTCCTCTTCTGCTACCACCTTGCGTAATAACGCTTTGCATATATGCAAATCTTTTCATAAACGAAACGGCGCCAGATGATACCGAATCTTTATAATGACATCGCTCTGTGTCTGCCGGTCTTAATATTGAAAAGTTTGTTCCAATCCCGCCGCCCCTTGACGAGACCAAATCAGATCTCGCTTCAAATTTTGAAATTGCCTCTAATGAATCATTTTTATAGCCAAGGGCATAACAATTAAATAATGTTTTTTTTATTTTATTTTCTCGTGCTATTAGTTGTCTGCCAGCAGGCATAAATAACATTTGCGTCATTAATTCATATTGTTCGTCATTGTAAGCGACTCTTTTACACATATCGTCAAATGTTTCTGTATCATACATTTGGTATTTCTTCTTGAATATTTGTTGATTAACTTTTTGCATATACCCTTATCTCCTACTTTTTGCTGTCTATCATTTCGGCCACTATTTGTTTGGCAATTATTTGTATATTCTCTGACGTTGCTTTTTCTTTAGTTTGAATTTCCATAATGCCTGTTTTATTCCAATGATATAATTTTTTATCTTCTTTAGAATAACCAATTACAGAAAAATCATTTGCACCATCACCATAAAACTCTGTTATATTTTTTTCTTCTATCAATCTCATTACTTTATATGGCGAACCAATATAAGAATCGTCTTGTTTTGAATAGCAAGATACTAATAATGTATTTTTGCCATTCATTACAGATATATCTTTTTCTTCTAAAAATTTCTTATTGCCAACATTCGTCACTTCATTAATGGCAACTGAAACATATTGCATCAAAAACTCTATCGCTTCCTTGCGATAGAATTGTGTATTTTTCTTATAATAGATAGTTCATCAAAAGTCGCCGAATAGTTTTTTTATTGGTGTATAGAAGTATTTTTTTGATTTTCCGTGTCATGCGGATCTGCCATAATATTTTGGAAATATAATTCCTTTGTAAACTCTCATTGTATAACCTCTTATTTATTTTTTTGTTATTTTATATTCTTGAATTTGCTTAATATTTTTAATTTGCTCGTTAAGTTTATTGCCTATAAAACTTAATAACTCTTCTTCTTTTAGACCAAAATATTCGCAATCAAAAGAAAAGGGCATCGATGCCCCTGTATCTTTTAGAACGACATAACCTTTATATTTGTACATATATTAATCCTCTGGCATGTCTCGCCAATCTTTTTTTGCCATAATATGTAATGCCCACCAGCCAAAACCATTTCCTGGGAACTCACACATTTTTCCCTCTACTAAAAAAATAAACGGTCTGCCATTAACATAAGATGTATAAATTGGGCTAGAGACTCCCATCTTGGCTTTATTAAATAGTATTTTTTGACCATAATTAAGTTCATTACCTGGGCAATGATTCGTACCAACTAAATATGCTTTCGCTTTATTTTCAATTGCTTTCTTAGGAACAAATAATATTGAATCTTGGTCAAACATTTCACCGATTTTTCTTAAATTTTTCTCAAGATTGCCAATATCATTCAAATCAACTACAAAAAACGCTATTTCTTTTACGGGCACTCCTTCCTCAGTACTTTTGCCAACCAGTCTTGTAATCCCATATCCTTTGCTTCGCAATTTTGCCGATAAAGATTTATTTCTCTTCTGTTTGTCGCTACGAGAATATTTGCCGCCCTTGCCACAATCTGCCGCCGTTCTATACGCAGTTATGGCTCCGCAATCATGTTCGTGATTATGCGACCAAATTCTACTTAGGGAGCTTTCTTTCAATACATCTTTAATTTCTTCTTTAATAAATTTTCTTATCTTTACGTCTTCCATTTTATTAACCTTCTTGTAAGTGTTTATTTCTCATTTCTTTGCCCATATCTTTTCAAATCTTTTTCAATAAAGGAACATAATCATCTGGGTAAAAACCAAATCCTGAAATATTTGTAATATCTTTGTGACCGCCTGATGATGCTTTTATTATATCCCAAACTGAAATTTTTACATTTTCTAATACAGCCTTTTGTTTGGCTGACATTCATTTGTAATCTTTTTTCGATATATTTTGTAATACTTTGCCGAATCCTGAGTCTAATTGTACATTAATTTGCTTACCAAAGAGATTAACGAAATCTGTAAATTGAAAATTCATTGTGTCTCTTGGGGCATACATTGTTTTGCCCTTTCTAATGTCGCCTTCAAATTGTCTTTTGACATCGGCCAAACTAATCTTCACACTAAGCTTTGATTTATATTTATTCATTACGCTCCATGCTATATCCGCCAAATGATACGGATTGACCGCTTTCTTAAATGGGTTCTTTGAAATTTGTACAAGCCCCATTGGCCATGCAATACAAATATAATCAGCTTCAGGATATAATTTGAAAGGCGTATATCTATCATAAGAACCTGGCTTAAGTGCCCCAGCAGACAATCCATATACCATCACGGTGGTTCCTTCCAAATATAATTTATCACTTTCTTTATTTAGAATTGCCTTTTTAACATAATTTGCACTATTTGCTTTTAACTTTGCCGGATCGAACCCTAACTTCTTTGCTTCATTTTTCATATTAAGATATATGTTTTTCAATGATGGATTTGATTTCATAACTATGTTGGATAAGAATTGTTTTTTGTTTTTGTATGCTAATAACATTTTATTTACCACCAAACCGAAAAAAATTGTATTCTTATTAACGCTTAATTTTTTATTATACTTAAATACTGTATTCATTACATTGTCTGGCGTTATATCGTTAACCGCAAAATCAGCAGAATCAACCATATTAATAACTTTCGCATCTTCTGCCGAATATATATTGCTCGTTGCCACTTTATCAGAAATTGCTGTTGCGTTTGAAGGTGATTTTACAAAGTAATTTGCCGCCTTTTTATCAACACCAGCTTGATTATCATGGTGGTCTGTATGTATTCTTATATCTGGCTTTGAATGTGCAAAGTCAACCAAAACATGAAGCCATCCAGGAGTCATGTTATGAGTTGTAAATTCTTTATTTCCATATTGAATTGGATATGCGTCTTTAAGCTTTATACCATTTTTCTTTAAATATTCTTTCATAGCAATTGCCGTTGCAATGCCGTCAAGGTCAATATGGAACCACATCTCTGCATTTTTATATTGTTTTGCTAATTTTTTTATATTTTGCAATCCCGATTCGGTAAATAATTCTCTATGTTCACTGAATACTTCTGACACTATTTCTCTTCTTTCACTTGTTTTCATTAAAAAATCTCCTATCCATTTAATATAAATATTAATAAATTTTAGTTTTTTTGCTCTTTATTTGAATTATCTTCGATTTCTTTATTTTCTTTAACTTCATTGCCATTTAATTCATTAAATTTTTGTCTGTAATAGTCTCTCTTTAGACCATCTTTTTTGAATGCTTTCTCAGTTTCTTTCCTACCTGCAACAGTCGCTTTGTCGTGTACCGTGAAGTTGCCGTTTGCCGCATTAACTGATGTGCCGTATGTAAGACCATCTGGCCCAAATCTATTTTTAACAATGTGAACCCTTCCAGTTCCAGAAACTTTGTCCTCAACCGTTCTTGAAATTGATATAATAAAATCTGAAATCATTATTTTCTTATAACTATCTGCAACCTGGTGTCCTTGAACTATTTCAGACTCAGCTGAGGAACGTTGGGCCTGACTTGCGGTTCATACAGGGACTTCAAATACACCAGCCAAACCTCTAAGTTCTTTGAATATATTGCCACCTATATGATAACTATTGTCTTGCCCTTTGAGAGTTTTTGTGGATAGTAAATCGCCATAATCAACTATAATTAAATCTGGTTTGAATTTTAGCATTTCATGTTTTTTTATATGTGCGTATAAAGTTTGAACACTCGCCGTTGATGTCGGGAAAAATTTGACAGTTAGATCGCCTTTCAATTGTTCAACTTTTTTGATTGTAGCTTCTTTGTGATATTTTAAGTCTTGTGATTGTATTCCAGTTAAAATTGCGTCATATCTAAGTCCAGTATATGCTTCGCTTAATTCAAGTGTATAATGTAAAACATTTTTACCCAAACGTAAAGCATGCATTCCTATATTTGCAAGCAACCAACTTTTTCCCGTTCCAGGACCCCCAATAACACATCCTAATTCGCCCTTACCAATTCCGCCATCTGTCAATTCATTAACAACATTCCATGGTGTGATTATACATTTTCTCAAAGCTTCGTTATATCTTTCCTCGAATTGTGTCTTGTATTCAAGACCAACGCTTTTAATTTCGCCTTTCTTCATTACTTCGGCAAACATTTCGTGTATAGCAGAATAATCACCAGCTTTTAATAAGTCTACTGATTGTAATATTGCACCTTTCATTTCTTGATTTTTAAAAAATTTGACTGCTTCGTCTTTTATATATGGTAAATCTGTTGCTTTTAAGTTTCTAATAACATCTTTGATTGAAGAGACTACTTGGGACTTTTCAACTTCGCCTGCAATCTTCCTAATTTCATTTTTCAATGCGTCAAGGCTCATTACATTTCTATATGTTTCAAAGTATTCTAATTGTTTTCCAACTATTCATTGATTTGAGTCCGAATCAAAATAATCAGTTTTAATAACATCACTTACTTGTTCTAAAAATTCTTTATCTGTTAATAATGATGTTATTAATTTTATTTGAAAAGCATATCCAAATGTACTTAAAGTATCTGCCATAACCTATATCTCCTATTTAATATTTCTTGCTGTATAATATATATACTTTGGTTTATCTTAAATAGTAGTTATCTTTAGATTTTTGGCGGCCCCTATATCGTTAATGAATTGTTTCAATTATTACGCCAAGTTCTTCTAATTTTTTATCTATTTGAGCTAATACATTTTTAAGTTCTGTTTTTGTACTGCCTTCTGTGTATTTTTTTGTGGCCTTGTAAAATTTGCTATAATTATATTTTGACCAGTCATCCAATGTTTCATATCCGGCTTCATGTGCTAACTCTTTCATTTCTTTGAACATTTTCATATACTTCATTTACTTACTCCTTTCTGTTTTTTCTCTCATCTTTCTCCCTCAAAACTGCCTATCTTGCATACTGGCAGTTATCTACCATCTCCCAATATTTAGATCATTGTAAATATGACTTTTGTGAATTATGATAAACTCTTTATCTGAAACTTTATATTTTTCCCACGTATTTATTGTACTTCCATCTGAAAAAGTACATGCTAGAAGAGTTGTTCCACCGCCACTAACCATATTGTAACTTGTATAATTGCATCCATCATAACTTTGCACAAGTTTAGCAACAGTTCCCTTAGGTGGCGTTTCACCATTATAATAATTTGTGGTTACAATTCCATCTTTTTCTTCAATTACAATGTTTTCATTTGCCATTAGTAAACCTCCGATTAAAATTAATACTACAATTAAACATTTCATCTTTCCCCCTTAAAACTGCAATTCAGTTTGAACAACATAATTTTCAATTCTACTTTTAGCAATCTCAAAATAATTTCTTCAACATTTTCTCTCATTTTCCCCCTCAAAACTGCCTATCTATGCTCTTGCATGGCATATAGCCGTTATGTGTAATTAAACTGCCCACCATATTTTAAATACCCACATTGTTCTTGTTTTGTGGCAATTTATATGATAATTGCGCCCCCTACTATGCATTTTATGTCCAGTCCCCTTTTTGGTTATTTCTGGATTTCCAGCATAATATAATATATAATCTTCTACTATCCTGCATTGTTGTAAAAGACTTATTCCATTTACTGCTTCAATTTTTATTTTCATCTTTCCCCCTTAAAACTCCAATTTAATTTAAACAACATAATTTTCAATTCTACTTTTAGCAATATTAAAATAATCCTCATCTAACTCGATTCCGATGAAGTTAAAGTTTTCAAGTTTAGCACCTATTCCAGTTGAGCCTGAACCCATAAACGGGTCGAGGATAGTTCCGCCTTTCGGAGTTATAAGCCTGCATAGATATCTCATTAAGTTAATAGGTTTTATAGTTGGATGATTATTTTTCATTGGTTTAGATAATTTATATTCAAATTTACCAGAGCATTTCGAATGGTCATTTTTATAATTATCAGTTAATCCGCAATCAACACAATATCTAACTCCCTGATTGTTTCCTCTTGGTGTTCGCTCTTTCTCTTCAAACCCATCAAGCCCTTTATTCCGCTCACTTTTTGAAGCCTTCGCACAATAAAAAAAGCGGGAGGCAGAGCCAGAACCAGCGTCGGGGAGCTTAACCTCATCAGCAGAGTTCTTATTCATACCCCAACCATCTTGTTCGGGTTTAACACTTCGTTGTAATTTACGAGCCTTACCGCTACCATTACTATCAGGAAACAGCCCAACCACTTCATCACTTCCATCGTGGATTAGGTTGGCTGGGAATCTGCCTTGAGTATTGGCTTCTAAATTTCTATCTTTATTGACAAATTGTATTCCATCATATTCTTTATTATTAGCCCCCTTGAAACTGTCGTTCTTTTTTTGCATAGCTTTCAAGTCGGTTGGTTCTACCCCAACCCTACACCCATCTATATTTATTCCACCTGTTCCCCATTTAAGAATATTAGAGGCTATTGTTTTTTCTTCTAAAGGTTTACGGCAGAGAGTCCATAGTTCCATAGCTGGTTTTAGAGCAGTTCCCCATCCTTCGTATTTAGAGTTTCCTTTGGTATGTTTATTTATTCCACGACCATCTGGTTCTTCTCCAACGCTAAAAGAATTTCCACCCCATCTCTTTT
>Ga0222679_1000031_pt1 | contig 57572 bp, 68 predicted proteins | sample AntAcemetagen939_FD_179843 | JGI IMG/M metagenome (GOLD analysis project Ga0222679, IMG submission 179843) | Saline water microbial communities from Ace Lake, Antarctica - #939 | ecosystem: Environmental > Aquatic > Non-marine Saline and Alkaline > Saline | place: Antarctica: Ace Lake...
CTTGGATGAAACTTTCCCGTGTCCTTTAAATATTTGCATACTTTTTTATCTACGGTCATCTTCATGCCTTTCATCATCTAGCTGTCTTTGTGCATCTTCTTGATAATGGTCATTACAAAGACCTATTTCTTTTTCCTCTTCAGAACATAGTTCATTACCACAATTCGGATAACTACATAGTGGCATAGTTTGCTCCTTGTTAGCGTTTATGATCATTGTTGCAAATATGTTTGCTGCATATTGATGCTGATACATATTACCCTTTCAAATATTTTTCTATTGCGCTTCTGATTATTGCGATTACACACTTGTCGTGTTTCTTTGCAAACTTTTTGATTCTCTCATACTGCTCTATTGATATTTTAACTGATGTTGCATTTTCTGTGCTTTCAGCATATAGTTTAATGCCTTTTTTGTATGGATACGGATTCCCCTTATAATCCAGTACCAACAATTTAATTTTAGGATAGAGTTGTTTAAGTCTGTTTATTTTTAAGATGCCTCGCTTAAAAGCACCATGACTTCCAACAACCTCAACATACATTTTTTTACTAGGTAGAAAAAAATCTGGAGTGTAAGTTGTGTTACCTAAATCAAATCGCTTTGGTTGATAAACCCATTTAATTTTTTTTGCTGTTAAGCTGTCAGCAAATATCTTTTCTCTTGGCCACATTATTATTTTTCCTTTTAGTTAATTTCATAAACAACTCTATTGCTTTATCAACAACCCATTTAAACTTGCGTCCTTCTTTTGTTGCATAATCTTTCACAAATTCATATTTGTCATCTGCAATCTTTATTGACTTTGGCATCAGTGTCCTCCTTTCTACTTTTGGCTACTCAAAAGATAGCATTTTTTTAGGGGATTGTCAAGGGTTATTTTTTGAGATGGTCGTGAAATAGGTGAAAATAATTTATTTAGAAAGTAATTCTCGGAACATACTTACCATGTAGGGTGAAGTTTTTTCTTGTTTGTGGGCTCGTTTAAATTTATCAATTAAGATATCTTTGGTTTGATTTTTTTCTTTTTGAGTTGCTATTGCGTAAACATTAAGAGCTTCTTCTATAGATAATCTTTTATACAATGCAGCAAACGAAGGTAGTGCTGCTTCTTTTACAGTACGCTTAAAAGATTTTATACCTAGATAATTTACTGCTTCTTTGTAATCTACTTTCTCACCTTTTCGGATTCTATTTTTTAATGTCTTTCGATATTCTGATTTTGCAAACTGCTCTTTAGTTCTGGTGGTATCTGGAATACGATCTATTACATATCTATACATTAGTTTTTGAGCAGCAGACCTAGTTACATAAGCTGGTGCTGATGTAATACCTGTTATAGATACAAAAGCCGTTGCTTTCCCACCCTCACCCGCTTTTTGCATCTTATCGTAGTTCTTAAATGAAAAAGGCTTAGAGTAATTTACAATATGTTTAGCTCTAGATAGTAGTTCATCATAAAATGGGTCTTTAGGATTTGCTATTTGAACACTAAAGAAATCCTCGTTTTTAATCTCTTCACTAATGAGTCCTAGTAAAGGATGGGCTTTATTTCTAATTGTTTGGAAAGGTCTCTGTGAGTAAGCATAGACATCTTTAGCGTATGTAGGCAAAGATAGTCTTTCGTCTGATCCATCTGGGTTTTTCCTACCTGTTCTAGGGAAAAAGTAATCTTTCATTTCTCTAGGTTTCTCACCTGTTAAAATATATGTTATTATAGCTCCTAACGTAGCGTACACTATCGCAGCACCAGTAACATAAGACATTTTTTGACTGAAGAATTTATCTCCCTTTTTAGCTCTATCTAGAAAAGTCACTAAATCAACCCCTGCACCAGCATACTCTCTCCACGATCCTAAATTCCATCCTACTGACCTTATGGCAAGCATTAGACTATCTTTTAATACTTTGTCCCAAAACAGGTTATCATATATAAGCTGGCCCATTCGATTATCTACGCTATCCCATACTGAGGCTAATCTACCAATTAACTGTTCATCTGTAATCTCTCCACCTTCAGCGCGTTGCATTTCGTGAGTTGCTAATTTAGAAAATAACCCCATCTTACCAGTAGGAACATACCACTCCATTATAGGTTTAGCCAAAACTTCAAGCGTAGCTCCAAAAGCGTTAAATGGGAGTCTTAACACGCCTGTAAGTTTTTCAATACCAGAGCCCTTAAAAACATCTTGGAATGTTTTAGTAAGAGCTTTCATTTGTTGGTTATAATAGAATACATCCATTCTGTCTCTACCACCTGCAACAATGATAGATTCTACCATAGTCTTCAATTTAGGGTCTGTAATGGTGTCTATCTGCTGTCTGTAGGCCTTTTTAAGCCTTGAACCTTGCCATATACCTTCAATAGGTGCTACTGCTGTAGTAATGATATCCTTTAAGCCACCTAGCCTTTGATCTTTAGTCATTAGCTTTCTAAGTCCTAGGCCTAGCGTAGATGCCATCATATCAGTAGATACGTTAATAGCATGGAAAGCGCTTAAAGATAGATTGACTTGGTTTAATATGTTACCTGCACCCCTTAATATGTTATAACTACCTGATATGAGCTTATTTTCAGCATTTTTTAAACCTGGAGATAGATGGTTGTTTATTAGTCTAGCCACATCTGCGGGAGCATAATAATGTCCTAGTGTAGTAAACCCTGGAACTTTAATCTTGGCATCTGATTCACCTAATACAAGAGATGGCTCAATATCTAATAACGGTCTTAGTTCACCATTAGCGTTTAAAAACTTTGTGAAACCGTCATATAGATCAGGGGCTATTCTTTTAAATTCTTTAGGGGCATGTATAAGTGCTTCTAATAATACAGCCTCTTTCTCTCTTTTGTTCCTGACGTACTTTTTATACGAATCTGGTGCTTCAGATCCTTTAAACCTAGCATCTGCTAAATTACGCCATTGCTTGTCTATCTCGCGTCTGTATTCAACAGCTTCTTTTGCAGGCTTAAAATACCTCTCCCCCGCTTTTTTACCTTTTTCGTGTATCTTGTATTCTCCCTCTTTACGCCTACCGAGCATATCATGTATACCGTATCTATAGCCTATAACGTGTCCTATTTCGTGAGCTAATACGCTCTCAGGACTAGCAAATTTAGTTCTGACTTGACCATCTTTGATGTTCTTAGCCCAACCCCAACCTCTAGTGCCTATGCTTACAAATCTTTTAGTATCTATATTCATACCTTTAGAAATATCCATAAGCTGATCTACCATAATACTATCGTAGGCTTCTTTTTTAGTAATCTCTGGGGGCATAAATACTGTAAAAGCGTAATCATTTATCTTAGAATATCCTTCAGGAGGTTTTTTCCTAGAATACACAAACTTAGTAAGACCCTTTGCTTTCATGCCTCTAATAATATTCTGAGACATTATATATCTGTCCATTTCGTGTAACTTTAAAAGCACTAAATCTACAGGATTGTCACTTACTAATTCAAGTCCTCTGTCTAAACCATCTTTTACTGTTATTATAACTCTCTTTTTAAGGAAAGACTTAGTCCCCTCTAAGCGTTTTCTACCCATAATCTGAGCTACTAGGTCTTTCATCGCTTTAGGGTCTTTCCATATATGGGGAAAGTAATTATCATAGTAGCTTTCTAGTTGACCTTTACCTAGTCCTTGAATAGCATCTCTGCGTTGATCTAAAAGAGAACGCATAATATTTGCAAATGGTTGCAATTTAGGGTTGTCTTGTGGTTTACCTGTTTCCATATTATCTATAAATTCATGAACATCTTCTGTACTCATCCAAGTAAATGCACTATGGGCTTTCTTCATAGCTTCTATAGCAAGAACATCTTTATGTGCTAAGTCAGCAAGGCCTTTTCTTAATACAAGGCTTGCTTCTTCGGTAGCCCCTGAGACTCTGGATGGGGCAACTATCTTGAGAGCTTCTTTTATAAGGTTATTCTCTTCTTTTGATGGTATTTCCTCGCCTACTTTGGCGTAGTCAGTTTTAGCAACTTTTTCTTTAGATGATTTCTCTGAAGGTTCTATAATACCTCCATAACCTGTGCCTCTGGCTGCTACTGCTGCAGAGCTACCTGGTGTAGCACCTCTTGCACCTGTAGGTTTCTTTGAAATATCATTTTTTTCTACTACTTGGACTTCACCTGTTTTATTATTTTTAACTTCATAAAAAACTTCATCTGGTAAATCAATGTCTTCTCTAGGTACTTTTTTTAATATAGTATACTTTTGTGGACTTCTACCTATATAAACCGCTTTACTACTTGTAACTTTAGCAGGTCCATACCCTTTAGGAGTTACATCTTCTATACCCTTTTCTTTATCTACTGTCTTCTGTAGGTGTTCTGGGGGTTTCTCTCTCTTGTCAGGATAATATTCCTCTTGTCTTGATTTTCCCTCTCCTGGTCCTAATTTTATATTACCTCTTGATACAGAAATTTGTGTTGCGGAAGACTTAGCATTTTCCCATTCATCATAAGCCTCTGCGGTCATAAATTTTTGATAAATAGAGTCTAGTTTTTTCCACTCTTCTTTAGTAATATTACGTGGGTCTTTTACTATAGTTGCTATTTTTTTACCCCAAAAAACTTCGTTTGATAATGTTTCCTTTATCATTTTTTTTGCAACAGGATGTTTTTCAAATTCTTCTAATAATTTTCCTTTTGGTTGCAAAACCTTATCAATAGCCTCTTCTATATTCTCATCTCTACCAGATTTAGCAACAACACCCATTACCATCTCTTCGTTTACTTCTTTTTTGAAGTCTTTATATTCTTGGAGTATATCTTTTTTAATATCTTCTACTGTAGGCTTTTCGTTATAGTTAAAAGTTGTTGCATTGCCATTCTCTCCTAATGAATGAGGATAAGATACTGTTACTTCATATTTACTACCGTGTTTAATCCAAACCTTATCGTCTTCTTTTTTGGGGTCTAACTCTCTAATCTCATCTACAAAAGCATCTGCTTCTACTATTGCTTTGTTAGTATTGTATTCCGATAAAGTAGTTTTACGTAATGCTGCTAGTGATGGGTGTTCTTCTGCTTCCCTACCCTGTGGTTTATCAAGCCTTGCGGCTGCTGCTTTTTGCTCATCACTTAATACACCAGTTGTTAATCTTGCTTCTTCTACGGCTTTTTCGTATGTGTCTCTTATAACATCTCCTGATGGCTTTCCGTCTTTCTGTATAAAGGTTGCTTGCCATTTTCCTGGTTTTTTAGCAGATTTATGAACAACAGCATCTACAAACTCTCCTTTAAACTCTACAGCTTTCTCCTCACCCTGTGCTTTGTTCCAGATGTCGGTGAGTTGAGCCTTGGTTAAATCGCTATCTTTCATTGACTCTATAAACTGTTCTACTTTTGGATATAATTCAGCGTCTTGTTTAAGAAGATAAAGTCTTTCACTATCAATCTTTCCCTCTTTTTTATCTAATCCTTCAACCTCACCAGTTGATGTTGCTTTTACTCTCCCAACTGTAACCTTTATTTTTTTGGCTTCCGCTTTTCTTGCTATTTCTGTAACATCGCCAGCACCCCTATCAACAGTAAAAAATATCTTATGCCCATCTCCACCCTTAGAAACACCATAAATATCTAATTTTTTTTGATCATAGGGGTTTTCAACAACTGCTTGAACTTCTATATCATCTGGAATAATAATGTTATCTTTTGATAGACTCTTTCTTAATAGCGACTCTCTTCTACTTAATTCTCTTTCACCATCAATTACGTCAGGTATTTCTTCCGTATCAACTTCGCCTTCAATTTCTTTTTCAATATCGGCCTCAACTTCTTTTTCAGCTCTTCGAATTTCTTCTGTTCCATACTTGGACTCCTCTTCTTTTAAGAATTGCTCATATTCTGTATCATATTGACTTTCTAGGTCTTGTGCAAATAAATCAGCTTTTCTGGATTGCTCTCCTTGTAGTTGCTGCATAAGATAATCGCCAGGGTTTACTCCCTCTGGTACTTTTAGTAAACCTTCAGACTGTAATTGACCAGCCATATCATCTAATCCTGAAGCACCTTTTTTAAATACTCCTATAGGGATTTTGTTTCCCTTTACAGCTTCATTCCAATTATAGTCTTTTTTGATTTGTTCCGTGTCTAAGCCCCCACGTTCTTTAATAACTGAGATAAGGTCTTTCTTCTTTGTTGGTTTAGGAGCTTCAACTTTTGGTGCTATAGGTGTTGGGAACATTCTTTGCTCTACTCCTAAATCTACTGATGTTTTCGGAGCTGGGTGTAAAGGTACATCTAGTTCAGTTCTGATTGTAGCTTTCTTTGATTGTAGCCAATTATTATATGCTTGAGCTTCTGCTGCTTGGCTTGATTCCATTTGTGCAGTTTGCTGTGCTACTATCTCTGTCTTTACGCCAGCTATTCTATCCATTTCAATTTGCATGTAAAGGTCTACTGGATCAACTCCTTTGGCTATAGCATCTCTAAACGGAGCTAATTTTATTGCTTTGTCAGGGTTTATCTTAGCAAGTTTTGCAAACCAAGCGTCTACAGTTTGGCTTCTTATTTTAAGATTCTTTTCATTAAGCATGCTTAGAGCTTCTTTTTTAGACACCTCAAGACTCTCAGATATTCTGCCTATATCTTTTATAACAAGGTCTTTTTTAGTTTGATAGGTAGCTTTTTGAACATATCTTGATAATCTCTCTGGTTCTATTCCTGACTTAAAAAGTAACTGACGTGCTTCTTGGTAGCTCGCAGGTCTAGGTTTTCCTGCTCTATCAGCTACTCTATTAGCCTCCGATATAATCTTCCCTCTAAAGGCAGGTGTTTCTAGTACAGCACCAGTTATTGCCATCATAGCAGCTGTTCTTATACCAGAAGATATTGCTTTTTTTGTATCAGGTAAATTACCACTTACTGCATCTTTTATCAATTCCTCTGTAACTACTGTTGCGCCTGAACCAATCGACCTATTTATAACAGCAGATATAGCACCTTGACCAGCAGGCTCACTTTTTGCAAAAGCAGTTATTACTTTACCTATTATAGTTTTTCCATAGTTTGGTATATTAAACATCTTGCCCATAAGATATCCACCAGCACCTGCTACAGCTACTCTTGCTGCTTTTTTTACAGGTGAGAGTCTTGCTATTTCTGGGTCTTTTTCAAGTTTAGCGTATTCCTTTAAAGCTGAATAAGCACCAATTCCACTAGGGCCACCAAATGCTGTAGCAAATGTTATATAACCCACTGTGTCCATTAAAAACTCTTCTGCTATTTGTCCTTCGGGAATATCAGTTTTTCTTGCTATAAAACTCTGTCTCATCTGTTTCTTTTCTTGAGGAGTAGGTAAACGATAACTACCATCTGGCATAGAGATAGTAGGGATAGGTTTTTCTGCTTGTGCTGGTTTGTCTGGCAATAGATCTAGTTTGAGCTTAGACGGCTTATCAGGCATAGTATCTAGATTAAGTTTGAACTGACCCGCTTGTGCTTCTTTTACTGCAAGAGGATTAAGAGAGCTTATATCGAATGTATTAGATAAGTCCTTTATTTTTGTTTTTATATCTACGCCTAAGTTTTGTAATTTGCTAGTTTTATTTATAGGACGCTCTTTATCAAAAGTGCTTACTACATCTTCTATTGTAGATTCTTCAGTCAATCCATATTTTTCAGGGTTAGTAATATAATTCTGGAATTGTTTTCTTATTACTTTAGGCTTATCTTCTTCTGATACATAATAAAAATTCTTTCTATCTTCAGGAGCTTTTTCCCAAGCATCCCAATCTATATTATAACCTTGTACAGTATTCTTAAATCTTGATGTTTTACGACCACCTTTAGATAATTTCTCATCTCTTAGTGGAGTCTGTCCTTCGCCTAAACCCTCTGTATCTAATGTAACATCAGTAAATATATCTAATATCTTAGGTTTCTTTTCAGCAGTAGGTTTATCAGGCAACAGGTTTAAATTAAGTACACCCATATTATCCTTTCATCTGTTTAATCGCTGCTGCAATGTTCTTTTCTGTAGTTGGATAATCTGCATCTTCTAGAGACTGTATAGCTTGGGCTCTAAGGTCTGTTTCTTCTGTGTTGTCTCCTTCACCTACGCCTAAAGTTTTTAAAAATTCCTCATCTGTTTGTTTTGATGTACCTTTTTCTTCATCAAATATTTGTTTTTTAGCCTTTTCCTTGCTAAGCCCTGTATCCCCTTGTGCTTTCCTACTCAACGCTGCTAAGAACGGGTCTCTCGTAGAACCTCTAGTGCCATAGGCTTCTCTCTCTCCTGTTGCTACGTTTGTTTCTGCACTACCTAAATCAGAGTATTGCTCCGTAAATTCAGGAGACGCTACAGTTGCTTGCTGACCTGCTATGTTGGCTGACCTGCCTTGTTCCATAGCCATAATAGCTCTTGCCTCACCCTCTGTCTTACCCTCGCTTTGTAGGGTATTGAGTTCGGCTGCCTGATAGATAGTTTTAGTTCTTTCTAGTTCTTGCAATCCCTTTTTAACTTCTATCTCTGCATTGTTAATAGCTGATGCTTTAGCTTTCTGGTTTAGTTCAAAAAGCTGATTAGTTTGCTGGAACTCTTTTCTTTGTTGCTCCATAGCTTCTGGGCTAGTTTTAGCCTCATATACTTTTAATTGAGCTTCCTTAACCTTTTTGTTAAGTTTCCACTCTTCGTTTTCTTGCTTGAGTTCAGCTTGCTTTTGTTTGATTTTGGAATAGTTGTCTACTCCTTTTTCAAAACCTTTAGCAAGGCCAGCCATTATATATAGTCCCTCGTTGCTCATCTTAGTCTCCTATTTTTATGCAAATTTACTTGCACCATAGTTTTTATTTGGATCATAATTTAACTCATATGTGTCTGCTGCGCCAGCATTACTTGATGACGTTGATGATGTGCCTTTACTGCTACCCAGATTACCTACAAGGCTAGTTATTGCACCTACACCAGATTCCATTATCTGACTCCACAAACCACCTTTTTCGGATGCTTGTGCATTTGCTATCTGTTGTTGTTTTAATGCTAGACCTGCTTTACCTAGAGCGAAATTATTACTTAGGCTTGCTTTGTTTAGACCAAATTGATTCTGCTGTCCGCCATAGGTTAGGCCTGCACCTCTTACACCTGATACGGTTTCTAATCCTGTTTTCATTAGTTCTTGTTTCTCACCTGATGCTTTTATGTAGTCTGCCCATCGCATCTTTGTTCCTGCGTCTGCGGTTGCTTTAGCAATAGACGAGAGACCTACTCCACCTTTAATGTTTCTGCGGACTAGGTTCTCATTTACTGCTGTCGCTGTGTCTCTATTTACTAAAGATAGCATATCATTAAATTCTTTTGAACCTGTTTTTCCTAATCCTTCATAAAATTCAGGTAAATTCCCTTTTAACATACCAGAACCAAACCCATATAAGTCCTCTTGACCTTTTGTGAAATACTCATCTGTTTTGAAATCTAACCCTGCAGCGGCATCATTTAGATTTCCACCATAGTTAGTTCCGCCTCCACCGCCACTATCGTCTCCACTGTTATCTTTTGATAGATAAGAACTGGCTACACTACTTCCTATGCTTAAAGCTGCTTTCGCTACTAATCCCCAACTCATAATAATTCCCCTTTCAATTTTTTAACTTCTTCTTCTGTTGGAATTTCATCAAAGCTCTTGGCTATGATTTCTTCTTCTATTTTTTTTAAATCTGTGTGGTCTGTTTTGTGTACTGTAGTCCATACTGTTTCTGTGTGCATGTATAATAATCTTTTTGTTCCTGGCATAGTGATTCCGCTATAAGGAGCTTTGAGTCTGACTACACCTTCATCTGTTAATACAGAACACTCGCCTTTTAAAATAAAGTATGGATGTTTCTTCTTATGTATTTTAGATACTAACAACATATCTGCTGGCATAGTAATCTGTCTTATGTATAACCCATCTCCAAAAGAATGCTTTAGTGGAGCGCAGTCATCACCAAACTTAACACCTTTCATAGAAAACATTTTCTTCTCTACTTCTAGTATCCCACTTTGTATATCTTCTTTTGATGGTAGTGTTTTTATATTCATTATTTATCCTTATAAAACTCTGGTAAATTTACACTTACATTTGGCATTATAGCCTCCTCATGTTTTTATAATAAAGTTAATTGCTAAGTATTGTGGCATATATGTGTGAGTGTGAGCGCCTACACCTGTGCTGTCATTACCATCATATCTGGATGGTGGTGTAGTGCTTCCTGTGCTTGAAGTAAGAGATGTATCATTTCCAGTTATTGCCGTACCACCCTCGCTACCGATATCTGCATTACCAGCATCAGTTCCAGCACTTGCTCCGTAAGGAAATCTGTTTACAAAATCTGGTACATTAAAAGTAGTAGAACCATTTCCAGTTCCGAATGATGTTCCTATTATATTGTATAAAGCTGCATAGGTTGTTCTTGATACTGCTGTACCATCACACATTAGCCATCCAGTTGGAGCAGAAGAACCACCATACATTTGAATAGTACCTACTAAAGTAGTTTCATATCTACCGTCATCTATTATACTTGATATGTTGCTATCACTGTTGTTAGTAAAATAGCCTAATCTTTTATAGTAAGTTACCTCTGCTGGAAGAGATGAACTTGTTGATATTTTAACCGTGAATACTGTATCGGATACAGCCGATGCAATCGCATATAAATAATATGTTGTGCTTGCTGCCTCTGATCCAGTATCGATATCTGTCCATGCTACGGTTGTAGCGGATAAGTTTCTAGCCATCAGTCTTACTGTGTCTGCGGTGTTGCTTAATACTATTGAACCAGCTCCTACGGTTAGCGTAGCGGCTGATGCATATGCAAGTTTACATCCAAATCTTCCGTCTGCTAAAAGGTTATCTAATGGTGCTACGATATTATCGTATATAACATCATCAATATCCCCTGGGTTTGTACTGCCTGGAGGAGTTTCTGCCCCTGTGCCATTTCTCCATTGAACTGTTGCAAATGCTGGAACAGCCAAACTCAAAACCATAATCACTAATAATAATCTTCTCATAACTCTATTATTCCTTTCTCTTTGTAATCCTTTGGTACTGGGTTATCTTTCTCTAAGGTTTCTTTGTAGTATTCTAGTTTTATCATATCTTCTTCTGTAGCCTCGTCAGCTATAATAGCTTCTATTGCGTCTGTGATATCGTCTATTTTATGCTGTAAGACTATCCTTTGGTCTATTAAACTCTGTTTTTCAATAGATGCGTAACAATTTATTGATATTGCTAAAATCATTATTACTAATAGTATTTTCATATTTTCTCCTTAGTTTTGTTTACTTTTTTATAATTATCCTGTATATATATAGGAAGCAACCTATAGCAATTTTTACATATGTTTTTATCCAATCTTTGATGAGTTTGATGTTCATATGCATTTTCACATACATAATATCCACGTTCTTCATCAATAAATCCACGACACCTATCGCATAATATCATAAGAAGCAATACTATAAGTATTTTTTTAAACATTGTAACACTCCTATTTTAATCATCAAATTCACATACTATAACATCAATATTAGTACCAGATACCTGAGAACCCACACTATGCCCACCAACTATGCCATCTAATAATAATTGCGGGTGACACTGTGTGGAGCTTACTCTGTATATAGATTGTACTAATCTAAAAGTATAAGCTGGATGCCCACCAGTAACCCCACAATGCCAAGGTGTTAGAATATAGAATACCTTATTATCATCAGCACCATGCGTTACATTTGTGCCATTGGTAGTAGAAATTACATCAATTATTCTAAATGTAGAATATCCTGTATCATAAACTAACTCTCCTTTTGCATTTTTTATTCTCATTCCATGTGTTTCGGACGAAAACGTATCCTCTAGAAAGAACACCCTATAATCATAATTAGCATTGGCTCCACACGCCATTTGAAACCCAGTATAATTCGGTGCTGAATAATTAAGAGTTAACAATCCCATCCTATTACCATCCAATGGTCTATATAACACTATTGGCGGATATGTCGTATTAGTAGAAAAGTTGTGATTAGTTATGCCAGCCGTAGCCCCTCTTTGTACATTATCAGTACCTTCAACATATACATAGTTTTTGTTAACACCATCTATTTGAAATTCAGAATCAGTATTTTTAATCCGCAACCCATAATCGCTAGAATAGACTGGATTAACAAATAATAATAAACATAATATTAATAATATTCTCATTTTTTATCCTTAATTAAGAGTACGCAAAACAAAACATAACACAAGTAGCAGGAGATACAAATGTTGTAAAAGTATTAGTAGTCCAAGAAATAGTAGTCCCAGACCTTGATACTGTATGCGGTGATGTAGCTGCAGTACCATTAACAGGCATAGAAAATTGGGCAGTCTTTAATCCTGCTATTTCGGGTAACGCACCAGAGTTACCAGCAGAGGCAGTCTGAGTAGATGTATAAACAAGGCGAGATATGCTATCTGCAGTATTTATTATTACTTTGCCTTGAGCGTCCCTAACCCTTAGCCCATAATTTGCAGCATTTAAGGGTAACGCTGTTAATCCTAAAATAATCAATACTAAAAATATTATTCTCATGATAGTTTCCCCAATTCTACTCGTAATGCTGCTTGATAGTCTGCTGCATAAGTTAATGCACCACTATCATCCGCTGTAATATCAAATCCTAATGCTCTACCACAAGTAGTTGCTGTGTTTGTTCCTGTGCTCCATTTTAATGTTAATGTGGATAGGGTTGCATTAGCAATAGTAATTTTCTTGGTAGAACTACTATAGACAACTGTTGTATCAGCATCTCCCTGTGCTCTCATAATAACTTGTATATGTGCTGCTAATGTTGTTGGTGTATATGTAGTGCTTGCTGTTAATGTAGCAACCTCTGTACTTGCATCTTCTATCCAATCTAATTTATCATTCACACCTGCTTCGATAGTTATAACATCACTAAACACTTTAAACGCTTCGGCGGCCCCGTCAATAGTAACATAAGAGCCTACATTTATATATTCGTCTACATCAAGCGTTCCTGTATTTACTGCAAGGGCATCTAATTGCGATACACTTATTTGGGTAGCAGTTACTGTGTTGGTATAAATATCTCCACCATCGATTTTGGTAGTATCTGAAGCGTGCGACCAACCAGTGGCTATTGCTGCATCATATAATTCCCATTCTCCCGCTGTAATCTGATCATCACCAACACTGGTGGCCCTATATAACTTATCATCATCTGTATCTATCCACATATCACCAGCTGTTACTGCTGTAGGTATTGCAGATTGTCTAAATGTAGTAACACCACCACCACCACCAGTCGATATTTCAACCCACTCACCTGCTTTAATCTCATCTGCTCCAGCACTATATGATATGTATAGTTTATTACTATCATTAGTGTCTACCCATATATCACCTATAGCGATAGAAGTAGGAATAGCATCTTGATAAAATGTCTGTGTAGCATTACCACCAGTAACCGTTACAACTCCTTTTATCTGAAGTCCATTGGTAGGATCATATTTAAGGTAAGAATCACTATCTCCTATATATATACCGTATAAGTCAGTAGCAGCGCCTAAGAACCCATTGACATTACCCATCCTCATACGAGTTGTAGTGGTGTCCCAAGGGCTTCCTGCGTGCGTTAAAACGTCTATGTGAGGCGAATTCGTGTCCGAGGCTGTCATATAGATAAGACCCTCTCCTGATGCACCATAGTTTATTACAGCCGTGCCTTTAGTCCATATAGGGTTTGTATCTGCTGCATAGTCACTACCACCATCTCTGGTTACTGTATATGTAGGAGCAGAGTCTGCATTAGTTACTGTGAACCATTCGTCATCGTTGCCGTCTTTCATGCGTAAAATATCATTTACTGCAAATGTAGTATCTCCTAATATAGTCATTGTGGACGCATCTGCTGCTGTCATATCCACATTTAAGAGGTCACTATCAGAAACTAATAGGTTCCCCCCAACTGAAGAAATACTTGTCTTCTCAAAAATCGAAGTAGAGAACTTACCTCTTGCTCTTATGTTGTTAAACTCTGCTGTGTTTGAGTCTACATTCCAGCCTGAGCCTAATGCGCCTGAAGCGTAGTCAGAGCTTCTTATATGAACATTGGCACCGTCTATTTGAAGATGTGTGTTACCTATTGCTCCTACGGTTATTTCTGAAGTGGTATCGTTTAGGACGATAGCGTCGCTGGGGGATTCTAGTGTAGATGCTGTTATGTCCCATCCACCTATTGTGCCTGATGTGGCTTTTATTGCTCCCTGACTTGTTACTGTAAATTCTGCACTTGCAAAGGTCTCATTACCCATTTGGATTCCTTGTCCTGGGTGTAAACCTATGTAATCTTCTCCTGATCCGCCATAAAGTCCTGATGCGCTTAGAGTCCAGCCTCCTATTGTGCCGCCAGATACCGTTCCTACTGTTATGATGTCTAGGACTTCGGTCGAGAGATAGCCCATTGAATCGTCATCATCATCAGTTCTTAATCTTCCGTATAGTACAGATTGGTCTAGTTTACGAAGATGTTCATTTAGGATAGGCAAATCTGTTTCTTCATCGAAGCCCGTTAAATAGTCTCCAGCGTAGGCTGATGTGGCGATAAAACATAATAATAAAATCAGTATCTTTTTAGTCATATATTTGCTCAACTTGGTATAGGAACTCAATCTTTTGTATTTCCCATCCAATAACCCCATTCTCTGTGATTTCAAACCTAAATAGTTGTCCTATTAAAGAAGGACTTTCTTCTGAGTTGATAGGTTGATAGTAGGTGAATATCTTTAAATCTTCGTCTCCAATATATTCGTCATCTAAACTAAAATCTGGTTCAACAGATAAATCAATAGGGATGTCTCTGTTTATGTCTCCATCGTCAGTTTTGATGTTTAAATTAACCGTTCCCGACGTCCCCGTGTAGAAGATTTTTATTCGTTTAATTTGCTTTTTATATCCTGGTACTTTGAAATCTTTCCAGCCTGTGGTGTATAAGCTAGTTACCGAAGTTTCCTTTGTTGCTCCTACGCGCTCATAGGTTAATCTGAATAAATACCCATCTGTTTGATAAACAGTAGGGGAGTATACTTCGTCTGAAGTCGTGAAATTAGCTCTAAGTTGAATATAATCATTTGCTGTAATTCCTGATATATCAGCACCGTTAGGATTGGTTACTGCTGTTTCGTAAGTTATACCTGACATACTTGAAGATGAATTTAGCCTAATTTGAAAAGTTACATCTCCATATGCTCCTAGTGTTTCGTTCCAATATAAAGCAAGTAAAGCACCAGCGTCTATTTGATATACCTCGCTTACCCATGTTCCATCTCCATCTGGGCGGTCAATTACTGCATCAGGAAGATAGGTTTTTATTTTATCTAGGGTATCAATATTAGCATTTTTAGTTTGGAGTTCTGTTTCCCACGTATCTATAGTACAATCCCAGCCTATTTCTAGGGTAGGGGAGTTTTCTGTTCCGTAAGCTCTGGTGTCGTCGTATGTACCCTCGTCAAGTTCACTTTCAAATCTAATGTTTAAGAGCGGGTCAGAATAAGACACCCCTTGTACAAGCCCATCAGACTTAGACGAGCCTAAATATACAACCCCTGAGTCTGTGCTGGCATCAAAGGCAGCCCAACAGTTTGCGTTTATTGTATCTACTACATAGGCATCTCTGATTAAATCATACACCAAAACCTTGTTATTTATCGAAACCCCTGATTCGTAAGAATTGTATGATAGGCGATATTCATTGTTAAAGTATATTCCTACGCAATTATCTATGTTTGTTCGAGATATATCTTTTATCTGAGGAGTTACAGCGTCTGAAATCAGCTTCGACCTTACCCCATCAAATACATATATTCCATCTCTTGATAAGTAAATTATCCCCATAGGTGATGAACACGCAGTATAAGGCGCTGGACAACCAACAAAAGAATAAGGATCGCTTACATACCAGTCTGTTATATATGAGCCGTCTGTGTGGTATTTTTGTATGCTGGTGTTTTTACCTACTATCATTGTTCCCATAAATGTTTCAATAAATGTTATCTCATCTCCGTCATTTGGTCTTATTCTTTCAAAGTCGTCAGGGTCAAAGAAATCTGGGTTACTATCGTCTGAAAAGTAAAGCCTAGAATTATAAGTCGTATTTCCACCTATAAAAAGTCTATCGTTATTTACATTACAGTATTTACCTGTAGGTGGCTGGCAACCATATTTTGATGTTGTTGCCCATAGTGTTTCGCCTGCGAGAGTAGCATCTGACATAGTATCGTTAGCTGTTGTAGTGGTGTTATCTGCTATGGTGGCCATAAGGTAAAAGGTCGTATTAGCCTCACACGCTGCCTTAGAGGCACTTCCTACGTTCCTATACACATATCTTGCTGTTGTCCCTGTAGGGCCTATAGGGATGTCTGTAAGGCTTATATTATATACTGCTGCACCTGTTAGGATAGGGTTACTCCTGGCGTTTGAATAGTAGCCTACTGCACTAGATAAAAACTGCATTTTGTACTGATACCATTTAGCTGCGGTTAGATCTGTGCCTGTGTTGAGTTCAGCAAAAGGCGCACCTAGGTCTGCACATAGCTCATCTGCTGATCTTGCGCCATCTGTGTTAGCTGTAGTGGTAGTTTTCCCATCATATTTGATAGGTCTGTCATATCCATTTGTTCCTATTGCGTTATCCTTAAATGTAGAGAATTTCCATCTCTTACCATCTGTTAGCCCTGAGTCAATAGTTGTTGTACCTGTGCCTGTTGAATCACCTATTTCAAGCGTGGTGCTTGTGGCTATGATAGTCTTAAATGTACCATCACTCTTGTAATAGCGGTGTAGAGCGTTGATCGTGGCAGAACCTGCGTCCCATGCCGTTATTAGGGGTTCTCTTTTTCCCAAAGCACCGTATCTTTTATTGACTCTTACATTTTGAGCCTCTATGCCTTGATTGTCTGGGGTGTTAATAGGTGATATATGGCTATTTAATCCCTTTGAGAAGTCCTGCAACACAAAGAACCTATCTTGTTGTGCTGCGTAAGCAGGGATCGCAAGTATCAAAGCAAGCAAAACAATATATATCTTTTTCATGCTCTCACCGCTGGGCCTCTCATACCCATATCGTATGAATTTGCTATATCTGGTCTTTTGTATAGCTGTATCTTTTTGGCTTCTCTTTCGGTTAGATATTCTTTATATAGCTTGTCTGCATCTACTTCTTTGTTTAGCATAGGCAGTATCTTCCATTTTGCGAAAGCTATAATAGCATAATCAAATATTGACAAGTGTGTCATTTCAACGGTTGAACCGCTAAACGGATAATGCGTATTTGATGTCATATCTACAGACTTTGCTCCGTAATATAGCCATAAACCATTCGATTGAGTTGTATCAGGTGTTGGGGTTAAGGTTATTATGTTGGAGTCTAGAGAGTAATAGATTGGATCACCTTCTGCTAGATTTCTCCAATTAGGTCTATTTTGGTCAAACCATTTGAGAGTCTTTGGATATACCTCTCGCCACTTGCTGCCGTTATACCACCACAAACCCGATTTATCGACTCCTATATAATCGTCTACTTCTATAGATAGATTATATTCGTGGCTACCGTCAGTAACATTAAACTGTTGATTACTCTTTAAACATAGCGTATAAGCTGCTATATCAGCCGCACCTTGATTAAGGGTTAAGTCTAGTATTGTATTGTTTACTACGCTTATCTTAGCCCCTGGGATTGAAGCGCGAGCCAATGTTCTAAGATTTCCTAAATTCATGCCTGCTCCTTTTTAAAAAGTTATCTTTGCCTCTATAATTGCGCCACCTACGCACGCACCAAATGTAGCATTGTCTTGTATGCCTTCAGCGTATACACCAATAGGATATACTGTGATTGATAGTAAATCGTCTAGAGGAAAGTCTATAGGAATATAGTCTCCTATAACTCCTAGTTTCCTGCCTACTAAAATTGCTACTGTATCAAGTTCATCTGAGTCGTATGCTAGTCCACCATCTAGAGTCCAGCCTTCCCATAGTGCATTCCACTTACCCCATGCTTCTACCTTTTCAGTTCTTGCTATTGTAAAAGTGGATACATTTCTAATCTTATTACTATTGTTGTCGCTAGATTCACTATCAAAACAAACTAAAGCACCCTGTTTTAACTCAACATTAAATCCCTCTGCCAAGCATGAACTACATACTGCTAGTGCCACTACAAATAATACTGTAAAACCTATCAATGCCTTCATTTCTTGCCTCCTTTGGTTAAGTTTCTTCTTATGTCTTTAGCCTGCTGTTCGTGCCATACTGCCAACGATACTGGATTTTCTGCCCATAGTCCTTCTAAGATTTGACCAAAAAATGTAGTTATCGGGCCTCGCTGTATTTTTTCAGATGACTTTTCTCCTAATCCCTCGTCACCTTTTTTATCTATATCTCTTCCTATTTTACGCCCATTAACTCTGCTTTGGAATAGCTTGATTACTCCTAATGCAGCATTTCCTTTAAGCCACTGAGTTAGGTTTAAGTCCATTTTTAGCCTCCTCTGGTCTAGTCCTGTTATAGTAACTTTTTACAATATACATTACCATAGGTGTAAACCCTGAAAATAAAGCTAGTAGTACCGCAACTGTCATTAGTTTCATACAAGCTAATACCAAAGAGCCAATAATTACCAGACAGTATGTAGCTGAAAACGCAATCGTCATAAACTTTCTGCCACTCATTGCAATACCTCCTTATCGGTTTCTCTTCTCCTGTTTTTCTCTCTTTCCTCTAAGGCCTCAAACATATTCATTGCTAGTGAGAGTGATGTCATTGCCTCTGCTATATGGTCTTTAATGTGAACGTAATCTCTATTAAGTTGTCTCTTCTCAGCAGACATTAGAATTTTCTTTCTATCATAAATGCATAGTAATCTTGATTGCTTTGTGCTTCAAGAATGCCGTTCGTAAACTTATATCCATATGCCCACTCAGGGTCTTTGCCACTCTCTACGTCTATGTCTCCCCAGCCACACTTAAATATAGCAGTCCAGTCTTTCTTAAACTCCCAACCTACCTGTGCGTGAGCGCCTACTTCATCATCCCAATCCGCTTGTGCTGTGTAGTATTCTCTGAAGTAAGGGTCTAAATAATTTACACCCCCACCTACGTGTAAGTTATAGGGAAGATACCACTTTAAGGTAATGTAGTAATCAAGCATATTTAATCTGCCCATACCTTTGCCTGTATAAGGAGTTTCTACCTGTGTATCGTGTGCTACTACAGTATTAAAGCCTACTCCTAACTCTAAACCCAATTCAAATGGAATCTTTAATTTTTCCCCATTACTTAAAACTGACAATACTGGTATCCATAGTTCAGGTTCAAATGTCTTATTGAGTTCATATCCCACTTCTAGTCTAGGAGATGCGCCCATACCTTCTACGAGATAATCTTGAACGCCCAGCTTTACATTCACGCTATCTGCTGCTGCGTTGGCTACTATAAGCCACGCTGATAAAACTACTAATATTAAAAAAGCTATAAAACCTTTCATCGATTCCTCCTAGTTTACTTTTGCTGCGTTAAGGTCTAGGTTGATCAGAGGCTCTTGCTTATTATCCATTCCATATTCTACTGAACCGTCTGCTGCTTGCTTGATATAGCTTTTTTGCTTTCCTGAGCCCTCTACGCCTACTAATCTCCCCTGATCGTCGTACAAGCCTTTCATAGACGTTGCACAGCCTGTTAAAAATAGACATAAAATACATATCAGTATCCTCATTTGAGAGCCTTTAATATCAGCTTGACATCTGATTGTATTGTTTCAAGGTTTTTATCTAGTCGACTAAGGTCTCCCTTTATATGCTCACTGGTCTGCTCTAGTCGAGCTATTTGAATAGGCATTTTATACTCCTAGTTTAATTCTAATAACCATTATTAAAAGACCTACACAAGTAGATGATAGAATGGTAATCAAGCAAGTAACTACCCAAGTTGGTCTACCCAATAGTCGGTCTTTAATATCCTTTATGTCGTTCTTAATATCACTCATATCTCTTTCAAGAGATACTATTCTTTGCTCATTCTTAGTGCCTTTTACACATCCCTCTGCCATAGTTTGCTCCTTTAGTTATCTACTCTTCTTCCGCATACCCATAAATCTTCAGATAATGAGTAGATAAGTTTTATGGAGTCACTTAATCCCAATGTAAAAACTACTCCTTCTTCTAACGATAAACCATTTCCAGTTTCTAACAATATAGTATTGGTATCACTATTGCCTCTAAGTTCAACCTGTTGTCCGTCATAACCATCTGCTATTTGAGGATTAGCTGTTATATCTACTGCCCCGCCTGAACCCTGTATAACCATTATTGCACTTGTTACTGTAATTCCACCCGCTGCTGTAATGTTAGTAATATCTGACGGGACTTTGATTATGTTGCCATCAGTTTTTAATCCCTTACCTGTTACATAGACATTACCGTTATCATCCATTTCAATCGTAGAAGTATTGTCGCCTTTCGTCATTATTATCTTACCAGTTACGACAAGGTCAGCACGAGCCATAAAAGGCATTAAAAGTATTGCTAATATGATTATTATTTTCTTCATCTATTACTCCTTACGTTTGATTTATCTCTGCTATATTTGCTTTTGCTACTGAGTTTACTTTAGCCATATTGGCTGCTGCTACTCCATTTATCTTATGAGTCCAACCCCCCACTGCTGGTTGTTCTGCTCCGAAGGTAAGTTCATTACCGACAGAATCTATATTGTAATATTCAAACTTAACCCAATCAGCTGTGTGATTAGCGACATTAGCATCTCTTATTCTAACCTCGTCTATTGAACCGTTGAATAGATTTTTTGCACTACCGCCATAATATCTTCCTGCTATAGATGTTCTATCAAGTCCTGATGGTAGGGCATCGCTAACTGTATTTATCGCATAGCCACCAGCATCAAGATAGACAACTCTTGAAGTCGCATTAAGAAATACTGCAGTTCCCAGTTGCCATGTTCCATCAATAGCCCAGTCGGTTGTTGTTCCAACATAATTACCAACTCCCCCGCTGTATTGATGTGCAAGAACATCTTGCTCTGGGGTTGAGTCTCGCATCCAACATCCTATGGTCGAAACTGCATTTGCATCCCCTAGATTAACTACAGCTTGGTCTTGGTCCGTACTTGATGAAAACCAGCAAGTAAACGCTACAGGATAAGCAGTTATTCCAGAGTTATCGGCTCTTGCTAAGTATTCTACTGAAGCACTCGCAAAAGTATAGCAATCACCGACTACACCAGTAGCACCACTCGTTGGAGTATTGTAAGCTGTCATGGTGTTGCCGTTACCAGTTGAATCCGTTAAAGCATTCAAATGCCATACAGCAGCGTAGTCTACCCAAACTGCTGTAGGATTGGCTCCGTCTGCCGTGTCTGTTGATCTCCAATAAATATAAATATCTGTAGCACCTGTACCTACTGTAGTTACATCACTCTTAACCCAAAAGATAGCAGTTACAGCAGAAGCAGCACCACCAGTCCATGCTTGTCGTTCATAAGGTATCTCTGTTGAACCATCGTCCTCGGTAAACCTAATATCAAACCCATCAGCATTAGCGTCAGCCATATCTGAGTCAGCAGCTATCTTAACTAATAAAGGAAAATCAGTTAAGTCTGTACCAACATTAGTTGTTTGAATTGTTATCTTTTTACGCTTATCATATGTTAATGAATCAACTGTCCATGCAGCGTAAGAAGAAACTGTAATAGATAATATTATAAGTACTAAAATTAGTTTTTTTATCATACCACTACCTCTACCAATACGCCCGATGGATTAAAATAAACTGTTGTAGCTGTTAATGCTATACCAACTACCTGTACTTGGTCACCATTTCCAGCTGGTGCGGTCTGTGTCATTGTACCTGCGGTGTTAACATACATTATTCCGCCTACTGTCCAAGTCCATGCTGTATCTGTAATGATACCATTAAGTAAAACATCAACAGTTCCCGTCGTGCCTAAAGCAATACCCATACAAGGCATTGATGTAGTAGCGTTCATATCAGCGTCTACCCAATGACTATCAGTATCTAAATGAAGTAATCCACCTATGCCTACAGTATTTACATCTACTGTCATAGATACTATTATACCAGTTGCTTTATCTGTAGCTGATGGGGTAGGATTAAATTCTAACTTACCATCTGCAGATAAAACTACCTCTGTGAACGAACCAGATGCTGGAGTAGTGCCACCTATTGTAGCATCTACTGTACCTGCGTTAATATCTGCTGTTGTGGCTACTAATGAAGCTATTGTACCTAAAGAAGTTAATGATGAGGCTAATACATCAGCTTTTAATGTTGCACCTGTTAATGTGCCTGCTGCTGCTGTTACTGTTATGGCTTGACTACCGTTGAAGTCTACACCATTTATTGCTCTTGCTGTTTTTAAGGTTTCTGCTGTTGTTGCTGCTCCTGAAGTACATACTGTGTCATCGCCTGTATTGCCACCTGTGTTAGTGCCTGAGGCTGTGCCAGAGAAAGAGTTAGCACCAGCACCTAATGTAAGGGTAGAAGCACCAGCGTTACCTATTAATGTTACTGCACCTGTGTTTACTGTCAAAGCAGTCGTAAGAGTAGCATTGGTTACAGTATCAGCGTTGCCAGCTGTATCGGCTTTTCCCGTGGTATTTTGATTAAGAGGAAAGTCAGTAGTATATACACCATTAGTAACTGTTGCTGCATTACCTGTACAAGTGCTTGATGTTAAAGTATCTGATATTCTGGCATCAATAATCTCACCTGCATCAAAGAAGTCTGTTGCAGAGTCGCCTGAAGTCGCTACTGTATTATCGCCTGTGTTACCCCCTGTGTTAGTTCCTGAGGCTGTGCCAGAGAAAGAGTTAGCACCTGCTCCTAAAGTAAGCACTGAACCTGCTATATTTCCTGTAAGACCGACTGTACCCGTATCTACTGTAAGAGCTGTTGTAAATGTAGCGTTGGTTACCGAATCTGCATTACCTGTTAAAGCACCAGTATATCCCCCCGTTGCGGAATGTGTGCCTGTGGTAGATATATTCTCATCACCAAAACTTATATCTCCACCGCCAGCAGTAATTACCAAATCCCCGTCATCTCCTGCTATGGTGGTTATAGTTACTATACCTGCTGCTGTAGATACTTCTAAATAATCATTAATATCATTAGATGGGGCTAACCTTATTACTCCTTCATTGTTGAATAATCCAGCTGCACCAGCGTCATATTTAATAAGTGCAAAGTAGTTATTATCCGCATCGAAAAAAAACAGAGAAGGAGAATCGCCTACTCCATCGTCTATATTCACAATCCCTGATGAAGTAAGCCCTGTAAAAGTTGCAACTTCTGTTGTATTGAAAACTGCGTTGCCACTTTCGGTAAGGGTATCAGCTTCTAAAGATGTACCTAAATCATACGCATCAATTCCCATATCCGTTGCAACAACTGATCCAAAGGAAGGACTACCAGCGGCATTACCGTGCAAAACAGTAGTGGTTGTTCCTGTATTATCCGCTATGTTGGTAGCTGTAGCAGCCAAAGTACAAGCCCCATTAGCAGCTAAATTACTTATATCGTCCCAATTTATATCATCATCATTTATAGTGTTGTCTGCTAACGAGCCAGCCGTAACTTCTTCTTCATAATCAACATCAGTTAAATTTTCACAGGCTGATATGTTACCCGCACCGTCTGATTCTACTACACCACTTACCGCACCAACAATAGAATCTACCTCTGTTACTGTAAATGTCAAATCAAATGGATCAGCGTCTGAACCTGGGTCAGTATCTGTCCAATCTATATCTATTATTCCACTCTCTATGAATTTAACTTCCTCTGCATCTGAGATTGATACTTCTGTGCCGTCGCTATCCTCTAATATAAATGTACTCATAGTACCACCACCTGCAACTGCTTGCCAAGAGCAAGTGCCATCTCCATCTGCTCTGAGGTAATTAGTATCGGCTACTGGGCCTGTTGAGAGAACTGCTGTACCTTCAGGAGCACCACCAGCAGCTGCTTGAAATGTTGGAGCTGAACCTATACCATTAGAGGTCAACACATGGGTAGCTGTACCTATGGCTATCTCTCCAAAGGCAGTTGTAGTAGAGGCATACGGTATTAGATATTGAGTTCTTGCATAAGTATTTTGGGTGTCTGGTGCTAAGCCTGTGATAGTCAATACAGTATCAGCTTCAATAACATTGTTTGCAGCTGCTAAGGTTTTATTAGTTAAGGTATCTTCTGTGTCTTTGAGGACTACTGTTCCTGTAGCATCAGGTAAAGTAATTGTTTTATCGGGTGTGGTTGGGTCTTCTACTGTGAGAGTTGTTTCAAAGTCATCAGGAGTTGCTCCTTCAAATTCTATATCGCCTTGACTTGTAGTTAAATATAAATCTGTTGCTACTATATCAACAATGGTAAGTGTATCAGTTGTTTTATTATAGGTCATTCCTGCATCGCCAGCAGGAGTATTTGCACCATCGAAGAACATAACGTGGGTATCTGTGCCTGTGATTGCAGCTTGATAATCTGTTCCTGCGGAAGCGGCAGAGAAATTTGCCGACCCATCTGATTTTACTATTCCAGTTACAGCTCCAACAATAGAGTCTACTTCCGTTGCATCAAAAGTGACAGTATCACCACTCTCCGTGATAGTCATTATACCTGTATCAGCAAAAGTAATACCCAATCCCGCAGTAACATTCGCGTCTGGGCAGGTTATGGTATTGATTTCATTACTGGTGCTTCCATCTACTTCTGTTGCTGTAAAAGTAATCGTATCAGCAGATTCAGTAATTCCCATAATACCTGCTTGTGCGAAAGTGATAGCTTGACCTGCTGTAACATTTGTATCGGGAGTGGTAATGGTTGCTGCTGCGTGATGCGCTGAACCGCTGTGGGTTGAATCTACTGTAGGAGTTGCCCAAGAACCCCCCAATTCACCGCCTGGGGTTGTGCCTACGGGTATTTCTGCTGATAAGCTACCATTAGCTGTGCCTACAAGGTAGTCTGCGTCTGTTGGCGCACCACTTGAAAGACTTATGTCATCTAGTATGTCTAAAGCCTGTTGAACGTCTGTTTCGTTTGCTGATAATATACCGTCAAAGTAAGTAGTATCGGTATCGGTATTTTTAGCCTGATCCCCTCTCCATCCCGACTCACAATAGGCTAGTGATGTTATGCCTAACAATAACATTGTTATCAGTAGTCTTTTCATATCTACCTTTTTATAGGCTCTCTTGCTTACTTAATTTAGCCTGTAGTGTGTTTGCTACGCCTGCTCCGCTTACTATCATAAGTCTTGCATATGGCATTGCTACTGGTGATAATGATTCGCTATGCCAATCGGTGTCTGCTAGGTTTGTATGAACAGCACTTGCACTCTCTGGTACTACATAAGCTGCCTCATCTGCGCCTTCTGTAGTCGGCAATTTGTGAGATTGCTGTAAGTCTATTGTTAAATCTACTGCCCCTGCACTACCTGCTTTATAAGCTAATGCAAAATACTCACCTTCTTTAAGACTAAAAGCCTGTGAGTATATTGTTTCTCCTGCTGGTATTGTGATTGTAGTTAGATTCAAAGATGATAATACACTTTGTATATTTGGCCCAATACTACGTCCCATGTTACCCTCCTTATGCTAGGTCTATTTTGCCTAGTTTTAGTTGTATGGTTGTGCTTGCGTGATTGGCGCTTGGAGCACCAAGTCCTGTTATTTTTAGCCTAGCAAATGGTAGTGCTATAGGCTCTAGCTTCTTAAAATGCCAATCCTCGTCCGCTAGAGCTGCTTCTAGGGTTGTTATGCTCTCAGGGACTACATAGGTGTCGTCTGAGGCCTCTTCTGTGTCTGGTCGCTGATGTGATTGCTCTAGTTCTATTTTTAGCTTTACATCACCACCTGATGTTGCTTTGTAGCCTAGCGCAAAGTATTCACCCATTTTAAGGCTCATTGACTTTGTGTAGACTACTGCTGTAGTTTTTACTGGTATCTCTGTTACGTTCGCTATTGTTGGTATAGGGTCTACAAAAGGGCCTATTGACATAATATTTTTAAACCTCCACTTTTATCCTGCTCTTAGTTGTTTTAACACTTTTATTTTAGCGTCTATTCTGCGTTCTTTTAATATAACAAGCCTTTCTTTTTCACCTACCGATATCTCTCGCTCTTTTAGAATCTTCTTAGTCTCAGGAATATCCTTGGTCATCTTTTTTACGGCTTCCTTTTCTATGTCTAGTTTCTTTTGGAGCGCATCTGCTGTTGCAAGCAGTTCATTGGCCTGTTGGAATTTTTCTTTTGCATCTGCTATTACTAATTTAGTATCAGCTTGGTTCTTTTTTAACTCTATTTGAAGTTCTTCAATTTCAGCCATATCATTGCTATTCCTAGTTGCTTGGCTGTTTAGTGCTATTTTATCCGCGTCTAGTTGTGTCTGTGTGTCCTTCTGGCTGGTGTCCTGATCCTCTAGATGTATCGTTTGTTTTACAAGCTGATTGGTTCTGGTTGTATTTTCTTGTTTTTTAATGTTTATATCATGCTCACGCTCGCTTAGTTTGGTATTCTCTATTTCTATATATGATTGATTCTGGGCTTCTTTGTTATCTAGGGATATGGAAGTGCGGACATTCTTATCTTCAAGTATCTGAGCCTTTGATTCCCTGGCCGATACAGATTTTTCTCTCTCTGATATTTCTTTATCTTTTACTCGTAGGATATCTCGTTGTTTATTAACATCGGTACGTTCTGATTCTAACTGCTTTATTTTTGATTCATGCATTGAGTTTAAACTGGTTATTTCTTTATCAAATAATTCGTCTAGTTCTTTTGTTTTTGCTTCTACTGCCTTATTCACGGCTACGCTTATTTCTGATTTTAGCTTATTCTTTCTATGTTGTAAATTGTCTGTCTCTTGTATTAGCTTTCTTAATTCTCCCTTCCCAGGAAGTTTTTCCTTTCCGCCCCATCCTCTTGCCATATTACACCTCATGTCTGGGGAGAGGCTTATGCCCCTCCCCGTTAGATTATTACTTTATGTTTGTGCGCCTGTCCTGGAAGTTTCATTCCAAACAGTTCCATCACTTATGAACGTTATTACATATCTTTCATTCGCTCCATCGGCAAGTGTTAAAGTGCCTGTGGTATTTGCAAGGGTTGTATGAAAAGTCATAATTTCGTCCTGACCTGATGCTGCGGCAGCATCAAATATGATAGTCGCTATGTCACCTGCTGTACCGCCAGCGGAGAATGTTAGCGTACAATTCTCATCATCCGTGTCGATTGTGTAGGTGTATAGAGTGTCTGTTCCTGGAACAACTGTTATCGTCGCTGTTGTGTTTGCTGTGATTACTGTTGTTGCCACAGTTTCCAGAGCGATTGATGATGTTATTGATGGTAATGTAACCGTCTTAGATGAACTTGCAGCATCAGCTACAGCCAATATTGTGAAATAGGCATCATCGGTTGTACCACCCATAGCAAGCGGACTCGCACCTTCAATAACTACGACGCCACCCAAACTTGCGTCAGCATCAAATCTTACTGTCTCTGTTAGAGCCCCAGCTATATCCTGAGTAAATACAAAGTCAGTATCATTAGTTGCTCTTGCTGCTGTAGTCTGAACTATGTCCATCCTTGCGTGTTCTTCTGAGCCTGTAGCATCTTCAGGTCTGAATGAAATTGCCATTCCGTGAAGATCCTCTGCTGTTCCTGTAGCAGTTGCTAAAACTAAAACAGGATGAGCAACAGTAGTCTCAGTTGTATTAGCAGTAAACTGAAGATAATCAGAAGTCGTTGCACTTGAATTTGCAACTATTCTTACTGTCTCTGCTAGTGCGCCTGCTGTCATCTGATTTATTACAACATCTGAATCCTCTGCACCGTTTGTAGATGATGTTGCTACTACGTCAATAGAAGCATGCTCTTCCTCTGTACCTGTACCGTTTTCAAGGTCAAAAGTTAAGCCCGCACCGATACCTGCTGCTGCTGTGCCTGATGTAAAGTGCTGTATATTTGCTATATCAGTAATGCTTGTGTTGGCTGAATCTTCTATTTCTAGATTAACAGTACCCATTGTGGTTACTACACCTGCGTCTGATATTGTGAATCTTGTTAATGGGTCGCCTGGAGTTGTATCATCACAAGCAATTACCAAATCTGTAGTTGTTTGTGTTGAAGTGATTGTCCATTGTTCACCTGCTGCATCACCATCTCCAGCACTAAGTTTCAGAATAGCATCTCCTGAAGCAAGATCGCTCCATACCTCAAGCGTTGTTGCGGCATCATTAGAAGCTACTCTAACTGTATCGTCTGTTGCGTTGCTTATTACTTCTGCTTCTGTGAGAGTAATAGTACCATCTATGATAAGTGTTCCGCCATCTGATACGAATGTATGGTCTGTAACGTCTACTGAACCATAATCTATATCAATAGCACCATAGGCATCGATACCATTCCATAGTACCAATAGTGGTGTAGTGGCATTCTCAACGCCCCAACACATATCAGCATCCATGGTCGAACCATCACCCGCTATTAACATATCGTAGGTATCAAGGTAACCGATATACTGGTCGCCTAAACTTCCATCGAAGAGAAGGTATTTATCTTCTGAGTCTACACCATCACCGATAGTAATAGCTGTTAATGCGGCATTATCTACAATACTGATTCTTTCGTCAGTACCTAGAGTTGAGCCTACGCCCCATGCACAATCGTTGTCTGTGTCATCTCTACCAAAATACCAATCGTCATCATCAGTATCAAATAGGATGTATGTGTCTACCGCGGTGCCTGCTCCAAGTGATAGATAGCCTGCATCATACAGTCTATATACACCACCTGAGTCAGTAGGATAAACATATCCTGTTGCATCTGTCATAGGTGATACGACAGAGCCCCAGCTTGTTTTTTCTACTCCACCTAACCAAAGTGAATCTAGGTAGATGTTGTCTACTTCGTTACCACTTGCTCCTATGTCTTGGCTTGAGTCGTCTATAGGTACAAGGTCGCCAGTAACATCACATATCCACTGGTCGTTTCCTATGTAGCCTTTATCGGTATTAGCCTTTACCTGTGCCGCAAATGCTGGCACTTGTAAGAAACATAGAGCTGCAACAACGAGAATAGCCATCATTGTTTTTGATTTCCCGTACATCTTATCCTCCTTGTTATTTTACTAACGCTTCGCCTGTTTTTGGATTGTGGCCATATAGCCTGCCTTCAGCCTGATACCTTAATACTTCTTTCACTGTGGCCTTTATCCAACCCGCCTTTTTAGCAACTGTAGCTGTTTCTTTTGCTACTACTGGTTCTGCTTTAGGCTCTACTACAGGGTCTGCCTTCTTAATTACTTTCTTTTTAGCCATGTTATTATCTCCTATACTTCGTTAGTGAATCCTGCTTTATCTAAGAATCTATCCTTGCCTGCGTGTTTCTTTGCATCTTGTCTAGATTCTATGTCAGCTTTTCCTTCGTTGATACAGGTTTCACAAGCGAGCCTTCCTTTGTACATCTTTAGTATTACGCCATTACCTGAGTCATATCCATCAGCACCCTCAGTAGTCCTAGCAACAGCATCGGCATCAGTTAGATCATCTGTCTGTGGTGATCCCTTTGCTCCGCATAGTTGACATATACCATATCTAATTTCAGGAAAACTCATTATTTATCCTTTTAGGCAGATGAACCGCCGCCTCTTGTCCATGTTCTGAAGTTCTTTATAAGGATACCCTGTCGGATATTGATAGAAGTCTTATATCCAAGGTTAGTTTCATCCCTGAAGAACCTTATTTCTGAGTTCTGTCTCTCTCTGAACTGCCAGTCGTTTGACTGTTTCTTACCTACGAAGAATGCTGCTTCACCTGATTCTAGGTAGTCCCAATCTATAACTGATACGAGCTTATAGTATGGGTTGATATCGTTTAACTGGCTACTTGGTAAGCCTCTTCCAGTATCAACGATTCTATCTGCTGCAAATCTATCTGCACCTGGTCTTACCAACAATGTATCTGCTGGATTCTGGACTATATTATCTCTTTCATCTCTGTTGTTAGTCGTGGTGTGTAGATTATATATAGTTGCGAAGTTATCTGGTGTTACTGTTAGAGCTGCTACAGAGTTGTAGTATGTTCCGCCACCCTTAGAACTTCTGGTGTTTGTTGACAAGTTGAACATTGGTTCAGAGTCATAAGGCATATCACCTGATGAGTCTGAGTTACCTGTGTGAGTACCATTGAATATGTAATCACCTAATAGGTTTCCACCTTCGTTAAAAGGTCTTGAACCCATTTCTTCTTTAGCAATTCTTACCTGCTTACCCCAACTATTGGCAAGGTCTTTCAATAGGTTACCGAGCTTTACTGTATCTTCTACGGCTTCCTTTGATAGAGCAATACCATCACTTAGAGTGTGATACTTTACTAGGAACTCCCAACCAATTACAGGACTCTTGAACACAATCTCTTGGCCCTCTTTGGTATGCCTAGTTAATTTGCCAGCGCCTAGTACCTGCGTAATCTTATCACCAGCACCGCTTACGCTGTTTACAACCTTCAATACCTTATTATAAACGGTATCTACTTCCTTATAACCTTCACGCTCTGCCTTGTACATATCTTTAAGGTATAGAGCTGTCTGATCTGCGCGTATTCCAGCCATGATTAAATTTTACAAAGGCTTATATTTCCTTTGTACTCCTTTGTTTGTGCTAATTGCGTTAATTTACTTTTTCTATGTTCCATACTCTATTATGTTACGTCACAACCTATAGTTGTCATATTCTGATAAAGAACCATGACATCTACCCATTCATTATTAACTAAATCTCCGTTAACTATTCTTAGTGTTCTCTCTACTGATGCGTCTAGCTGTGCGCCTTGAACATTGTTTGATATTGCTATATCGCAGTCTTTACCCTTCATCAGGTGTGTGTATGTACCTGAATCAATAGGGATACGATATACTGCTGTTGGATCACATACTATCTTGCGTACTTCATCACCATCTGTAGTAGCAATAGCTTCACATTCTAGGTGACCTAGAAGCTCTGTAGAGCCATCATCAGCTAATGTTACTGTATCAGTACCATCACCTGCTCTTGCTACGAACTTACCACTTGCGGCTAAGATTGTCTGTGCAGCAGTTAGGATGTGGTCGTATCCTATATTACCACCAGATATCTGCCCGTATTTTAACTGTTTTCCTACATCCATTTTATTTCTCCTTGTTGTTATTCTCTTCGTCTTTTAGAATATCTCTATATGAATCGTGAGCCATCTGTTGAGTTATGCCTGGGCCATCAAACATTTCTTCTGCCCTCTTCTTTTCGGCATCTGTCAGAGACTTAGCACCCTTGCCTGCTGGTGCTTTGCCTTCAGGTGGCCTACTACCATTCAGTATCTTTGCTTCTTGGAGTCCACGCTTATATTCCTTTGCTCCGAACTCCTTCTTCTCTGCTTTCACCTTATTTACATCATCGTCATATTTGCCACCTTTGACAAACTTGACGTAGGTGTCTACATTGAAGTTATTACTTACTATCTGTGAATCTGTGAGTTTCTCTATGAGTGGTTTAATCTCTGGGATAAGTGCTTTATCCGCTTCAGGGATTGAGTCATATAGTGTGTCCCGCTTTACCCTTGCCTGATCTTTAAGTTCACTTCTAGCTGATAGATTCTGTTTATCTATAGCTTGCTTGAAGTCTTTAGCTGCAAGCGTGAGAACTTTGTCATCATCAAGGTCTTCGGTTATCTTAGGATAAGCCTCTCTATAAGCATCAACAGTTTCGTCCATAGATTTCTTTTTGCCATCTATCACAATCTCACCATCTCGCATAAATTGCTCTACTGCTTGAACGGTAACTTCTCTGATAGGTTTCGCTTCCTCTTGAGCCTTTGATTCTTCCTGATTCTTAGAGATTAGACGCTGTAGGTGAAGGTTAGCTTTTGCAAGCTGCTTCGGGTCGTCTTTATACTTCTCTTGAATTTTGGCCATGCTCTCTAGGTCTGTGCGAGCTTCGTCTTCAGTTACCTTGTGTTCCTCTGCGTAGGCCTTAACCTCTGCTTCGGCTGATTGCGTGTCGGCTTCTTCTCTGGTCTTGACTATCTCTGCCTTCTTAGTCTTATCCTCATCACTTAACTCCTCGTCTTTCTTGGCTAATAGATCATCTTCTTCTGTCTTGATCTTGACCTTTTCTGCCTCTATATTCTTGACGAGTTCAACTTTCTTAGTCTTTTGGTCATCAGAAAGTTTGTCATCCTCTGTGGATAATAAGTCCTCATCGGTTATGTCGGTTTCCTTCTTAGGTGCGACTTCCTTTGATTCCTCTTTATCCTTATCAGGCTTCTTTTCTTCTTCAGGAGCTTTCTCTTCTGGCGATTTTTCTTCCTCTGGCTTTTTCTCTTCTTCGGGTTTCTTGCCTTCTGATTCTGCAAGTGCCTCAAGAGCTATAGCCTGATTCTGTTCGTCAGTTAAGTTACCTTCCTGTGCTTCTAGAGTTGCCTGATCGATCTTTATATCACCCATGTTACTCCTCCTTTTGCGGGCCACCTAAGTGGGTATCGCTTATATGGTTAGCAGGCTCTGAGTTGTTCAGAGGTGCTGCCTGTGTTTCTACGTCTGCTACAAACTGATTACCTTTAAATATCAACAGTGAATTACATTTGGTGCATCTGGTTCTACCCTCTTTAGTTAGATTTGTTACATCGTATATACATTTAGTTGTGCCTATCTCCCACTTAATCAAGAGTCTATTACACAACGGGCAACGAAACTGCAGCGTTTTACCCATTATTTCCCTCCGATTATAGGGACTTTGGTTGCCTTAACTCTACTAATAGCATCTCTTATGGTCTGTATTGCTAGGGCTTCACTCTTTAGGATTATATTCTCGGTTACTTTCAGGTGGTGCGATATCTCCTTTATGCTGTAACCGTTTATCCTTAATATCAATATCGCGCGTAAGTTCTTTAATGCCTCTTTGGTGGTATACATAGATGGCTGCTTGCCTGCTACGGCACACCATTTATTCTTAGTTGTCTCTGATATGCTGGTTAACAGCGATATGCCATACATTAAGAATGCTGACCTATCCTTTGGTGGTGCTATAGAGATAGGGTTCTTAGCTGCTTCCTTCTTAGCATCTGCCCGCATAGTCTTGTCTTTTTCCTTTAGGAAGTTACCTGCCTGCTCTATGCTTAATGGCTTCTGTGGCTTTTTATCCTTATCGCTTTTCATTATTGCATCTCCGAGTTTTGTCTGCCACCATATCCTGAACCTGGCTCAGTCTTCTGTTCTGGTGGAGTCTCTTTGCTTTCCTTTTTAGGTTTTGGCTTGTCTTTTTTAGCCATTATTTCTTCCTTCTTCTGCTTGCTGGTTGACCTTTACCCATGCCTGAACCATCTCTGCGTCTCTTACCGCCACAACTGCCTCTTCCTCTAGCCATGATTACTCCTTCGCATTTTTAGCTGTTTTGGTTAGTATTCCATCCAATACCAGCATAGTGTTTATACAGCTTCTAAGGTAATAAGCGTCCTCTGTAGGATTTGGGTACATAGGCTCGCTTAGTTGTTTGAATACGCTTATTTTGAATGTCTCTAGTTCCTCTTTCATTTGCTTAAACTTAGGGTCATCCATACATGTCTTGGCTAGTTGAATAAGGCTTTCTTTCTTTATGGCTAAGTCCTTCTTTACCTGCTCTGCCTGGGCTATCTGTTGCTTAGTAGGCTGCATATATGGATTCTTATTGAGCATTTTTCTCGTTCTCCTTTTGTATTTTAGGATCTATTGCGCTCACGGTTTGCGCCCTTAAATCTCCAACAACTGCCATTAGTTTCTCTGGGTCTATTGGAGCGTCTACACCTGTAGTCTGTTCCTCTTTTTGCATAGCTTGAGCATACATGGCCACACCCTGAAGTGCTGCCTGTGCTTGCATTTTTTGGAACTCAGACATTGTAGGTATCACACGACTTGCTATGTTCTTCCACTTCGGACTCCATCCTGTTACGAGCTGGTTCAATAGTGTGTATACCGCATCTGGGTTCTTTGCTATTAGAGGTTCTTGTCTGATGGTCTGATATAGGCTTAGGTCTAATACCTTCTCATTTACCTTATCCTCTACAAATGCGTATGCTTGAGTTTCTATGCTTGTTCTAGTTACCATGTCATTGCGGGTTAATGTAGCGAATGGATTCTCATCTGATGACCTCTCTGGTGATGGCTTATACTCCTTGCCCTGCTTTGACATTTGGAAATACATTGATAGTAGTATGTAGCCTATCTCGTTAAAGGTTGGCAACAGGTGCTTTACGTAGTCCATGATGCCTCTACCACTCTGTTGTAGGAGCGCCATAGTCTTTCTGGCTGGTGCATTAGGGTCAAATGGACTCTCTGCTCCACTCATAAGGCTTGACACACGGCTTACCTGATCGTCTCCTAGCACTAAATACTGCATAAGGCTTAACATTCCGCCTATATCTGCTGGCTTCATATACTTCTGTAGGAAGTCTATGCTACCTGCGTCTGCTTCTATTGGCACACCATGAGCGAATCTTTTCTCTAGGAACTGCGCTTGAACCTCTGGGTCTTTAGTAATAGGTGTTACGGTGTTGGTTATGTATGCTGTCTCTAGGGTTGCGTTCAAGATAGCGTTCTCTGCTATGTTTGAATCTGTCATATCCTCTGCTACGCCTGGTTGATATATACCTTTTTTCTTACGTTTGAGTGTAAATGGTAGATAACAACAAGGGACGGCATAGTATGGATACAGGGTTGAGCCTATAATTATCTTCTTTTCCTCTGCCATCCAGCATATGATTTTAGTCTCTTCGTCATTGTCTGGGTTCATTCTGAAGCAATATGTGCATTTGAGGATATCGTAATCTAGTGTTTCGTGGTTCTCTGGGCGCTCGCCATCCTTTAGGTTGACTAGGTCATCTATATCATAGAACTTATCAGCTTGCTCTTCCTTCTTTAGTTCCCACCAGGTGAAGTTCTCTCTTACGGCTATGAGCCTTGTAGTCTTTAGGCCTTCATATCCATCTGTCTTTGCTCTTACCAATACGTCCTTGATGTCATGGAATTTAGGCTTTGGGTCATTGTATATGGTCTCTTTGTATACTGCTACAAACTCTATATCCTTGCCCTCTGATAGTGCTTTACATTTGCCTGGGTAGTCCTTTAGTGCTGATGGCCAGTTAGATAAGAACTCATCAAGGCCTTTACTCTTCATTTGAGGGCCTGTATTATCTGCGTTTGGTATAGGTTGGCCTGATGGGTCTTTGGCTATTTCCATCTTAGACTCGTAATACTCTTCACGCTTGCGTGGTTCACGCTTGATATCGTGGAATAACTCTAGCCAGCCTAGCCCCTTTACTGCTGCTGAGTGGAATACTAAGTCCATTTCAGGCTTGAATGGTAGGTTATCTACCTTATAATCTAGGAAGTCTTGCTGTTTATTGCATATCTCTATGTTACCCTTGCCAAACTCTGGCCTAGGGGTTACTGCGAATATAGGGTCAGTCTCAAAGAATGCCTCTGAGCATGATGTTACTATATTATCTATCTTGACTTTAGTTATATTACGGTTAAGATTGAACTGCATGAGTTCATCTTCGTTGACCTTGCCGTCATATTGGTTGTCTAGAGCGTCCCATTTAGCACCTAATTGCTTGCTATCTCTTTCCTCTTGTATTACCTTGACCTCTGCTTTGAGTTCTAGGACTAGCCTAGTTCTCTGTTCTTCGGATAGTTCTAGCTTTTCCATATAAGCAGGTATTCCTTCTTCTTGCATTTTCTTATCTGATATGCTCTTAGGGTTATTCTCAAACTTAACTTCTTTGATTATCTCTTCAGCCATAATCGATATTCCTTTTCAGTTTTGTTGTGCTTTGTTTGGTTACACTTAGCACAAGCAATATCCAAATTGTTATACTCATTAGTGCCACCCCGTGATAATGGGGTTTTATGTTCTAAATGGTCTTTTTTGAATGCAACGGGCTTTAAGCATAGATAGCATGTTAATGTACCGTATCTCTTTATGTTGTCCTCATATACGAGTTGTATTGTCTTAATATTTAATTCCCCACCATTTTTACTTAAAGTCCTTCTTTTCTGACTTCTTAATTTTTTATATTCTGTTGTATATGATAATCCGTGATTATATTTTTGGCTTATTCCTTTTTTGTGATACCATTCTTTATTTTTATTATTTATATACTCTCTGTTTTTACAGCGATATTCTCTACGCTTCTTATTTATACTCTCTTTATTTTCTTGGCGGTATTTTTTATCGTACTCCTTAATATATTCACTATTTGAGCTTTTGTATTTTTTGTTATATACACTTATACCTTCTTTGTTTTTCTGACGGTATTCCTTCTTATATTTATTTAAAGACTCACTATTTTCTTGATTGTATTCTCTATGGCGCTCATTTATGCGCTCTTTATTCCTTTGATGATATTCTTTATTGTATGCTCTTTGACATTCTACTTTAAGCATTCATCCTCCAAAACCCTTTTTACGCCTTCGCTCTTCTATAAAAGCTTTTTGTTTAGCATGAGTATCTTTTGTGTTAATCGCTTTATAGGGATATTGATTGCGAACATAACTCGCAATTGCCCTGCAAATAACTAACCCATCCTGATAACCGTCTTGAGATTCAATTTTCGTTACCTTGCCAACCTTATCTTTCTTTATAATGAATGTCCTCATCTGGGATATAATCTTCTCTGAATTGATATCTGTTGTATTGTTCTTTACCTCTTCTGCTAACTGTGCCAGCATTGATGGCCTTGTTACTGATGTAGTGTTGAAGCCTAGTTCCTCTGTCTTTACATCAATACCGTCTTTGTTGATCACCTTGCGGTAGATATTACCATATTTAGAGTGTATTAGCTGATTGACCTGATAGCCATAACCCTTGCTTTCCTGAGCTATAAGACCTAGATTGAAATAGTTGCCTAGCGCTATCTCTAGCTGTGCAAGCTCTTCAGGTGTTATCTGGCCTGCTACGATCGCTGCTGTGGTGTTGAGCCGTTTATTAAGCACCAGTATTGAGGCCTCGTCTGCCCCTACAGCCTCTGAAGCGTCACCAGTGACTAGATACTCCTCGCCTGCCTGCGGGCGCTCAAATAGCTCTATTCTGCCATGTTTGATGTCTCTCCATTCCCACTTAAGGTTCTGAAAGAATATCTCGCCTATGGCTATTGGTCTCTTGGTCATCTGCTTCTCTAGGCCCTTGCGATCAAAGAACAGTTCACCACTAGAGGAAAAAGCGAGTTCCCACGTGGCAGGATATTCCCTATTAAAAACGCTCAAATCTCCTTGGCACTTGTTTACAATAGCATATCTACGCCAGTTTATCTGTTCATCAGTTAGTTTATGTTCTTCTTGTAGGTCTTTTTCCTCTTGTTCAAATAACTGAATTGATGTATCAGCATCAAATAGTATGCCATCTAAGGGGTACATGATGCCTGATTCTACCTTTAGGCTGTACTCATCCATCTCAAACCATGGGAAAAACAGCGGTATCCAATCTGTCTTACCCTCTACTGCTCTTAGCCATTCCTTATAAAAGTCGCCCATACCATTAGCTGTGGTCTCCCCTATAACCATAGTGTTAGGTAGATCAGGGACAGTTTGGTTCAAATCCCCCATTATTGTCTTGAAATCCCTGAAATATGCTATTTCGCTCAAATGACATAATTGAAAGGTTCTTGACTTAGCTGCTTCTGTATTTTCCGCAGAAGCTATAAGTATTTGTGAGTGTATACCATCAAATTCTAGTTTTTTTTCATTGGACTTCTTTAACGCTGGTGGAATATGTGGATCAGTCTCTTCTAGTTTCTCCTGGTACAGCTTTGACATTTCAAATAAATTGCTAGCATGATCCTTTTCATCTGCTAGAATAAGCGAGTTGGTATTTTCTCGCTGTGAAGTTAGAGCATAGATGATAGACTCTATCAGGGTAGAATTATGCGAAACAAAACCCTCTGCTATATATGTCTTATGTGATGTTTGCAAGTCTATCATTCTTTGTCGTCCTATAGATTCAATCTTAACAATTTTAAACCACGCTTGTCCACCTCTGCCCCTACAAGGAAGTGCTTTGTTTGCCCACCATAATTTATTTATGAGCCTTGTTGGACGAGTTAGCCCTACTATTCTAAATAACTCATCTATTCTGCTTACTGTTAATCTGACTACTGGATTGCCACTAAACTTCCCGCCTTCCTTAGCGGACCTTACATCTAAATATTCCTGATACTTATAATCATTATCAATCAAATAATCTCTCATTCTATCGCAAACAGGCCCTGGTCTTTGAGTAAGTTTTAAATCATAACCACTTCTCTTTGTTCTTCTTATTGAGCCTTCACCATCTATCATACCGCCAAACCAGCCATCCTCATAATTAGACTTACCCCAAACACGGGTAATATTACGAATATTAAGCCCCTCACGCATATCATTAACTTTTGTCCACTTAGTTCTTGAATGAGAATCTTTCTTTGTTAAAAAACGATGATTTGCAGTAGCAATAAGAGTTCTACCATCTTCTAATGTTATTTGAAATGCTTCATCAATAATCTCTTTTTTTGCTTGCACTGTACCATTTCTTAATCTTCTGGTAACTGTCTTTGCGTCTTCATCTGTACAAACCACATTATCATCTACCTCTAAGTCATCAATACGAACCCATTTTAAATCCGAAGTTAATACTTTAGTATTTGGATCTAAACACATTCCGCCCTGTCTATATTTCAATAACCATAGTCTAATAGGCTTGTTGAGTTTACGAAGTTCTACAATTTTATTGAATAATTTCTTCTGGGTAGTGTTAAGTTCAAGGCGCACCATCTCACCTGCTTTGGTCTTGATATGGAGCATATTGCTCTCTACCAGCTTCAGAGGATTATGCTGAATAGTTATGCGCTCTGTATCAAGTAGCTCTTTGTCTGTTAACTCTTCAAGACAAGAGGCTTTTGATTCTGTTAATGTGGGCATCTCTTTCCTTTGCGCTTAGTTTGATTTCGCCTGAGTGTTCTATCTTTTTGATGAGTCTGCCTGTTACCTCGTAGGCTAGCTTTAGTGCTGCTATCTGTACTGTGTTATCTGGTGATTTGTATTTTACATCACCTATTGAAAACTCTCTTTGTGCATTTAATAATTGAATATGCTTTTTTAATAGCACATCTTCTGTAAGGCCATTGTCTTTATATAATTTATCTATAGCTTCTTGAATAGCAGGTTTTTGTAGGTTCTCTATAGCAACAACGTGTAGGGTATTGTTGTTACCTTTGTAGCCTGCGAGTTTTGCGGCTTGTGTGCCGTTACCGTTTTGTTCAAAGTAATGTTTTATGAATAGGGTTTGTTTCAAGGTGAGTTTTTTCTTTTTCTCCGTCGACATAACACTCCTTTGTTAAATAAAAAGATGAGTAGACAGCATATATGCCTACTCATCTATAATTTGGAGAGCTACTCCTTTATCCTTTAATACTATAACTATAACATTTTTAAACTATGATGTCAAGAGCTCACGTCCCTCTTTTAAAATTTAACGACATTGACCTTCTTCCCTTTTAGCACGTGTAATCTGTTGATACTTCTTTCTAATCCTCATAAACTCTGATGTTAGGATACATACCTCGTATCGTTCTGCATCAAACTTCCTCCAGCACCAGTCTGTGTCTTTCCTGCCCAATGTCTTAGTTGCAAAGAGTAGTTCTTCCTTTGTGCCAGGTATTGTTATTGATGTCCATTCTTGCATTAGTTATCCTCCTTCATAGTTTCTATTCCAGCTATATATCCAATAACCATGGTTATAATAAACATCATTATTGTTGTAATAATAGTAAACCAACTAAATTCTTCCACAACAACTGGCTTGATATCTTTGCTAGCAAAACCAATACCTATCAAAAAACTTATCCACCCTACTGCCCATAATCTATTTTTTATCTTCATATACTCACACCTCGCTTTCAGCTTAAATTACCACATTTATATTGCATACTATAATTATCGCGCTTGACCTCATTAAAAAACTTATTCAATATTTGTACTGGAAAGTCAGCATCTTCCATAAATTCCTTTGTAAATATTATCTTTTTATTCCCAACAGCAATCTTCTTCATTCTGCGCAACATTAGAATAAAATCAACATCTCTTCTCTCTGCTTCAGTTAACAACATATTCAATCGTTTTCTTCTTTTCATATACTTATCCCTCGCTTTCCTACTTTTTAATTTACAGGCAAAGTAAATTTTATATAATTTCCGCACTTACATTGCACATAAACACTTATATGATATTCTGGCCACTCATCTTTTTGAGTATATAATATATGTATTTTGCCACATTTACTGCATTTTCTTTTATATTTGGTACTATCATACTCAGATAACTTTTTCATATGCTTATGCCTCGCTTTCCTACCTGTGCTTGCTTGGTTATATGCCACTTTAGGCAACAATCGCATTTATACACATGAGGAGTATGAACCATGATAGAGCGTTTCCTGATTCGCTTGATATCGTTCAAGGCTGACTTTTTTGAGCCGTATCTCTTCTTGCGCTCACACCTACCCCAATCTGACTTGTATGCCATGCTACTCCTTATTTGCGCGGGGAGCTAGGATTCTATACCTAGATTAAGGTCTCAACCCTTTGTGTTATAGATGTTCTCACTACTCCCCGCAAATCATATGTCAATTATTCCTCTATGCTTTTGTCTATCTCTTTCAACTTTACTTTGACTTCTTCAGCTAGCTTCTCTGTTGCGATCTTGTCTGCTTCTATTTGTGTCTCTGCTTTGAGCCTAGCTGCCTCTTCAGCTATAACCTCTTGCCTTTCCCTGAATGCGCCTTCTAATCTTAGTATCTCATTGCTGATTAAGATACGTTGCTGAGCTAGTTCTGATACACGCTCTTGGATATCTTCCAAGCGATCTGCCTGTGCTGGCATTGCGAATGTTGCTAGTAATGCTATTGCTATCAATATTGACCATAATCTCATTTCTTTACTCCTTTCCTTTTTTTATTTTTTCGTTTTAGTTCATTTACCCTTATTAACATAGCATTTTGAGTAGCCATTTCTTTTATTTTTTCCTCTAATTTATTTATCTTATCCCTTAAAATAGCAGGCTCATTCTTTGTTACACTATCTACAAATACCACTTGCTTAACATCCTCTAATGAATTAAACACTCTTGGTTTAGTCTTGAAATACCAATTACACCATACGTTAGTTACATCTAATCCAACCCAGTGCCAAAAAAATCTCCTTTCCAATGTAAAGCCACCGTAAGTAATTTTTACTCTATACATATCTATCTCCCTTCCTTTGGTTTATTTGTATCTGTTTAATATCTTTATCAGCGTTCTCTTCTGGGTTGCCGTTACGATCCCTCTTGGGTCTGATGCCCCTGCCTCGGCTACACAGCCTAGATATAGCATGCGTGCTTCCTTTGCCCCTAGCTTCGATCGTAGCTTTCTGACTAAGGTGAATATCTTATACTCTAGCCTGCATACGATAAGAAATTCCCATAGCCCTATTGTCTTACCCATCTGGTGTAGGCAGAATACACATCTGTTACCATATAGCAAATTTTCAATTATGCTTAGTTCTGTTGCGCATAGGTTGCACTTCGCTGCTCGTTCTTCTACATCTCTCATCTCTAGCATGGAATCCCCTTTCTATTACCTTCTTTATTCTGTCTAGTTTCTGTTGTGGTGTGCGTCTGGTGGTTAGCCTTCTCATAAATAGTTCCCATAATAAACCACCAAATACCATACATAGAAAATATTTCATCACTTCTCCTCACTCTGAGCGTCTAGTTGATATTTAGTAAATAATATCTCAAGTCCTTTTTTGCCTATTTTACCTCTGGCATAATCTATCATATCAACATAGCCCCCAGCATCATTTTGTCTTATTTCATAAATATCTATCCCTTTAGATATAAGACAAGCATCTACCTTTTGCTGTGCCATCATTGACTTGTGAGTCATATCGTGGCATCTACATATTTTTTCATACATTGCCTTTGATAATATCATTACTCCCTCTCCTGTTCAGCTATATGGGTTACTATTGCTTCGGCTGCTTTTTTAATACTAACAGCTCTCATTCCATAAGGTCGGCTTTCTTGTTCAAATGTAGTCCATATCTCATTATGCAGTATCTCCTCTATCCTAGACTTAGAGAGGGGCTTAGGCTTCACTTCGCTTGCCTTTAAAGCGTTTGGTTGGGCTTGTTTAGCTTTGGTTAGAGCTTTAGCCAATTTTGTTCTCCAACCTGACGGGAAATTAGTTATTTGTCCATAATCAGATACATCAAGTATTATCCTTTTTATTTCTTCTTCCGTTAAATCCTGTTTAAATATCTTATTATGTAACTGCTCTCTTAAGTCATCTATCTCCTGCTGTAAGGCTATACAATAGCTACATTCTGTATCTTCGCAAGGCTTTGGTCGGGCTTTTAAACTTCGTTCTACTTTTATATCAAACTTATACTGTTCTAATAGTTTGAGTAAATTACCCACAAACTTCTTTACCCCAGTAGGAGTCGCTACCTCATCTTCTGTATAGTAGGCAAGTTCGTATACCCAGTCATTTAATCTCTTGCGTAGTTCTTTATTCTCTTTTAACGCCTTACTTACAATTGGTTGGCAGAGGTCGTAAGCCTTTTTAATAGACGAACCTATTCTACAAGCATAGCATTGACCAGTAGCCTCATCTTCTAACATTTCACAGGGTTGCAATAAGCATACCTCTTTTGAGAGTTCTAACTGATTCTTCTCAGGCAACATATCCCCAGTAGATTCTATTTGTATTGACTTCTCTTTTTTCATTTTAGCTCCTTGAAATGTTTTTCCCATTCATCAAATCCAACCTTAGAGCATTTTTTAAACACTCTCATGGCTGAAGTTTTATGTTTATTTTTAATGGTATCCCAACATAGTTTATGAATAATTATTTGTGCTATGGAAGCCCACTCTGCTTGAGTAAAAGTTTTAACAGGTTGTCTACGGATAACCTCTTGAAAGAAGTCGTGAGAGGATAGGTAATTTTTAGCACTCCTAAGGTAAGCACCCCCAAGGTCAGCACTCCTAAGGTCAGCACCCCCAAGGTTAGCACCCCCAAGGTCAACACTCCTAAGGTAAGCACCCCCAAGGTCAGCACTCCTAAGGTCAGCATCCCCAAGGTCAACACTCCTAAGGTAAGCACCCCCAAGGTCAGCACTCCTAAGGTCAGCACTCCTAAGGTCAGCACCCCCAAGGTAAGCACTCCTAAGGTTAGCACTCCTAAGGTAAGCACCCCCAAGGTTAGCACCCCTAAGGTAAGCACCCCCAAGGTAAGCACCCCCAAGGTCAGCACTCCTAAGGTCAGCACCCCCAAGGTTAGCACTCCTAAGGTCAGCACCCCCAAGGTTAGCACCCCCAAGGTTAGCACCCCTATTTTTTTCCAAACAATCTTTAATGCTTTCATATTTACCACATAATAAAACCTTGCTACTATCCCAACGACTTACTATTTTTATTTCTTTCATATCTCCCCCTCTACCTTCCTTCTAATCTCTGCTTTAAATGTTTTTAAGTGCCAATGTAAAAACTTGTGGCAACTACGACAAAGCCATATAACTTCTAAGGGTTTTGAATAGTCTGGGTGATGACCTTGTAAGTATTTCTTCTGGTTACAACAGTTGCAATAGATTGATTTCTTTATCTTGCCTGATTCTACTGCCCATTGAACCTTATTCATAATAGCCTGTTTACCTTTATCCACCTTAGAGGGGTTCTTTTTCTGCCACTCTTTAGTATATTTGTATCTTTTTTCTTTATTATCTTTTGTGTGTTGTTTTGCGAACTCTCTCATACTAAGAGGATTTCTGTCTCTCCACTTATTACAAGAATCTCTACGTTTTTGCTTATCTTCTTCTAAAACGGGCTTGTTGTTTTGAAAATATATCTTTTGATAGTCTTTTATTTTTTGCTTATTCTTTGCTCGCCACATTTTTCCATATTCTTTACTATCCATAACTTATCTCCAATAAAAAAGGCAACTTTCAGCGGTCATAGAGAAAGAAGTAAATCTTTCAACGCTTACGGTTGCCTTTGTTTTATACATTAAAAAAACTCCTTCCCCTATGACTAGTTATATAGTATCACTTATTGAGAATATTGTCAACCTTATTCTTCTCTCTAATCTCTTTCATACCCCAACCTCCAATTCCTTGACTTTGGCTTTGTATTTTTCAAATATCTCTATTATCTGATATTCTTTAAATTGTTTTCTTTCTCTTGAGAGCCTATACAGTTCATCTGCTGTTCCTTCTCCGTATTTTTTATCTATAAACTTTCCGTGCTTATATTGTTCACCTTGATTCCAGTCTTTATTATTACATTTTTTACATTGTAAGTGAACATTTTTCTCATCATATCTTGTAGTTAAATGTTGTCTTGGCTGAAAGTGTCCAGCATCGCCACCTTTATAATGAGTTGGCACAGAACAAGTACAACAAAATCCCCAACCAGTATGAGAGTCTGTATCTCTACCTCTTATAAACTTAGAGAACTCTTTATCTGCTTTTGCTTTCCACCAAGGTATAGAGCCTTTTTTCTTAGTAGCCATATACATTCCACATAATAAATACTGCTACCCCTACCATCGCTATCGCTGTTGGTATTGCTATCCAGTAGTCTACTTTAGTCCACTTCTTCTCTTGTGCATGTTTCATTTTGATATTACTCCTTGTATTGCTAAGATATCCAATAATCTTAGATACCTCTTATATTTAATCCTGTCAATTTTTTTCATAGTAGCTTTGACCCCCTGGCTCTATTGGTGGTACATAAGAGAATCTTGCTATTATTCTTAGGAAATCATATCCGAAAGACCACCAATCTTGCCTGTTTAGTTCAAATTCCTTTATCAATGGCTCTGTGTAGGGCTTTGTTTCCTTATCTTCTGCATATTTCTTTAGCCATGAGTAACTTGATAGGTTCATGCCGCGCCATTTATCTATCTGTATCATCCAGTCGGAAAGGTGCTTTGCTCTGAAAAATCCCTCTTTCATTTGGTGTGTTTTCTTTGTGATCCTGTCTTTAGCGAACTTGATCACCTCTTGTGGTGGTGTAGGCATTGGTTTCATATGTAGTTCTTTTATGTCTATTCCTGCTATATCCATTATTGCTCCTTTACGTTCTGTTCGTAGTATGATTTTTCTTTTATGTCCTTTTGGTTTACATAGCTTTCAAATTTAGTTCCATACAAGGTATCTGGCCGCAAGAACTTTTCCATATCTCCACCTGTCCACTCTTCCTGTTTTTTCTTATGTACATGCTTAAAATTTTCAATAGTAAATCCCTCTTTAATTCTTGCTTTTATCAGGCTCTGTGTCTTTGGTGTTGTGGTTTTGAAGTTGGTTTTACAGACAGAATTAAGGTCTCCCACAATCGTTTTATATATATCTATATTCTTATCTATTCTATTCTTATCTATACCGTCACGCGACGTCACGGAAGCGTCATTCTTAGCTGTAGGTATGTTTTGCTCTAACCTCTTGCGTTCCCTATACTTAACATTTCTTAACCGTGCCTGTTCCTTTATAAGTTCCATGCCATCTATGTTCTGATGTTTCTCCCAGTTGAGTATTTCTATCTTTTTCTGTGAAATTATGATCATCTCATATTTTACTAGGATTTCTAGTGCTAACCGTATGGTATTCAGTGGTCTATGGAATATTGTGGATAGCATTTCTGCTGTGAATGGCATATTTGGTGAAAGCGTGACGTCACCACCGTCATTGCATCTTCCCGCTAGGGTTAAGAGCTTAATCCATATTACAAGGATGCTGTCTGCGTCTGGCATGGATTCTATTATCTTGATTTTTTCATCGTTGAACATGTCTGTAGTAATCTTAATCCATTTAATTTCTGCCATCATTTACTCCTATAATACATAGCCCAGATTTGGCTATCCTTTAGCAGCCAAACTTTACGTCCTAGGTTATGTTTCTTAGATATTATTTTTCTTGCTTTAGTTATGTTCATTAGGTACTCCTTTTTTAATAAAACATTTTCCCATCGATACTGCCACCGTATCCAGTTTCGTTATCTTTTAACTTTTTTAAACTTGTCGTAACATTCGACAAGTCGTTTCGTTGACCGAGGTCATTACGCTTTAACTTCGGTTGGAGCGATTTTTGCTTGGTCAAGTCGCTTGACTTAGCACGCTGTCCTACCCCTGCGACAGCGCCCTTATAGTTCAAACTACTATTGCATACAGGTTGAATATTTTTTATAAAGAATTTTTTATATCCAACATTATTTTTAATATCAACAATAGGTACTATTCGGCAAGCAGTTTTGTTAATTTGTTCTGTTGTAGTAATTCTATAATTCTCATAATTTTCCCAAAACCATTTTTTTAATTTTTGAAATGATATTATATATGCTTCTATATCACTATTTTCTAATTCTAACCCATATAACAAATAATCAAATTCTCCATATTTCATCCACCCATCTTTTTCTCTTCCTTTAACAGTACAACTATCAGTTTCAAGAGTAAAAGCAGTGTATTTTTTACCTTTCCATCTTACAATTTTTTCTTCAATATATATTTCTTTTTTATCAGAAACTTGCATAATCGTATCAATAGATCTGTTTTGTAGTTCTTTTCCAATAACACCACTTTCTTTGTTAATAAATACATAGCGATTTTCATAACTTTTGCAAGCATAAAAATCTTTTAATTTTTCACGTTGTGTTTCTGCGTATTTAAGATCTGCAATAAATGTCATAAATTCCCCAACACTTTCCATCCTTCTCTTTTTTGTCTTCCAAATATTTCAATATATGGTGGATAAGATGCTTTTTCTATAATTTTATATGACTCCTCTGGTTTTTCAGAGTGTTTTGTTCTTGGCGCTGCAAAGTGAGTAGAAATGTTTTTTACTCTTGTAGAAAGTTTTCCTTTAACAAAAAATAGACAGTGTTCCGTAGAATTTCTAAAATAACTTCCCATTCCTATAGATGGTTTTATCCAAGTAATACAAGTTTTATATTCAAAACCCCATTTAACACCAAGCAAAACAGCTTTGGGTATAAAAGCATTGGTAGTCCACAAATATAAATGAGCGTCAGTATCAGAAGGAATTTTAATTTTACATAAATCTTCTATGCTCATAGTAGCATATTCTGGGGTTGTGCGACCAATAACATTTGTATCATATTGCCACGGTGGATCAATAACAATAGTCTTATACTTTTCTTGTGCTTTTAGTGTTGGTTGCTGTTTTAATATTTTTTCTTCATCCTTTTTTTGTTTTACATATCTATAAGATTTATTAACATTACCTGTTCTATCCATCTGTTCTATCAAGTCCTTACGACCACTTTCCATAACTTGCTTTGCTTTAGATAGTGTGTCTGTGCTTATATTAAGTATTTTTGATGCGCGCTTTCGTTTACTACTTGTGTCAGATTCTGACATAAGTGATTTTTGCCCCTGATAGCTTTCTAATGCTTCATATATAGTAACAGATTCGGAAGGAGTAAAATCCTTTCTTATAGAATTTTCATCGCATTCCCCTTTAAAAATATTTTCAATATCAATTACTGTTACAGGAATATCAATTTTATCTAACTGTTTAAAAGATAGCAATCTTCTATATCCAGCAATTAGTTTATTTTTATTATCTATTACTATGGGATGTAAAAGTCCTATGTTTTTTATAGAGTCTTTAAGTTCATCTAGATTTCCAATATCTTTACGAAATCGATTCCCTATTTTAATTTTATTTATATTCACTTTTTCCTTTCCATAAAAGTACCCCCAGGCGAACAAGTCTTTGCTTCTGTCTTGGGAGGCAGAACCTGGGGGCATAGAAAAAACTCGACTTTTCTCGTCGAGTGTTGTTGGTTTAGTCTAGCCTTGTTCATTGTGTTGCCTCCCGTGTTTAATTGTAAACTTACTATACCATAATCTACAGTTCTTGTCAAGCTAAATCTTTTATTTTTTTAATTTATAATGAGCATAGTTTTTATGAGACTTTCTTAGGGTTTCTATCTTGTACCCCTGCTGTTTTAAATCAAACACTCGTGCGCCTAAACGCATCCCCATTCCCATTTTTAACGCACCTAGTGGCGTTAGAGTAAGCCCTCTTTTTAAGTACTTTATTATCCTATCTGTCTGTGTTCTTTTCTGGCTCATGGTTTCTCCTTTCTAGAAGTCTATCTCGTTTGGAAGTGGAATACAGCAGGTTAGCTCTACACTCGCCCATTCCCTGATCTCGGTTAGATACTCTTCGAACTCGGTTGTATTGAGGCTTGCTGTGCTTTTGGCGTAGTGGATCAGGTCATCTCCTATCCTAACAGCCTCTCGTAGAAACTTACCTCGGAGTATTTCGTGCATCTCTTCTTCTCTATATCCTAACCCGCCCTCTCCTTTTTGTCCTCGGCAAAGTATTTTTAATACCACACCCCAATAATAAGCATTTTGGTTAACGCTTCTTATTGTCCTGTGCTTCTCTACGGTCAGGTCTATGTCCTGTTCCTCTAGCGTGAATAGGTGATCTGTATAGTCTGACCCCATTACAAGCTGGCCTTTGCTTACTGTGCCACGAAACACTTTTTTCATATTCTCTCCTTTGTGGGGATGGGGACGAGCCAACCTTCGGAGCAAGCCCGCCCTTATGGGCATCCCCGTTAAAATGGAATGCTTTGATCCACGCCACTCTCTTGATTAGCTGTTTGGTCTGTTGCTGGTTCTCCCTGTGCCTGCTCTCTAGGTTTGCCGATGAACTCTACGCGCTGAGCGTTTATCTTGACCATCTGGTGCTTCTGGCCATCTTTTTCCCATGTATCCTGCTTTAGGTTGCCCTCTATCAGCACTTTACTCCCTTTTCCAATGTATTTAGCGCAGTTTTCCGCCTGTTTTCCCCATACGGTTACATTGAAGAATGAAGTCGTTTCTTTATCTTTGTATTTCTCATTTACGGCTATTGAGAATGATCCTACTGCTGTGCCATCTGGGATATATCTTAGTTCTATATCCCGACATAAATTTCCTGTTACTATAACTTTATTCACAAATACCTCCTTTTCTTAAAATATATACTGTTAGTTCACTACTAATAAGCAGCAATGTAATACAGAGTTTTATCGCCCATTGATAACCTAGCCATACAAACACTAGGAGTGCAATACTTAAGCAACATCTTACAACATCTGAATTTTTCATACCTAGCTCCTTGTGCTTATGGTTTTGGTGCTGGTGATCTTAACGCCTGGTATTACTAATGTGCCTTTGGTTGCTGCTATAACTTTGTTGATTTTACTATAGTCAGGCATTATATACTCCATTGGTAGGATTTTTATGTTTGTTACATCTCCATGCCAGCGGGTTATGTAGCTGACTCCCTTAGGTTTCTCTGTCCTCTCCTGCGCTACTGGTGCTATAACCTCTGCTGCCTTTTCCTCATATTTCTCTGCCTTAGTATCGTTACCTTCCTCTCTGGCCTTCTCAGCCTTTTCCTCTGCTGTTATGCGTTTCTTTTCTGCAATCTCATCTAGCCTAGCTTGCTCTTTTCTGCGCGCTCTATCCTGCAGGTCTGTCCATGTAATCATCATCGTATCACAAGTTTGTACGATTTCCTTACATATCCCTATTGGTTTGTTGAACAGACTCATAACCTGTTTTTTTGCCTCATCCAGCGGAGTTGTTATTTTCTTTCTCTCTGCATCTAGTTCCTTTGCTTTGGCATTAGCTGTCTTGCGTATGCCTGCTATGCTGTCGTAGCTTTCTTGGTCTTTTAGGTCTATAGCCTCTACTGCCTGTTGTACCTTAGTAGACTCCTCTACTGCTGTGCCTACGCTATCTGTGTTTATGCTCTTTACGGTTATCTCACTCATTTCAATAATCCTTTCCTCTTTTTCCATCGGTATACGTTTAAACAACTTAGGAACACACTTTTATCTGATGTGTCATTATAGTGTGCTATCTTGTAGCCTTTCCCTGGCTGGCCTGTTAATTGCACCCCGATCCTCTTCTTGATCTTGATTTTCAGGTTCTCCTCTATAAGCATTTGGTATGCCATAGTTTGAATGGCTGTTGCAGGATACATGGTTGTGGTACTCTTGATGTCTATCAATAATCCTTTTTCTGTGTGCCATCTGTCTGGTGCGCCTGTAAAGCCATACTTGATAGAAACTAGCCTTTGCTCTATTTCCTCTGGTGTAAATGTCAAGTTGTAGTCTTTGAGGAAGTTCTTCCAGCCAGATAAGTACGGGATTAAGGATTCTGCAACAGATTTCATATCCAGTATATTTTTATCCCAAAATTCTGTTACAGCATGCACCCCCTTACCGAAGTTCTGAGCCCTCTCCATGATGTCCTTACGCACCATGGAGAAGTCTATCAGTCCCTCTGCTTGCATTATGCCTGTTACTCTTGGTTCGTTCATTTTGTTGCTTCCTCTGCTCTTTGCTCTATCCTTTTCTTAGCAGATGTGTAGGTTTCCTTCAGGAATGTCTTATATCCTAGTGACATTTTGGTGTTGATCTCTTCCCTGACCCCTGCTGCTTGCTCCTCTAGTTCTAACATATTCTCGCAAGCCTCAAATATATCTACTATTTGGGCTGCTCTTCTGTTCATTTCGGTTGTTTCGGCTATATCCTCGCCTTTAGGTGCTTGCGTGCCACCTTGCCCTGTTTCTGGCTTACCTGATGCTATTGGTGAAGCCTTTGCTGTAGGCATATCTACCGCTGGTTTACCTGCTGCTGTGCCATCATCGTCATCGCCTGTTGGGATGTTCCATATCATGCACATAAGGTATCTTCTACCGTATGATGTTGATGAGGCCTTGCCGTGTATCTTGGTCATGTTCGCATTGCCCTTTAGCCCTACCCCATCTAGGGGTACGTCATAGTAGTAGCTTTCCTTGTGGCCTGCTCTGTGTAGCACATCAGCGCATATTCTTATGGCATTCTCTACTGCTGGTTTGCCCTCAGAGAAGATTATGGAGAAGCCCTCTGCCGTGTATATTGGCTTTGAGCTTGCTATGATCCCACTTAGGTCGGCATACTTACTGTGGGTCTGGGGGTTGCTCTTGGTCTTTACTACTGATGTTATGTTAGCTTGCACCACCGAGAAGGACGCTGTGTACAGTTTCCTTGCCTGATTTGCCTCATACCTTTCTTGTAGTCCTAGCAATTTTTCTAGCTGGGCTAGGTCTGCCTTACCATTTACTGCCATTCTAATCATATCAGCAGGGCTGTTTCCCTGTGCTACTGCTAATGCTTTCTCTTTCTCTTTAGCCATATTACTCACCTCCGTTTATGATTGGTCTGCCTATCTCGTAGGCTTTACCTGATTTTGCTCTGAACTGTGATGCCTGTTTCTTATTTGGTGTTACCTCTGCTGCATCGCAACATTCCTTAAATAGTTTATCTGTCCTTGCATACTCTCTATTTGTCATGGTCAACCCTTTCTTTACAGGTTTTTCTGTTTCTACATAACTCACATATTCTTGGATGAAACTTTCCCGTGTCCTTTAAATATTTGCATACTTTTTTATCTACGGTCATCTTCATGCCTTTCATCATCTAGCTGTCTTTGTGCATTCTCTTGATAATGGTCATTACAAAGACCTATTTCTTTTTCCTCTTCAGAACATAGTTCATTACCACAATTCGGATAACTACATAGTGGCATAGTTTGCTCCTTGTTAGCGTTTACGATCATTGTTGCAAATATGTTTGCTGCATATTGGTGCTGATACATATTACCCTTTCTTATTTTCTTTTTTCATCTGTGCTTCTAAAATTTTATTTATCTGCCAGTTAATGGAAGATCCATTTCTTTGCTTATTTCTATTTAGCCATTGCTTAATTTGTTTCGGCATTCTTACTAAATACGTTTCTAGCATTTTTATACTCCTTCCTTTTTTCGTTTATATCTTGTGTACTCAAAATATATCATATTTATGAATAGTTGTCAACACTTATTTTTAAAATAGTTTTTAGCTCGTCGCTAGGAGGGTGAAAATAGTTTAACTTCTAGGAAACTTTTTTGATATACTTGACTTGTTTGTGTTTATGTGGTATGTTTTGGGTATGGATACTTTAATAAATTTCGTTTGTGTATTTTTAATTTTAGGTGTTTTTGTTAATATGGTTTTGAATGAGTGGCATAGACCTAAAAGTTAAGCTCGTATTTCTTTCTTAAATTTCTTTAGCCAGTCATCTTTATCATCACCACGTATTTCTTTCTTGAATTGTTTTAACCAATCCTCTTCTTTCTTCTTTTCACCTAGAGCATATTTACTATAAACTAATCTTCTTGGATCAGAAGTTTTTCCTTTGTATAAATCATATGCACCTTCTCCGAAAGTCCAAAGAGAATCTACTGGTACACCTGCAAATGTTCCTACTGCTTTAGAAAGGTGTTTAATCTTTGTATAAGGCTTTTTACCTTTAACTCCATACTCTAATTCCTTTACACCTTTAAGCGCTGGAGTTCCCATTCCAAATCCTGATGATAGAGAATTAGCAATATCACTTATTACAAATAACCCTTGTAATGGGAAGGTTCCTACTGCTTTTGCGTACTTTTTGATGTCTTTTTCTTTAAAACCTGACCTTATCCAAGTAGCCAATAATGCAGGTGCAATCCATACCCAAAAATATCCTGTTGCTGCCTTGCCTGTTTTGCTTATAAATGGCTCGTCGCTAAACCTATATTCGTCTTTGATGTCTACCATTTGATTGTGCATTGTAGTATAGAAAGACTTAAACATAGTAAATAACTTCATAAATGGTCTGCCTCTTAACATTCTAGGCAAGTCCTTTACTGAACCCATAGGCTGAGTTGTTCTGACAATACTATCTGCATATTCTATGGCTTTAGTTTCATCACCTGATATAGAAAGCTCTCTATTATAAGCACCCATCCAAGAAGGCATAACAGTTAAAAAATCCACACCCCTAATCATTGCAAACAAGACAGATTTAGAATCTCCAGGAAGGCCTTTAAGAATATTTTGAGCTTGTTTTCTTTCCATCCAATCTTTAAGTTCTCTATCCCATAGTGTAGATCTATATTTCATCTCAGGACTCTTAGAATATACAAATTTTACAGTAGTTTTAGGATTATGATAAAAATCAGCAACTCCACCTAATGCTGATTTTAGTCCTATCTTGTTTACTGTCTGTAAGAATGAACCGCCCTGTAAAAGTGATACAGAAACCTTTATCCCCAATATAGATGCTGTAGAGTTCTTTCTTAACATTGAAGCTCCTACTTCAAATATATTCTGTGGAGATAGTGTCTTAGGGTTTACTGTGTTCGCTAACCAAGGCTTAAACTCTGAATAAGTCGCTTCGCCCATTACATCTATAACGGCTTTTTTAAACTTAGGGTGGTTAATTATCTTTTGTGTATCTCTCATAGGAAGTACAAAGGCATTATAGTGTATGACATCTTTTAAGTGTTTCAATATTATAGGAAGAACGTCTAAATCTACAGCACCAGCACCACCTACTCTTGATTTGATAAAACTTTTTTCAAGAAATGCCTTGCTAAATACTTCCTTCATTACATCTTTTTGAGATGCTCTTATCTGTGCGTTTATATCTTGGCTATAGTCTGTTTTGATAGGAAAATACTTACCTGATACTTTTTTAGGTCTTACTCCAACGGCTTTGATTGTGTTAGCTTCAGTATCAGCCCAATAAGAATCTATTAGTTTAAATGTATCTTCTACAAATTTCTTTTCAGTAGGAGTAAGTTTTGCTTTAATAGCTTTTATTTGTTCTTCTGTATATTGGTTGCCCTTAATAAGTCTTTGCACATTACCAAAATTCTCGCTGTTTAAAGCAACTCCAACAGCTTCCCATCTAGTAATAGGGTCTGCCATTCCCTCTACTTTAATTTCAGGCTTTAGCATTTTAGCAGAGATTTTAGCAATAGGAGAAAATATTTGTTTAAATTTAGCGTTCATTTCCCCACCTTTTATAAGCTCCGTATTAGTGCCTTTTTGAATAGGATTCCAAACCTTATCCCATATCCTTAAAACCTGTGTAATATTTTCTACTTTTCTATTACCACTTGCATATTTAGAAGTAGAATCCATCTTTCTGCGAACTACACTTTTCTTTCTTGCTGATGGGGGTTTGTATCTTAGTTCTTCTTCTGTAGGTTCTGCCATTTTGCCACGTTTATATATAGTCTCAGCTAAATTATCTACAGTCTCTTCAAGATTAAGTTCTTTTTCAAAAGATATAAGTTTACCTTCGTTACTTCCTGCTGTAACTAAAACCTTAACCTGATCATGTAAATGCTCTAAATCTTCAAGAGTCATTTCATCAAGAGTAGTTTTTTCTCCGTAATCCCTAAAGAACTCTCTAGGCACAAAAGCTAAATCACCTTGTTCGCGCATAGTATCTACAAACTCTGTTATGTTAGCGCGCTTTTCTTTAGTTACATCCATTCTGCCTTTTAGGTCATATTGCTCTAAAATGGCATCTACTTGGTCTTTATATTCTACTGGGAGTTTCCTATCACCCATTGACTTTAAAGAGCTTACAAGCCCTGTAACGTGGCGTTTTATGGCTTCCTGAGAACGTATCTCAGCCTTACCTACTCTTTCACCAACTTTAGCACCTTTTGCTTCTGAGGATAACTGTTGCTTGAGTAGAGCCATCTCATTAGTAACTATAACATCTATACTTTTCTTATATCCTGTAGATTTGTGGATAACAGGCTTGACTTTACCTTTGGTTAATTTAGGACTCTCGGCTTGTTTTACTTCTTTAATTATACCTTGTTTAAATTTATCTAAATCTTTTTGTATCTCTGCTTCTAGAGCTACAGGGTCAAAATCAATGCCCTCGGCTTTGTCTTTGGCTATCTCAGCTCTAAGTTCTTTTTCAAACTCTTTTTGAGTTTTTAAGGTTACTTTTTCAGTAGGCAACTTAGCTTTAGAATCAATAAGATCTTTAAGATATTCATCTGCGTTACGATCTGTGGGTACTTTGAGAGTACCTTCTTCTTGTAGTGTTTTAGCTATATCATCGAGGCCTAGTTTAGGTGTTTTTTCTTGCATACGCTTGACTAAGCCACTATAGGTTTTGTGTTCTATCTTTTTACCTTCTCCTGGTATCAAAGCAAAGCCCTTTTCATCTTGTACTAAATTAACAACACCCTGTCTGACATCTTTAGTAATCTTAGATGCAATTTTCTTAGCTTCTTTTTCGTCGAGACCACCATTCTTAAGAGCCTCTATTACGCCACCTCGCTCAGCCATAGTTATAGATGCTGAAGCCCCTGCTCCTAATAATAGCCCTATCAATGCACTTTGACCAGCTCCTTCAAAAATATCTCTCGCATTATCAATACCGCCCAACTTGACAACTAAGTTCTCGCCTGTAGTTTGTAGCCATTCTTGTGCTGCTTCTGTTCCTGACCTTACAGCCATACTGAATATTGGGCCACCATAGCTTTTAAGCATAAAATCTAATCCCAGATATTCTAATACTCCTTCTACCCCACCTGCTAAAGTAGAAAGCCTACCTGATTTTTTAGTATCTAGTCCTGCGTCTTTAGCCTGTTGATATATCTGACCCTTCTGATACATACCAAATAGAACAGCAGCAGCATGGGGACTTTTTGTGAGAGCAGTTATACCAATTGCACCACCTAGTGTAGTAACGCCTGAACCTAAATTAAACATAAACTGTTTGAATCCAGGCTCTTTAACTGCTTCAAGTTCAGGCATAGTTTTCATAAACTCTTTATTTTTTTCTATAATTTTAGTACCAAGAGTAATTGCTTTTTCATCTAAATCAGTTTTTTTAAATAATATAGATTTTAACTGTTTAGTTTGTGCCATCATAGGAACAGCACCGCTCATCATATAATCTAACCAATCAGGACTTTCTTCTGCCCTCTCTCCAAATTCTTGAATTAAAGAACCAAATGCTTGTGGGGCTGATAGGGCTGTAGATACTGCACCCTTGCCTGCTTCGATAGCACCACTCTTTTCTAACCCAGCCATTATTGGTTTTTCTAAATCTACACCTAAAGTCTTAAGTGGTGTATATACTCCTAGAGTTGACATATCTAAAGATATTCTTTTAAGTGTATCCATCATAAGATTAGGTTTATCAGGGGTATTCATTTCTTCGTCAGTAAGGGTGTCTTTTGGTTCTATTGGGGCATTAGCTGTAGCTTGAGGGCGTGTAGAACTCGTATCTGAATAATTCTTAAATGCTTCTGCGTTTCTATCCATTCTTTTATATACACCAGTCCAAGGTTTTTCTGATGTCTCGCTTGCTTTAGAGTCTTTATATTCTTTGTGGTTTATATATTCATCAGATACTTTATCCCACTTACCTTCGTTTATAAGTTTTATAGTCTTAGGACTGCCTGATAGGTCACCTCTGAATACACCATCTACTAATGATTGCTTTATTTCAATAGGATAATCTTCGTATTTAGGAAATAGCTTTTTTGTTTTATCTGTATGTATCTTTAGGTCTTTATTAAAAGTTTCTTCTTCGTCTAGTTCATCAGGGTTTTCATCTGGTAATAGTTTATGTCCTATGCCAAATGTCTGTGTTCCACCTGTATCTGTATATACTGGTGTATCTGATACGCCTTCATTACTCCTGATGTAATCTGCTATAAAATCATCGTCAGTCAGAGTATCTGGTGTATCAAACATTTCTTCGTCTGTTAGAGTATCTTTTATTTGGATTCTACTTTGTGCCATAGACCATCGTCCCTTTTTTCGTATGGTATGCCATCTTTCATACGCCTATCACGTTTTTGACCTTCTACGCCTGGTATGAAACTCTTTGCTTTCTCTATAAGTGTTGCTTTGTCAATGGGATTATATCCCTCTAATTCTTCAGCAAACTCTTCTGGTTCATATCCTTCAAATCTTATGAGTTTGTTAATATCTTCTATTGGTTTATTCTTGCTTTTAGCTGCTCTGATGTCTCCTACAACGCCTCTTTTTGCTTGTGTTATAGTTTTTTCATCATCACCATAAATTTTTTCTCTAGCTTCTGTTTTAGTAAGACCTGTTCTTTCCTGCGCACCTCTGCTTAGTGCTGTCAGGAATGGGTCTCTCGTAGAACCTCTAGTGCCATAGGCTTCTCTCTCTCCTGTTGCTACGTTTGTTTCCGCACTACCAAAATCAGAGTATTGTTCTGTAAACTCAGGAGAGGCTACAGGTACTTGCTGACCTGCTATGTTGGCTGACCTGCCTTGTTCCATAGCCATTATAGCTCTTGCTTCACCCTCTGTCTTACCCTCGCTTTGTAGAGTATTGAGTTCGGCTGCCTGATAGATAGTTTTAGTTCTTTCTAAATCCATCAATTCCTTTTGAACTTTTATCTCTGCTGTGTTAATAGCTGATGCTTTAGCTTTCTGGTTTAGTTCAAAAAGCTGATTAGTTTGCTGGAACTCTTTTCTTTGTTGCTCCATAGCTTCTGGGCTAGTTTTAGCCTCATATACTTTTAATTGAGCTTC
>Ga0222679_1000033_pt1 | contig 55894 bp, 52 predicted proteins | sample AntAcemetagen939_FD_179843 | JGI IMG/M metagenome (GOLD analysis project Ga0222679, IMG submission 179843) | Saline water microbial communities from Ace Lake, Antarctica - #939 | ecosystem: Environmental > Aquatic > Non-marine Saline and Alkaline > Saline | place: Antarctica: Ace Lake...
GTTTAATCATCCATAATTTCCACAACTTGTTGTGTTTCAATGAAAAAAGACATTTTTGCCCTTGACAGGTTTTGGTATGTAATGTATACTTTGTGGTATGAAGTGGTGGAAAGTGGAGGAATAAAATGTTCTACGGTGAATATCAACATACAATAGATAATAAAGGGCGATTAATCATACCTGCTAAGTTCCGCCAGATAAGCAAAGAAAGTTATGTTGATAAATTTTTTGTTACTCGCGGGCTAGATAAATGTCTCTTTGTGTTCATTGAAGAAGAATGGAGAGCGCAAGAGCACAAGTTCAAAAATCTTCCTTTTACTAAAAAAGATTCTAGAAAATTTAATCGACTTTTCTTTTCGGGTGCCTTTGAGGCTTCTATTGATAAGCAAGGTAGGATACTTGTTCCTAAATATTTGAAAGAATACGCTCAGATAAAAAGAGATGTTATTGTAGTTGGTGTTTCAAATAGATTTGAGATTTGGGATCAGGATTCATGGAATGAATACTACAATAATACTCAGAGTTCATATGAAGAAATTGCAGAAGATTTATTTGATGGTAATGAAGAAAACTAAGGGGGGAGAGGGTGAAGGAACATGAAAGAACGTATAAGAATATGCATAAGCACAAATAAGCATTTTGATTTTGCAGAGCTAGGAATACCGATGGAGGTATTTAGAAAGAGAAGAGCCCTTCACCGAAAAGATGATCCTCAATTTGATTCATACACTATGAAGATGGTTAGATCATCTAATGCTTCGTGTTGGGTTGACACTCTCCTAAATACGAAGTAGGCACCTTTGAAGAACAAAATGGTGCATAAGCCAGTTTTAGTTGAAGAAGTAATTGACAACCTTAATTTGGGTAATGGAAAAATTGTTGTTGATTGCACGCTTGGAGCAGGAGGACACAGTTTAAAAATACTCCAGTGCATTGCTCCAGGTGGTAGGTTGATAGGCATTGATCAAGATAAAGATATCTTAGAAATTGCATCTGAGAATTTGAAAGCTTATAAAGATAACATAAATTTGCTCTATGGTAATTTTAAGGATATAGATAATCTTATCAGAAGTATTGGTATAGAAAAAGTAGATGCAGTTCTTTATGATTTAGGGGTATCTTCATTGCAGCTCGATACACCTGAGAGAGGCTTTAGCTTTAAGTCAGAAGGACCTCTGGATATGCGCATGGATAAGGCGGCGGCAATATCAGCATTTGATCTGGTGAATAATTTACCGAGATATGAACTGCGTAAAGTATTAAGTCAATACGGACAGGAAAGACAGGCTGGTAAGATTGCCAATTTAATAGTTGAAAAAAGAAAACTAGCTCCTATAGAATCAACGGTGACTTTGAGTCGTATAGTAACAGAAGCTTATCCTTATAAAGCTAGATTTTCTAAGATTCATCCGGCAACAAGGACGTTTCAGGCGTTGAGAATTGCTGTCAATAATGAATTAGATATTATACAAATGAGTATTGCTAAAGCAGTTGATATTTTAAATTCTCAAGGTCGAATTGGAGTAATTGCGTTTCATTCGCTTGAAGACAGAATCATAAAGAATACGTTTAAACATTGTGCATCAGAACAGCTATTAAAGATTATAACCAAAAAACCAATACGGCCTAGCAGCAAAGAAGTAATTGAAAATCCGAGATCTAGAAGTGCCAGGTTAAGAGTAGCAGAAAAAGTAAAGGTGTTAAAATGAGGCCAATAACTAAATTTTTAATTCTTCTAATATTTTCGACTGTGCTATCTCTTTATTATGTGAGTCAGCAGAACGCTTTATTGAGCCTGAGTTATGAAATAGGGCATGATCAGTCAATGATTAACAGGTTGCTTGACCAAAACAACATTCTCGTATATAATACTTATAAGCTCAAATCACCTAATAGTCTTGAGGAAGCGCTGGTGGCTGAGAACATACTTTTGAGTTCTCCAGAGAAAGATCAGATAATATATTTGGCAGATACTTCAGTGCCTCAGTCAGAAAAGTCCAGCAATGTTCCTAGATTATTGAATATTTTAAGTTTTACTCAACGGGCGGAAGCTGATTTGCTAAAAGATTTGAAATCTAAACAGTAAAAAGTATTTCCAGAAAAAATTGTAATCACTGTGCATGAGAGAACCTATAATTCACGTTCCCTTAAGATTTATGTATTATTTCTAATCCTACCTTTGTTCGTTTTGGGCGGGCGTCTATTCTATTTACAGATAATTAAATCATATCAATTTGGAGCCTTGGCGGAGGGGCAGCATACTTTTTATTATAAAATTCCTCCCAGGAGAGGCAAGATATTAGATTCTAAGCTAAGAAACATAGCCGTTAGTTTTGATATTCCATCATGCTATGCTAATCCTAGAAGAATAAAAAATAAGGATGAGGTTGCGCAAAAGATATCTGAATATTTCGGTATAGACTATGAGAACGTTCGCGCAAAATTAGCTAAAGATAAAGCTTTTGTTTGGATAAAGAGATATATTTCTCAGCAAGAGAAAAAGAATATTAATCAATTAGATGGCTGTCACGTTGGGCTTGTAAAGGAAAGCAAAAGATTTTATCCAGACAATGAACTGACAGCGCATGTTGTAGGTTTTGTAGGAATTGATAATACTGGATTAGAAGGATTAGAATTCTATTATAATGATTACTTAAAGGGTAGTCCTGGGCTGAGTTTGGTTGGTAGGGATGCTAAGGGTAGACATATTGAATCAGAGTCTGAAACTATTTATGAGGCCCTAGATGGCCTTGATATAGTTTTAACAATCGATAAGTATATTCAATATGTGGCTGAAAGGGAACTGGATAAGGCATACAAGAAATATAAAGCAAAAGGCGGAACTATTATAGTAATGAACTCTCTTAATGGCGAGATTTTAGCTATGTCTAGTAGGCCCACCTATAACCCTAATGCTTTTAATGATAGTCCTGCTGATGCAAGACGAAATAGAGCTGTCAGTGATATTTTTGAGCCAGGCTCAGTGTTTAAAGTTGTTACCGCTGCTGTGGCACTTGAGGAAGAAGTGGTTTCCTTAGATGAAACTATATATTGCGAGAACGGTGCTTATAAAGTTGCTAATCACGTCTTGCATGATCACAAGCCGTATAAAGATTTATCATTTAAGGGTGTTATTGAGCATTCTTCTAATATAGGGACTGTTAAGGTGGCTTCAAGATTGGATGAAAATGTTTTTTATGATTATATGCTTCGCTTTGGCTTTGGAGCAAAAACTGACATTGATTTTCCTATGGAAGAAAAAGGGATAGTAAAAGATCCTACAAAATGGTCAAGGATTTCCATAGCAGCCATACCTATTGGACAGGAAATCGCTGTAACTGCTCTACAGATGATTACTAGCATAGCTGTAATTGCTAATGATGGATATTTAGTTCAGCCACACCTCGTTAGACATATAAGTGATAACAGCGGTAATATAGTCAAAGAGTTTAACTATCCAGTGAAATATCGCGTAATAAGTCAAAAGATTAGTAAGAATGTTAGAGAAATTATGCAGGCAGTTGTTGAAACTGGAACTGGAAAAAGAGCTAGAATTAAAGGTTATGTTGTATGCGGTAAGACGGGTACGGCACAAAAAATTGAACCTACGGGTGGTTATTCACACTCTAAATTTATGGCGACATTTGGTGGATTTATATTAAGTGATGATATTAACCTAGCAATTATAGTTGTTTTGGATGAACCTAGGCCTGTATATTATGGTGGGACAGTTTCGGCTCCAGTATTCAAAAACGTTGCAGAGGAAATAATTAAATATTTACAACATACAAATAAATAGAATGAAAAAATTAAAAAACATACTTAACGGAATTAGAATAAAAGACAGTTATTGTTCTGAAGATACTATGATCAGAGGGATTGAAACTAATTCTAAAAAGGTTAAAAAAGGATATTTATTCATTGCGGTTAAGGGATCATTTTTTGATGGTAATGATTATATTGCAGAAGCTATTTCAAATGGTGCTGCGGCAATATTAACTCAAGAAAAGCCCAAAAATGTTCAATATGTAGATCATCTAGTCGTTGTTGAGAATATGCACTCTGCACTTGCTAAAGTATTGAATAATTTTTATCCTTCTTTAGTAAAAGCAAATATTATAGGTGTCACCGGTACCAATGGAAAAACAACAGTCACTTTCCTTTTGAAAAGTATTTTAGAAAAGTCTAACTATAAGTGTGGCATTATCGGAACCTTGGGGTGGAAGATATCTAATGGGCGTATTAATGAAATGCGTAATACGACGCCGGGAGCGGTTGAGTTAGCTAAAATAATTAATGCTATGCTAATAAAAAAAGTCGATTATATTATTATGGAAGTTTCTTCGCATGCTTTAAGTCAGAATCGTGTAAATCATCTTAATTTTAAGGCAGCTATTTTTACAAATTTATCACAAGATCACCTTGATTATCACAAAAATATGAATAATTATTTAGAATCAAAAAAACAACTTTTTAAAAAAATTAGGAATGGGGGATTAGCCATTCTTAATATTGATGACGCGTCTTATGGAAGCTTTAGGCAGACAACTAAAAGTCGATGTATCAGTTATGGCCTTAGTAAAAATGCTGATTGCTCAGCTAGTGATTTAACGCTATCTATTAAAGGGTCCGCTTTTACTGTTAACCATTTTAAAAAGCTTATTAGAATTGAAAGCAAACTAAGTGGCGTTCATAATGTTTATAATATTTTAGCTGCTTTTAGTTGCTCTCTTGAATTAAAATGTAAAATTGATGTTATTAAAAGTTCTTTGTACGATATTAAAAATGTTCCTGGTAGGCTAGAGAAGCTCAAGGGAAAAAATGGCGAATATATTTATATAGACTATGCGCACACCCCAGATGCCTTAAAAAATGTTACTAGTTTCTTATCTACTGTAAAGAAGGCAGAAAGTAAATTGATTTGCCTCTTTGGTTGCGGAGGAGATAGGGATAAAAAGAAAAGACCTAAAATGGGTAAAATAGCTGTTGCGGCCTGCGATATAGTTATTGTAAGCAGCGATAATCCGCGCAGTGAAGATGCGAGTGATATTATTAACGATATAAAAAAAGGAATCAAGAGAAGTGAATTAAAAAAATGTTATTTTATAAAAGATAGATTAAGGGCAATAAGGAAAGCTATTAAATTGGCTAATGCAGGTGATGTAGTTTTAATAGCAGGTAAAGGTCATGAAAAATACCAAGTTATTAAGGATAGAATTATTCCATTTTCGGACTATAATGTAGCTAGGAAAATATTGAATGAAAAATAGTATATCTCTTAGAGCAAAAGATATAATTAAAAAGACAAAGGGCAAGTTGTTATCTGGTTCTTTGCTGGATATAGCGACTGATTTTGAAATTGATAGCCGCAGATTAAAAAAAAAGCAGGCATTTATTGCTATTAAGGGTGAGTATAATGATGGCCATGATTATATTCAGGCTGCCTACAAAAAAGGCTGCCGTTTTTTTATAATTAGCCATCAAGTGTCTTTAGAGAAAATTGCTTCTAAAATTACAATTATCAAAGTAAAAAATACACATAGGGCCTTATTTGATATTGCTGCTTTAAAGAGAAAAAAATCAAAAGCAAAAGTAATTGGTATTACAGGTTCTTGCGGGAAGACAACTACCAAAGAAATGCTATCTTTGATTTTATCCGGGAGTTATAAGGTTTTAAAAACTGCTGGTAATTTTAATAATCAATATGGTTTGCCATTAACGCTATGTAATTTGCAGGCAGATCATCAAATCGTAGTACTTGAGATGGGAATGAACCGCCCAAGAGAAATAAAAAAACTTAATAAATTGGCTGAGGCTGATATTGGGATTATAACCTGCGTGCACCCAGTTCATTTAAAATTTTTTAAAAGTATTAAAGAGATAGCTAAGGCTAAATGGGAACTAGTTCAGACCCTAAGAGGTTTAAAAATAGCTGTAGTTAATGCTGATTCTCAACAATTAAAACCCTTAATAAAAAAACATAAAGGCAAGGTAGTTACGTTTGCCATTGATCAAGCTGCTGATTATAAAGCTAGTGATATAGTAATAAATAATAATTCTTTAAATTTCAAAGTAAATGGTTTTCAAAAAATAGCGCTTGATCTAATTGGAGGATTTAATGTTGATAATGCTTTAGCTGCTATTGCTGTTGCGCGTGAGTTGAAAGTAAGTTATGCTATTATAAAACGTAAGTTGAAAAGTTATAAACTTTTACCTAAGCGTATGCAGCGCATTGATTGTAAGGGTATTGAATTTATTAATGATGGATATAATGCGAATCCTAAATCGGTTGGATTAGCTCTTGAAAGCATAAGTTTGAGACAGTCAAACGGTAAGAAGATTATTGTTTTAGCGGATATGCTTGAACTGGGTGTAAGTAGTAGGAGATATCATGAATGCATTGGTAGAGCTGTAGCTCACTCTAAAATAGACATATTGATGACTTATGGCAAGTATGCAGGTTGGTATTGTGAAGCTGCTGGTAGGGCTGGTATGCCTAAAAAGAACATATTTTTTCTCAAGAACAATGAAGAAGTGACCTCTTTGTTATTAAAAAAAGCAAAAAAAGGTGATATAGTTCTTTTGAAGGGCTCGCGCTTAATGAAAACAGAGGAGATTGTAGAATGCTTTATGAACTCTTATATCCCTTAAGAGATTCTTGGTTTGGGTTTAATGTTGTTCGATATATTACATTTAGATCTATTATGGCAGCTGTAACTGCTTTCATTTTAAGCATTATTGTTGGCAAGTATATAATAGATAAACTAAGTAAGTTAGATATTTGGAGCAATACAAGAACAAGTGATTGTCCCGGTCTTTATGATCTTCATAAAGATAAAAAAGCAGTCCCGAGCATGGGAGGGCTTATTATCATTTTGTCAGTCATAATTCCATCTTTGTTATGGGCTGATCTCAATAATGCTTATGTGATTATAACATTGGCTTCTGTGCTTTGGTTTGGGTTTTTAGGTTTTATTGATGATTATTTAAAGATTTTTAAGCCACAATCCAAGGGATTAACTATAGCCACAAAATTGATCGGCCAAATAATCATTTCATTACTTATTGGATGTTATATATATTTTAGTCCTGATATTTCCACTAGATTAGATATTCCATTTTTCAAAAATTGCATAGTAAATTTAGGAGCAATGTATATACTTTTTACGATGGTCGTTATTGTTGGTTGTTCAAATGCGGTTAACTTTACAGATGGTTTGGATGGGTTGGCAATCGGTTGTGTTTTGATGGTTGCTATTACTTATGCGGGTTTTAGTTACGTCACTGGGCATGCACGTTTTAGTGATTATCTGCAAATAATATTCATTCCCGATGCCGGAGAATTAGCAATAATATGTAGTGCAATAGTTGGTGCTGGCCTTGGTTTCCTTTGGTATAATTGCTACCCTGCGACTATCTTTATGGGTGATACGGGCTCACTAGCTTTAGGGGGAGCGATTGGAACTGTAGCCGTTTTTGTTAAAAAAGAATTGATGCTTTTAATAGTTGGCGGGATTTTTGTAATCGAAGCTCTTTCTGTTTTAATCCAGATTTTTTCTTTTAAGATGAAAGGTAAGAGAGTTTTTTTAGTTGCTCCTCTTCATCATCATTTTCAACTTAAAGGCATACAGGAAACCAAAATCACTGTGCGCCTGTGGTTAATTGCAGCTATGCTCGCTTTTTTAAGTTTAATTAGTTTAAAGTTGAGGTAATATGGATTTTAAGTTCAAAAATTGTTTAGTTATTGGCTTAGGTGAAAGTGGATTAAGCGCAGCTTTACTTTTAAAAAAGCTAGGAGCTAATGTTCGTGTAAGCGATAGCAGTAAAGCCGATGATCTGAGAACTAAAATACGCATTCTTCATAATAATGGAATTAATCAAATAGAGACTGACAAACATTCCAAAGCAATTTTAGATAAATGTGAAATTGTTATTGTTAGTCCAGGAATACATATGGATAATTTCTTGGTTGTTGCAGCTAAAGCCATGGGGTTGCCTGTAATTAGTGAAATTGAATTGGGCTACATGTGTTGTGGGGCACCAATAATTGCGATAACTGGTACTAATGGGAAAACAACTACGGCAAGTCTTTCGGCAAGTCTTCTTAGAAATTCTGGTTATAATACTTTTTTGTGTGGAAATATTGGTAAGCCATTCTGTGATATAGCTCAGGAAGCTAAGAAAAATGATTATGTAGTTTTGGAAGTGAGTTCATTTCAGCTTTTAACCTCAGATAAGCTTAAGCCTAAAGTGAGCATGATGTTGAATATTGATCAGGATCATTTGGATTATCATGCTGATTTTCGAGAATATTATATGGCTAAAGCTAAAATATTTCAGGAGCAGGATGAAGCTGACTTTTGCATTTTGCGAAAAGAGGATTACGATAATTATTTCAATGGTATGAAAATTGAAGCGCAACTTGCCGTTGTTTCCCAAGAAGTCACGGCTGATATTTACCTAAAAGGTCAGGATATTATTAAGAATAATAAGAAGTTTTGCAAGTTATCTGAAATAAATATTGCAAATATAAAAGTGGCAGAAAATTTTATTTTCTTGGCGGCTTTAGCAAGATGCCTAAATATTTCAGATGACATTCTATTTAAAACAGTTAGGGATTTTAAGGGGCTTGCTCATCGCATAGAGAAAGTGGGTATATACAATGGAGTTCTTTATGTGAATGATTCAAAGGCAACAAATGTATCAGCTACCAGACAAGCCTTGAAGGCTATTGCAGAACCAACTATATTATTGGCTGGTGGTTTTGATAAAAAAACTGATTTTAAAACACTAACACCTGATTTTTTTAAAAATGTAAAGTTAATTGTTCTAGCGGGAGAGGCAAGGCATAAATTGCGGGAAGCCCTAGAAGGTATAAAGCCCTTGAAAGTTGTAGAGAGTCTTAGAGAGGCAGTTATTTATGCTAGGAGCCAAGCAGTAAAGGGAGATGTAATATTGTTATCTCCAATGTGTGCTAGTTTTGATGAATTTTCTAGTTATAAGGAAAGAGGCGAAACATTTATAAAAATAGTCAAGGAGATAAACTCTTAAGATGCCATCACTAAGGTTTTGTCGAATTGTAATCTTTGTTATATGTGCAATACTCATCAGCTTTGGAGTGATAATGGTTTATAATTCAACAGCTCTTAAAGCTTATGAATACCATGGTAACGCCTCATTTTATCTATTAAAACATTTTATATTCATTCTTATTGGTTTAGCTGCTAGCTTTATTCTCATGTTAGTAGATATAAAATCCTTGCAAAAATGGGCAAAACCAGCATTGTTTTTAGCTATCTCTTTATTGATTATCGTTTTAATACCTCATATTGGCAGGAGGGTTGGAGGAGCTCAAAGATGGTTTCATTTAGGTTTCTTTAATTTTCAACCATCGGAATTTGCAAAATTGGCGATTATTCTATATTTAGCAGATTATTTGGTTAGAAAAGATTACAAAATTAATTATTTTTTTAGTGGTTTTTTACCAGCTATTATGGTGATTTGTATAGTAGCGAGTTTAATATTGGTTCAACCTGATTTAGGAACAGCTGTTTTGCTTTTAACAGTTTCGCTTTTTATGCTATTTATTGGCGGGGCAAGATGGTTTCATGTGTCTCTGTTGGGGCTGGCAGCTTTGCCTGTTGTATATTATTTGATCCTTTTTAAACCTTACAGGCTTAGAAGAATGATAGCCTTCAGTAATCCCTGGGAGCATAAAGCGGATGAGGGGTATCAATTGATCCAATCTTTGATTGCATTGGGTTCAGGAGGGCTGATGGGTGTCGGTTTGGGCCGTGGACAGCAAAAGCTTTTCTATCTTCCCGCAGCACACACTGATTTCATATTCTCTATAGTAGGAGAAGAGCTTGGATTTGCAGGTGCTTTTAGTTTAATCATGTTGTATATCATGTTTATTGTTTTTTCTGGTATGATTGCCATGAATTTGAAAAATATGTTTGCTCGATATATTATTTTTGGTGTTGTATGCTTGATTGGTTTACAGGTTGTGGTTCATATAGGTAGCAGTACAGGTTTTTTACCAACCAAAGGCCTTCCTTTACCATTTATTAGTTATGGTGGTTCAGCCTTATTTTTTAATATGATTGCAGTTGCTTTACTGCTCAATGTTTCAAGGGATAGGATTTGATGGTATGAATATATTATTTGCTACAGGTGGGACCGGTGGCCATATAAGTGTAGCTTTGAGTCTTGCTAAAGAACTAAGCTGTAAGAGCGAAAAATATCATGTAAAATTTTCCCTTAATTTTAATTCTTTTTTCGAAAAGAAGCTTAAAAAAAACAAATTTGATTATGTAGCATATTCTTTAAAAATGCCTAATTCTTTTTTTACCTTTACTTGGATTTCATTTATTATTGATAATATAAAAGCTTTTGCAAAAATATTTTGTTTTATTACGAAATTTAAGCCGGATGTTATAGTTGGTTTTGGTAGTTATGCTAGTATACCTGCAGTATTTGCTGGGTTTCTAAGTTTTAAAAAAATAAAAATAATTTTGCATGAGCAAAATGTAATTCCCGGCAAAGCCAATAGAGCACTTTCATTATTGGCTAGTAAAGTAGCCGTAAGTTTTAAAGCAAGTGAAAATCTGTTCAGGCGTAAAGCTGTCTATACTGGTAACTTTGTAGATAAAGATTTTTTTATTGTGACTAAAGATAATGGTGTTAAGGAATTAAAACTTAAAAGTAATAAATTTACGATAGTAGTTGTAGGTGGTAGTCAGGGAGCCAGGGCTATTAATCAGCTTTTTATCAAGGCAGCAAATTGTATTGATGATAGTATAAAGAAAAATATTCAGGTAATTCATATTTGCGGGGCTAAGGATTATGATAATATTAGACAAAATTATGATTCTTTAGCAATAATTGACTATCAAATAATTGCGTTTTCTGATAAGATGCCTTTAATCTTAGCTGCAAGTGATTTGATTATATCTAGAGCAGGTGCGACCTCTATCGCTGAAATAAGCGCTGTTGGTAGGCCATCTATATTGATTCCCTATCCATATGCTGGTAATCATCAGAAGTTTAATGCGCAGGTTTTAGAGGATAATAAGGCGGCTATAGTTTTTGATGAAGGATCAATATCAGAGCAAATACTTGCAGATAAAATAGTTGCACTTATAAATGATAGGCAACGACTAAAATTCATGGCGCAGGCAAGTAAAAATCTTGCAGATCCTGAATCCACTAATCGAATGGAGCATTTAATTAATATAAGTTATGAAAATACTAAATAGAGTTAAGAAGATTTATTTTGTTGGTATAGGTGGAATAGGTATGAGTGCTTTAGCTCAAATTCTATTTGAGCTTGGGTATAAGGTATGTGGTTCTGATATAAAAAAAACTCCTTTAGTTGAAAGGCTCAAGCGCAAAGGTATAGAAATTACTATAGGTCATTCTAATAAATGCCCCGAGTGTATTGATTTAGCGGTTTATACTTCATGCATTAATCCTGAGAATCCTGAGATAATTACTCTAAAGAGTAGAGGTGTAAAGTTAATTTCTAGAGGTGAACTCTTGGCCGAGTTATTCAATGATAGTGTTGGTATAGCTGTTGCCGGAACTCATGGAAAAACTACAACCACAGCATTAATAGGACATGTTTTGAAGGAATGCGATCTTGACCCAACTATAGCTGTAGGTGCGGAAGTCCCCTCTTTTTTGGGAAATGCCGTTTTAGGCAAAAGTGATTTATTTGTTGCTGAAGCTGATGAAAGTGATGGTTCTTTTATAAAATTAAATCCTTTATACGGAGTCATAACTAACATAGAAGAGGAGCACCTAGATTATTATAAGGATCTTGAGGGTGTTCTAAAAGCATTTAAAGTTTTTTCTTCAAACGTAAAATCTGGAGGCTATTTGGTGGTTTGCGGGGATGATAATAACCTCAAGAATATTTTAAAAAATTACAATCATCCAGCTATTACTTATGGATTTGATAAATCATGCAATTATAGAGCTACCAATCTTCGAATAAGAGGTCTTTCAGTAGAATTTGACTGTCTTAAGGATGAAGTTTTTCTGGGAGCTTTTACTCTAAGCATTCCTGGTAGGCATAATGTTTTAAATGCTCTAGGGGCTATAATTATCTGTAAATTGTTAGGGATAGAAGTTAAAAAAATTGCAAATGCGTTGAAACAATACAAGGGTTCAAGTAGAAGATTCGAAATTAAGAGTAATTCGTCTGGAGTAACTTTGATTGAAGATTACGCTCATCATCCAACTGAAATTAGAGCAACAATCGAAGCTGCTAGACACCTAAATCCCAAAAGGATTATAGTTGCTTTTCAGCCTCATCGTTATAGTAGAACTAAGCATTTAAAAGAAGCGTTTTCACGAGCTTTTGATAAGGCTGATTATCTTATTGTGACTGATATCTACTCAGCAAGTGAGATACCCATAGATGGAGTAGATTCGCAAACTTTATATAATGCAGTCAAAGAGAAAAAAAATGATGTTTGTTTTTTGCCAATATCAGATATCGTTGAACATATATTGCACATTGTTTCTAAAGGTGATTTGATAATCATTATGGGAGCAGGCGATATAGGAGATATAAGTAATGAACTTGCCAGTAGGCTTAAAAAGTAAAATTCTAAAAAATGAATTATCTTGTAAACATACTACTTTTAAGATAGGTGGTCGAGTGCCGCTATGGATTGAACCTGTAGATTTGGATGAGTTGCTAAAAATATTATCTTTATTTAAAAGGGAAAAAAGACGTTATTTTATAATTGGTTCAGGAAGCAATCTACTTATAAGAGGTAAAGGAATAAAGGAAGTATTCATCCGCTTAAGCTCTACATATTTTAAAAGCCTTAAAATGAGAAAAGGAAATATTGTGTCTGGTTGCGGAGTTTCATTGAATTCTATAATAAATTTTTCTGCTAAAAACTCTTTGTCTGGACTAGAAGGTTTATGTGGAATACCGGCTAGTCTAGGTGGAGCTATTTATATGAATGCGTCTTCTAATGGAGTGGCTATATCAGATTATGTAAAAGAAGTTAAGATTATTGAGAGAAACCTAAGTATTAAAACATTACAAAAAAAAGATATCAGTTTTGCCTATAGGCAAAGCAGCCTAAAAAAAGCTATTATTATCGAAGCTGCACTTAATTTAGATAAATGTTCAAAAGACAAAGTTTTGAAAAGAAAAGAATATTATTTAATTAAAAAAAGAAAAGATCAGCCTCTTGCTTCTAAAAGTGCTGGATGTATTTTTAAAAATCCTGATAATAGCAAATATTCAAGTGCCAAGTTGATTGAAATGGCGGGCTTGAAAGGGGCTTCTATTGGCGGAGCTAAGGTTTCCAGTAAGCATGCAAATTATATAGTAAACTATAATCAGGCTACAGCCGAAGAAGTCAAGCTTCTGATAAAAAAAATCAGAGGTGTAGTTAAGAAGAAGTATAACATAATCTTGAAGAGAGAAATAATTTATATATAATTATGTCAAATATTAAGAGAAAATTCAACAATGTCTCAGTTTTGATGGGAGGAGAATCAGAAGAAAGAGATATTTCGCTGATTTCAGGAAAAGCTGTTTTGGGCTCACTAAAAAAAAGAGGTTACGAGGTAACTTCGTGTATTTTGGATTCTATTGATAAAAATACCATTATGGAGAAGATTTCTAAATTAAAACCTGAAGCGATTTTTATTGCTATGCATGGTGGAGCGGGTGAAGATGGTAGAATTCAAAGAATTCTTGAGGAATTAAAAATTCCTTATACTGGGTCTGGTCCCAAAGCTTCCCTTGATGCTATGAACAAGGTTAGATCAAAGGAGATATTTATAGAAAATGGCATCTTGACAGCAGATTATATAGCAGTTGATAATGGTGAGAATAAATTGTTAATTAATTTTGATAACTTTCCCTGTGTAGTGAAGCCTGTTTCGCAAGGATCAAGTGTAGGGCTATCAATTATTAGATCAAAAAATGAATTGGACGATGCAATTAAAGAAGCGTTAAAACATGATGTTCAAGTTATGATTGCTAGTTATATATCTGGAAAAGAGGTAACTGTGGGAATGCTTGACGATGAACCATTACCAGTTTTAGAAATTGTTCCACATCGTGATTTTTATGATTTTCAGGCTAAGTATGATGATGAATTGACAAAATATGTTGTGCCTGCAGAAATTGAAGATGAATTGTCTAAAAAAACACAAGCAATGGCTAAGAAAGCGCATAATGCTTTAGGATGTGATTATTTTAGCCGAGTTGATTTAAGGATTTCAACAGATAATAAACCATATATTCTAGAAGTTAATACTATTCCTGGTTTGACCTCACATAGTTTATTACCGAAAGCTGCACTGGAAGCTGGATATGATTTTTGTGATTTATGTGAAAAAATATTGAATTCTTCAGGTATAATGAAGTAATATATAACACAGACGGAGAAGTTTATGCTATTTAATTTATTTAATCGAGAGTCTCAAAGCAAAAAAAAGAAGAGAAGCAAGAAAAAAGAACTTTCTGATGAGTCAAAAAGTGTAATTAAAAAAAGTGTAATAATAATTATTTTGAGCGCTACATTAGTTTTTTTGATTGTTCTTGGTGTTTCTCAGATATTTAGCTACATCACTAATTGGGATTACTTTTCTCTTGAGCATATTGAAATTAGAGGAGAGAATTTATCCACTAAGGAGGCTGCTAGATATTGCGATATAGAATTACCTCAAAATACAATTAGTCTCAGTATAGATGATTTAGCAAATCATACTAAAAAGATTCATCCAGATCTAAAGCAAGTAAAAATAGAAAGAAAATTACCAAATACTTTAATAGTTGTTATTGATAGAAGGAAGCCCGTTGCTCAGGCAGAAGTACGCGGTGAATACTATTTAGTGGATAGCGAGTGTTTTATAATTTGTAAACTTGACTCAAAGCAAAAAGATGTTCCACTCATTAGTGGTTTAAGAAGTTCAGAAATTAATGATACGAAGGATGGGATATGCATATCTGAAAAGTTAAATACTGCATTGGGATTGTTTGATATCTATAAGTCAATTATTACAGAAAGAACACATCAAATTGAATCTATTGATGTTAGTAATAGTAGAAATTATGTCTTGTTTGTTAGTCACGGATTGGAAATTAGACTTGGTCGAGATGCTTTCGAAGCTAAAATAAAAAATCTTTTACTTATTTTAGGTGAAAATAGTATTCCTGATAATTCTTATATTGATTTAAGATTTAAGAACGTAACTGTTGCTCCAAGAAAAAAATGAAAAAAAAACTAAGAATAACGGCTCTTGATATTTCTGATAGGAAAATTGCAGGAGTTGTAGCTGAGCTTGAGTCAAAAGGTAAAATATCTGTCTTGGGGCATGATGTTATTCATGAATCATGTCTCAAAAATGGATTAGTGATGGATATTGCAGGAACTGCTAATGTTGTTAAGAATTTTGTAAAAAAACTCCAACATAAAACGCATGCTATTTCCTCATCCGTATCTATCAATATTACAGGACAAGATTTAGCTTTAGGCAAGTCAGAGACAGCTATACTAATTAGTAATCCAAGAGGTATTATTACAACAGCCGATCTTAAAACAGTAATAAATCAAGCACATGTTCAGGGAATTGCATTAGATAGAAAGGTTATTGAAACTCTAATATCAAAATATATAGTTGATGATAGCACAGATGTAATAAACCCTTTACGTATGCATGCTAAAAAACTTCGCGTTCAACTTTCTGTTATTAGTGGCCTGACAAATCATATAAATAACTTAAAGAAGTCTGTTAATCGGGCAGGGTATTGCGTAAAAGATGTAGTGGCCGATTCTGTTGCTGATAGTTTCTCAGTCTTAACGCAAAGCGATATAGAAGATAGGGTGGTATTAATTAATATCGGTTCTTTGTTTAGTCAAGTTACTGTTTTAAAAAATAGTAAAATTGAATATTTGAAGGTTTTTTACCAGGGCGGTATTGATGTAACTGAGTCTATTAGTTCTTCTTTAGGTGTATCTTTTAAATATGCTGAAGAATTGAAAATGAGATATGGCTGTGAGCAGGCTCGTGATGATCAAAAACAGGAAGTCGTTTTAAAAAATGATGATGGCACATTTAAAACAATCAATAAGAATCTCATAACTGATGCAGCTTCAAGAGGAGTATTTGGTATTTTCGATACTATCAGTAGAGAACTTAAAATTGCTGATATTGACATTGAAAAAGGTTATAAAATTATTATGACTGGTGGTTTTGCTCTTATGGATTCAATTATTGAAGTTCTGCAAGCTAAATATGGTATAGCTATTTCGGTTGGAGTTCCTCGAGGATTCAGCGTAGCTAATGAATTAGTTTCTCCGAGTTGGTCTACTTGTCTGGGAGTTGCCAAAAAGTCCCTCATAAATCCTCCCTATATCCCTAATTGTAGAGCATCGTCATTTCCAAAATTAATTATTCAGAAATTTAATGATTTTATGATAGATTATTTTTAATAAGTAGCTGTTAATAACCATATTGAAACTATTACAATATGCATTCATCTTATTATACTAAGGGTAATTTTGATTGACAGACCTAAACCTTTATGATACCCTAACTTCTGTAAATTTGTTTACTTAACACAAAAGAGGTATTCGAAAAAGATTATGAAGCTTAAAAAGATTAGATTTGGTTTCATTGGTGCTGGAAATATGGCAGGGGCAATCATCAAGGGTATGTTGGCTTCAAAGGCTGTCAGTGCAAAATCAGTGTTGGTGAGTGATGTTAAAAAAAATACTTTATTAAATTTGAGTAAACGTTTAGGTGTTAAGCCAATATTGAAGAACGCGAATCTAATGAAAGAGGCAGATGTTCTTATTATTGCAGTTAAACCCCAGGATATTAAGATAGTTTTAGAAGACATTGAGCGGGATGTAAAGAGTAGTCATATTATAATTTCTATTGCAGCTGGAGTAAGTATAAAGACTTTACGTAAGTATCTTAAACAAGCTCATATAGTTAGGGCTATGCCTAATTTAGGTTGTTTTATTAATCAGAGTGCGACTGCAATATCTTACTCTAAGAATGAGAGTAAGAGTGTGAAAGATATATCTAAAGCACTCTTTAGTTTAATTGGTATAGTTTCAGTTGTATCTGAGAAGCAGATGGATATAGTAACAGCATTGTCTGGGAGTGGACCTGCTTATGTAGCTTACTTAAGTCAAGCTCTTATTAGCTCTGCTCATAAGGCTGGTCTCGATAAGACTAAGGCTAAGCTGCTATTTAATCACACTCTATTAGCCAGCAGTCTATTTTTAGAGCAGAATGTTTTAGATGCAAAGGGGCTTGTGCAGCGAGTAACTTCAAAGGGTGGGACAACAGAAGCCGCATTATCAGTTCTTAAGAAAAATAAGGTTGAGAAGATTTTTGCTGCTGCTTTACAAGCAGCTATAAAAAGATCAAAGGAACTATCAAAATAATATGTCAGTTGGTATGGTTGCATTATTTTATTTATTAGTAATCTTAAGATATTTAGCAAGCGGATTATCTTTGTTGATAATTGTGAGGGTAATTTTAAGCTGGATAAATCCATATATTGCTGGCAGTTTTTATAAAATAATTAATAGGATAACTGAACCTCTTTTGAAGCCTCTAAGGCTAGTTGTTGTTTTTGGTGGCAGTGGTTTAGATTTATCTCCAATTATAGCCATATTGCTTCTAACTTTAATTGAGAAATGGTTATTTACATTAATTCAAAATTTTTAGTTTTCAATTATGGAAAAATCTAAAGACTATAAACAGACATTAAATTTGCCAAAAACTGATATGCCGATGAGGGCAAATTTAGCTAATAGAGAAGCTGAGATTCTCAAGTGTTGGGCTAGCCTTGATATATATAAGTATGTCAAAATAGCAAGCAAAGATAAGCCTAAATTTATCCTCCATGATGGCCCGCCTTATGCCAATGGCCGTATTCATATGGGTCATGTTCTTAATAAAGTTTTAAAGGATATTGTTTTGAAGTATAAAATGATGGCTGGATACAATTGTCCCTTTGTGCCTGGTTGGGACTGCCATGGCTTACCCGTTGAACATCAATTATTCAAAGAACTTAAAATTACAAAGGATCAAATTTCGCGTGTTGATTTTAGAAAAAAGGCAAAAGAGTATGCCCTCAAATATGTAGACATTCAAAGAGCAGAATTTGAACGCTTAGGTGTTTTTGCTGATTGGCAAAAACCATATCTTACCTTGAATAATATTTACGAAGCACGGATCGTTAGGTCATTTGCTGAGCTGGTTAAAAAAGATTATATTTACAAGGGTAGGAAGCCTGTTAATTGGTGTGCTGAATGTGAGACTGCTTTAGCTGAGGCTGAAGTAGAGTATGAAGACCGTGTTAGCCCCTCAGTTTATGTGAAATTTAGACTAAATAAAGACAGCATCGCAAATCTTATTTCCAAGAATAATTTCGCTAAACTTAGAAAGTACTGTGATAACAATTTCTATATATTGGTTTGGACAACAACTCCCTGGACTCTAGTTTCTAATGTCGCAGTTGCCCTTAGTCCTAAATTACAATATAAATTTATTGAAGTAGGCGGTGAGGTCTGGATTCTTGCTAATGACCGTACTGAAAGTTTATTAAAGAAACTAGAGATAGTAGAGCATAAAGACATTGTTTCCATTGAAGGAGGAGAGGAGCTTGTAGGTATAAAATGTAAACATCCTTTTCTTAATAGAGATTCCATAATTCTTACTGCCGATTATGTATCTGGTGAAGATGGAACTGGCTGTGTGCATACGGCTCCAGGACATGGCCAGGATGATTATCAAACATACTTGAAATATAAAGACAAATTTGATGAGCTTGAAATATTAATGCCCGTTAATGATAAAGGAAAATTTGATGAAACAGCTGGCGAGTTTTCGGGTTTAAACATTTATAAAGCCAATAGAGCAATAATTGAAAAATTAGAAAGTAATAAATCTCTTATATTGGAGGAAAAGATAACTCATTCATATCCACATTGCTGGAGATGCAAAAAACCAATTATTTTTAGAGCAACTGAACAATGGTTCATGAATATTGACAAGAATAATTTTAGAACTAAATTATTAAATGCAATCAATGAAGATGTTCAATGGATTCCTCAATTCGGTAAGGTAAGAATTTCTGCAATGGTTGGTAACCGACCTGATTGGTGTTTGTCTCGCCAAAGATATTGGGGAGTGCCTGTGCCCGTTATTTCTTGTAATAAATGTAAACATGTTTTCTTAGATTATGAAATCATTTCAGCTACGGCTGATATAGTTGAAAAAGAGGGTTTAAGTGTCTGGTTTGAAAAAGAAGCCACATATTTTTTACCAGACAGTTATAAATGTCCTAAATGTTCTGCATCTGAATTTAGTAAGGAAGATGATATATTAGATGTCTGGTTTGATTCAGGGGTAAGCCATCAAGCGGTTTTGCGAGAACGTGATGAACTAGGTTATCCAGCCGACCTTTATTTGGAAGGCAGTGATCAGCATAGAGGTTGGTTTCAGACATCACTAATTACTGCTATGGCAATAGAGGAAAAGCCCAGTTATAAGCAGGTTTTGACTCATGGTTTTATTGTGGATGGTCAGGGTAAAAAAATGTCAAAGTCTTCAGGGAATGCTGTGTCTCCTGAGAAGATTATTAATCAAATGGGGGCAGATATCCTAAGACTCTGGGTAGCTTTTAGTGATTACAATCATGATATTGGCATTTCTGATGAAATTTTGCAGAGGGTTAGTGATGCTTATCGGAAGATAAGAAATACTTTGAGATTCATTATTGGTAATCTGTACGATTATGATTTCTCGATGAATAAGATTGATTATGATAATATGTTGGAAATTGATAAATGGGCTCTGGATTGTTTGAAACGGACTTATGATGATTGTATAAAACTTTATGATTCTTATGAATTACACAAAGTTATTCAGAAGATATATAATTTTTGTACAGTGGATATGTCATCTTTTTATCTTGACGTATTGAAGGACAGGTTATATACTTGGGCCACTGATTCAGATGCTAGACGCTCAGCTCAAACGGTTCTTTATCATACTGCTGTTTTATTAAATAAGATTATTGCACCCATCCTGGCTTTTACTGCAGAGGAGGTATATGGCTATCTGCCCATAACTGAGAAGAAGAAGACAATCTTTGTTGATAACTTTAATCAAGAAGCGACACCAAATGAATGGATTAATGAAAAAATAAGAAGTGACTGGAATGAGATATCGGGCATAAGAAATGTTGTCTTAAAAGCCTTGGAGCAAAAACGTATGAATAAAGAAATTGGTAATGCTCTTGAGGCGCAAGTTACTCTTTTTACAAACAGCCAAGAAATTTTTGAATTATTAAAAAAGCATGAAGTAGTCCTAGCTGATGTATTTATTGTTTCAAAGGTTAGGCTAGCCATGGTTGATAAAATACCAGATGAATCGGAGTGTTCTCAAGAATACAAAAATTTGGGTGTTATGGTCGAAAAGATTAATGGAGTTAAGTGTCCACGTTGCTGGCGCTATGTTGAAAAATTTGATGATCGCGAAGGGCTAAGCGAGGTATGCTCTAGGTGTGTAGAAGCAATTCGAACAACCAAATTAAAACAGGATTAGGGATTAAGGATTAAGTTAGAAGCAAGAAATAATAGCTAAGAATTTAGAGTGAAGAGCAAAAAACTAACAAGAAATATTAGCGTAGAGCATACAAAAAACAATAGCATCTAAAGTTTAGAATTTAAGTTTTGTACAAGGAATTAAGTAAAAAAACTTAATTCTTAGAGCAAATAAAATGAGCGTCTTAATCCTTAGAGTGAGCGAACGCGAACGTCTTTAATAAACATATTATACGAGGAGAGTTTAAATGGTCAAAGTCAAAAAAATAAAAAAAGAAAAGCTAAATTTTTTTAAGAATCTTCTCGAAAAGCAAAGAGAAATTTTGATAAGTCAAATACAACATTTGGAAGATGATGCACTTAAGAATATTCAAGAATCATCCGGTGATTTATCAAGTCATACTTTGCACATAGCCGATTTAGCTACTGATAATTATAATCGAGATTTTTCTATTGGTTTAGTTAGTAGTGAAGAAGACCTTTTGAGACAGATTAACGACGCTCTCAAGAGGATTAAGGAGGGTACTTATGGATATTGCTCTGAGTGCCAAAAAAAATTACCAGAGAAAAGACTAAAGGCTATGCCTTATGCAGATTTATGCATTGAGCACCAAAAAGAAAAAGAAAACGATAATTTTTAAAATCATACCTTTTTTGGTGGGATTGAGTATAGTTGGATTGGATCAGATACTCAAGCGCATTTTTATCACAAAATTAAGTGATGGTAATTATATAGACTGTGGCATATGTGATATGCGTCTTGTTTACAATACTGGTACAGCTTTTGGTTTGTTTGCGGGTAACAATAGTTTTTTTGTTTATATTAGTCTTCTAGCTATCATCCTTATTTTTATTTTAATTTTTAAAACTCCAACAAGGGATATTCTTAGCAGATCTGCATATTCAATGATATTAGCTGGAGCTTTAAGCAATTTAGTGGATAGGTTGCGAGTTGGGTATGTAATTGATTTTATAGATTTTAGGTTTTGGCCGGTTTTTAATCTGGCTGATACATCAATAACCTGCGGTATTATACTTCTCTTTATTGCGATATTTAATCAGAATCAGAAAGGTTGCGGAGTGAATTAATGCATCCGACAGTGTGTGAATTAGGTCCTATAACAGTATATTCATATGGTTTACTTTTGGCTACTGGGTTTTCAGTAGCAATTTTTTTAATAATAAGAAAATGTAAAGAGTTAAATATTGATTCTCAATTGATTATCGATTTAAGTATTTGGCTTTTAATCGGTGGTGTTGTTGGTGGTCGCTTGTTACACGTGATTGTGAACTTGCGATATTATTTAGATAGCCCCCTGGAGATCATCATGATTCAACATGGAGGTTTAGCTTATCAAGGGGGATTAGTTTTGGCAGTAATTTTTGGCTGGTTATTCCTGAAGAAGAAAAAAATATCTTTTTTGCCTTTAGCTGATTTATTTATACCTTATCTTGCTTTAGCTCAATCTATAGGGCGAATAGGATGTTTTTTAAATGGATGTTGCTACGGTAAAATGACTAGTTCAATAATTGGAATGAAATTTCCACAATTATCTTATTCTGTGTATCCAACACAGTTATTTTATTCATTTGCCTGGTTAATAATATTTATCACTTTGAATTTATTATATGAAAAGCGACATTTTGCTGGTCAGATATTTTGTCTGTACTTTATTTTTTATGCTTTATTAAGATACCTAATTGATTTTCTTAGGGGTGATTTGAATCGCATATGGTTAGGCTTGAATCTAACTCAAATAATTAGTTTATTTTTTATAGTAATTTCAATATGTTTATATTTATGGTTAAGAAAAAATGCAAAAAAAAGTATTTAAAATTACTCAAGAAGATGCTGGAATTCGTTTAGATAAATATCTGGCTGATAAACTTTCTGATTGTGTTTCGCGAAGTGAGATTCGCAAAATGATTGATGCTGGAGCGATTATAATAAAAGGTGCACAGATAAAACCACGTTATATTATTAAAGCTGATGAAGAAGTTTATGTTTCCATTGAGGCGAAGGATGAGCAAGTATTATTGGCAGAAGATATTAAATTGGACGTTGTTTATCAAGATGATTATCTAGTAGTTGTTAATAAGCCAGTAGGTTTAACGGTGCATCCTCCATCATTTGGTGTCGAGCATACCATGGTGAATGCTTTACTTTTTCATATTGATAAACTTTCTGATATTGCTGGTCCGCTTAAACCTGGCATCGTTCATCGACTTGATAAAGATACTTCTGGTTTGATGGTGATTGCCAAGGACAATAATACACATGAAAAACTAGCTCTGCAATTTAAAGAGAGAACTGTTCTCAGGGAATACATCGCAGTAGTTATGGGGGTTGTTGAATTTGATCAGGGAGTAATTGATGCTCCTATAGGTCGCTCATTAAACATGAGGCTTAAGAGAGTCATTGATTATAATTCTGATAGAGATGCAATTACTAATTATAATGTCATTAAACGTTACAAAAAGAAGACTGTTCTTAAGCTTAGTTTGAAAACTGGCAGAACCCACCAGATAAGAGTTCATCTGAAGCACATAAATCACCCTATAATGGGGGATAGAAGTTATGGAGTTGGCGGTGATGCTTCAAGGCAGATGTTGCATGCTATTAGATTAGGTTTTAATCATCCGGCCTTTGATGATTTTAGAATCTTTGAGGCTAAAATGCCGGAAGAGATGCACGTTTATATAGAGTCTTTATAAAAGTTTTTTAATAATCAATTGCATCTTGAAAAAGAAATGATAGTATGTTATACTAATTTACAATAGATAAAAAAAGGGAGGGCAATGATGGCTCAGAGTCCAAAAACAGGATTAATAATTCTAATTATATTTTGTGTGATATTTGCGGCTTTAGCAGGTGGGTTATTATTTTTGCAAATGAAGGAAAAAGCAAAAAATGTGGAGCTTTGTTCGCAGATTTCACAACTTCAAACTGCTAAAAATGATCTTCAGAAGGAACGCGATGAAATAAAGGCTCAAATAGCAAGTGTTCAATCTGATTTAGATTCTTTGAAGCAAGAGGCAGAGCAATTAGAAGTTCAGGTAGGTTCTGAGAAGAGTAAAAGGCAAGCAGCGGAATCAAATTTAAAAAATAAAGATTCTGAAATTGCCACTCTTAAAACAAAAATGAGTGATCATGAAAGCAGCCTCTCTGGGCTTAAGAGTAAATATTCAGGTCTTGAATCAGAGAATGAAGAGCTTCTTAATAAACTTAATCAAATTAGGTTAGCAAAAAAAGCTTTAGAGGCTAAGATTAGTTCTGGAAATGTTATATCTTCAGATTCTGAAGATGAAGTGGAGTTGGGAACTGTTATTGTCAAGGCCGATGAAATGATTAGTGATGGAAGAGTCTTAGTTGTTAATAAAGAGTTTAATTTCATAGTTATTGATTTGGGTGAACAGAATGGAGTAGGTGTTGGTGCGCAGTTTGGTGTTTATAGAGATGGTGAATTATTAGCTAAAGTTGAGGTTGAGCAAGTATATAAAGATATGTCGTCAGCTAAAATTTTACCAGAGGATCTCAGTGGTGAAATTCAGGAAGATGATGAGGTAAAAAAACTTTGAAATATATGGAGCATTAAATTTGCGCTCTTATGGGGTTAGATTAATCTAGCCCCTTTTTTTTGAAATGAAAAAAATAAAAATAGAAAAACACAATCAACTTAAGGGCGAAGCTATAGTACCTGCTGATAAATCTATATCTCATAGAGCGGTGATGATTGCAAGCATCAGTAATGGCACAACCTTTGTAAGTAATTTTTTGAAAAGCGAAGATTGCCTTTGGACTATAGATGTATTTCGCAAGTTAGGAATTGAGATTATCCAGAAAGATCAAAATTCTTATCATATAAATTCAAATGGTTACGATTCTCTCAAGCAGCCGGAAGATGATTTATATTTTGGCAATTCAGGTACTGGTTTAAGGCTAACTTCTGGAATTTTAGCTGGAAGTTTTTTGTCTAGTGTTTTAACTGGTGATGATTCTTTGTCTTTAAGGCCTTTGAAAAGAATAACTCAACCGTTAAGAATGATGGGTGCTGATATTCAAGGGCCTGAGGATGCTGGACATTTACCATTAACTATAAAAGGTAAGAAATTAAAAGGAATAAATTATGTTAGTCCAGTATCGAGTGCTCAGGTAAAATCATCCTTATTGTTAGCGGGATTAAATGCCTCTGGGCCAACTTCAATTACTGAACCATTTAAGTCTAGAGACCATACTGAAAATATGCTCAAAGCATTTGGTGCGGATATTGAAATTGACGGTTTGAAGGTAACTGTAAATCCGATTGATAAGTTGAAAGCTCGAGACATTAAAATACCAGCTGATATTTCAAGCGCGGCTTTTTTTATTATAGCTGCATTAATTACAGAGAATTCTGAAATTATGATTAAAAATGTGGGTGTTAATAAAACTAGGACAGGCTTATTGGACATCTTGCAACGAATGGAAGCTGATTTAAGTATCATAAATAAAGCACCTGAGGCCATTGAGCCATTAGCTGACATATGCGTTAAGTCGTCTGAGCTTAAGCCCTTTATAATAGAAAAGAATATGATACCTAGATTAATTGATGAAATTCCCATATTGATGGTAGCTGCTACGCAAGCTCACGGAACTAGCCAGATAAAAGATGCTGCTGAACTTAGAGTTAAAGAAACTGATAGAATTGAATCTATGACTGTTGGGTTAAGTAAAATGGGAGCTAAGATTGATGTTCAAGGAAATGATATTTATATAACTGGTCCTACATCTTTGCGGGGGGCTGAAATTGATAGTTATTCTGATCATCGCACAGCCATGAGTTTTTTAATTGCCGGTTTGGTTTCTAGGGGAACAACAGAAGTTATTGATACTGATTGTATCGAAACTTCGTTTCCTGATTTTTTTAAAAATCTAATGCAGGTAATTATGTAACCCATGAATGCTTATTATAGTATATAAAAACTGTTTGACATTTAACACCCCTTTTTGTTATAATTTTAAAGCGAGTAAAGGCAGGGAAAAAATGAAAAAAATATTTATTTTTATTAGAGATGTTTATTATAATTTAGCTGGTTTCTTTTCAAATGATATCGGCATAGATTTAGGTACTGCTAATACTCTGGTATATGTAAAAAACCAGGGTATTGTTTTGTGTGAGCCATCTGTAGTTACTATTCAAAAAGGGACATCTAAGGTTTTAGCAGTAGGGGAAGAAGCAAAGAGAATGCTGGGAAGAACCCCTGGAAGCATAGTTCCTATTAGGCCAATGAAGGATGGCGTAATTGCTGATTTTGAGATATCAGAGAGTATGTTACGTTATTTTATAAGAAAGGCTCATAAAAGCAGGACATTTATCAGGCCGTGTATAGTTGTTGCTATTCCATCAGGTATCACTGAAGTCGAGAGGCGTGCTGTCAAGGATTCTGCTGAGCATGCTGGTGCAAGGCAGGTTTACTTGGTTGAGCAGCCACTAGCAGCTGCTATAGGTGCTGGGTTGCCTATTCAAGATCCGACTGGCAACATGATAGTTGATATAGGTGGAGGTACTACTGAGATAGCAGTCATTTCTTTAGGCGGAATAGTTTGTGCCAAATCATTAAGAATTGGCGGTAATGAAATGGATAATTCCATTATCAGCCATTTGAAAAAAGTTTACAACTTAATGATTGGTGAAAGGACTGCAGAAGAGATTAAAATTAGAATTGGTTCAGCTTATCCTCTGGAGGAAGAGTTGAGCATGGAAGTAAAAGGGCGTGATTTAGTGGCGGGACTTCCTAAGACTTTAACAATTACTTCTGAAGAAGTTAGGGAAGCTTTGTCAGAGCCTATAGCTCTTATTGTTGAATCTGTTAGGCAAACGCTTGAAAGGACACCCCCAGAGCTATCAGCTGATTTAGTTGATAGAGGACTTATTTTAGCTGGTGGCGGTGCTTTGTTGCGTAATTTAGATAAACTACTGTCGGAAGAGACAGGTTTGCCGGTAACTGTGGCTGATGATCCGCTCACGGCAGTTTGCTTGGGCACTGGTAAGATGTTAGAAGAAATAAAATATCTTAAAAAAATAGCTGAGCTTGGTAAATACGAAACATAGGATAATGGAATGTGACAGCGCGAACTCATAAGTGGTTAGTTATAATATTATTTTTTTTAATAATTTCTATTATCTTCCTTCCCGATACTATATCTTCAAAAATTAAATTACCCATAATTTATCTTTCACAATATCCGCTTTATATATCTGATGTTTCTTCTAAGGATATGATAGGCATGCTTCAGTATAAAAAACTTCTCAAAGAGAATAAAGATATCAAGGATAAATTAACCAAAATTCATTACGACGTTAAAACTTCTGATGAATTACGTCTTGAAAACCAAAGACTCAAGGACTTGCTCGATTATAAAAAGAGTTTGACTTTTGATACTGTTGCTTGCCATGTTATTGGTAGAGATCCTTCTAACTGGAGAAACACGCTATTACTTGATAAGGGTTCAAAGGCGGGGATAAAAGATGCAGTGGGTGTAATATATTTTGGAGGTTTAGCTGGTAAGGTTATTAGTGCTCATGCAGGATATGCAAGAGTTATGTTAATTACTGATCCAGCAAGCAAAGTTGCTGTTAAGGTCCAGAGAACAAGGGATGAGGCTATTTTAGAGGGTTTCTACGATGGTTTGTGTAGGTTAAAATATTTACCTCTAGATAGTAAGATTATTATTGGTGATCGCGTTATAACTTCTGCAAATAGCTCAATTTATCCTGAAGGTATATATGTCGGTAAAGTTGTAAGTATTGATTATGATCCTTCTTACACTTATAAAACATCTATCGTAAAACCAGAATATAACTTAATTAACCTAGAAGATGTTCTATGTCTAAAAAAAAGACAATAATCGTTATCATTTTAACAGTGGGAAGCGTATTAGCTCAGATAAGTTTTTTAAATTACTTTGCTATTTTTGGTATAAAGCCCGATTTGGTACTTGCATTAGTTGTATTTTTCAGTCTTTTTTCTGATACGTTTTCAGCTTTTCTTATTGCTCTTTTTGCAGGCCTGGCCTGTGATATTTTTTCTGCTGGCCCATTTGGTCTAAATATTTTTATTTTCTTATGTATTTATATGGTAATTTTATTCAATAAAAAAATAATTGATACGCAAGATAAATGGACTCTTTTTTTAGTTAGTTTCGCAATGTTTATTTTATCCTACATTCTTTACTACCTTTTTGCCAGAGCAGATCTTCAACTTCCTGGATTTTATTTAACGCTTAAAAGTCTTATCATTCCAGCAGCGCTTTATACACTAGTACCTTTTTATATACTCTATTTTGTTGTTGGTAAACCATTGAAGATGATTTAGATTATGAAAGTAAGAAATTTAAAAATAGTCCTTTCTCTTTTATTTCTAATAGTTGCTATCGGTCTATTTAGATTGCAAGTCCTTAATTATCAATATTATAATAGTTTGAGTAAGGAAAACAGGATTAGAATAAATCCCATTGTTGCCTCGCGAGGGGATATATATGATAGAAATGGCAATATTTTAGCTAAAAGCCGACTATCGTTTAATCTGGCTGTGATTCCTCAGGAGGCAAAGAAGAACGAAACTTTATTGGCTGACCTTTCTTCTGTCGTAGGAATTAGTGAAAGAAAATTACGTAGCAATTTAGAGCGCAACACAATTAATTATTTTGTGCCAGCGATTATTGCTGAAGATATTCCCCGGGATCAGGCATTATATATTGAAGAAAATAATCTTGATTATAGCGGAGTTCTTATTCAAACAGCACCACTTAGAGAATATTTATATGAAGAATCTTTAGCGCACATATTGGGATATGTTAGTAAACTCAATGCCCAGGAGTATAAAAGGCTAAAGTATTACGGATATAAATCTATTGATTTAGTTGGCCGAGCAGGTATCGAAAGTAGTTATAATAGTTATCTAAAAGGCGAAGACGGTGGATTTCAGATGGAGGTAGATAATCGCGGACGTCGTTTGCGATTAATTGGATATAAGAAACCTCAAAAAGGCAAAGACATATTTCTATCAATAGATTTAGATTTGCAGAATTATATATATTCACTTATTAAAGATAAAAAAGGAGCTGTTTGTGTTTGGAATCCAAGCGATGGCAAAATATTAGCTATGGTCAGTGCTCCAAGTTACAACCCGAATATATTTATAAATCCAAATTCTCAAAAAAATAAAGAAATTAGAGCCATTTTTAACACTCCTCCAGAAAATAGTCCTCTTCTAAATCGTAATATTCAAGCCGTCTATCCATCAGGTTCAGTCTTTAAGATTGTGACTCTTATGTCAGGACTTGAAACTGAAGCTATAAATAGGAAGAGTGAGTTTAACTGTCCGGGATACTTAAGGCTTGGTAAGAAGGAATTTAAATGCTGGTATAGAAATGGTCACGGAAATCAAAATGTTGTTTTGGCACTTAAGAATTCGTGCAATGTCTTTTGTTATAGAGTTGGTTTGAAAGTTGGGATTGATAATCTTAGCAGCTATGCTCGGAAATTTGGGTATGGAGTACGCACGGGAATTGATTTGCCTTCGGAGCAGGCAGGTTTGGTTCCTGATCGTCATTGGAAGCAAAAGCTTTATAATGATCGTTGGTATGATGGAGATACGGTTTCCCTAGCAATTGGCCAGAGTTATTTGCAAGTTACGCCATTACAAATATTGAAAATGGCATCTGTTATTGCTAATGGGGGATATCTTGTAACGCCTACTTTAGTTAATCAAATAGAAGATGTTGATGTCGGAGTTGGCAAAATCGAATCATGTAATTTTAAAACAGATAATTTAAATGCAATAAACGAAGGTATGGATTTAGTCGTTTCTGAAACTGGAACAGGAAAAAGGGCTCAGGTAAAAGGTATCAACATTGCTGGTAAGACAGCTACTGTTCAAAATTCACACGGAAAGACTCACGCCGGGTTTGTTTGTTTTTTCCCGGTTGATTTTCCTATGTATGCTATTGTTGTTTTCATCGAGCATGGCGGTAGTGGTGGATATGAAGCGGCTGGTATAGCTCAAAAGATCATTTTTCATATGAAAGAAGAGAGTATTATTTAAAGAATGAAGAATTTCAGAAATACTAATATAAGCTTGCCACTAACTTATTTTTTAATAGTTATCGTTGGGTTCTTAGCTTTATACAGCGCTTCGTTTGGTAAAGGAAAAATTGATAACGCTGAATATATAAGCCATCAACTTGTTTGGATAATTCTTAGTTTGGTTGCAATAGTTTCTATGCTTATTATAGGCTACAGAAGATTGTTGGATTTCTCATATGTTCTCTATGCCTTTGGTATTCTTTTGTTAATCTATGTTATATTAGTAGCTCAACCCCGACTGGGGGCTGGAAGGTGGGTTAGCTTTGTTGGTATAAACATACAGCCCTCTGAATTAATGAAGTTAATATTCATTTTGACTTTAGCTCGTTTTCTATCTGCGTACAAATATCAGGAAAATGGAATTAAATGTGTGTTTATTGTTTTGGCGTTGACAGGATTACCTGTTTTGCTTATTATAATGCAGCCAGATCTTGGCACAGCCTTGGTTTTTATACCCGTGGCTTTTTCGATGCTTTATGTCTGGGGTTTTAGATTGCGTTATATAATTGTGATGTTTATTTCAGCAATAGCAGCATCACCATTTCTTTGGTTTTTATTAAAAGATTATCAAAAATCTAGACTCATGGTTTTTATTAATCCAAATGCTGATCCCTTAGGTTCGGGTTATACCATTATCCAATCTAAAATTGCTATTGGTTCAGGAGGGTTTTTTGGTAAAGGATGGTTAAGCGGGACTCAAAGTCAACTTAACTTTTTACCAGAGCATCACACTGATTTTATATTTTCTGGAATTGGTGAAGAATGGGGATTTTTAGGTGCGTTGTTAATTTTATTCCTTTTCTATTTTTTAATCATTCAAGGTTTAGATATTGCTACACATGCATCCAGTATGTCAAAGAGGTTGCTAGCTACAGGAGTATGTGTTTTAATCGCAATGCAAGTTATTATTAATATATGTATGTGTATTGGTTTGATGCCAGTAGTGGGTTTGCCTTTGCCCTATATTAGTTATGGTGGGTCAGCTATGATTGTTTTTTCTGTGCTAATAGGCATTCTTTTTAATATCAAATTTGAAGCGTAGTAATTAGCTTTCTTGACTCTTAATACTTTATATTGTATACTTTAAATACGCATTAACTGTTTGACGTATATAGACTTACCTTTTTCAGGGAGGAATTAAAATGGGTAATATATTTAAGAGCATATCTCTTATGCCTAAGGGTTTAAGGTACAAACTTATTCTTGCCTTTAGCCTCATGTCTGTCGTGCCGCTATTAGTCTGCGGTGTAATTATTAGCGTATATGTTTATAAAAATGAATTTTTTGTTATGGGAGATATATCCTTAATACTCTTAATAACTATCGTAATAACTGTTTTGGGTTTGTTGATAGCTAAGAGCATTGTAGAGCCAGTTATTGAAATAGCTGAAAAGGTTAGGCTTTATAATGATGGCAATGATTTCCAGGAAATTCCAGTTAACAGGGAGGATGAAATTGGAGATTTGAGCTATTCGATTAATAAGATGGCTTCTAGGCTTACAAGTAACGTTGATACTTTAAAGGGATATGAAGAGAGGATTAGGGGTATTAATCTTGAAATAAATCAAAAGATGACCGCTCTTTCGACGCTTTTTCAGGTTAGTAGTATTATGTCAAGCGCCAAGGATTTAAATATAATCCTTCAAACTGTTATCGAGCGTTTACCAGACGTTATGGATTGTGAGAAAAGTTTTCTGGCTATTTTTGATGATAAGAATGCAACTGTTAGGCTTAAGGCGACTAGTAATCTCAAGCCTGAAGAGATTGAAAGTCTTGAAAAAGATTTTTCCGAGGGGGTTTTGTCAAGGATATCTAAGCAGCGAGAAACTCTCATATTTGATGCTCAGCACAAAATTACAAATGTTACTAAGGTATTATCAAATAAATTAGCACTAAAGAATGTGATTGAATTTCCCGTTATTCTTCACGGTGAAGTTCAATGTGCTTTAATATTAGGAAACAATAAAGAAAGTTTTTCATTTACAGATGATGACATTGATCTAATGAGTGTATTTAGTAAGCAGGTTTCCATTGCCTTAGAAAATAATTGGCTAATGAAAAGAACAGAAGAATTATCCGTGAGTGATGAGCTAACCGGTCTCTTTAATGTTAAATTTGCTAAAGAGAGACTGAATGAAGAAATTGAGAGATCGATAACCTATCAAAGACCTTGTTCATTTATCTTGTTTGATATTGATAATTTTGATTTGTATGAAGATAAATTTGGAAAAGCCTCTGCTGAAGATATTTTAAAAAGAGTTGCTTCAATCTTGAAAACTAGCGCTGACCAAATTGATAAAGTAGCCCGCTTTGATCATAGTCAATTTGCAATGATACTTCCAGAAAGGAATAAGCGCGAGGCGCATCTGATAGCTGATAAAGTTAGGCAAATGATCGAGGAATTTGAATTTGCTAATCAAGAGGAAATGCCTAATAAAAAGATTAGTATTAGTGGTGCGGTAACATCAAATCCGATTGATGGTATGAGGGGCGAAGAGCTGATTAGTAAGGCAAAAATGCTTTTAACAAAAGGTCAGTCTGAAGAAGGCAATAAAATATACGCTTAAGTGGCTCGTCTTTTTTTCAAAGGAGGTTAAAATTGGCAAAGTTAACAGATTTAAAAGAACTCTTAAATTTACTTATAAAAAAAGGTGCGTCAGATTTACATTTATCCGTAGGTTCCCCCCCGCACATAAGAATTGATGAAAAACTAATCCCATGTGAGTACGATAAGCTTTCAAATGAAGAAATTAAATCTTTGATTTATACCTTGCTTAGTGAGGATCAAAAGCAAAAATTAGAAAAAGATTTAGAGCTTGATATGTCTTTTGGGTTAGGGGATGAGGCTCGTTTTAGAGCAAATATGTTTTATCAAAGAGGTAATTTAGGTATGGCCCTTAGGGTGCTGCCAGCCCATATAATGTCTTTTGAAGAATGTGGATTACCGGTAAATGTTTTGGTGGATTTGTGTAAGAAAAATAAGGGGTTAGTATTAGTGACTGGAGCTACTGGTAGTGGAAAATCAACTACATTAGCTTCAATGGTTGAGTTCATTAATAATGATAGGCCGGTTCATATTGTAACGATTGAAGATCCTATTGAGTATATATATGAGGGTAAAAAAGCTGTAATTGATCAACGAGAAGTTGGTCATGATACGCATTCTTTTGCAACAGCTCTTAAGCATGTTCTTAGGCAGGATCCCGATGTGATTCTAGTTGGTGAAATGAGAGATTTAGAAAGTATAGAATTGGCTTTGAATGCTGCTGAAACAGGACATCTCGTTTTAGCTACTTTGCATACATCAGATTCCGCTCAGACAATTAACAGGATTATTGACGTATTTCCTCAACACCAGCAGGAACAGGCAAGGGTGCAGTTATCATTTGTTCTAAATGCTGTTTTAGCTCAGCAATTAGTTCCTAAAACGGAAACTACTGGTAGAGTATTGGCATTAGAGGTTTTGAAATTAACAGCTGCTGTAAGAAGCTTGGTAAGAGACCGGAAGGTTCATCAAATATATTCTGTAATTCAAACTTCGCAAAAAGAAGGTATGAAGACAATGAATCAAAGTTTGTATGAATTATATCAAACCCAAAAAATAACTTACGAAGATGCAATTGCCAGAACAAGTGAAATAGATGATTTAAAAAGAATGTTGAAATCAGGAGTTTAGTATTATAAATGCAGGAAGAACGTCGCAAACAAGATCAATCACAGATAGAGCATGATGCGCTTGAAGCGCAAGAGTTAATATATAAAGACGATTTAACCAAACTACATAATCGCAGATATCTGAATAAGCGTTTGCCGGAGATTATCAGGCAGGCTGTGAGGAGCGATTATCCTCTATCATTATTTATGATTGACGTTGATAAATTTAAAGATGTCAATGATACATATGGACATCAAAGAGGGGACAAGGTTTTGACGGAAGTATCTAACTTGCTAAGAGAAAGTTTTAGAGATTCAGATGAGATTATTAGGTATGCAGGAGATGAATTCGTTGTTATGCTTCCTACAGCAGAAGAAGGTGATTCTCTAAAAATTGCTAAGAGACTCATTGGTAAAGTTTCTCAATATTCGTTTGTTGGTGATGAGGGGCAGCCGGATTTAACCTTAACGCTGAGTTTAGGAATGGCAGTTTTTCCGCGCGATGCTCAGGACGCTGAAAAATTAATATATAGAGCTGATGAAGCCTTATATTTGTCAAAGCGTAGTGGACGTAATCAGGTTTCTGTTTTTGCTGATGTTCCTGAAGACATTTTAAATAAAAATAAAATTTTAGAAATTTTTCCATGCCAGAGAATTATAGCTAGATCAGTAGAATTATCTAAAATAAAGCAAGTTTTAGATGTATGTTTTAATGAGAGTATTTCAAAGGCCGTTTTTTTATCTGCAGAGGCAGGTTTAGGTAAGACACGATTGCAATCGGAGATCAGAAAATATGCTTTCGAAAAAGAAAGTTTGTGTTTTACGGCTAGATGCACAGAGGCAATTTCCGATCAACCATATCAGGTTTTATCAGCTAATCTTGAAAGATTTTTAAAATCGCTTAAAGGTGATGCTAAAGTGATTATGGATTCCTTGGCGGATGAAGAAGTTGCGCAGCTTTTCGATTTAGAGCCTGCCCTATCAGAATACACTTCAAAAAAAATTGATATAAATAAAGTTGATGATAAAAATTCTAGATTTAACCTATTCAATGGTTTAGTAAATTTATTATGTAAGATATCTGATGTTAAACAATTTTTAGTTAGTTTCGATAATTTTCAGTGGGTCGATATGGCCACAGCTTCTTTGATAAATTACATGTTGGTTAATCGTAAAGATAAAAAAATTGCTTTTATGGGGGCTTTAAGGCCATCTGAATTACAAAGAAGATTAGAGCATGAATCTGAACTAAAAGAGCAATTTGAGAAATTGCAAAACGATGAAAATACTATCAATATTGAATTAAAACCGTTTAATTCTGAAGAAACCCAGTCTATGGTGATGGCAATATTTGAGGGGATGCAGTTTGACCCAGAATTGCTTCAGAAGTTTTGCACTAGAACAGAGGGTAATCCTTATTTCATTGAAGAATCATTAAAACATTTTGTTGAAAAGGAAGTGGTCTTTTTTAAAGATGGATCTTGGCAGCACAAGGAAGTTAAGGATGAAGATCTTTCTTCGGGTATTAAGCAGATACTTCAGCAAAAAGTTAAGAATATGGATGAGGAGACTAGGCAGTTCTTGTCTAATGCGGCAATCCTTGGACAAGAGTTCACTTTAGAGCCTTTGCAAAAAATGATCGGTAAGAATCCTGGCTACATTGAGGAGATGATAGATAGAGCTGTTAATGAAAGACTAATAGAATCAAGAGAAGCTGATGGTCAAGTCATACATGCTTTTAGGAATAAATTACTCTGGGAAGTTGTTTATGCTCAGATTAAGGAAGAAGAGCGTGATAAACTTCATGGAAAGTTTGCCCAAATTGCAGAAGAAACAAGTTCGGCTAATCCCCAAGCTATTGCAAGTCTTTTGGCATATCATTTTAAGAAAGCAAAGGATAGCACTAAAGCTAATAATTATTCTAAGATAGCTCAAGCTAAAGCGGATAAAAGCTTTAATCCAGTTGAAGCTAATCAATATTTACAACAAGTGTTATCTCAGGAATTGGCGGGTCTAAAAGATGAAGAAGAGGAAGAATTAGCATTAGCAGTAGAACCATTAAAAAATGAAGATTTTGGTATTGTTTCACAATTAATAGTATCTCTTAAAACTGGAATTGTTAATTTTAGCCTTTATCCAGCCGGTAGTAAGGTGAGGTCTGATTCAACTAATGAATTTTATAATTTACTGGCTCAATTATTTAATAAATATGGTGTTATTTCTTTTTCAGAAGTTGAAGGTTTTCTCTTGGTTAATGGCAGAGAATTGAAAAGCCGCGAAATAAAAAATACAATCGCGGACAGCTTGGGAAAACTTCTTAAAGACTACAGAATACAATCACTTTCTTTTGAAAAAGGAATAGTTTTGAGAGAGCTGGATACATTATTTTCATCTTTATCTAAAAAAACTTCTGAAATTGAAGATTTAGGCAGCCTGCCAGAAATATTTAATGCTAATAATATTAATAAGATAAAAGTCAACATGGTTCATTATGAAAAAATGCTTAAAAAACAGCTTGGTAGAACTCAGGATAAAAAGAGGAAAATTAATGAGGTTATGTTAATTAATTATATGTTAGGAAGGCCACAAGCGGATGCTGGATCTCAAGTGTCTATGTTGGATTTATTTAGTCAAGACCCTAATTATTTAGCAAAGATTATATCAGAGGGTCCTAGTGAAAATGAAGGAAGTTCACAGGATGTTGATTACAGCAAGATGGATTTAGATGAAAAAGTAAATATGGTTGGGCAGGGTTTAAAGAAAATTAATGAAGAGGTATCTACTGAGGATGAAGAAGCTAAACGTAAATATGAGGAAAATCTTCCTAAGTTTATTTTAAGTTTGCAGCCTGATCTACGTTCTAAAATTTTGCGCCAGAAAAATTTAAAAAACATAGGTATTTCTCCTGAAGATGTAAGTAATGCTTTTATCAATATGTCTGATGATGAAATTTCAACTTTCTTAAAACAAGAAGCCGTACGTTTTAAGGAACAAAAGCTAACTTTTGATGATCTCAAGGATTATGTTCGACGCTTTCTTCCTGAGGAAGAGAAAAGGGGCAAAGTGTTGAATTTGATTAAGCCGGATTTCCATAAAAGTGGCCTATCGGATGAGCAAATTCTCAACCTATTAAAGCCTGATTTGTGGAGAGAATTAAGTTCGGATGAGAAAATTGTAAAAATTAAAGAGCTGGGGTCTGAAGCTTTTCTTGATCAGGATGTTTTAGAAAGCACAAAGCAAGTTTTTTATGATTTGTTAGCTGATTCTAGAGAAGGTGAAGTTATAGGTGTGCTTGGGAAGATATTAAACAATTTAAAATCAGAAAAAAAACAAGTAAGAGGTTATATCTCATCTAATTTAATGAGTGTTATTGATATATTGGCTTCTAATGAGGCAATTAAAACTCTGAAATTTATCGTAGATTTTATTTTAGGTGTAATGGAGCAGGAGCAAGATCCAGAAATTTATGAAGAATACATTAAAGCCTTGATTAAGTTGGTTGCCGGGTATTTAAACAATAAAAGTTTTGTTAATGCAGGGCAATTGCTTGATAAAGTAAAAAAAATTCTAGATGAGAAGAATGATTTATCAGAGCCCCACAAAGCATTACTTCAGAAAGTATTAAAAACAGCAACTGATAAGCAAGCCTTGGAAAATGTAGTTGCTATATTTGGTGGTAAGGTAGATAAAAAAATATTGACTGGTGCTATGCATATTTTAGAATTAGCACAAGAGGCTACAGTTGAACCTCTTCTAGATGTTATTTTGTCTGTTAATAAGAAGATAGATCCCTTTGATGCTTATTTTAACCGTCAATATGTTAGTGTTTTTTTAAAAAAATATCCTAAGAAAACTTCTGAGATACTAAGATATAGAATCTCAGCAACTAAAGAAGCTGAAGAGATTAGCAATATTATTGAAATAATGGGTTTTATTAAAGACCCATCTTGTTTACCTAGTTTGAAATCATATATGGAATATAGTAATCAAGAAGTCAGAAGGAAAGCAAAAAAAGCATATGAGTCTATTGAACGCCATCAGAATAATAATGGTTGAGTATAAGGGGATAAGATTATGAAAAAACAACTTGGCCAACTTCTAATTGATAAAAAAATAATTACTTCTGATCAATTAGAGAACGCTTTGAAGTATCAAAAAGAAAAGGGCGGTCTTATTGGTCAAATTCTAATTGAACTTAAATTCATGAGTGAGCAAGATCTTGTTATGTCTTTGGCAGATCAATATGGTTTTCCTTATATGCCGCTGGAAAATTATGATGTTAATCCAGAAGCAGTTAAAATGGTGCCCGAACATGTAGCTAGGCAGTACTTTTTAGTACCAATTGATAAAATTGGTAATATCTTAACTGCTGTAATGGCTGATCCTTTGAACGACTTTGCCATTAGGGATATCGAATATTTAACGGGGTGTAAGGTTACTCCCTTTGTTAGTACTGCAAGTGATATAAGTAGAGCCCTGGATCGTTTTTATGGCAAACATCAACAAGCAGAACAAACGGATGTTTCAAAATTCAACTTTGGTAATGCTCCCAGACAAGTTGATAATGCTGATAGGGAAAAGAAAGAATAAAATAAATAATGTCTAAAAGTTTAAAAGAAGAGTTAGTCCAAATTTTAATTGATACAAAGCTGTTATCCCAAGAGCAGCTTGATGAAGCTCTTAAAATTCAAAAAGAAAAAAAGGGTAAATTACGTGATATATTAATAACTAATAAGTTTGTTAATCAAGATGATCTAATGGCTGCGCTTAGCCAAAAGTTGGGGATTCCACCTATTTCTCTAAAAAAAGTAAGGATTAATAAAGATGTAGTTAGTTTAATTCCTGAGGACCTGGCCAGGCGCTATATTTTCATGCCGGTATCTAAGATAGGTAATACGCTTACCATTGCCATGGCTGACCCTCTCAACGTTTTTGCTATCGACGATATTAAAACTTTAACTAAATTTACAATACAACCGATTATAAGCACTGAAGATGAGATTATGAGTGCTTTAGATAAGTATTATGAACCTGCAGCGGCTGATAAATTTGATTCGTTTCTAAAAGAAAATGAGACTGCGCTTTTAAAGAATGTTAAAGTGACTAAAGAAGACGTAGTACATGATGCTGAGGCGCTACTAGAAAAAATGGGTGAAAAGCCTGTTGTTAGATTAACTAACTTTATTCTTACTGAAGCTGTAAATAGAGGAGCAAGTGATGTTTTAATAGAGCCACAGGAAAAGAAAACCTCGGTTAGATATAGAATAGATGGTATTTTAGAGGATAGTCCTCCTGTTCCTAAATCACTTCACAATGCTTTAGTTTCAAGAATTAAAGTTATGAGCAACCTCAATATTTCTGAGCATAGATTACCCCAAGATGGTAGGTTTAAAGCAAAAGTTTCTAAACGAGATGTTGATTATAGAGTATCAGTTTTGCCTTCGATCTTTGGTGAGAAAATTGCTTTGCGCGTATTAGATAAGTCTACTGCCTCATTAGAAATTGATAAGCTTGGATTTGAAGATGATGCATTAGAGAAGATTAAATCAAATGCTTTAAAACCGCATGGCATGATAATAGCCTGTGGTCCTACGGGTTGCGGAAAAACAACAACACTTTATTCTATACTTCAATTTATTGATAAACCTACAAAAAACTTAGTGACAGTTGAAGATCCAGTTGAATATGAGCTTTATGGAATTAATCAGGTAACATCTTTGCCGGAGTCCGGGTTAACTTTTGCCAGCGCTTTAAGATCTATATTGAGACAAGATCCCGATGTGATTATGGTTGGTGAAATTAGAGATTTTGAAACGGTAGATGTAGCTATTAAATCAGCTCTTACAGGGCATTTAGTTTTGAGCACTCTACATACAACTTCTGCTGCAGGTTCAGTTATTAGATTGGTGGATATGGGTGTTGAACCTTTTTTAATTACTTCATCTTGCCTTTTGTTTTTAGCTCAAAGATTAGTTAGGAAGATATGTCCAGAGTGCAAGGAATCTTATAAAGTAACTGAGGCTATGCGTAAAGATTTGGGTCTTGTGGAATTTGAAAAAAAAATGAATATTACCATAGGTGAATTTTTTAAAGGTAAGGGATGCCCTAATTGTAAAAATACAGGATATAAAGGTCGAACAGTAATTAGTGAAGCTTTTATTTTATCACCTACTATTAAAGATATGATTATTAAGAAAGAGGCTGAATCGTTAATAGCTGAGCAAGCCAGAAAAGAGGGCATGCATAACTTACGCGAAAATAGTTTATTAAAAGCTATGAGAGGCATAACAAGTTTAGAAGAGATATTGAGAGTGACGGTTGATTAGAAGATGACAGGTACAAATTTTGAAGATAAATTAAAAAAGATATTAGTTGATAGTCAGCTGATATCGCAAGAAGCGCTTGATAAAGCCATTCAGGTCCAAAAGAATGAAGGAGGACACTTAAGTAAAATTCTTATTCATCAAGGAGTGATAAGCGAAGAACATCTTATGGGTTGTCTGGCGAAACAATTAGATATGCCGGTCATTAAGCTATCTAAGATGAAAATCTCACCAGAGATTTTAAAAATAATTCCTCAGCAAGTAGCTGGACATTATTATGTTTTACCAGTGTCTAAAATTGGTAATAATTTAACATTAGCTATGTCTGATCCTTTAAATATCTTTGCTTTAGATGATTTAAAGACTCTTACTAATATGACAATAAAGCCAATTATAGTATCTGAAAGCGAAATGAAAAGTGCTATAAGCCGTAATTACGGAGGAGTAGGTGCTGAAGTAGTTGATATGCTTCAAGAGTCCAGTGGAAGTGTTGATGTAGAGATTGGCCCAGCGAGAAGCCAGGTTCAAAAACTGGAAATTGATGAAAAGATTCCAGTTATAAATATAGTTAACAAGATAATTACTGAAGGCTTAAAAAGAAGAGCTAGTGATATTCATTTAGAGCCATATGAAGATATCTTAAGGATTAGATATCGTGTTGATGGTGAATTGCAAGAGGCCTTTGAAGTTCCTAAAAAATATCAAAATGCTTTAATAGCACGCTTAAAAATTATGTCCAATATGGATATAACCGAAAGAAGAATGCCACAGGATGGCAGGTTTAAGATTGAATTCGAAAAGAAAGATATAGATTTTAGAGTTTCCTGTTTGCCGATTACATATGGTGAAAAAATAGTTTTAAGAGCATTAGATAAATCTAATTTGAGCGTCGGACTTGAAAAGCTGGGGTTTTTACCTGAGCCTTTAGCGGCGTTTAATAGAGCAATTGCCCATCCTTATGGAATGATTTTAGTGACAGGTCCGACTGGTTCCGGTAAATCTACAACTCTTTATTCGATATTGAATAGGATTAATAAACCAGATGTTAATTTGATGACTATCGAAGATCCGGTGGAATATCAAGTTGAGGGTATAACTCAAGTTCAAGTTAAGCCCGAGATTAGCCTTACTTTTTCCGTAGGTCTTCGTTCGATTTTAAGGCAAAGTCCTGATGTAATCATGGTGGGTGAAATTAGAGATTCTGAGACTGCAGATATTGCAATTAAATCTTCTCTGACAGGTTTGTTGATTTTTAGCACTTTGCATACAAATGATGCAGCGGGTGCTATAACTCGCTTAATTGACATGGGCATTGAGCCATTTCTTATATCTTCAAGTTTGATATTAACGGTTGCTCAAAGATTATGTAGGAAAGTCTGTTCTGAATGTCGCCAGCAGTACAAAGTTCCAAAAGAGGTATTAGAAAAACTTGATATTAATACTGACAAGGATGTTATGGGCTATCAGGCAATTGGATGTAAGCATTGTAATCAGACAGGTTATCGTGGAAGAATGGGTACGTTAGAAGTGCTTGAGATAGATGACACTATCAGAGAGATGATATTGAAGAGATCATCAAGTGATGATATAAAGGAATATGCTCGTTCTAAAGGTATGAAAACCTTACGAGAAAATGCAATTCAAAAGTTTCTTATGGGTCTTACTACTGTTGAAGAAGTTATTCGTATAACGTCTGAATAAAACTATGTCTGAATTTAAATATATTATAAAAGACAAGCAAGGAAAAACGCTGACGGGCTCTATTGAAGCTCCGAATCAGGATGTTGTTGCAAGCTTATTGAGAGACAGAGCTTCAATCATAATCAATATTACTCCTCTTAAAAAATCTTCTTTTTCTTTTAATTTGATGCCCTCTTTATCAAGTGTAAAAATTTCTATTGATGAGCTAGCTGTATTCTCTAGACAATTAGCTACAATGGTTAATGCTGGCTTACCTTTGGTTCAGGGCTTAGAGATTTTATCTGAACAATCTGAAAATAAATCTTTAAAGCTTCTTATCACAAAAGTAAAGGAATCAGTTGAGGGAGGAAGTAGTCTTTCTGAGGCCCTAGGTAAGTATCCTAAAGCCTTTTCTAGTCTATTCATTAATATGATCTCCGCTGGAGAGGCTTCAGGTATGTTGGATGATATCTTGATGCGTATGGCATCATACTTTGAAGATAGTAGTAAGCTTCAAAAGAAAGTTAAAGCTGCTTTAGTTTATCCAATTACTATAATGGTAGCTGTAGTAGGAATAACTATATTTATGCTGGTTAGTGTGGTGCCTTCTTTTGCTGAAATCTATTCAGGTTTTGGTGCAGATCTTCCTGGGCCAACACAAGTATTGATGACTGCAAGTGCTATTGTAACAAAATATTTAATTTTGGTTTTATTATCAATGGTTGCATTGGTCGTGGGTTTTGTAATGATTGGAAAAACTAATAAGGGAAGGGAAATAATTGATAGATCAATACTTAAATTACCAATAGCTGGGAAATTAATAAAAAAAGTTGCCATATCAAGATTTTCAAGAACACTGGCAACGCTTGCAAAAAGTGGTGTTTCAATATTAACTTCTCTAGATATTGTGGCAAAAACATGCGGCAATAGAGTTATTGAGAATGTAATTAGGGATGTTCTTGAGAGCGTTAAAGGAGGAGAGACCATTGCTCAGCCGCTGTCCAAGAGTCCTATATTTCCACCATTAGTTGTTAAAATGGTGGCGGTCGGAGAACAAACTGGTTCGTTGGAAGAAATGCTTGTTAAAGTAGCAAATTTTTATGATGATGAAGTGAGTACAACAGTGGAAAGTTTGACTTCGCTGATTGAACCCTTAGTTATTGTTGTTTTGGGAGTGGTTATTGGAGGAATAGTTTTGGCACTTTATTTACCGATATTTAATATGGCTGATTTATTTAGTTAAAATAAGATACGAGACTTGCGGTAATTTGACTTTCAGTATAGCATATGGTATACTGAAAGTAGGTTAAAGGAGGGTAATCTAAATGAAGGAGGTGAATAAGATGAAAAGGCGAAGAGGATTTACACTTATTGAAATGATGATTGTTGTCGCAATTATAGCCTTATTAGCCACTATCGCAATACCTAATTATATTAATTTTCAACTTAGAGCAAAAACCTCTGAAGCAAAATCTAGCTTGGGTGCTATTAGGACATGCGAAGAAGCATATAAGGCTGAAAATGATGTGTATTTAGCTTGTGGAGCCAATCCTGCTACAGTTCCAGCGGGTGTTAAAGCTACTTGGGTAAGCACTTCAGCTGGTTGGACTGATATAGGATTTGAGCCTAAAGGCCTAATTTATTATCAGTATGCTGTAACGGTTGCCGACGGCGGTACTACATTTGCTGCTACAGCAACTGGTGACCTTGACGGTGATGCAAGTACGTCAGTCTATACGCTTGACCAGGATGGTAACTTAACATCCACTAATCCACTTGAATAGACATCTTTGAGACTGACAAGTTTGAGTATTTTAAAGAGCCATTTTAACGAAATTTAAGATGGCTCTTTTTTTTATATGTGAGGAATGCCTTAAATACCATATATTGTATTTCAGAATATATGATCATACCTAGGTAATGTAGTTATTAATATACTTTAAATTGACAAAAGTTTATATATATGATATATTTATATCAATATAGATATATTCACTAAAAAGGGGAAAAGATATGCGCAGGGCGAGGTCATTTACGCTCATAGAGCTTATGGTAGTAGTAGCTCTCATTAGTATTTTGGTAACTATTGCCGTTCCTAACTATCAAAGATTTCAATTAAGAGCTAAGGTAGCTGAGGCTAATCATAATTTAGGGGCGATCCGTGGATGTCTGGAGGTATATGAGATGGAGAATGAATCTTATGTGTTATGTACTTTGCATCCAGCTACTGTACCAAGCGCAGCTAGAGTTTTCTGGGAAGATACTGCTGTTCCACAAAGTTGGATTGATATTGGTTTTAAGCCTGTTGGTCAAATTAGGTATTCATATGAAGTGCAGGCGGGAGCTTCTGGTATAGGTACTAGTTATATTATAATTGCTCGTGGAGATTTAGACGGTGATGGCGTTGAATCAGTTATTCAACTTGATCAAAATGGTAATATGACATCAGCAAATCCATTAGAGTAGGGCGTATATCTTACTATTAATATTATGACAAAAGAAAATATTGTCGGTTTAGACATAGGTACATCAACGATTAAGGTGGTGCAACTCCTTAAGACTAAAGAGCAGTTTAGTTTAGTTAAAGCTTCTATTGAGGAACTTAAGTTTAATGCCGAAGAAAAAGATAAGCTAAGTGCGCTTAAGCAGCTTTTTAAGCGAGCGAAAATTTCTGAAAAAGAAGTTAACATTTCTATTGAAGGACCTTCCGTAATTATCCGCAATATTCAGTTGCCAAAAATGAGTGAAGCAGATCTTAAAAATGCAATTAAATATGAAGCTGAGAAGTATATTCCTTATAATGTTAATGAGGTTATTGTTGATTGTCAGATAATCTCTGAAGCTGAAAATAATATGGGAGTTCTTTTAGTAGCCGCTAAAAAAGATAGTATTAACGATAAAATTCAACTAGTCCAAAAAGCGGGCTTATGCCCATGGGTTGTGGATATAGATTCGTTTGCTCTTATTAATGCCTTTAATTTAAATAATGATGAAAGCGAAAAAACAATTGCTTTACTAAATATTGGAAGCGAAGCAACAAGTGTGAATATTATTCGTGGAGATTTACTTAATTTTACTCGTAATATTCCAGTGGGTGGTAAGCGTGTAACTGAGGTTTTGGCTGAGAATTTTAAAGTTGATTTGACTCAAGCGGAAGAGCTTAAAAAAAATCCCGGTGATAAAAAAGAGGCTGTAGATGAAATTTGCTTAAATGCCATGAGAGAAATGGCAATAGAGATTAAATCATCGTTTGATTATTATGAAAGTCAGTATGAGGAAGGTGTTACTAAAATATATATTAGTGGAGGAGTAGCCATTAATGAAAATATGGCTAATTTTTTATCTGAGAATATGGATTTAGAGGTTAAAAGGTGGAGCATTTTAGATAGGCTTATTTTGGGTAATAAGTCTTTAGGAGATAAAATTAGTCCTATTCGGGATTATTTTGCTGTAGCTACTGGATTAGCCTTACGCAAGTTATAAATTATGATAAAGATTAATTTACTTCCAGATGATTTAAAAAAGCAAAGAGTAATACTGCCAAAGGGGTTATTTATCCTTATTGGAGTTATTCTTGTATCAATGCTTGTAATGTGGATGGCTATTGCAAATAAAGGTTTGACTGCAGCAACGCTTAAAGCAGATAATCTTGAGAGTCAATGGCAGAAAATTTTAAAAGTAAAAAGTGAGTATGGAATATATAAAAAAGAGCTTAAGACGTTAGAAGAAAGAGCAGTCGTTGTAAATTATTTAATGGCAGATAGAATTTATTATTCGCAGAAACTTAATGAGTTGAGTGACCTGTTAACTGATGGTATTTGGCTTAATGCTCTCGAATTAAATAATAGTATGTTAATTATTGAAGGTAAGGTTTATTCTAAAGAAGGCAAGGAAGAAGCAATTGTTGGAAATTTTATGAACAATATTAAGTATCATGAATCATTTTTTAAGGATTTCAGCGATGTTGAACTAAAAATTATCAAAAGAAAAATACAAGATGTAGAACATATTAGTTTTGTTATTTTTTGCCATTTAAAACAAAAAGATCTACCGGATAAAAAAGATGAATCTTGAAGACTTAAAGGAAAATAAAGCATATCAAATAGTTGCCGGGGTTATAGCTGCGTATATAGTTTGCACGGTTATGTTTTATTTTATTGCGATAGCTCCTAAGGTTAGCATGTCTAGTGAATTAAAAGCTAAAATTGTAGAGAAGCAGTCTTTTTTATTGAAAGCAGGCTCAATGGAGAAGCAGAGAGAGAAAATTGAGGAAGCAAAAGTCAAGATCGAAAAACTTAAGGAAAATATTAGTTATTATGAAAAAAAATTGCCGACCGAAAAAGATATCCCGGACTTATTACAATATCTATCCAATATTGCTACTTCTGCCGACGTAACATTGCTCGAAATTGAAAAAAAACAAGAGGTTAGGCAAGAGCAGACTCTATATGTTACAGTTCCTTTTAAGCTAATCCTTAAAGGGGGCTATCATAATATTGGTTCTTTTGTAAGTAAACTTGAAAATGCTGACAGATTTATGAAGATTGAATATCTTAAGGTTGAGGAAGACAAGAAGAATCCTTTTGAGCATATGGGTGAAATAATGGTTTATACTTATATATTAGATGTCTTGGAGCCGCAGGAGAATGAATAGATTATTCTTAGGATTTTTGCACATTATATTCGCAATATTGTATTTAAATACTTTTGCATATGCTGCAGATTTCGTGTATAATAATCATGAGAGGCGGGATCCCTTTGTTCCTCCATATTTGAAGGATCAGGTTGAAAAAAAACCAAAAGACGTAAGCACTAAAACTATCGTAGATTTCAGTTCTATAACACTTCAGGCTGTTGTATATGATCCAACTGGAGAATCAGCCGTAATAATCAATGGTCAAATTATGAAAATTAATGATGAAACAGACTTTTTTGTTATAAAAGACATTATGCGTGATGGAGCTGTAGTTGAAGTTCTTGGAGAAAGAAAAGTTTTTAAATTAAGAGAAGAAAAAAATAATATTAACGATGAAGAATAAAAAAAGTATTCTATCTTGTTTTCTTATAGCTTTAATAATTTTGTGCTATAGTGGAATTTGCCTTGCGCAGGAAGTAAAGGCTGAAGATCCACAGGCAAAACAAATTACGCCGCAGCAGATTGAGGCTAATCAAATATCCTCTATTTTAGGCAACAAAACAGACTCTAACAGTAATGATAATGATAAAAAAATTAGTATGGACTTTAAAGATGCAGATATAAAAGACGTTCTGCGTATTGTTTCTGATAAAAGTGGTATTAATATTATTGCTGGAGGAGAAGTTCAGGGTGTGGTTACTATGAAGTTAGAAAGTGTGCCTTGGGATAAGGCTTTAGATATTATTTTGAAAACTCAAGGATATGTTTACGAGCAAGATGGCAATATAATTCGGGTTACAACGCGTGAAAATCTTTCTATGGAGGATTTAGAAACAACTCTTTTTTCACTTAGTTATGCTGATGCTGAAAGCCTAACAACTTCCCTTGCAGATATGTTGTCTGCGCGTGGTAATATTCAATTTGACGCCAGAACGAATCAAGTTATTGTCACTGACATAGGAACTAATATTAAAAAGCTTGCAAGCGTAATTGAGCAATTAGATGGCAGAACGCCCCAGATTCAAATTGAAGCACGTGTTATTGAAACAACTTTGGGTAAAGATGAAACCTTAGGTGTTGATTGGCAAACCGAAATTGTTGCTGATGGTGCTAAAAGGGCAACGACTCTTCCTTTTTCTAACTGGAGTACTGATGGCAGGCTGTATCCAACACCAGATGCTGATTATACCTATGATGCAAGCGGTCAAATTACAGATATTGTTTCAGACTTTGCAATCAAAAACGATTTACCTGTGTCTAGTAAGGATGCTATACAATGGAGTTCTTTACCAGCTGTTGCTGGAGATACAGGTGAAGAGGAGTATTTTCAATACGGAACGCTTGATTTTACTGGTTTGCAAGCAACGTTAGAAGCTTTATCTACTAGAACAGATACAAATGTTTTGTCAAATCCTAGAATTACTACTCTGAATAATAAAGAGGCCAAGATAACAGTAGGTACAAAATGGCCAGTGGCTAATTATTCCTATTCTGATGAGACCGGACGATGGAATGTTTCTGGATGGGAATATATAGAGTATGGCATAATTATGACAGTAACTCCCACAGTTAATAAAGATGGCTATATAACATTAAGTGTCGTGCCCGAGGTTAGTGATTTAACTGGAAGTGTTACATTTGAAGGTGCAGAGGTGCCAATAATATCTACGAAGCAGGCAGAAGTAGAAGTCATGATCAAAGATGGTGAGACATTGGTGATTGGCGGTATGATTAAGGATAAAGTTGTTAATACTAATAACAAAATACCTTTTCTTGGTGATATTCCAATTTTAGGTTATTTATTTTCACAAAGAGGTACAGAAATAGAAAAGAGAGATCTTTTAATATTTTTAACTCCTCATGTACTAAAGGAAAATGGTCATATTGATTCAGTTTCTACTGTTGCCTTTGAACAGGAAACAGTTTTCTAATGAGTTTGATTAAATATGTTAAAAATAAAGACGGGTTTAGATCCTGTCTTTTTTCAATTTAAAGGAGTTTAATTTTTAGATGAAAAGAAAAATAATTATTAATGTTGAAAAGCAGGAAAAGAGAATTGCTGTTGTGGAGAACGGTAATTTGGAGCAGTATTTTAGTGAAAGACCAGATCATAAACGTTTTGTAGGAAATATCTACAAAGCAAAGGTTGATACGGTGGTTAGTGGTATTCAGGCCGCTTTTGTTAACTTGGGCATGAAAAAGAACGGTTTTCTTTATGTCTCAGACATTACGAAACCTTTTGGGGATTATAAAGAAATTCTAGAAGAAGAGGCTGAGGAGCTTGAGCCTACTCGTTTTAAAGAAAATGTAAACATTAAAGATGTATTACGGCCGGGCCAGGAAGTTATTGTCCAGATTGTAAAGGATAATATTAGCACAAAAGGACCCAGATTAACTACAAATATTAGTTTGCCTGGTAGATATCTGGTTTTGATGCCTTATCAAAGTTGTACAGGTATTTCTAAGAGAATAAGAGAACCTGAGGAAAGAGAGAGATTAAAAAATATTATTGGTGGCTTTAGAATGCCAGAAGGCGTAGGCCTTATAGTAAGAACACTTGCAGAAGGTGCCAGCAAAAGAGAGCTTATTAGAGACTTTAAATATCTTATGAGACTTATGAAGCGGATTAATTATGTTTCTCACCGAGTTGCTTGTCCTGCTTTAGTGCATGAGGAGTATGATTTAGTGCTGCGGGTTATACGTGATTATTTTTCAGAGGATGTCGAATGTCTTATAGTTGATAATAAAAAAGAATACGGTAGGATATATAAATTTCTGAATTCTTTAACTCCAGATTTAAAATCAAAACTACAGTTTCATCAGAGCGAAAAGTCTTTGTTTGAAGAATACAAGCTTGAGGACCAAATTGAAAAAATAACTAAACGGCATGTTCAGTTGAAATCAGGTGGTTATATTATTATCGAACCAACGGAAAGTTTAATTTCAATTGATGTAAATACAGGAAGCTTTGTAAAAAAAGGCAGCCTGGAAGAGACAGCATATATCACTAATAAAGAATCTGCCAATGAAATAGTGAGACAATTAAAGCTTAGGGATCTTGGAGGGATAATAATAATTGATTTCATTGATATGAATTCAAGACGGCATCGCCAGGATATTTATAAAATTCTTTTAACATCTCTTAAAAAAGATAGAGCTAAGACTAAAGTTTTACCTATTTCTGAGCTTGGTGTAGTTGAGATGACTAGGCAAAGGGTAGGTAAGAGCCTAGAAAGTGCTTTTTCTGAAACTTGCCCCTATTGTAAGGGTAAAGGTTTAGTGAAATCAAATTTCACGATAGCAATTGAGGCTCTCAGAGGCATTAGAAAAACGTTAAAAAGCTTAAATGTAGGTAAAATCAGGGTTAGTTTACATCCTAGTGTGGCCTCATACATATTCAATGAGCTTCGTTGCGAACTGAATTTACTAGAGACTGAGTATAATGCTAAGATAGTTATTGAGGCGGACACAAAGGAACATATTGAAAACGTTAGGATTACAAAAGCTTGACAAGCTTTTTCTTTTTTGATATTCTATACGTCTATTGTAAAAAGGAGAAAAACAATGTATGCAATAATTGAAACGGGTGGGAAACAGTATAAAGTCAATAAAGGCCAGGAGTTTATGGTTGAATATTTGAAAAAGAAAGAAGGCAGTGCTTTTAATTTCACTCATGTTATGATGGCTTCGAAAGGCAAAAAGATATATATTGGAACACCTTATATCAAAAAAGCTAAAGTGGCTTGTAGTGTGTTATCAAATGAAAAGTCTGATAAAGTGGTAAGTTTTAAATATCGCAGACGTAAAAGTTCCAAAACAACAAAAGGTCATAGGCAGCAATATACCAGGCTTAAAGTAAACGATATAGTCCTGGATGAAGAATAATTATATAAAAGGAGTTTGAATAATGGCGCATAAAAAAGGAATGGGCTCAACTAGAAACGGAAGAGATTCTATAGGAAAAAGATTGGGTCTTAAAAAATATGACGGCGAAATAGTTAAGGCAGGAGCTATTATCCTAAGACAAAGAGGAGCCAAGTTCAAGCCTGGAACAAATGTAGGTCGTGGCTCTGATGATACCCTTTTCGCTAAAAAAAATGGTGTAGTTAAATTTAGCAAAACAAGACTTATTAGCGTTTTGCCCCAGTAATGTTTATAGATGAAGCTGATATTAATGTACAGGCCGGTACCGGTGGTTCTGGATGCAAGAGCTTCCGCCATACAAGAGATGTTAAGGGAAGAAAACCCAATGGTGGTAATGGCGGACGGGGAGGTCATGTCATCATCAAGGCAGATTCTGGAATTCATACCTTAAGAGAATTCAACTATAAAAAAAATATTAAAGCTTCTAGAGGTGGACATGGAGGCTCTAACAATAAAACTGGCAGAGATGGTCAAGAGACTTATCTCTCTGTGCCACCTGGCACCTTGGTTATTAATGCTGACAATAATTTAGTGGTAAGAGATCTAACTCATATCAATGAAAAAGTTATTGTTGCGCGCGGAGGCAAGGGTGGTCGTGGTAATGCTAAATGCGCTAATGCTGAACCTGGTAAAACAGGGGAGACAATACGGTTGCATTTAGACCTTAAATTAATTGCTGAGGTTGGTTTAGTAGGATTCCCTAATGCAGGTAAATCTTCCTTAATAAGCTGTATTTCTAAAGCGAAACCCAAAGTTGCATCTTATCCATTTACAACTAAAACACCTGTTTTAGGTATTGCTGAATTCAATGAAAAGGAATATAAAATAGCTGATATACCTGGTTTGATAGAAGGTGCGCATGCGGGTAGTGGTTTAGGTGATAAGTTTCTTCGTCATATAGAAAGAACGAGAATTCTTGCCTTTGTTATAGATCTAGCAGGTGTGGATGGAAGAAAGCCTTGGGATGATTTTTTTAGTTTAAAAAATGAGTTAATGTTATATAATACAGAATTGAACGATAAATCATATATGATTATAGCAAATAAAATAGATTTAGCTTCAGCTCAAGAGAACCTTAAAATTTTTAAAAATAAAATCAAGGAACCATTTATTGCTATTTCGTGTAAGGATAAAAGTAATCTTGATGAAGTTCAAAAAAAGATAATTAAATTATTATGATAAAGAAAAAGAAACTATTTAAGAGAGTGGTCATCAAAGTGGGCACGAAGATTATAACCTCAAAGGATTCATGTTTGGATAAGAGGGAAGTTGGGTTATTGTGTGCTCAGATAATTAAGTTGCTAAAGAGTGGAGTTGAGGTAGTTTTAGTTTCATCAGGAGCAATTGCTGAAGGTATGAGTCAACTTCAACTTACCAGAAGACCGAAGACCTTAAGGATTCTTCAAGCTGCTGCAGCTATAGGTCAAAGTCGCCTAATGAAAATATATGATAATTTCTTTCATAAAAAAAAGATAGTAACAGCTCAGGTTCTTTTGACTAGAGCTGATCTAAGTAATAGGCAAAGGTATTTAAATGCTAAGAATACAATTATAACTCTTCTTGAAAGGGACATATTGCCTATAATTAATGAGAATGACACAGTTTCGACTGATGAAATTAAATTTGGTGACAATGATCAGTTATCAGCTATGGTAGCCAATTTTGTATCTGCTCAAGCACTCATCATTTTAACTGATGTAGATGGTTTATACTGCTTGAATTCAGAGGGAAAACAGGAAAAAATTGATATTGTTGAAGAAATAGGCCGAGTTGAACATCATGCAGTAGGGGCTAGTTGCGAATTAAGTGTTGGAGGTATGAAAACTAAGCTAGAAGCGGCTCGCATGGTTACTTCCTCTGGCATAACATGCATTATCGCAAATGGTAAAAAGGCTGACATTTTAAGCGATATTCTAAAGGGTAAGAATGTAGGAACTTTTTTTAAAGCAAAAAAAGTTAAACTAAATGATAGAAAGAAATGGATTGCCTTTAGTAAAAAAATTAAGGGCAAGCTAGTTGTAGATAAAGGAGCTGCGCAGGCACTATGCGAGCATGGCAGAAGTCTTTTGTCAGCCGGTATAATTAATGTTTCTGGAAGCTTTGCTTATGGTGATCTTGTACTAATAGTCAGTGAATCAGGTAAAGAGCTTGCCAGAGGGTTTACGAATTATGCGGCCAAAGAAATAGATAGAATCAGAGGCCTCAAAACTTCAGAGATAGAAAAAGAACTGGGTAGTAAATATTATGATGAGATAATACATAGAGATAACCTCGTAATTTTATAGTACAGGAGAATTAGATGAATATTAGTCAGGAAATTAAATTAATAGCCACAAAAGCAAGAAGGGCATCCTCAGAGTTGCGTCAATTATCAACTGATGTAAAAAGCAGAACTTTAGAGCAGATGGCTCGGGCTTTAGTGGTTAATAGTGCATATATTATCAAAGCTAACAAGCGAGATATTAATATAGCCAGAAAGACTGGCCTTAAAGAAAGTTTTGTAGATAGATTAACTTTGAATAAAGATAGAATCAAACAAATGAGTGCATGCCTGAAAGAGGTAGCGGCTCAAGAAGATCCTATTGGGAGCCTGATCTCCTCAATTAAGAGACCTAATGGTTTGCAGATTATGAAAGTTAGAGCTCCTTTAGGTGTAATTGGCGTAATTTATGAATCAAGACCTAACGTTACTAGTGATTGCATAGGGCTTTGTTTAAAAGCTGGTAATGCTATTATCTTAAGAGGGGGCAGTAGCGCCATATATTCTAATCTAGCTATATTAGAGGTTCTAAGTAAAGTTGCTTTGAAAAATGGTTTGCCTGAAGGCGCTATTTCCATGATTAAAACTACTGATCGCAAAGCAGTGCGTTACTTGCTCAAAGAAGAAAAGAATATTGATTTAATTATACCTAGAGGTGGAGAGAGTCTTATTAAGGAAGTCATAAAGTATTCAAAAATACCTGTTGTAAAACATTATAAAGGCCTTTGTCATGCTTATGTTGATGAATATGCTGATTTAAATATGGCAGAGAAAATAATACTTAATGCTAAATTACAGAGAACAAGTGTTTGTAATGCAATTGAAACGTTATTAGTCCATAAGCATGTAGCAGGAAGATTTTTGCCTTCAATGGTGAGGAGCTTAAAGGTTAAGGGAGCAGAAGTTAGAGGCTGCATCGAGACGTATAATATTTTGAAGGGTCAGATTAATAAGGCAACATGTAAAGATTGGGAAACAGAATACTTAGATAAGATTATTTCAATCAGAGTTGTTAATAGCATGCATGATGCCATAGATCATATTGCTAAATATAGTTCCGGTCTTTCTGAAGTTATTATTACTGACAGTTGTGAATCTGCTGAATATTTTTTGAATAAAGTAGATTCTGCTTGTGTATACTTGAATGCTTCAACAAGGTTTACCGATGGAAATCAGTTTGGACTTGGAGCAGAAATTGGCATTAGTACTGGCAGGATGCATGCTAGAGGCCCTATGGGCGTTGCTGAGCTCACAAGTTATAAGTATGTAATTATCGGTAATGGCCAGATAAGGACTAAGTAAATGCGTTTAGGTATATTGGGGGGCACTTTTAATCCTGTTCATTTAGGACATTTAAGATTAGCAGAAGAAGCAATGAGGCAGCTTGCGCTAGACAAAGTTATTTTTGTGCCAGCGTATATTAGCCCTTTTGCTTCGACTGATGATGCTGTATCTGTTGAGAATAGATTGGTTATGCTTGAGAATACACTCAAGGCTTTTAAATTTTTCGAAGTATCAACTTATGAATTGGATAAAAAAAATACATCGTATACAATTGATACTATTAAACATTTCAAAAAAAACTTAAAAGAGAATGATAAGCTCTATTTTATTGCTGGTGGAGATATAACTGCTAGGTTGAATGAATGGAAGGATATTGACGAATTGTGCAAGATTTGTACGTTTGTTATTGCAAGAAGGCCGGGCTTTAATGAGGAATCTAAAATTGATGAGGTCGAATATATTGATATTGAGGCAATAGATACATCGTCTTCTAAAATTAGAGATTTGATTAAAAATAATAATGATTTTCAATTCATGGTACCGCCGGAAGTATTCAAATACATAAACAAAAAAAACTTATATAGGTAAAAGATGAATTTACTTGCTTTAATACTATTGGTTTTGTCTATTATTGTTCTTCTGTTAATATCCGCATTTCTTTCAGGATCTGAAACGGCTTATTTATCACTTAATCGTTTACGATTAAGACATTTAGCTAAACAAAAAGGTCCCAAAGCTAAGTTGGTTCAGAAATTAATTGGTAACTCTGATCAACTTATCACAACAATATTAATTAGTAATAATTTTGTTAATATAGCTATTTCTTCATTATCAGCTGCAGCATTTTATTATTTCTTAGGCCCAAAAATAGGTATTATAGTTTCCACATTTGTTATGACGATTCTTATTCTTGTTTTTAGTGAAATAACTCCTAAAATATTTGCAGCTAGGCATGCAGAGAAGTACTCATTTAAAGTAGCGGGAATTATGGATTTTACCATTAGATTATTGAGCCCCATTTCGAATGTTTTTACAAAATTCAGCCACGTTATAATAAAACTCTTCGGTGGCAATGCAAAGGGAAAATCGCCTATAATAACTGAAGAAGAAATTAAAACTATTATTGAAGTTGGTAGTGAAGTTGGCGCGGTTGAAGATGAAGAGAGAGATATGCTGCATAGGGTGTTTGAGTTTAACGATATCCATGTTTCAAAGGTAATGATTCCTCGTTCTGAAATTATTGCAGCTGATGTTAATACCCCAGTTGAGGATTTATTAACTCTAGTGAATAAAGAGGGTTATGCCAGAATACCTATTTATGAGGATGAGTTTGATAATATGATAGGTGTTTTATATGCCAGAGATTTGCTGAAAGTCTGGGAGGCAAAGGAAAAAATAGTATTAAGAGATTTAATCAGACCTGCTTATTTTGTTTCATCTGATAAAATTGCTATGGATTTACTGAAAGATTTTCAACGCAAGCGTATACAAATAGCTATTGTAACAGATAGCCAAGATAAGATTAGTGGTCTCATATCTCTTGAAGATCTTTTAGAGGAGATAGTAGGGGAGATTGATGACTGGCACGACTAAATCTGCTAGAAAAGCTTTTATATTATATTCTACTGCTGATTCAGGACATTGCATGGCTGCTATGTCTCTTGCTAAGAGTTTTAAAATCAAAGAACCATCCTTAGAGATAATCCTAATTAATGCTTTAGAATTTATTTCTCCAACTTTTGCAAATTTTGCTCATGGCTTATATATTTGGTTTATAAAGAATTCTAGAAAAATTCATGATAGCCTTTGGGGTAATCAGCTGTTTTATAGAAAAGCCAACCCTATAAAGAAAATTCTTTTGGCTCCTACTTATAGAAAGTTTAAGAAATATTATGATGAGCATAAGCCTTGCGTCGTTATATGTACGCAGGTAGTGCCCTGTGCCGTTTTTTCAGCAATTAGAAAAAAAAGCAGAGAAGCTTTTAAGCTTTATGCAGTTATTACTGATTATGATGTGCATCCATTCTGGTTAATGGATAATGTTGATGGTTATTTTGTAGCTACTGATGAAATGAAGGATAAATTAATTAGTAATGACATACCAGCTGACAAAATAATTGTATCTGGGATACCAATTGATCCTAAATTTTCTACTGCTGCAACTTTAATTAAGAAGGAACTTGTTCTTGGGCATAATTTTGCTGTGCCTAGGATTTTGCTAATGGCAGGTAGTATGGGTGTGGGGCCACTTGATATTATTGCTTCTGAGCTTGATAAGCTGGATTTAAATTTTGAGCTTCAAATAGTCTGTGGAAAAAATAAAAGACTCAAGAAAAAACTTGATAAAAGATTAGCCAATTTTAAACATAAAGTTGAAATATACGGATTCTCAGATG
>Ga0222679_1000035_pt1 | contig 54838 bp, 67 predicted proteins | sample AntAcemetagen939_FD_179843 | JGI IMG/M metagenome (GOLD analysis project Ga0222679, IMG submission 179843) | Saline water microbial communities from Ace Lake, Antarctica - #939 | ecosystem: Environmental > Aquatic > Non-marine Saline and Alkaline > Saline | place: Antarctica: Ace Lake...
TGAACTCATTATTAAGCTCAATCAACCATTCCATGTCTAAGCTTATCCCGCCAAAAGCGCAAGTTGATAGAAAATAGCGATCTGAAATAACAAATTTTCCATTTTTCAGATTTGGAATTATTAAATTGTTAAGATGCTCTTTTCTATCCTGAACAAAAAGTTTTTGAAGTTCATCTGGCTCAATCTTTTTTTCTTTTCTTAAAACTTTTCTAATCATTCTGCCAGATTTACTATCTTCAGTCGGTTCTTTTGTTAAAATAACCAAATCTTTATTGTCTTCAAAATAATGACGCAAAAGTTCTGCCTGAGTACTTTGCCCAGAACCATCCAATCCTTCAAAAACAATAAATATTCCTGGATATATATTTGTCTGCATATTTTTTCTTCCTTAATTTATATATTATACAATTTTTAAGAAAAGTGAAAGCCCTGCTGAATATTTTATTCAACAGGGCTCAGTTTCTAGACCAATAGATCTTCTCCTTCATAGATGGCACTTTCACCATCTTCACTGATTTGAAAATTATTGAAACACTCAGGAATCCTTTTTTGAACCTCCTTCAACAGATTGACAGCAAGAAATCTGATTTCGGGATGAGCGGCTTTGTTTGTTCTGAGGAAAAACCAATGAAGCCATTCATTCAAATTGTATGTTTGTACAATTTGAGACTTAATACCAATTGGCAACCATTGTCTGGCCTCTTCTGGCCGTAATCCGCTTTTCCTCAATGCCCTATACCAATCTTCTATCAGATTAGTAAATTCTTGCGGCGTAAAAGAATAAATTACACCATCAGAAGAAAAGTTGATTCTCTGTTCAAAATTGAATTCATCGTTATAGGGCAGAATGAATTTGATTTGAAATTGCTCTAAATCCATTTCGCCTTTTGCGTAATCAACATACCTTGTGCTTTCTTGAGCATAGGAAGTTATTTTTTCATTTCCGTTTCTGCTCCGAACTGTTTCATGAGTCATGCCCCGTGAGTTTTTACTAAACTCAACCGTCATTGCACGATGGACAAGAATTTCCTCGTTTGTAATTAGCTCCGGATTGATTGTGATTTTTAAAGCTATTTGATCGAACGCTTTAAAATCCGTGGAATACGGAAAAAGAATCGGACTTTCATGTGCTAAGGAAGAATAAGCCCCACGGATAACCGTATTATTGCTTTTAGCATATGCCTCATTAAACATCCTAACATTTCCAGAAACCAGAAGAGACGATGGCCGCTCGGTTATGCAAAAAAGATTATTGGCTTTATAAAAACGAAAGCCAAGTCTTTCTTTTTCGCTCTCTGTATTTACGCCAAAAGAGGGACCTATCTCTATTGTCCGCCAGCTATGTTCAGTCATAGCGTAGTGTCTATTCTTCTGAAGCATTTGAATAAATTCTTCTGGCGTCTTCTTACTTGTTTCCCTTGTCTGGTAACAAGTTGTCCCAGCTGTTTTTATCAGTTGATTAGATTCTTCAGCTGAAAGACCGCCTACATTATCCGACAATATCTTAAATTCTCCTTCTTTAAACAGTAGCTTCGCCATTTTTCTTCCCTCCTTTATTCATTATCGTATTGTTTAATTTGATTGTTGTATATTATCAATTCAATACTTACTTCATTGAATTCCTCTTTTGTTCTTTCTGATTTCTGATAATCATATAAGGCAACAACTCTTTTTATTCCAACTTGAATAATTTTCATTGCGCATCGAAAGCATGGCACCATACTGCAATACATAGTTGCTCCTTCAATAGAAATTCCAAATTTAGCCGCTTGTAAAATAGCGTTTTCTTCGGCATGAAGCGTTCTAACACAGTGTTTTGACTTAACGCCATTTTCATCAATAACTTCATGTATAAGATGACCAACGTCATCGCAATGAGGTAATCCAGAAGGAGATCCAACATATCCAGTAGTTAAAATTCTTTTATCTTTGACTATGATCGCACCGCTACGTCCCCTGTTACAAGTAGCTCTTTTTGCAACTGCAGGAACAATTTCTTTTAAGAAATAATCATCCCAACTCAGTCTTTCCATAGTAATTCCCTCCTCTTTTTGTATTTCATATTATATCATTTTGTTAAAAAACTAAAAGAAGAGATTTCTCCCTCCTAATTCTTAAACTATAATTCAATTATACAATAAAATTACTTAACGTCAATACCCATTGAACGAGCTGTTCCTTCTATTATCTTTTCGGCTTGTTCAACATCATAAGCATTCAAATCAACTAATTTCTTTTCAGCGATCTCTTTAATTTGCTGCTTAGTAACTTTACCAACTTTCTTTTTATGAGGCGTGCCTGAACCTTTTTCAATTCCAGCTGACTTTCTAAGCAAATCAGAAGCAGGAGAAGTTTTTAATTTAAAACTAAAGGTTCTATCTTCATAAACTGTTATTTCTACAGGAATAATATCACCAGACATTTCTTTGGTTGATTCATTGAATTTAATACAAAAATCTTGAATATTCAAACCATGCTGACCCAACGCAGGACCAACAGGTGGAGATGGATTAGCTTGCCCAGCTAAAATCTGTAATTTAATAATTGTTTTTATTTGTTTTGCCATATATTATATATTAAATCTTTTTAACTTGAAGAAAATCCAATTCTACTGGAGTTTCTCGACCAAACATAGAAATTAGAACCTTGATTTTGCCTCTTTTTTCATCAATCTCAGAAATCTTACCATCAAAGTCCTTAAAAGGACCATCAACAATTTTAACTGCTTCGCCAACTGTTAAATCAATCTTATACTCTGGCTCTTCTACTCCCATTCTTTTTTGTAATGACTTAATTTCATCTGAAGCAATTGGAGTTGGAACTGTTCCTGCACCGATAAATCCAGTTACCCGAGGCGTATTTCTAACAACATACCAAGAGTCATCCGTAACAATCATTTCTACTAAAACATAACCAGGATAAATCTTTTCATCTTCAATTATCCTTTTCCCTTTCTTAATTTTAATTTTCTTTTCTGTAGGAACTAAAACATTAAAAATCTTATCCTCCATATTCATTGATTCAATTCTCTGTTTAAGATTTCGAACAACTGCTTCTTCATATCCAGAATATGTATGAAGAACATACCAATTTCTTCCTTGTTGTATTTGTTTAGACATATTATATTACAAATCTATTAAGTAAATATGAAAACAGGAAATCTAAGCTACCTAAAAAAGCAGCTACAGCAAAGGTCAAGCCAAGAACAATCAAAGTGTGCTTAATCGCATCATGTCGTGAAAGCCAAGTAACCCGTTTTAATTCAATGCGGACTTCCTTAAGAAAAACTATTAATTTTTTAGGTAATTCATTAATTTTCATTATTTAAAAACCCCTTCCGGGGTATCTATCTACCCTTATCTTATATTAATATATTTTTAATGTCAACCTATACATCCAAATTTTTAACCTTCTTAGCATGAGTTTGAATAAATTTCTTTCTTGGAGCAACTTCATTTCCCATTAAAATATCAAATATTTGGTCTGCCTCTTTAGCGTCTTCAACCATTACTTTCTTCATCACACGATTAGCTGGATCCATTGTTGTATCCCATAATTCTTTTGGATTCATTTCTCCAAGACCTTTATATCTTTGAATAAGAGTTCCTTCTTTCCCCATTCTTGAAAGTATTTCTACTTTATCTGCTTCAGAATATCCGTATTCTGTTTCTTTTCTTTTTTGAACCCTATACAAGGGAGGCTGAGCAATGTAGAGATATCCTTTCTCAATAATTTCTGGGAAATAACGGAAGAATAAGGTTAAAAGCAATGTCCTAATATGAGAACCATCTACATCAGCATCAGTCATAATAATAATTCTATGATATCGTAATTTGCTAATATCAAATTCTTCAGCAATAGCTGTTCCCAGGGCAATTATTAACGCTCTAATTTCTTTAGAAGTAAGAGCTTTATCTAATCTTGCTTTTTCTACATTAAGAATTTTTCCACGTAAAGGTAGGATTGCTTGAGACCTTCGATCTCTTCCCTGTTTGGCACTATTATGAACAAATACTCCCGAAGCTAAAGCAAAATTATGAGTATTTTCAACTTCTAAGTCATATACATCTATTTTTCTTCTAATTCTAATTATTTTTTTAATTTTATGATTATATTTTTTTACAGCATCACAAGCAGACTCTTCGTTTCCTTTAAAAAATCTTTCACAAAATGTTGAAAATTTTAAAAAAGTATTATCCTTGCTTTTGATTCTTAAATAATCATATTTTTCTAAATTTCCATATTGTTCATAAACATTTTTTAAAAATTTAATTGTTTTATTATAATATGTTTTATTAAGAGCTTTTTTTCTTGCTTTTCGAAAAGCATCTGTCCATTGTTCTTTTGTTTTCTCGCTTCTCCAAGATAATAATTCAGAATTCTGCCATTGTTGTTTTGCCAATAAAGAATGCTCTTCTCTTTTTTCTGGATATAATTCAAAATATTTTTTAACTCTTCGTGCTTGTTTATCTCTATTTTTTTTATCAGACCAATATTTTATTTGAGCTTTATTTAATAAAGCATTATTCTTTTTTCTATATTCAGAAGAATTATTATAAAACTCTAAAAACTTCTTAGTCATATATTCCTTATATTCTTCATTTTTCCATTGTTTTTTAGCTCTCATGCTAAGCATTCTTCTCATTTTAGGAGTAGTCATTATCTTTCTAACTTTTTCTTTATATTCTAATGTTTGATGAGCTTTCTTGCTTTTTTCCTTAACATCTTTTCTATGAAGAGTAAATTTAAGCATTCGACTATGAAGATCCATATGTTCACTCTTGTTTATTCTTTTAATATTGTCAGGATTATTATTTAATTTATTAAAATCAATATGATGCTTATGTGAATCATCTTTTTCTAAGTAAATATTATTTTCTAAATTATATTTATCAGATAAAAGATGGGTAAAAATCCATTCATGTTTAAAATTTTCTAAATTAGGATTTAAAACCATTTCATAACCTTCAATTGTAATTCTTTTTTCTTTTTTAGAAAGTTTTTTATAAAGAGGCATCAAAGAATCTTCCGGAGTTAAATCATTAGCCGCTTTATAACTCCCATCTCTTAACATAAAATTATGATCTGGAGTACAAATTATCTCTTCTTTATTATCTAATAATATTTTAATTACTTGTGTATTTTTCTTAGTTTTTCTTACATTTTTAATTTGCTCAATACCAATAGAGCCATCTTTGTTGATGGTATAACAATAATTTTTTTTGCCTTTTTTTTCTTCTTTAATTAAATTATTAAAACTTAAATTTCGTCCATCAGTTAAAGCAATTTTAGTATCTCCTGAAAAACAACCTCCGGCACTATCTCCCTCCAGTAAATATAGTTCTGACTCTTCTGGATTTTTATTTGAACAATCAGACAACTTACCTGGTAGAGCTAATCCATCTAAAACACCCTTACGAATAACAGTTTCTCTAGCTGCTTTAGCTGCTTGACGAGCTTTAGCTGCTATAATAGATTTCTCCATTATAGCCCTAGCATCATTAGGATTTTTTTCTAAATATTCTTCTAATCCATCTGCCACAACTGTTTCTACAGCAGTTCTAACTTCTGGATTACCTAAACGAGCTTTAGTTTGTCCTTCAAACTGAGGCTCTTGTAACTTTACGCTAATAACTGCTGTTAATCCTTCTCTAACATCGTCTCCCGTTAATTTGCCATTTCCTTTGCCATTGCCATCCTTTAAAAATCCATTTTTATGAGCATAATTATTAAGAGTTCTGGTTAGAGCTGTTCTAAACCCAGTAATATGCATCCCTCCTTCTCCAGTATGGATATTATTAGCAAAGGGCTCTTCATAACCTTGCAAATCATTGGTATATTGAAAAGCTACTTCAACTAATACATCCTGACTTTCTTTAGATACATAAAAAATATTATCATGCTTAACATTTTGATCACGATTTAAATATTTAACATAAGAAACAATACCACCATCAAAATAAAAGGAATAATTTTTGATACGTTCTTTGCGTTCGTCTTTAACAATTATTTTAACTCCTTTAGTTAAATACGCCTGTTGTCGTAAATGTTTTAAGATTTTAAACCATTTAAAATTAACATCTTTAAAGATTTCAGAATCTGGTTCAAAAATTACAGTTGTTCCAGATTGTTGACATTTACCACTTTTTTTAAGCTTAGTCTTGGCTTTGCCACATGAATATTCTTGAATATAGATATTTTCATTACGACAAATCTCAGCTTTCATATAGATAGATAGAGCATTAACGACAGAAACTCCAACCCCATGTAATCCTCCAGCAATCTTATATGATTGACCACCAAATTTACCACCTGCATGAAGCGTAGTCATTACTGTTTCTAAAGCGGATAATTTAGTTTGAGGATGTTTATCAACTGGAATACCTCTCCCATCATCTTTAACTTTTATCTTATTATCCTTCAATAATGTTACTTCAATATTTTTTGCATAACCAGCACTGGCTTCATCTAAAGAATTATCAACACATTCCCAAATTAAATGATGTAATCCCTCTGAACCAGTTGAACCGATATACATACCAGGCCTGCGACGAACAGGCTCAAGACCCTCTAGTACATAAATATCTTTTGCTTCGTAACTTGATTTTTTATTATCTTTTTTAGGCATTTTGTTTTCTTACTTCCCAACCACCTTCTTTTTCTAAAGCAGTAATTATTATATCTCTCAATTGATTAACTTCTGAATCAACTAAAGTACGTTCATCAGATTGAAATACAATGTGAAAAGCTAAATTCTTTTTACTATCAGGAATATTTTCACCTTTATATATATCAAACAAATCAATATCACGTACTAAAAATCCACCAACTCTATTAATTAGATTAAGCACTTCTACTACCTTTGTGCCGTGATCAACTAATACAGAAATATCTCTAACCATTGCTGGATATTTAGAAGGAGCAGCATAAACTCTTTCTTCAGTAGCTAATTGAACTATTTTTTCAAAATCAATTTCAAAACCAGCAATATTTGATTCAATTTCTTCTATGTAACCTAATAAATCATTTCCAACCTTTATCTCTGCTTTTCTGTTTTTTCCCAAAGTATCATCATACCAAATATCACTAATTCCAATTTTATTCAAAAGAGAATCAATTACACCTTTTAAATGATAAAATTCTTGTGATTCTTTCTTTTTTTCATCTAGAGAAATAATACAAGCTAATTTCTTTTTCTCTATAACTTGACGCTTATCTAAGTAAAAGACCTTGCCAATTTCAAATAATCTTACACGTTCAAAATATCTCTTATTATCTTTAATGTTCTTAATTAAAAGAGTCATTAAACTAGATCTTAAATATTTCTGTTCCTGACTGACTGGATTAGCTAATTTAATTGATTCTTTATTACTTAATAAGGAATAGTTATATACCTCGCTAAATCCTAAATTAGTTAATATGTCTTTAATTTTATTCTGATAAATTAAATCTTCTCTTTTTTTAGATGGGATCAAAAAAGCATTTGGCAATTGACTAGGAATTTTTTCAAAACCATAAATGCGGCCAATCTCTTCAATCAAATCTTCAGGGATAGAAAGGTCTAATCTGATTGTTGGAACAGTAACTTGTAATTTGTTTTTTGTCTTTTTGACTTTAAAATTTAATCTTTTTAAAATATCTATAATATCCTTATCTGAAATATTAATACCTAATAAACTTCTAACTTTAAAAGTATCTAAATTAATTTTTTTGGCTTCTCTTTTGTCTTGATAAATATCAATTAATCCCTTAAGAACTTTCCCTTTAGCTATTTTTTGGATTAAATAAGTGCACATATCAATTGCTTCTTGAGTTAAATTAGGATCTAATCCATTTTCAAAACGCCAAGATGCATCAGTTCTTAAATTTATTTTCTTAGAACCTTGTCTAATGACTCTTAGGTTAAAATTAGCTGCTTCTAAAACAATTCTTTTAGTTTGACCATCAATTCCAGGATTTATTCCACCTTTAATTCCCGCTATACAAACTGGACCCTTTTCATCAGCAATTACTAAAACATTTTCATCTAAATCATACTTTTCATTATCTAAAGAAACCATTTTCTCTCCTTTTTTAGCCTTACGAACAACAATCTTATTACCTGCTATTTTATCTGCATCAAAAGCATGCATTGGTTGACCTGTTTCTAACATAACGTAATTAGCAATATCAACTACATTGCTAATTGGTTTTAATCCGCATGTTATTAATCTATCTTGAATCCATTTAGGCGAAGAATCTATTTTAACATCAACAACTACACGAGAAGTATAACGAGAGCACATTTTCTTATCCTCTACTTCAATCTTAACAACTTTACTAGCTAATTCTTTAGATTCTTTAATTTTCTTTCCATAATCAATCAATTTAAATGGATATTTTAAAAGTACACTAATTTCCCTAGCAATTCCTTTATGGCTTAAACAATCATGAGATCTATTTGGTAATACATCTATGTCCAAAATCCAATCATCATTGTTTTCCTTAACTTCTTCCACTTCAAAAGAATGAAAAGTCAATAAATCAGCCAGCTTTTCAGGAACTGGTAATTTTTTATTAAAAAAAGATTGTAACCAATTATATGATATTTTCATTAGAATTGTTTTAAAAATCTTAAGTCACTGCTATACAATAGTCTAATATCGTTAATTTGATATTTAATCATAGTTAAACGATCTATACCCGCTCCGAACGCAAATCCTTGCCATTCATTAGTATATCCTGCTTCTTTAAAAACATTTGGATGAACCATCCCTGCTCCTATAATCTCTAACCACTCTCCTCCTTTCCTTTTAACGTCAACTTCAAATCCAGGTTCAACAAAAGGAAAATAGCTTGGCCTTAAACGAATTTTAATATCAGATGAACTAAAAAATTCTTTTAAAAACTCTTCAATAATGGCTTTAAGATTAGCCACTGAGACATCTTTCCCAACCATTAATCCTTCAAACTGATAAAATTGAATATCATGAGTAGAATCAGTTGCTTCATAACGAAAGCATTTGCCTGGAACAATGATTCTCAATGGAGGATTATTTTTTTCCATATAACGAGCTTGCATAGGAGAAGTATGAGTTCTTAAAAGCAGATCTAAATCTTTAAGCCAAAAAGTATCTTGCACATCTCTTGCTGGATGATTTTTTGGAACGTTTAAAGCATCAAAATTATAATAAGAAGTTTCTACTTCTGGACCATCAAGAACCGAAAAACCCATTGATTGAAAAATATCTTCTATTTGTCTTTGGACTAAAGTAATTGGATGAAGATGTCCTTGTGGAACCTTAATGCCTGGTGCAGTAACATCAATCCAACCTTTATTATCATCTTTTTTAGAAAGTAATTTATTTTCTTTTTCTTTAATCATGTCGTTAATTTCATTCTTAATCTGATTAGTTATTTTACCTTTTTCTTTTTTTTCTTTTTCTGAAAGATCCTTTAAAGAACGTAAAATTTCTGTTATTTTACCCTTGCGACCGATATAGGTACGATAAATTTCCTCAAGCTTTTTTAAATCATTAGCTTGAGTTATTTCTTTAATAGCTTTTTGTTTAATTTGATTATGCATAACTATTTTATCTTCTGCTTAACCACCATTCAGTTAAGCCGATTATTCCAACTAAAATCAGTAAATACCACCAACTAAGAACACGCTCGCTTTGTAAAATCAAAGTAACTATTAAAATTATTGACAAAAGAAAACCTTGACGAAAAGAAACCTCTAAATTATATATTGCTTGTTTAATAGGCAGAGAAGCCTTTTTTCTTCTAGAAATACGTCTAATAAAAAAACCTATTAAAGTGATAATACCAGACGAACCGATAAATATGCTTAAATAGAAAAGAATAAATACTAATAAATCTGAAGAAATAGGATTAAGATAAACCAAAATAGCCGTTAAACATATCCCGGATAATAATACAGCAAAAACTAATCCCGCTAAATAAACCGGTAAATTCATATCTTTATCTTATCTCTATTTTACTACAATTCACCTTTCAAAGCAAGAATCGAATATCCCTTTTAACCCTATTGTCATTACCTGAATTATAAGATATACTATTTTTGCGGGGTAGAGAAGTAGTATCTCATGAGGCCCATAACCTTAAGACCCGGGTGCAAATCCCGGCCCCGCAACAATTTTTTTATGGCGGCGTAGCTCAATCGGTTAGAGCGCGGGACTCATAAGCCCGAGGTTACAGGTTCGATTCCTGTCGCCGCTACTGAAACTTAATATTGGGGGCGTAGCTCAGCTGGTTAGAGCGTCTGCCTGTCACGCAGAAGGTCGCGCGTTCGAGTCGCGTCGTCCCCGCCAATGTTAATCAAAATAAAAAACCCTGGGTATATTCTACCGCAGGGTTTTTTGTTATTTGGATTGCTACATCCAACAATATTTTAATACTCCAAACAAAGAAAGAATCAGTAAAATAGCACATGCTACTATCTTTCCAATTTTTTTAAGAGCTTCTTTTTGAAGCTCTTTCATAAAAGTATCTCCAAAGACGTCCATAACATGCCTCCTTATCTGTATGTTTTTTTATCAAAATACCATATAAAACTAATTTTGTAAAGTACTTACTATATCGCTTCTAATTCGTCTAATGCTTTTTCATATATCTCAATAACTTTTTTAGCTTCATGTTCTTTTAATTGAAAATTTTCTTCATGAACTAAACGATTACGAATTTTATGAGCTTGCCAAAGTTCATCAATATTAGCTAATTGAGCAGAAGTAATTTGTTTTAATCTCTCACCCATGTCATCTCCCTGATAGCCAATTCTTTTAAGCAAATTATCAAAAATTTTATCTGCCTCAATTATAGCCAACTTATAATTTGCTTCATCGCCAATTTCTAATTTATCTAAAACTGATTGCCATCCTTTGATAAGATTTTTACTATGAACACTTGAGGTAGTTACGCTTTCAGCTATTGTCTCTAAAAAATTCTTAATATCTTTTCTAATTTGAAAAATTAAATAGATTATAACAATTATTAAACCAATAGAAAAACTTACAGAAATAATTTTAAAAGGAAAAATATTCTGCTGAAAATTAGTATAAGAAAAATATTCTGGAAAATGATCAATTATTTTATAAATTTCTGTTCTCATATACCTCGTTGTCATTCTGAACTAGCAAGTGAAGAATCTCTATCTTTTAGATCCTTCGTCTGCTGACTCAGGATGACATTTCCTCATAAAATTTTGCTACTTGAAGAATTCTTTCATCATCAAATTGTTTACCCATAATTTGAAGACCAACTGGCAAGTTTCCTATTTCTCCTGCAGGAATAGAAATAGCTGGAATTCCTGCTAAATTAACAGAAACAGTATAGATATCAGTCAAATACATTGAAACAGGATCATCCATCTTCTCCCCTATTTTAAAAGCCGGCGTTGGCGAAACTGGCCCCATCAAAACATCCACTTTCTTAAAAACATCATCAAAATCTTGTTTAATTAAAGTTCTAACTTTTTGAGCTTTAAGATAATAGGCATCATAATATCCAGCTGACAAAACATATGTTCCCATCATAATTCTTCTGGTTACTTCATCTCCAAATCCTTTCTGTTTAGTTTTTAAATATCCTTCTAGTAAATTTTCTCCTTTCTCTGATAAGCCATATCTAATTCCATCATAACGAGCTAAATTAGCTGAGGCTTCGGCTGACACTATGATATAGTAACAAGGTACTGCATATTCAGTATGAGGCAAACTAACTTCTACAATATTAGCTCCCATTTTCTCATATTTATTAATCGCTTTTTTAACAATTTTCTCAACATCAGGATCAATTCCTTTAACAAAATATTCTTTTGGTATTCCAATTTTTAAACCTTCAATCTTTATTTGAGATTCATCATTTTGAGAATCCATGCTAGTAGAATCCTTTACGTCTTTTCCTTTAATAATATCAAAAACTATTCTAGCGTCTTCAACCGTTTTTGTCATTGGACCAATTTGATCCAAAGAAGAAGCATGAGCTATTAAACCATAACGAGAAACACGTCCATATGTTGTTTTTAAACCAACAATGCCACAAAAAGAAGAAGGCTGACGAATTGAACCTCCAGTATCACTACCTAATGCATAAATAGCTTGATCATCAGCCACTGCAGCAGCTGAACCGCTAGAACTGCCACCAGGAACTCTTTCTAAATCGTATGGATTTTTTGTTAAGCCAAAAGCAGAATTTTCACCAGAAGCACCCATCGTAAACTCATCTAAATTAGTTTTACCAATAAAAATAGCTCCTACTTTTCTTAATCTTTTAATTACAGTAGCATCATAAGGAGCAATATAGTTTTCTAAAATTTTAGAAGCAGATGTACATTTAATCCCATCAACTAAAATAGCATCTTTAACTGCCAATGGAATCCCTTCTAAAATACTAATTTCTTCTTTATTTTTTATCTTATTATCCACTCTTTTGGCCTGGCTTAATGCTGATTCTTCAGAAATAGTCAAATATGCATTAATCTCTTGATTACGTTTTTTTATTCTACTTAAAACAGCTTCAGTTAATTCAACTGATGAAAAATCTTTCTTTTTTAATCCTTGATTAGATTGTTTAATGGTTAATTTATCTAATTTCATTATAATATTGCCCTTACTTTAACATGCCTATTTTCAGAATCTGGAACTAAAGCCAATAACTTATCTGTCTCTTTTTTTGTCTTCTTTCTTCCGCTATCTTTACGACTAACATTCTCTAAGCCAGTTACTTGAGCAGTTGGCTTAATCTTGTCTATTTTAACTTCATCTAATTTATTTACAAATTCTAAAATAGCTGAGAGTTCTTTACTAAATTTTTCTTTTTCTTTCTCAGACAATCCTAAGCGTGACAACTTAGACATATCTTCAATTTCTTTTTTTGTTATCATAATTTATTCTAATTTTTTAATTATTTTCAAAAACTCTTTTTCATTAATAATTTTAACTCCTAATCTCTTGGCTTCCATATATTTAGATCCAGGATTATTACCATAAACAACAAAATCTGTATTTTTAGAAACTGAATTAGAAATCTCTCCTCCAAATTGTCTAATTTTAGTTTTAGATTTTTCTCTAGTATAGCTATCTAATTCTCCAGTTAAAACAAAGATTAATCCAGATAATTTTTTTTCAAAAATTTTTACCCTTCCTATCTTAACTCCATTTTTAATTAAATTATTAATTAAATCCCTATTCCTTCTATAATTAAACCATTTAACAATGCTTTGAGCAACTATTTGGCCAATATCTTCAATATTAGCAAGCTTTTCTTCTTCTGTTTTAGATATCTTTTTTAAATCACCAAAATTTTGTGCTAAAGCAATAGAGGTCTCCTCTCCAACATGACGAATTCCAAGCGAATAAATAAATTTATCTAATGGAATTTCTTTGCTTTTTTCTATAGATTCAATTAAATTATTAGCTGATTTTTCAGCAAATCTTTCTAATGAAACTAAATCACCATATTTTAATAAGAACAAATCAGATGGATCAGAAATTAATCCTTCATCCATTAATTGATTAACAATTTGAGGACCAATGCCATCAATATTAAAAGCTTTTCTAGAAACAAAATGCATAATTCTTTTTCTTTGTATTGAACCGCATTCTAAATTAGTGCAACGATAAACTACTTCACCTTTTTTTCTAATTATTTTACTACCACAAGCTGGACATTTTTTAGGCATATTAAACTTTTTTTCATTATTAGTTCGTAATTTTTTAATTACCTTAACAATATCTGGGATAACATCACCAGCTCTTTGGATAATAACAGTATCACCAATTTTAACATCTAATCTTTTAATTTCATCATCATTATGAAGAGTAGCCCTAGTGATCGAAACTCCACCTAAACGAATTGGTTTTAATATTGCTACAGGAGTTAATGCCCCAGTACGTCCAACCTGAACAACTATGTCTTTAACAATGGTAGTAGTTTCCTCTGCTGGAAACTTATATGCGATCATTCCACGAGGAGCTTTTCCAACTACTCCTAATTTTTTTAAAATCACATTATTATTAACGCTAATTACTAAACCATCAATCTGATAAGCTAATCTATTTCTAATTTTATTAATTTCTTCTTTAAACTCAACTATTCTTTTTATACTATCTAAACCTTTCTCTTTGCTTGTTTTAAACCCCAATGCGCGTAAAATTTGATGTTCTTGTTCATGAGTTTCTTGTCCTAAATCAGTTACTAAATCATAACTTAAAAAATCTAATTTACGAGAAGCTGCAATTTTTGAATCAAGTTGACGAATACTACCAGCTGCAGTGTTCCGCGGATTAGCATAAAGTGGCAACTTATTTTTCATTCTATCTTCATTTACTTTTTTAAAAGCAGATTTAGTCATATATACTTCACCCCTAACTTCTATTTCTCCTTTTTCTAAGAATTCCCTTGCTTTCTTATCTATCTCTTTATTAGGAAATGATTGACGTATCTCTAATTTTAAAGGTATTGATTTAATAGTTTTTAAATTTTGAGTAACATCCTCACCAATCCTACTGTCTCCTCTAGTGGCTCCTTGAAAAAAAATACCATTCTTATAAATTAAAGTAATAGCAAATCCATCTATTTTCAATTCAGTAAAATAGTCTAATTTTTGTGAAGGAACTAGTTTCTGAATTCTTTCTTGCCATGCTTCAAGTTCTTCTTGATAAAAAATATCTTCTAAAGAAAGCATTCTTTTTTTATGCTTAACTTTCTTAAACTTATCTAATGCCTGACCACTAACTCTTTGAGTCGGAGAATCCAATGTAATTAAATCAGGATATTGTTCTTCTAATTTAGAAAGTTCGTGTTTCAAAGAATCAAAAGCTGCATCATTAATTTCTGGTGTATCTAAAACATGATATAAATAGTTATTATGATTGATAACTTGTCTTAATTTAGCTATTCGTTTTTTATCTTCTTTCTTGTTCATATGTATGTAGTATAACGATTTAAAGGCGTATTTTCAAGTTGATTTGCCAGAAAAAATAAAAGTGATATACTAAAGACAGTTTATGAAATTTACACATCTACATGTTCACTCACACTATTCTCTTTTAGATGGAATGGCCAAAATAGGTCAAATTTTGGACGCCTGCCAAGAATTAAAAATGTCTTCTATTGCATTAACTGATCATGGTTCTATGTATGGAATAGTTGAATTTTATAGAGAAGCAAAAAAAAGAGGCATTAAACCTATTATTGGAAATGAAATGTATGTTGCACCCAATGGAATGTATGAAAAACGACCTAATATTGACAACAAGAGACATCATTTAGTTGTTCTAGTCAAAGATAGCAAAGGTTATCGCAATTTAGTTAAACTAACAACAAAATCGTACTTGGAAGGATTCTATTATAAACCAAGAATTGATAAAGAATTACTTAGAAAACATAGCGATGGATTAATTGGAATGTCAGCTTGTTTGGCTGGAGAAATCCCCCAAGCTATTATTGCCGGTGATTTAAATAAAGCAGAGAAAGTTGCATTAGAATACTGTGACATTTTTGGTCATGGTAATTTTTATTTAGAAATTCAACATCATCCTGGATTTCCAGAACAAGCAAAAGTTAATAAAGAGATAATTAAAATAGCTCAAAAAAATAAAATTCCATTAATTGCCACTAATGATGTTCATTATGTTAAATCAGAAGACGCTGAGGCTCAAGATATATTAATGGGGATTCAAACAGATAAAAAAATCAATGACCAAGAACGATTAACGATGAGAAAGGACGATTTTTCTCTACGATCAACCGAACAAATGATTAAAGATTTTAAAAACACTCCTGAAGCAATTGAAAACACACAAAGAATAGTTAACCAATGTAATTTCCAATTCAATCTTGATGAAATTCACCTACCTCATTTTGAATTACCAAATAATAAAACTCCTGATGAATACTTGAAAGAATTATGTGAACAAGGATTAAAAAAATGTAAATTTGATCATCCTCTAAATGAAATTTTAGAACGACTTGATTATGAATTAGGCGTTATTAAAGAAACTGGTTTTGCTTCTTACTTTTTAATTGTTCAAGATTTTATTAATTGGGCTAAATCTAAAGATATTGTTTGCGGACCAGGACGAGGTAGCGCAGCTGGATCAATAATTTCTTACCTCATAGGTATTACAGAAATTGATCCTTTAAAATACGATTTACTTTTTGAAAGATTCTTAAATCCTGAAAGAATTAATATGCCAGATATTGATCTAGACTTTGCTGATGACAGAAGAGATGAAGTTATTGAATATGTTTCTAAAAAATATGGCAATGATCATGTAGCTCAGATTATTACATTTGGAACAATGGCTGCTAGAGCAGCTATTCGCGATGTTGGTAGAGTATTAGATTATTCATATAATTTTTGTGATCAAATAGCCAAAATGATACCTTTTGGATCAAATTTAGAAAAAGCTATTCATGAATCACCAGAACTTCATCAGGCATATGAATCAGATGAAAATACAAAAAAATTAATTAATATGGCCATGAAATTAGAAGGGGTAGCTCGTCATGCTTCAACTCATGCATGTGGTGTCGTTATTACAAAAGATCCTCTTGATCTTACTATCCCCTGTCAACATCCAACGCAAAATAACGAGACGATTGTTACTCAATATGAAATGCATTCTATTGAAGCTCTTGGATTATTAAAAATGGACTTTCTAGGACTTAAAACATTAACGGTAATTCAAAATACTCTTAATTCAATTAAAAATAAAATTGATTTAATAAATTTACCATTAGATGACAAAAAAACATTTGAACTATTTCAACAGGCCAACACAACGGGTGTATTCCAATTAGAATCAGGAGGTATGAAAAAAAATCTTAAAGAACTCAAGCCAAATGTTTTTGAAGACATTATTGCTATGGTTGCTCTATATCGTCCTGGACCAATAGAATTTATTCCAGATTTTATTGCTAGAAAACATGGCTTAAGAGAGGTTAAATATTTACATCCAAAATTAAAACCAATTTTAGAAAATACATATGGTGTTATGGTTTACCAGGAACAATTAATGAGGATTGCTCGTGACTTAGCAGGATTTACGCTTTCAGAAGCAGATGTTCTTAGAAAGGCAGTTGGTAAAAAAATCAAAAAACTCCTTGATGAACAAAAAGACAACATGATTAATGGAATGATTAAAAACAATGTTGATTCAAGAATCGCTAAAAAAATATGGCAAACTATTGAACCATTCGCTCAATATGGATTTAATAGAAGTCACAGTGCTTGCTATGCCCTTATTGGCTATCGAACAGCATATCTCAAAGCACATTACCCTACTGAATTTATGTCTGCCCTAATGATGTCAGAACAAAACGATATTGAAAGAATCGCTCTTTTAATTAATGAATGTAAAAAAATGAATCTTAATGTTTTGCCTCCAAATATTAATGAAAGTGATAAAAATTTCAGTAAAGCAGGAGAAAAAACTATTCATTTTGGACTTAATGCTATTAAAAATGTTGGACATAATGTAGTCGAATCAATCGTTGAAGAAAGAAAAAAAAACGGAATATATAAATCAATAGCTAATTTTGTTGAACGCGTTGAATCTAAGGATTTAAATAAAAAATCATTAGAAAGTTTAATTAAATGCGGAGCTTTAGATTATTTTGGCGAAAGAAATCAACTCTTAACAGGAATGGAACAAATATTAAGTTTAAATAGAGAAACTCAAAATGCGAGAAAGAATGGTCAAATCAGTTTATTCAGCAATCAAACAAAGATAGAAACACCATCATTAAAATTACCTGAAATTGAACCAGCTGATAAAAAAGAAATTCTTAGTTGGGAAAAAGAATTGCTAGGACTATACATCTCTGAACATCCATTAAAAGAATATCAAGAAAGATTAGCCAGAATAGCATGTCCTTGTCAGGCTATTTCCAAAAAAGAAGTTGGACGCAGAGTAAAAATTGGAGGCATAATTAATAAGATTGAAAGGTTTAATACAAAGACAGGTCAATCAATGCTTTTTGTTGAATTAGAAGATATGACGGGAAGAATAGAGGCAATAGTATTTCCTAATACCCTTGAACAAACTGCGACTATTTGGCAAGAAGAAAAAATAGTATTAGTTGGAGGTCGCGTAAGTGACCGTGATGGAAACTTGAAGATTATTTGCGACAATGTTAAAGTATTAGAATAAACATGGATATTATTAGACATTCAATTTCACATATTGCTGCAGCTGCAATCCAAAAACTTTTTAAAGAAGTTAAATTTGCTATTGGACCAACAATAGAAAATGGATTCTATTACGATTTAGATCTTTCTAAAAGAATAACACCAGAAGATCTACCAAAAATTGAGAAAGAAATGAAAGAATTAATTAAAAAAGATTTAAAATTTGAAAAGAAAGAATTAGAAATAAAAAAAGCAATTGAATTATTTAAAAAACTTAAACAACCCTACAAGTTAGAATTAATTAAAGATTTAGAAAAAGAAAAAAATAAGAAAGTAACTATTTATACAGTTGGTGATTTTATTGATTTATGCAAAGGTCCTCATATTAAATCTACTAAAGAAATTAGATTTGATGCTTTTAAACTCACCTCTTTAGCTGGTGCTTACTGGAAAGGAAATGAAAAAAATAAAATGCTACAAAGAATTTATGGCGTAGCTTTTAATACAAAGAAAGAATTAAATGATTATTTGAAACAACAAGAAGAAGCAGAAAAAAGAGATCATCGTAAAATCGGCAAAGAATTAGATTTATTTTGCTTTTCTGATTTAGTAGGCAAAGGATTGCCTCTCTTAACACCAAAAGGAGCAATAATAAGATATGAATTAGAAAAATTCATCATTGAAGAAGAGACCAAGAGAGGATATCTACATGTTTATACTCCTGATTTAGCAAAATTAGAATTATATAAAAAATCGGGTCATTGGAAACATTATAAAGAAAGTATGTATCCTCCAATGAATATTGATGGCGAAGATTATATTCTTCGTCCAATGGCTTGTCCTCATCACTTTATGTTATATAATTCACGTCCCAGAAGCTATCGAGAACTTCCTTTAAGATATGCTGAAATTGTTAAACAATACAGGAAAGAACAGTCAGGAGAATTGTCTGGACTTATAAGATTAATGGCTTTTTCTTTGGTTGATGGTCATCTTATCTGCAGGCCAGATCAAGTTGAAGAAGAATTCAAAGACGTTCTTAAATTAATTCAATATAATATGAAAGTTTTGGGCATTAAAGATTATTGGTATCGTTTTTCAAAATGGGATCCCAAAAATAAGGAGAAATATACTAATAATCCAAAAGCATGGCAAGAAACTGAAAAATTAATGAAAAAAATACTTGATGGATTAAAGCTTAAATACATTGAAGAAGAAGATGAAGCTGCTTTCTATGGTCCTAAAACAGATATTCAAATTAGAAATGTTAATAACAAAGAGGAGACTCTTTTTACTGTTCAAATTGATTTTGATATGCCTAAAAAATTTGATATGACTTATATAGACAAGGACGGCAAAAAACAAACACCAATTGTCATCCATAGGGCTTCTATTGGCTGCATAGAGAGAACAATGGCCTTTTTAATTGAACAATATGCGGGAGCTTTTCCTGCGTGGCTATCTCCTGTTCAGGCTCAAATTATTCCTATTAGTCAAAAATTTAATAAATATGGAGAAGAAATAAAAAAACAACTCAATAAAGATAATATTAGAGTTGAATTAAACGATAATAACGAAACATTAGGAAAGAAGATTCGTGAAGGTGAACTTCAAAAAATTCCTTATCTTTTAATTGTTGGAGAAAAAGAACAAAAAGCTAATTCAATTTCTATCAGAGATAGAAGAGAAGGAGATCTTGGCCCGATGAAAACAGATAAATTTATTGAAAAGATTAAAAAAGAGATTGAAGAAAAGGAATAATCTATTTAGTCAAAACTCTTGGACCTTTTTCGGTTATAGCAATTGTATGCTCAAAATGAGCCGATAAACTATCATCAGCTGTCTGATAACAAAAGCCATCCGGGCCTTTTTTTATTTTAGGTTGACCAATAGTAGCCATTGGTTCAATAGCTATAACCATGCCTACTTTTAATAACTCTCCTTTATGTCTTTGTCCAAAATTAGGAACATCAGGGCTTTCATGAAGCTGTCTGCCAACTCCATGTCCGCAAAGTTCTCTAACTACTTGGAATCCTTGTCCTTCTATATGCCCCTGAATAGCATGTCCAATATCACCAATTGTCTTCCCTGCTTTTGTTCTAGCAATTGCTCTTTTAAGAGATTTTTTTGTTGCCTTCATTAAACGATTCGTTTCTGGGTCAATAGAACCAATTGGCAATGTTATTGCCATATCTGAATTAAATCCATCATAAATAAGACCTAGGTCTAAACTTAAAATATCACCTTCTTTTAATATTCTATTTGAAGGCACGCCATGAACAATTTGTTCATTAATTGAAGTACATAAAGCAGAAGGAAAATTATTATACCCCTTAAATGCAGGTTTAGCTCCAAAACTAAGAATAAGCTCTTCTGCAAGATCATTTAATTCATTGGTAGTTCTACCTGGCTCAACTTTATTCTTTAATTCTTTCATAACCTTAGAAAGAAGTTGACAACTTTGAGCCATTATTTTAATTTCTTCTGGTGTTTTAATATAAATCATTAAATTTTCTTTTTAATATCATTATAAACTTCTTCAATTGACTTAGTTCCGTCAATTTTAATTAATCTATCTTGTTTTTCGTAATAATCAATAGTTGGCTGAACATCTTTTTTGAAATAGGCCAAGCGTTTTCTAATAGCTTCAGGATTATCGTCATCTCGAGTAACAAGTTCCCCACCACACTTATCGCAAACCTTTATTTCCTTAAAATCACCAACCCATGGAATTATCCGTCCACATTTCTTGCAAATACGACGCTTGATTAGCCGATCAAAAGATTCTTGCTCGGAAATATCAACTAAAACAACTTTAATATCCTCCCAACCAAGTTTTTCGAAAAGTTCATCCATCATTTTTGCTTCTTCAAGCATTCTCGGGCTACCATCAATAATTAAACCTTTCTCCCCTACTTGTTCTTTCATCTCTTCTAATCTCTCTGACCAAATCTTGAAAATTGTTTCGGTTGGGACTAAATCACCTCGATCAATAATTTTTTTTAATTCTTGACCAAGATCATCATTATTCTTAACTCTCTCTCTTAGTAAAATACCACTGCCTAAATAATTAAAACCAAACTCTTTAGTTAAAAGTTTGGCTTGAGTTCCTTTGCCAGAACCAGACCTGCCAAGAATGATAATAATTTTTGACATATTAGAATCCCTCATAATCTCTCATAGTTAATTGAGAGTTAATCTGTCGCATAGTTTCCAAGACCACAGAAACAACAATCAAGAGGGCAGTCCCTCCAATAGCAAAACCAAATGCAGTAATACCAGTTGCTCCTTGAACAATTGAAGGCAAAACAGCAATCGTACCTAAAAAGATAGCTCCAAATAATAGAACACGATTAAGAATAAAGTATAAAAAGTCAGAAGTTGATTTACCTGGTCTAATGCCAGGGATAAAACCACCACTTTTTTGTAAATTACTAGCTATATTTTTAGGATCAAAAGTAACAGCTGTATAAAAATATGTAAATAAAACGACTAAAAGAAAATATGCAACACCATAAAACCACATATTTTCAAACAACCTCCCAACTCCTTGGGCTAAACTAGCTAACCAACCAATACTAGAAGCTCCAAAAAAATTAGCAACCATTCCAGGAAAAAGCATGATTGAAAGAGCAAAAATAATTGGGATTACACCAGCTGGATTAACATTAAGAGGCAAATAAGTAGAAACACCACCATAAACACGATTTCCTCTTATCCTTTTAGCATAAGAAACAGGAATATTGCGCCGTCCTTCAGTTATAATTACTACGCTAACCGTAATAACCAAAGCTAATACAAGAAAAGCTAAATAAGAAGGAATTTTTGAAGGAGTATAAGTAACTGCTAATTCCCTAATAGACAAAGGAACTCCTGAAACGATTCCAGCAAAAATCAATAAAGATATTCCATTTCCAATACCTTTTTCAGAGATTAACTCACCTAACCACATTAAAAATACTGCTCCAGCCGTAATCACGGTAATAGAAGTCATCCATTGAATACTTGAAACAAGATCTAAAACACCTTGTCTGCTTAAAATAGTTAACATCGCATAAGACTGAAGAGATGCCAAGGGAACTGTTAATATTCTACCATATTGATTAAACTTTTGACGTCCTTTATCTCCTTCCTCTTTATATAATAATTCTAATTGAGGAAAAATCATTGTTAAAAGTTGCATTATAATTGTAGCAGTAATATATGGACCCAAACCAAGCATTATAATTGAAAGATTACTCATTGCGCCACCAGTAAAAATATTTAATAACCCAAATAATTGGTTATTACTAAAGAATTGACTTAAACGTTCAGCGTCAATTCCTGGTACAGGAATATTAGCAGCGATTCTAAAAATCACTAAAATCATCAAAACAAAAAATATCTTTTTGCGTAAATCTTTAATTTTAAAAATTTGAATAACCTTTTTTAACCAATTCATAATAATTACTTAACTTTTTCTTGAAGTTTTTTAGTTAATATAACACCTTCAAACTTTAATCCTTTTTTTGATTCGCCTAAAATCTTAATCTTGGGAATACTTTTCCTTACTTTACTAATTAATCCCTTCTCAAGTAAACTTTTAGGAGAAACTATTTCTTCTTTCTCAAATTTCTTTTCTATATTTTTTAAATCTAAAATTATCGGCTTCATTATTGATCTTGCTGTTTGTACTCCTCTCCTTATCTTTTTTAATTTACCAGACAAACCCCTTCTTTTAGGCAAGCGTTCAATCATAGTAGTATCTCCACCAGCAAAACCAATTCGTGGCTTTTTTCCAGCCCTAGATTTTTGTCCTTTCATTCCTTTGCCAGAATAAGTCCCTTTTTTGCCTCCTCTACCAACTCGTTTACGAGACTTCTTTTTATGATTAGGTTTTAATTGATGTAATTGCATAATTATATTTTTTCCAATGCCTTAATCGTTGCTCTAGCATTATTCAATTTATTTTTTGTCTTTCCTATAATCTTTCCTGAAATATTTTCAATGCCAGCTAAATTAGAAACTACACGAACTGCACCACCAGCTACAATACCTCTACCTTGAACGCCTGGCTTTAATAAAACTTTAGCAGTATTAAATTTAGCCTCTACCTGATGAGGAATGGTTCCGTTTACTATTTTAACTTTAATTAAATGTTTCTTCGCATCTTCAACGGCTTTTTCAACTGCTAAACTGACATCTTGTCCCTTAGATACGCCAACACCAACCTTGCCTTTTTTGTTGCCAATAACTACTGTTGCACGAAATCTAAATCGACGACCACCAGCAACAACCCTGACTACACGAGCAAGATCAAGCAATTTTTGTTCATATTCTCTTTCTTGAACAGGTCTTCTGTCCCCTTTTTGTGAATTTTGATTAAACATAATAATTTAATTCTCAAGTTTCAATTTTCAATTTTCAATGAATTTTCAATTTTTAAATGATCATTGACTATTGATCATTGATTGATCATTGATATTTGATTATTGATTATTAAAACACTAATCCTCCTTTACGAGCTGCTTCTGCTACTGCTTTAATTCTACCATGATATTTATATCCACCACGATCAAAAACAACTTTTTTAATTTTTTTCTCTAATGCTTTTTCAGCAATTAATTTGCCAATCTCATCAGCTGCTTTTATCTTTTTTATATTCTTTTTTAATTTTAAGTCACTAATGCTAGCTAATGTTTTTCCTTCTTCATCATCAATCAACTGAGCATATATATGTTGATTACTTCGAAAAACAGAAAGTCTCGGACATTTTTTGCTTCCGATTATTTTTGCTCTAATTTTATGATGTCGTCTATATCTTTTTTGTTGTTTTTCTAACATGTTTTTATTCGCTTCCTACTGCTTTTTTACCAGCTTTTCTTATGATAACTTCTCCCATATAATGAATTCCTTTGCCTTTGTATGGCTCAGGCTTACGTTTAGATCTAATGTCTGCTGATACTTGACCAACTAATTGTTTATCAAAACCAGAAACTGTAATTACATTCTTCTCTACTTTAAATTCGATTCCCTTGGGTGCTTCTATGTTAATCGGATGAGAAAAACCAAGATTCAAAACTAATTTATTGCCTTCAACAGCTGCCCTATACCCAACTCCTTCAATTTCTAATTGTTTTTCATATCCATTAACAACTCCTTCAATCATATTAAAAATTAAAGTCCTTAACAGACCCCAAAGAGCTGAAGAATTTTTTGTTTTATTCTTTGGACTAATCGTTATTTCTTTGTCTTTAATTATAACTTCAATCTCATAGGGAATCTCCTGAAATAATTCTCCTTTAGGCCCTTTGACCTTAATCTCTCCATTATCAATATTAACATCAACTCCATCTGGGATTATAATTAATTGTTTTCCTATTCTACTCATAAGTTTACCAAATTTCACAAAGAACCTCTCCGCCTAATCCTTTTTTCTTTGCTTCTTTATTGGTCATTAATCCTTCTGAAGTGGAAATAATAGACATACCAAATCCTTGTCTAATTGACTTTATTTCACTTTTTTTAATATAAACTCTACGACCTGGCTTACTAATTTTTTTTATAGTATCAATCACTGATTTGCCTTTCTTGTACTTCAATTCAATTTCAATACTCTTTTTTGTCTTTTTACCTTGTGTAGTTACTTTCCCAATTATTCCTTCTTTTTCTAAAATTTCAGCTAATTTTAGCTTAAGATTAGAAAAAGGAATAGTAACCGTATTGTGTGCAACGGCTTTAGCGTTCCTTATTCTAGTTAACATATCTGCAATTGGATCGTTTACCATGATGATTTTTTAATTCCAGGGAGCTCTCCCTTATTAGCTAATTCTCTAAAGCAAATTCGACATAAATTAAATTTTCTTAAATAAGATCTCTTTCTACCACAACGAAAACAACGTCGAACTATTCGACTAGAGAACTTAGGAGTTTTTTTAGATCTTGCAATAACTGATTTTTTAGCCATATTATTCTTTATCCTTAAATTTGATAGGAAAACCTAACAACTTAAACAATTCTAATCCATGTTCACGATTTTTACATGTAGTTACTACAGTAATCTGAAATCCAAAAATTTTTCTAACATGTTCATCTGAAATTTCTGGGAAAATTAGATGTTCTTTAATTCCAATATTTAAATTTCCTGTTTGATCAATTCCTGATTCTTTTAATCCTCGAAAATCACGACCACGTGGTAAGGATAAATGAATCAATCTATTTAAAAAGTCATACATGCGATTACCTCTTAATGTAATTTTTAATCCATTAACCATGCCCTTTCTGGTTTTAAAACTAGCTTCTGGTTTTTTAACTTGACAAGCACTTGGTTTCTGACCAGTAATTACTGTTAAATCTCTAGTTAAGTCTTCCTGTATCTTGTCTCCACCTGTTGCTGGATTAAAACCAACATTAACAACCGCCTTGACTATTTTAGGCACAGCTAAATTGTTCTTATAACCAAACTTTTCTTTCAGAGCAGGTAAAACTTCTTTTATATATTTTTCTTTTAATAACAACATATTTATAATTCTTGTCCACATTTTTTACAAATTCTATACTTACCTTTTTCGGTTAAACGATAACCTATTCTAGTTATCTTATTACATTTAGGACAAACTAATTTAACATTAGATGCATCAATTGGCTTCGGAATTTCAACGATTTGCCCTTTTTCATTTTCTTTTTTAGGTCTACGATGTTTTTTAACAATATTAACACCTTCTACCATAAGTTTATTGTCTTTAGGAAAAGATTCTAAAACTTTAGCTTTTTTGCCTTTATCTTTACCGCTAATTATTAATACTGTATCATCTTTTTTGATTTTCATGACTTTATAGTACTTCAGGTGCTAATGATACTATTTTATCAAAGCCCTTTTCTTTTAATTCTCTTGGTACTGGACCAAAGATACGACCACCTCTTGGATTATGTCCATCAACAATCACAGCTGCATTTTCATCAAAACGAATATATGAACCATCTTTACGTCTAAAGGCTCTTCTTTGTCTAACTATTACTGCTCGAACAACTTCCTTTTTCTTAACAATTTTTCTTGGTTCAGCACTTTTAACGGAAGCCACTATTATATCTCCAATTTGAGCATAACGGCGCTTACTTCCACCTAAAACCTTAAAACACTGAATAATTTTTGCTCCAGTATTATCAGCTACTTTTAATTTTGTTTCTGTCTGTATCATATCTTTTTAATTACTTCCCATTTTTTATTTTTGCTTAAAGGAGAACGCTCATGAATAACTACTTTGTCACCAACTTTATATTCATTTTTTTCATCATGAGCTTGATATCTTTTACTAACATTATATCTTTTCTTATATTTAGGATGTTCCTTATATTGATTAACTAAAACAACAACTGTTTTATCCATCTTATCGCTTACTATTGCACCCTTAAGAAAACGACCCTTTTTTTCGGTTGTCTTTTCTGGTATTTTATTTTCAATTTCTTTATTTTTCTTCTTTTTTAATAACATTTTTTTCATTTAATATGGTTAAAATTCTAGCAACATCTCTACGTAAATCTCTAATTTCTCTAACATTCTTAATTTTTTTAGAAGATAAATCGAATTTAAGCTTCCCTAGTTTATAGCGATTATCAATTAATAGCTCATTTAATTCTTTTTCTGTTTTTTGATGTAAATCTTTTGTTTTCATCTGTTAATCTCTTATAATAAATTTTGTTTTAATTGGCAATTTATGAGTTGCCTTACCCATTGCTTCTTTGGCTAATTCTTCTGTTACTCCATCCATTTCGAAAATAATTCTTCCTGGTTTTATTGGCATTACATAATGATCAACGCTTCCTTTTCCCCCACCCATAGGAACTTCAATGCCTTTTTTTGTTACTGGTTTATCAGGAAAAACTCTAATCCATATTTTGCCACCACGTTGGATATGACGAGTCATGGCTCTTCTAGCTGCTTCAATTTGACGAGAAGTTAACCAACATTCAGCCATTGCTTTTAATGCATATGAACCAAAAGAAATCTCGTTTCCTCGAGTTTCTTTACCCTTACCTCTTCTTCGTCCTTTTTGCCACTTTCTATGTTTTACTTTCTTTGGTGTTAACATAATTATTTCTGATTTACTTGATTTTCAAATACTTCTCCTTTAGATATCCAAACCTTTACTCCAATCGTTCCGTATGTAGTGTAAGCGGTTGCTTCAGCATAGTCAATGTTAGCACGTATGGTCTGCAAAGAAATTCTACCTTTTTTTAACCATTCTTTTCTTGCAATCTCAGCTCCGTTCAATCTACCTTTAACTGTGATTTTAGCTCCTTGGACTCCAGTGCTTTGAATAATTTTATCTAATGTTTGTTTTATTACTCTACGATAAGGCATTCGTCTTTCTATCTGGCTAGCTATATCTTGAGCAACTATTGCTGCATGGCTATTGGGATCTCTTATCTCATTTATCTCTAAATTAACATCAATATTAGATAATTCTGGATTATTTTTATAAATTATTTTCTTTATTTCCTGTTTTAATTCTTCAACACCACTTCCTCCACGACCAATTACTAATCCTGGACGAGCTGTTCCAATAATGATTTTTATCAAATTAGCTGAACGTTCTATCTCTACTAAATCAACGGCTGCTTTACTTAATTTTTTCAAAATAAAATCACGCAATTTAACATCTTGCTCTAATAGTTTCTTATATTCTTTTTGATTAAACCAACGTGATTTCCAAGTATTGACTGTGCCTAATCGAAAAATGAATGGATGTACTTTTCTTCCCATGATTTTAAATACTCTTTCTTCTAAATTGTTTTTTTACATTTCCAAAGGTCTGTCGACTAAAAAGTTTTTTCTTTGATTGAGAAGGAGTTAAATAAGGTTTCTCTGGTACTATTGATTTATGCTTAACAGATGATTTATCTTTTTCTTTCTCAATTGGTTTACTCGTTTCCTTTAATGAATCAACATCTTTCTTTTCAACGTCTAATTCTTTCTCTTTTTTAACTTCTTTCTCTTTTAATAATGGCTCTTTGGATTCTAGCTCTATTGTCAAATGACTAGTTCTTTTCATTATTGGTGTAGCGCGACCCATTGCTCTAGGCATCCATCGTTTTAAAGTAGGTCCTTGATCAACAGTAATTTTAGAAATAAAAAGATTTTCTTTAACAGCATTAAAATCATTTAAGGCATTAGCTATTGCTGATTTTAAAAGTATTAAAACTGGTTCAGCAGATTTTTTAGGTAAAAATTTTAACTGATTTTCAGCTACTATCACATCTAATCCTCTAATTAGGTCAACTACTAATCTGACTTTTCGAGGTGATGTTCTTAAATGTCTTAACTTTGCTGTTATCATAAGTTTATTATTTCTTTCTAGAAACTATTTCTTTTTCTTTCTGCATCTTACCACCATGTTTAACAAATTTTCTAGTTAATGAAAATTCACCTAATTTATGACCAACCATGTCTTCGGTAATAAATACCTGAATATGATCCTTGCCATTATGAATGCCAAATGTAAAACCAACCATTTCTGGAACAATAGTACTGGCTCTGGCCCATGTCTTAATTACTGTCTTATCGCCCGACTTTAACTTGGCTATTTTTTTTAATAGCTTAGCATCAACATATGGTCCTTTTTTAAGTGATCTACTCATAATATTTTACTATTTTTTCTTTTTCTTAATTATTCTACGTTTTAAAATTAGTTTATTACTTGCTTTCTTCTTTCTTGTTTTTACTCCATAAGCCAACTTACCCCATGGTGTTTTTGGTCCTCTTCTTAGGCCAATCGATTGACGATTTTCTCCTCCACCATGTGGATGATCACAAGCATTCATAGCAGAACCACGAACAGTTGGTCTACGTCCCATCCAACGGCTTCTACCTGCCTTACCGATCACTACTAGGCTATGTTCTGTATTACTTAATTGACCTATACTAGCAAAACAATTATCTCTTACCATTCTTATTTCACTTGAAGCAAGTTTTAAATGGGTATAGCCACCTTCGTGAGCCATTACTTGAGCTGAACTTCCAGCTGAACGAATCATTTGACCACCTTTACGAGGTTGAAATTCAATATTGTAGACTTCTGTGCCAATAAGAATGTTTTTTAATTCTAATCTATTCCCAATTTTTAATGGCGCTTTTTCTTTACAAATAACTACCTGCCCAACCTTTAAACCGTCAGGCGCTAAAATATATCTTTTCTCTCCATCATTATAGTCAAGCAAGGCAATAAAGCAAGTTCTATTTGGATCATATTCAATTGAAGTAACCTTTGCTGAAATACCGATTTTATCATAACGTTTAAAATCAATTAATCTATATTTCTTTTTATGTCCACCGCCTTTATGTCTAACAGTGATATGACCACGATAACCGCGCCCAGCTTTTTTGAGTAACTTTTTAGTTAACTTTTTAGCTGGTTTTGTTTTTGTTATAGAAGAATAATCTACTGAAGTCATTCCTCTTCTGCCTGGTGTTGTTGGTTTATATCTCTTCATCTCTTTATTTTGGTAATAATTCTATCTCTTCTCCTTCTTTTAGACTAACAATTGCTTTTTTAAATCCCTTTTTTAATCCATGACGCCATCCCTGGTGACGACCCAATCGTCTTTTTTTTGGAGCAGAATGAACTATATTAACTTTATCTACTTTGACATCATAAAGAGATTCAATTGCTTTTTTTATTTCTATCTTATTGGCTTTGGGATAAATTCTAAAAACATATTTTCCTTGTTCTGCTAAAATACCGGCCTTCTCTGTAATGTGAGCCTCTTTAATAACCTTATAAATCTGAAGATCTTTTTTCTTAATAATTATTTTAGGTTTTTCCTGTTTTAATTCTTTTGATACAGGTTTTTTAACCTTTTTTACTATTTCAGATTTTTCCTTTTTTTTAAATTTATCTAAAAATGCCATGATTTTAAAATTTTATCTATTTAACGTATGTTTCCTTAATTGTTTTAATTGCATCTTGCAATAATATTAGATATTGGTGATTAAGAATATCTAGAACATTTAAACTATCTGCTCTAATAGTCTTGATTTTAGGAATATTTCTAACTGCATGACTAATTTTTAAATCAGTCTTAGATAGAACAATTAAAGTGCTCTTATTTAAATTCTTTTTTAACTTATTTCCTAAATTATTAATCATTTCATTCATTAATTTCGTTTTTCCTTCGGTTAATTCAATTTTATCTAATAAAACAAACTCATCTTCTTTAATTTTAGATGATAAAGTCATTAAAAGAGCTCCCTGTTTCATTTTCTTATTTATTTTCTTACTAAAGTTTCTATCTTTAGTTGGTCCAAAAGTAACTCCACCACCACGCCAAATCGGTGAACGAATTGAACCATGACGAGCTCGTCCTGTTCCTTTTTGACGCCAAGGTTTACGACCTCCACCTCTTTTTTCACTTCTATCTTTAGTATGAGCAATAACTTTTCTAGAATTACTCATCTGAGCAACAACTACTTGATGAACCAAATCAGAATTTAATTCTATATCAAAAATTTCAGAAGGCAAATCAACCTTTTTAATTTCTTCTCCTTCTTGATTGTATAATGATGCCTTCATAATTATTTATCTTCCTTTTCTGTTTTCTCTTTTTCTTCTTCTTTAGCTTTTTCAATTTCTTTAGTAGTTATTATCTCTAATAAAGTTCCTTTTCTACCTGGCAATGCTCCTCTAATAACTAAAAGATTTTCTTCTTTATCAATTCCAACTATTTCTAATCCTTCAACGGTTATTCTATCACTTCCCATTCGGCCAGCCATTCTTTTGCCTTTGAAAACTCTTTGTGGCCAAGCTGAACCAATAGAACCAGGTGCTCTTTCGTTATGCTTTGTTCCATGAGTAGCTTTTGCACCAGAGAACCCATGTCTTTTGACTACTCCTTGAAACCCCTTGCCCTTAGAAATACCGCTTACTCTAACTATTTCACCAGGATTAAAAATACTAACATCAATTTTATCTCCGATTTTTAATCCTTCAGCTTTAAATTCTTTTAAATAACGTAAATTATTTCCAATGCCTGATTTTTTAAAATGACCTTGTTGAGCTTTATTGGTATGTTTGTCTTTTTTCTCTTCAAAACCAATTTGAACAGATGAATAACCATCTTTTTCTTCAGTTTTTACTTGTGTTACATAACATGGCCCAGCATCAATTAAGGTTACTGGAATAACTTTATCATTTTCATCAAAAATCTGACTCATTCTTATTTTCTTACCTAAAATAAATTTCATGTAAAATTAAATCTCTAATTAAAAACCGGGGATAGCCCCGGCCATAATGACTAAATCCAATATATATTAAATCATCTTTATTTCAATATCAACGCCAGCCGGTAAGGTTAATTCCATTAATGCATCAATAACCTTAGAACTAGGGCTAAGAATATCAATCAATCTCTTATGAATTCTCATTTCATACTGATCACGTGATTTTTTATGAACAAAAGTGGCCCGATTAATTGTGTATTTATGAATATTTGTTGGTAAAGGTATGGGGCCACGAATGTCCACTCCACAACGTTCAATAGTGTCAACGATCTGTTTAGCTGATTGATCAATTAGCTTATGATCATAAGCTTGAATTCTAATACGAATTCTTTGTTTTATCTCTTCTTGTTTTTTAGGTGCCATTATTTATATATTTATTTAACAATCTTTGTAACTACACCAGCGCCTACTGTTTTACCGCCTTCTCTAATAGCAAATCTTTGTTTATTCTCTAAAGCAACTGGAACAACTAATTTAATCTTTAAATTAACAGTATCGCCAGGCATAACCATTTCTGTCCCTTCGGGCAAAATAACATCACCAGTTACATCAGTAGTTCTAATATAAAATTGAGGTTTATATCCACTAAAGAAAGGAGTATGACGACCACCTTCTTCTTTGCTTAAGATATATACTTCTCCTTCAAATTCGGTATGTGGACTAACGCTTCCTGGTTTAACCAATACTTGACCTCTTTCAACATCTTCTCTCTTAAGTCCTCTTAAAAGAATACCAGCATTATCACCGGCTTGTCCTTCATCAAGAGACTTGTTAAACATTTCAATCCCGGTAACAACTGTTTTCTGAGTATCTTTAATACCAACAATTTCAACTTCTTCATTAATTTTAATTTGTCCACGTTGAATTCTACCAGTAGCTACTGTACCTCTTCCTTCAATAGAGAATACATCTTCAACAGGCATTAAGAATGGTTCATCAACTGCTCTTTTTGGTTCAGGAATGTTCTCATCAATTGATTTCATTAATTGAAGAATAGGACCACATTTATCACATTCTTCTTTTCCACAACCACATTCCAATGCTTGAAGAGCTGATCCTCTTATAATAGGAGTCTTCTCTCCATCATATTCATACTTGGTTAAAAGTTCTCTTATTTCCTGTTCAACTAAATCAATCATTTCTGGATCATCAACTTGATCTGTCTTGTTCAAGAAAACGACTAAAGCAGGCAAACCAACTTGACGAGCTAAAAGAATATGTTCACGTGTTTGAGGCATTGGACCATCGGCTGCTGATACAACTAATATTCCTCCATCCATTTGAGCTGCACCAGTAATCATGTTTTTAATATAGTCAGCATGTCCAGGACAATCAATGTGAGCATAGTGTCGCTTCTCTGTCTCATACTCAACATGAGAGACAGCAATAGTCAAACCACGCGCCTTTTCTTCTGGAGCGTTATCGATTTGATCAACCCCTTTATCTTGTGAAGTAAAACCAGCTGCTGACAAACATTTAAGAATAGCAGCAGTAAGAGTGGTTTTGCCATGATCAACATGACCAATAGTACCTATATTAAGATGGGGTTTATTTCTTTCAAATTTTTCGGCCATAATGGCATATAGACAATAGATTATAAATAATGAACAATAAAAAATATTGATTGGCCATTATCCAAGATTCTTTGTCTCTATTAAATTTAGTTTATTTATACTTATATTATAAAATTAGCAAAAAAGACCCGAGTTGTCAAGTATATAAAAGAGATACTAATTAAAATGGTAAATCTTCTATCTTAACCTCTGCTTTATCTTCTCTTGCAACCTTATCTTCGGATTTATCCTTAGCATCATTTTCTGCTTTCCAGTTATCAATATTACGGTTAACTTCTTCTGTCTTTACAGAATAATTATCTATCATATTTTCATAATCTTCCCACTTAATAATAACATAAGTTGGTTGATTATCTTCTACTAAGATGCATTTACCATCTCCTTTTGATAATATTTTTTTTATTTTTTCCCACATATAAATTTAACCTTATTTTTCTTTTTTCCCAATAATTTCTTCTGCTACGTTTTTAGGAACTTCTGAATAATGACTAAATTCCATTGTTGAAGTTCCTCTGCCTTGACTAATAGAACGTAATTGAGTTGCATAACCGAACATACTAGCTAAAGGAATTTGTGCATCAATCATTTTTACTAGATTAACTCCAATTCCCCTATCTTCCATTTTTTCTATTCTGCCTCTCTTAGAATTAAGATCACCAATCACATCACCCATAAACTTTTCTGGTACAACTACTTGCAATTTCATAATTGGTTCTAATAAAATTGGATCCGCATGTTTAACTGCTTCTTGTAATGCAATCGAACCAGCAATTTTAAACGCTGATTCAGAGGAATCAACATCATGGAAAGAACCATCATAAAGAGTTGCTTTAACATCAACTAAAGGATATCCAGCAATTACTCCTTTATCCATTGCCTCTTTAATTCCTTTTTCTACGGCTGGAATATATTCTTGAGGAATAATTCCACCTTTAATTTTATTATAAAATTCAAATCCTTTACTACGTTCTTGTGGTTCAATCTCTATCCATACATGACCATATTGTCCATGACCACCAGTCTGACGAATATATTTTCCTTCTGCTTTAGTTCCCTTTTTAATTGTTTCTCTATAAGCTACTTGCGGTTTACCAATATTAGCTCCAACACTAAATTCTCTTGACATTCTATCAACAAGAACTTCTAAATGCAATTCTCCCATACCAGAAATAATTGTTTGTCCTGTCTCTGGATCTCCTTTGACTTGAAAGGTTGGATCTTCTTCGGATAATTTCTTTAAAGCTAATCCCATTTTTTCTTGGTCAGCTTTTGTTTTTGGTTCAACAGCAATAGAAATAACTGGCTCTGGGAATTCAATTTTTTCTAGAATGATAGGATGATCTACGTCAGACAATGTATCACCAGTCGTAGTTCCTTTAAGTCCTACGATAGCTGCTATATCTCCAGCATAAATTTCTTTAACCTCTTCTCTCTTATTAGCATGCATTCTAACAATACGGCCAATCCTTTCTTTTTTTCCAGTAGAAACATTTAAAATATATGATCCACTTTCTAATGTTCCAGAATATGTTCTAAAATAACAAAGCTGACCAACATAGGGATCAGTTGCAATTTTAAAAGCTAAAGCAGAGAAAGGAGCATTATCTTTTGTTTCTCTAGAAATTTCCTCTTCTGTTTTAGGATCAATCCCAACAACCGAAGGTAGATCAATCGGTGAAGGCAAATAATTAATTATTGCATCTAACAAAGTTTCTACTATTACACCACGTCCATCGCCAGTAAAAACAGGAAAGAAATCACCTTTAAAAATGCTTTTTCTAATTGCATCAACTAATTCTTGTTCACTGATATCTTCTCCATTTAAATATTTTTCTGTCAAAGAATCATCAATTTCTACTGCCTTTTCTATTAATTCATTTCTATATTTATCTGCCTTTTCTTTTAAATCATCTGGAATTTCTTCTTCAATTAATTTTTTATCATGAAAATCCTTATAAACATATGCTTTCATTTTGACTAAATCAACTACGCCATTAATATCTTTCTCAAAACCAATTGGTAATTGAACTGGAAAAGAATTAACACTTAATCTTTCTCTAATTGATTCTAAGCTTTTATAAAAATCTCCTCCTATTTGATTTATTTTATTAACAAAACATACCCTAGGTACATTAAATTCATTTGCTTGACGCCAAACTGTTTCTGATTGTGGCTCTACTCCCATTTTTCCATCAAGAACTACAATAGCTCCATCAAGAACACGCAAACTACGTTGAACCTCTGCTGTAAAATCAATATGACCAGGAGTGTCAATAATATTAATCCTATATTCATCATCTAAATCTGATTTATAATGTTTTGCTTTCCAAAAACAAGTAGTTGCAGCTGATGTAATTGTAATCCCTCTTTCTCTCTCTTGCTCCATCCAGTCCATTTGGGTATCGCCTTCATGAACTATTCCAATTTTATGGGTCATGCCAGTTAAATATAAAACACCCTCCGTAATGGTGGTTTTTCCGGCATCAATATGAGCAATGATACCAATGTTTCTTGTTTTTTCTAATGAATATTTTCTAGACATAAATCTACCAACCAAAATGCGCAAAAGCCTTATTAGCATCAGCGATCTTATGAGTATCTTCTTTCTTTCTAACAGCTACTCCTTCATTTTTAGAAGCATCTAAAAGTTCCTTAGCCAATCTTTCATACATTGGTTTACCTTTTTGAGATCTAGCTGCTTGAATAATCCAGTTCATAGATAAAGCAATTTTTCGTTCTCCTCTTACTTCGCGCGGAACCTGATAACGAGCTCCACCAATTCTTCTAGAACGAACCTCTACAAAAGGAGAAGCATTCTTAATGGCTAAATCAAAAACTTCTAAAACATCTTTTCCTTTATTATTCTTTTCAATAGAATCAAAAGCACTATAAAAAATCTTTTGAGCTACTGATTTTTTACCATCTCTCATTAGATGGTTAATAAACTTTGCTACTAAAGTATTATCATACTTATTATCTGGTGCGATATCTCTTTTAATGTTTCTTTTTTTTCTCATAATATTTATTCGTCAGCTTTTTCTTCAGCTGGAGCTTCAGCAGGAGCTTCGCTTTCTCCTCCTTCAGATTTAACGCTTCCATCTTTTGGTCTTTTAGTTCCATAACGACTTCTTTTTTGTTTACGACCTTCTACTCCTTGAGTATCTAAAATTCCTCTAATAACATGATAACGTACTCCTGGTAAGTCCTTAACACGACCGCCTCTAATTAAAACGACTGAATGTTCTTGTAAATTATGTCCTTCACCAGGAATGTATGCAATCACTTCCATACCATTAGTTAAACGAACTCTAGTTACTTTACGTAAAGCTGAATTAGGTTTTTTAGGCGTTACAGTATATACCTTTATACAAACTCCTCTTTTAAATGGAGAACGTGATTGACCAGGTCTATTTTTCTTTAAATTAAAAGTCCGCCTAAGAGCTGGCGTCTTAGGCTTTTTCTTTACAATCTTTCTTGGCTTTCTAACTAATTGTTGAATCGTAGGCATGATTTAAAAAATAGCAGATTAACAATCTAATGTCAATCTTGTAAAAATCTTATTTTTCTTTTACTTGTCTAACCACTCTTTGTGGGAAAGGAATTTCAATTTCATTTTTATCAAAAGCATTTTTAATTCTATAGCGCAACTCACCTAAAACATCCCATTGTTCTAATGGCTTAACTTCACCTGATATTTTAATATCTACTGACGAATCAGCAAGGTTATCAATTCTAATAAATTCTGGAGCTTTAAAAATTTTATCTTTCCATTTAGGATCATTAGCTATCTCCTGACCAACTTTATTAATTACATTTTTAACTTTATCTATATCAGTATCATATGCTACACCAATTACTAAATTAATTCTAGCAAATCCTTTTGTCTTATTCGTTGCTATTTTAATTTCTCCATTTGGAATATGATGAACTGCTCCATCAATGTCTCTAAGAACAGTCATTCTTAAATTAATATCTTCTACTGTACCACAGATAGTATCAATACAAACTACGTCACCAACTCTATACTGGTTCTCTAGAATAATAAAGAGGCCAGTAAAAAAATCTCTAATAATATATTGTGCACCAAAACCAACTGCTAATCCAATTACTCCAGCACCAGCTAAAAGAGGTCCAATGTTAACACCAAACTCAGAAATAATCATTAAGATAACCGATATCCAAACGATCACCTTTAACGTTCCTTCAAAAACAACAATTAAAGTATCTTCTCTTTTTCTTTCTGCTTCTGGAGTAAGAAACCCTTTGGCAACAACTGCTTTTCTAATGATTTTATCAATTAAAGCTCCACCGAATTTATATATAAGGGAAGCAATAATAAGAATAATTAAAATTCTAACACCATGAGATAAAATCCATGGAGTTAAATTACTAATAAATTTTAATATAATTTCTTGCATATAAATATATATTGATTGGGTGCCTAGAGGGAGTCGAACCCTCGTCGCTAGTTCCACAAACTAGAGCTCTAACCATTGAGCTATAGGCACCATACGAGTACGCCTGGAGGGACTCGAACCCCCGGCCTACGGGTTAGAAACCCGTTGCTCTATCCACTGAGCTACAGGCGCATATAAAAATTATACTTAAAAATCACTAAAAGTCAATCATCAAAAGGAGTAGAATAGCTTTCTGTCTTAACTCTTATTAAATTATCTTTTCTTTCATCTATACTTTCAATAACTTTTTTAAGTACATCTTCATCAACAACAATTCTCTCATCAACTGGATCTACGTTCATATTCGTTGCTACATAAACATATTGATAATATATAAAGGCATTAAAACAGAGTAATAAAATAAAAATTATACCCAAAATAAAAAAATGATATTTTTTTAAAAAACTAGATATTCTTTCTAATGATAAATTAATCTTTATTTTCATTTTGTATAAACTTTAATTCTTAAATTAGTTTCTAATCTATAATCCTCTTCGTCATCTAATCTATTAATTGATAATTTATCTATTTCCAATAAACGATAAGGAGGATAGGGACTATCTTCTAAATTAGATAGAAAAAGAAGTAAATTTTTAAAATCACCACGAAGAGAAATATTTAGACTAAGGAATTTTTCTCTATTTTCTTCTTCATCAGAAGAAGACATAACGGTTGTAATTTCAAAAATGTTTCCAGTAAATTTAGCAATAGATTCTAAATCAGGAATAAAACTAACTATTTTTTCTTTTTCAAGAAAAACTCCTTTAATGATTAATAATTCATCTTCTATTTCTTGATAATCTTTTTCTAAATCTTTAAATAAAAATTCCTTTTGATCTATTTGAGCTAGAATTCCTTGATTAGATAAATACTCTTGAGATAAATATTTAATTTTTCCTACTAATGGTAAAACAGCCAACCAGATAATAAGAGCTAAGACAATTACAACAATTATAATAGAACCAATAAGTTTTTTTTGAATAAAATTCATTCTATTGATTTAAGAGTAAAATTAAAATTAATATCAGTTTGTTTAATTAAATTACTTAAAGGCGCATATACATCTTTAAAATAAGGGATTTCTTCTAAAGAATCTTTAAAAGATAACAGCTTATCTCTATTTTCAGCCCATCCAACTATATTAACTTTATCGTCAATTGAGAGATAAGAAAAACTAGTTAAATAAATTCCATCAGGAGTAATTTTACTTAGTTTTTCCAAAATAGGAGTCCAAACAATTATCTCACTCTGTTTAACATATAATTGTCTAGCATCTTTATTCGTTTCTTCTATTTTCTTTTCAATTTCCATTTGTAATTGAGCATTTTCATTGCTTTGTCTAACCCCTATCAATCCTTCCTGTGAATTAACAAGAATAAAAAGAGAGAAATAAGTAGTAATTAAAATTAAAATAAAAATAATAAAAACAATTACTAATCGAAAACCAAAATAAACTAATAGATAGCTAAAATCAATTAATTCTAATCTTTTTTTATCTTTTGGTGGTAAAAGATTAAGTTTAAACATTATTATAAGAATTCTTTTAAGGCTAGTCCTATTGCAGTGGCGTATGTAAAAGATTCTTTCTTAGGAAGAGATATACCTTTTGATGAAACATTAATTAAAGAATTGCCCATTTTAACTGGTAACTTTAATTTTTCACTTAATAATTCAGGTAGATTTAATAATAAAGAATCACCTCCACAAAGAATTATCTGTCCTATCGCTCCATCTGGACCATGAACATGAGTAGCGTGTTCATGATAAAAGACAATATAATCATTAATCTGCTTAGCTAAATCATCAATAATTGGTTCTAATGCATTATAAACCATTCCTTTTTCTTTTTTCTTATCTAATCCAACATTAATTTTTAATTTATCAGCTTCTTTTTCACTTACTTTTAATTCTTTCATTATTGCTTTATTAAAAAGTTGACCAGAAATCTTTATATGAGAAGTAAAGCGTATTGCTAAAGCAGAAAATATAACAAAATTTGATCCCACTGCCCCTAGGTCAACAATAATACTTGGCGTTAAATCATCTTTAGTCATTATACTTCTAATTATAGAAGCTGATTCTGGTTCTAATGCTATTGGTTCAAGTCCGCTTTTCCTTAAAAAACTTAAATAATTATCTACTAATGTTCGAGGAGCAGCTGCGATCAAAATATCAAGATGATCAATATGTTCAAAAATTGGATCAATAACTTGCCATCCTAAATATGCTTCATCAATAACTAATGGAATATTGGCTTCAGCCTCCCAATTAATTGCTTTTTCTAATTCGCTTTCTTTCATTTTCGGCAATTGAATAATTCGAATAAAAACTTTTTCTTCTGGCAGATTACAAACCACTCTCTTCCCTACCTTCATTTTAATCAAAGTTTTTTTTAAAATATCAATTAATTCTTTTTCTTTTTTTATCTCTCCTTCTTCAACTAATCCTTTAGGAATATCTTGTTTAATAAAACTAGACAGACATAAACCATCTTTCTTTTTTTTAAATTGTACAATTTTAAAAGAAAGATCACTTAGATCTAATCCAAAAGATGTTTTTTGTGGAAAATGAAACATGTTATTTAAATTTTATCATTTTTTTCTTATTAAGCCAAGTGCTTAAAAAATCCCTAATAAAAAGGATCCTGACCCCTTTATGTCCTTTATGTTATTTCACTTTATCTAATCTTTCAAACATCATTTTCGCCAAACCAAACTTTTTGGCAAGTTTTTTTAAAATGTCCGTATACTTCTTTTCCGTCGCGTTGTCTCCCGCTTTCTTGCTAATCACAATCATATTAAAACAAGGGATAGTCGCTTCCTCTTTGTTCTTTCTCAAACAAAAGGCCTTTTCGTAATTAGTAATTGCCGTTTTGCGTTTATTTATCTTTTGATAAATATTTCCCAAATCATTGTAAGTATCAAAAGATTTCTTTAATCTATGGGCTTTTTTGTAATAAATCATTGCCAAATCATATTTTTCCTGATGCATTAGAACCGTAGCCAATCCTCTCGTAGCGTCATATTTTGTTTTTTTATATCCAAGAGCCAAATTAAAATATTTCTCCGCCAATTTTTGATATTTCTTGGTTATTCGTTTTTCAACGTTCAAAGCCCATTGATCATAAAGCCATCCTAACAAAACATATTTTCTACATAACTCATCGTTATCCTTTTCCCCTTTGATGCCTTTTTCCAACAGCAACAAAGCATCGCCATATCGACGCTCATTTAAAAGATTATTAATTTTAACACGATTATTGTTTTTCATTTTATTTATTAAAAAATTAGCCGCAATTTTTTTATTGCGGCTAATATTTACAGTTATGCGAAAGAACAAGCTAATCGACATCACTATCGGTATCATTCCAACCACCAGTTGCCGTTTCTGTCGTAGTATGCCCCGCTTCAAAAGATTTACTTTCCGGTAAAAACATTTGTAGTTTAGGATCATATATACCACTCATGTTTATTTCTGGAACGTCTTCCGCAAACTGCGCCGCAAAAGGAATTTGATTCATTTGCCTCACCTCCTTTTTATAAGTATTTTGCGAATAAATCAATCAACTTATCTGTAATCTTTAAACCTGTTAAATGTTCTATCCAATACCACTGCCCATTGGGATTTAATTCAAGAAAAACATATCTATCATCAGGTGTTAGCACCATATCAAATGCTCCATATTTTAAACCCGAAACGCGAAGAAATTCAATCAATTTTTGCTCAATTTCTTCTGGCACTTCATAGGGATAATGAGGAACATTTTCAAAGTCATATCTCCTCCAGTCTTGTTTGCTTTTTTCTGATTTTTGAGATTCAATAGCACATGAAAAAACACTATCTTCTATAACCGTAATTCTTAACTCAATTTGTTTTGGGACATTTAGTTGAAATAGTGTCGGCGCTAACTCAACGGAATCCAATTTACTCAAGTCATCTGCCTCAATTTTATGAGTATATATGTTTTTAAATCCTCTTTCTTGATTGACATGTCCTACCGATATTGCTTTCACAACCACATCACCATATTTCTCTATAAAATTATAGGCCTCTTTTTTCTTGTTAGTCACAAAACTATGAGGAGTTTCCAATCCTAATTTCGCAGCCAAACTAAGTTGATAAAGTTTGTTGTCAATCTGACTGTTTTCAAAAGGATTATTTATCCAAGTTTTATCTTCTAACAATCTCCAAACATTATTTAACAGAAATTTTGCTTCTCTTAACCCGAATTCTATATACCCTTCATCTTTAACTGCTTCTGAAATAACTAATTTTCCGGGTCTTCTATACCATACCACAGAAACATCTTTTACTAAATCTATATTTCTGTCTTCTGCCGATAACATTAGATTTTTTACACAACCGTTTTCAATTTCTATTTCAAAACCATGTTCAGTCAAAAAATCCTCTATATTCCACCTGAAAAAATCCAGCCCGCGTTTGTGTAATTTTTCAATGACTATATCCGTATGAGCATCCATTTTATTCGTCAAAATTAATATCATTTCAACACACCTCCCTTAACCATAGATGATTATTTTTATGTTTCTGTTCTTTTGAATTTTAATGTTCTGCTTAAATTCTAACAAGAAAACAGTGTATTGTCAACCCACTGCATACATCCACGGACATATAAACCATCTTTCTTTTTTTTAAATTGTACAATTTTAAAAGAAAGATCACTTAGATCTAATCCAAAAGATGTTTTTTGTGGAAAATGAAACATGTTATTTAAATTTCTCTATTATCATTCTTACTTTTTTAACAATTTCACTTGGAGTAACTTGAGCCTTTACAATATAATCAATTGCTCCTAATTTGAATGCCTTATCTTTAGTTTCTTCTGTATCAAAATTAGTAAAAACAACTACTGGAATTTTACTGGTCTTAGAATTTTTTTTAAGTTCATCTAAAACATCAAGACCGTTTTCATTTCCTAAAAGTAAATCCAACATAATCAAATCTGGTTTATCATATAAAGCAAATTTTATCGCATCTTTATAATTATCAGCCACTATCAAAAAGAAACCTTCTAATTCAAATTTACTTTGATAAATAAGAATTTGATCAGGATCGTCTTCAACGAGTAATATTTTTATATTATTAGTCATTTATAATATGATTTTTAACATTAATTTTTTTAGAAGAATGAATTGGCAGACTGATAAAAAAAGTTGTTCCCTTATTAAGTTCGCTTTCCATCCATACTTTACCATAATGTCCTTCAATAACTTCTCTAACTATAAAAAGTCCTAGTCCAGAACCATCTGTGTACATTTCCCTCGCATTACTACCTCTTATGAACTTTATAAACAATCCAGGAATTTCTTCTTTAGGAATTCCAATGCCATTATCCTCTATAGATATGATAACATTATTTTCTTTTTTTGTAATGGATATAACAATCTTTCCTTTAGAGGAAGTATATTTAATAGCATTATCTATTAAATTACTAAATGCTTCTTGAAGATATTGTTTTTGTCCATTTATCCTCGGTAAAGATTTTATAGATTTTTTTAAAATAACATCCACACCTTTTTTCTTTATAATTGATTGAAAATCACTAATTGTTTTTTTAATCAATTCTTCTAAATCAATTAATTCAGCTTTTTCTTTTTTAACTCTATATTTAAAATTCGTCATTTCTGTAGCATTAAGAATGTCATTAATAATATTTTCTAATTTACAACTTTTATTCCACAGCCCCTCAATAAACCTATTCTTTTTTTCTATAGGAAATTTTTCTAAATCTCCTTCAATCATCATAGAGGTAATCCCTTTTATTACTGATACTGGAGTTCTTAATTGGTGAGAAGCAATAGAAATGAATTCTGATTTTGCTTTGTCTAATTTTTGTAATTCAATATTAGCCTTTTTCAAACTCTTTGCTAATTTAATAATTTTCTCTCTAGACCTAGTTTCTTTTAAAACACTATGGATTAAAATTATACTGAATATAACAACTCCAATAAAAAGACCGAATTTTAAATAAAATTCTGTACCCGAAGACAATAGAGCATCAACAAGCAAAACGGCAGATATTAAAGCGCTAAGAATTTCAACCGTAGCAACTTTTGTGTTCATTAAATGATATTTAATTACTGCATAACTAAGAATTAATGGACAAGCGATAATAGCAAAAACACCAAATGGAGGAATTATATCTATGTTATACATCAAAGGAAAATTCATTGCTCCTCCACCGAATCCCATCAAAGAACCAATAATAACATATCCAATTTGATATTTTTTTTCTCCTTCGCTTTTATTAAATGCTTTAAATAGTAAATATAAAGAATAACCAACCATACATAAGTATCCAAATATTAAAAACCATTTATACAAAGGCCCTGCAGTAGGCCAAAAAGGAAAAGAAAGTATAGAATGAACACCCGTTACATATTTATCAGAAAAACTAAGAACAAAAAATAATAATGTAACAAGATAACCAGATATTACTAAAATCTTTTTCTTTTTATGTAAATCTAAAAGAGATAAAACCCAGTGAAAATAAAATATAGGAATAAATATTGCTCCAATATTTAATAATCTTGCCCATAAGAAAGCGATTTGCTCATTTTCTCTAGTAAGAAGCAAAGCGAACCAAGTATAACTCCACATTGCAAATGCCAAAGAGAGCAACGCAAAAAGCTTGTTCATCAATTCTTTCCTATTCCTAAGATAAGAAAAAGATCCAAAAACAGTAAAAAATACAGCCACTATAAGAACAGACCATGTATAAATATCTAACATAATTTATTACTTCTTTTATCTCTAAACCAAACTCCTATAATGTAAAAATAATAATATAATATATGATTTTTCTTTAACCACTTTTTAAACAAAAAATCCAGCTCATCTAAATTATTAATTCTTTTATCATTCCATCTTAAAAAATCTATATAAAGATTTCCTAAATTCAAAATAATCCCTTTTGCATTTTTAGGCTCTTTACAAATAATATCATCTATATTATCTAAGACATTGCTATCTTCTAAAATATGATTTGGATTTAAATTTAAGATTGCATCATTTTCGCCATTCCAATCTACTAATTTGCTTTGTGGATTAAAATAGCTAGTATTTTCTGAAAATCTTTTATCATCAGATGGATCACATTTTATCCATCTGTTATTTAGATACACATAAACATAAATATGAATAGATTCTTTCCCTATCTTGTCTCTAAAAAATAATGGGACTATGTTTCCAAAATACTCTTTTCCCTTTACACGCATTACGCCATATCCAGCTGGTATCCCCAACGATCTCAATAAGGCGATTAAAAGATTTGATTTACTAGTACATACTCCCTTCCCCTCTAATAATGTTTCCGATGCTTTTTTGTTCCAATTTCCAACTCTATATAATATGCTATCTCTTACATAATAGAATAAAGCGATTGCTTTGTTTTTATCATCGTTTATATTTTTAGTTATATCAAAAGCTAATTCTTTAATTTTTAAATTATTAAAATCACAATATTTAGTTTCTTTTAAGAAAGATTCCATATTATTATAAATATAAGAAATAATCGTTTTTACTTACTTTCATCTCCGAAGGAAAAAAATCAGCTTTTTTAAAATTAGAGTTTGAATTATTTTTATATTTATTTAAAATTATCTTAACCAAAGAATAAATTTCTGGACTTTCTTCAGCTTGTTCAATATTAAAAAACTTAAAATCATTTATTTCCTCTTTATCGTTTATTTTTAATTCTTCTTTATTTAATAATAAACAATTAAAAACAAAATAAACCGTTGGATTCTTTTTTGATCTCCTATAACGAACAGCGACCAAATCATTTACTTCTATATCTCCATTTAATTCTTCTTTCATTTCTCTCTTTATTGCTTCAATTAAAGATTCATATTTATCAACATATCCTTCAGGAAAAGTCCATTTGTCTTTTATTGGTCCATAATTCTTTTTGCTCAATAAAATAGAATTATTTTCTTTATCAATAATCAACGCTCCTACTCCAATTTTAGATATTAAATGTTTACTCATATTATTAATGTTTTTTAGATAATTCTACAATTGATAACATAATTTTTTCTGTTGCCTGTTCTAATGAAAAATTCTCTAAAGAATAAATGGGAGCTCCAATCATGGCTATTACTTTTTTTCTACGCAATAAAGTTTTAAAAGACAAGATTCCAAATGTTCCCCTGATAAATACTGGAACAATTAGCGCGCCAGTTTGTTGATGTAAATAAGCAATACCACGCTTGCCTTCTTTAAATCGAACATTCTGTGATATTCTACCTTCTGGATAAATCCAAATATGATTATTATTTTTTAAAGCATCAATCGCTTCTCTAAGCGTTATGGACAAATCTTTTCCAGTATTTGCTTGTATCTTTATAGAAGCATTTATCCAAACGTATAAAGCAACTAATAAATATCTAAATTTAAAAAATTTAGAATGAGCTAAAAATCTAATAGGAAAAAATCTTTTTGGATAAAACTCCCCTTTATAACGAGGCATTATTGCCGCATTAATTGGACTGTCTAAATAATTAGAATGATTTGAAGCAAAAATAATTGGTCCATTTTCAAGTCCTTTTAAATTTTCTTGTCCATAAATTTCAAAACGAACAAAAAATCTTAACGTTAAATAAATAGGCCAATAAGTAAATGCTTGAAAAATTTTAGATATTTTAATTATTAAATGATTACTCATTTGACTATCCTTATTCTATGGTATTTTCTTATTTCTAGCTAGTTGGCTAGTAATTAAAATCCCCACACTATCTATAAAAACATCTCTAAATGCTCCTTGACGTCCAAAAATAAAAGTTTGATGATATTCATCGGAAAAAGCATACAAAAAAGATAGACTAATAGCTAAAATCAAAATTTTCCTATTAGTTAATCCATATTCTTTTAAGGCTCTTATTAAAAGCCATGTTAGAATAGCATATTCGCTAATATGAGCTATTTTTCGTAAAATAAAATCCCATTGACTAGGAAGACCAGATTTAAGAAAGGGTTGATGAGAAAGAAAAAAGATAAAACTAGCCCAAATAAAAACTAAAACCCAATTTTTAACCTTTAAAGACATAATTATTTAAAGTACTGAATAAATTCTTTATAAGAACGTGTATTAAGAATGTCTTTTTTTTCAGCCCAGCCACGACGTGCTTGAGCAACACCAAATTTCATCATAGATAAGTTATCAAGAGAATGAGCATCGGTTCCAATTACAATTTTGACACCATTTTCTTTAGCTTGACGGATATAAGAATCTTTTAAATCTAAACGATTATAATGAGCATTAATTTCTAGGGCTGTTTTAGTTTTTTTTGCTACTTTAAAAATTTTATCAAAATCTATCTTGTATTCTTCTCTTTTTTGAATTATACGACCAGTTGGATGAGCAATTGCATCAATATTAGGATTTTCAATCGCCCTAATCAATCTATTCGTCATATCATTTTTATTCATTTTAAAACTAGAATGGATTGCCCCATAAACAAAATCTAATTTAGCTAGAACTTCATCCTTGATTGCCATGCTTCCATCAACTTTAATATCAACTTCAGCTCCTTTAATAATTTTAATTCCAGAAAGCTTCTTGTTAATTCTATCTATTTCAAATATTTGTTTTAAAAGACGCTTTTCATCTAATGCATTAGCAATTTTTAGAAAGCCAGCATGATCTGTAATGGCTATATATTCATATCCTATCTTTTTAGCAGCTTTAACAATTTGTTCAATTGAATCAGAACCATCACTCCAATTACTATGACAATGAGTATCTCCCTTAATATCATTATATCTAATTAATTTAGGCAATTTATCATTCAAACTTGCTTCAATCTCTCCTGTATTAGATCTTAATTCTGGTTCAATGTATTTTAATCCTATTGCTTGATAGACTTCTTTTTCATTTTTACCAGCAATTCTCTTGTCGTTTTTATAAACTCCATATTCATTTAATTTTAATCCTTTTTTCTTAGCTATAAGACGAGTTGAAATATTATGCTCTTTGCTTCCAGTAAAATACTGTAAAGCAGAACCAAAACTTTCTTTCTTAACTATTCTTAAATCACAATCAAGGCCATTCCTTAATCTAACCGATGATTTAGTTGACCCTTGAGCCCAAATCTTAACTACTCTAGGCATCTTCACAAAAAAATCTATTACCTTTTTAGGTTTAGAAGAAACAACTAAAATATCGACATCGCCAATCACTTCTTTCATACGCCTAACTGAACCAGCAGAACTAATATTACTTACTTCAGGCAGTTTTTTAAGATTGTTTATTATCTCTTTAACTATCGGAATAGCTTTGCCAAGTAAAAACTTATTATCTCCAGCTTTAACAAATTTAATTGCCTGTAAAATATTTTGTTCACTTTTTTTGCCAAAATTATCTAATTCACCTATCTTTCCAGCTTTAGCAGCCTTTTCTAAATCTTTTAAATTTCTAATATTAAGCTCCTTATAAAAAGCTTTAATCTTTTTAGCGCCCAACCCTTCAATAGAAATTAATTTTTCCAAATCAACTGGACATTTCTTTTTCAATTCCTGATAACGTTTAATTTTCCCTGTTTTGATATATTCTTCAATTTTTTCAGCTATACCTTTGCCTACGCCTGAAATCTTTTTTAATTCTTCTACCCCACCTTCTTTATATATTTCTTCAATATCATTTTCCAAAGATTCTAAAATCCGACTAGCTCTGTTATAGGCAATAGAAATAAAAGAGGCCTTATCCATTTCAATAAATTCAGCCATAAGATAAAAAATTTTAGCTATTTCCAAATTCTTCATTCTTTTATTTGATTTCTTTAATTTTTGGTATCCTTAAATCTTTTTTATTCTTCGAAAAAATACTTTTATAAATAAAAAATGGTACTAAAGAACTAATCAAAACAAAAAACAATACACAAATTAAAAGCATAGTAAAACCAAAACGATTAGCGATTATTCCTCCAATAGCACCTGTAATTCCGGCAGAAAAACCAATCAAACAAGCCCTAATACTCCAACTGAATGCTTCTCTCCCCTTACTAATATGTCTAGTAAATATAGCTGAGTAAGCAGCTATGTTCATACTCATACCAAAGGCATAAAAAACTTGAAAAATATATATATGCCAAGGTAAAAAAGAAAAAATAAATCCAATTACAGCTAAGGAAGCTAAGATGTTACCAATAACAATAAACCAAAAATCATCTTTTTCTCCATGATTTTTATCCAGATATTTTCCAAAAGGAATAACCATTAAAGACATAACAATCCAATAAATAGCAGCAACATAACCAGCAATTTCTACATTACCTCCTCTAATCCTCTCTGTTAAAAAAATAGCGAAGATAGGAGTAATAAAACCGAACCCACCAACTAAGGCGACATCAGAAAAAATTAAAATTTTAATTACTTTATTTATCTTTATCTTCATCTTTTTATCATATCAATATTAGAAGAATAAAAAAAGGGTGACCTATTACTAGATTGCCCTTATTCCTGTTTCTTATTCCAAACAGGACATGAGAATTCCTTTTTCAATAATCTCAAAAAGATCATTTTTTTGAAAAGGTTTTGAGAGAAAATTCCTCCCTCTTTTTTTAACCTCAGCCCCTATTGAATGGAGTCCACTACAAACTACAATCTTTGCCTTGAGGTTCAGTTCAGCATCTATTCTATCTATGAGTTCCAGCCCATTCATTTTAGGCATTTGGAAATCAGTGAAAATAAGAAAAGGTTTTATCTTCTCTTTAGAAAGTAAATGTCATGCCTCCAACCCATTTGTTGCCTCTATAATTTCAGGCATTTGATCCTCTAAAATAATATGGGTCTCTAAATGAAATTTGATCAAATTCATTAATATGTCCCGATTGCTTTCTTCGTCGTCAACTATCAATATTAACTTTTTTCTCATAATTAACCTCCTTTTTCATTATTAATGAACTTCTTATCTTTATATTTTAAATAACATATTTTTTAGAACAAGTCAAGATCCCCAAGGATGACAAGTAGAAACTCTTTTAATTCCCATCCAAACTCCTTTAACTACTCCATGTCTTTCAACGGCATCATAAGTATATTGAGAACAAGTTGGATAATGTCTACATTGTCCTAATAACTTTAAGATAGGAATATAGCCATGGTCAGGCGAAATAGTTTTCTGATAAATTTTAATTAAAAATAATATAATAAATTTCATTTTCTAAAATCTATTTTTTAAAACAAATTAGCTTGTTTAGAAAACTTTCCACGTTCTTTCTTTTTAAAAATTTCTATCTTGCCATATTCACCATCATAACCAGGAGAAATATTAATTTTGCCTTGTCGAACTCTATTAATCCCCTCGGCAATTTCAGGAGAACTGATTCGCCCTATTTGTTCTATGCTTGTAGATAAAAGTATTTCAAATTCTGTATTAAAACGCTCAATTAAATTCTTATACTCCTTTTCAACTTTTTTTGTCTTTACTCCTACTCCTTTCGCGTCAGCAATAATTTCATCTAATGGAATCATATGTCTAAATGGAATAAAATTATCAGGTTTAAATCCATCTTTTCTGTCTGCTAAATCATCAATCCTATGAAGAATACCAACTGTTAATGGTTTTTTACATTTAGGACAAATGCTCTTTATTTTCTTAGATTTTTTAGGATTTAAAACTATTTCACATTTACGATGTCCATCATAATGATATTTGTCTTCTTCAGGAAAAGATTCAATTGTTTCTAAAAACTTTTTAGGATTTTTACTTTTAATTGCATCAACGATCCCAATATAACTTAAATCTGTGTCAAAAACATTAGCCTCTCTGCCTATCTTACTTGGACTATGTGCATCTGAATTACTTATCAAAGAAATTTTATCTAAAGAAGAGAGTCGCCAATTCATTCCTGGATCTGAACTTAGTCCCGTTTCTCCTGCATAAATATATCTAGAATATTCTTCAAAACATTCTTCAATAGAGTCAAAACCAGAGTTAGCTCCAAACAAACCAAACCATGGCGTCCAAAGATGAGCAGGTATAATCATACAATCATCAGAAATAGTTAAAACAATTTTGAGCAATTCTTTAACATCTAAATCAAGAATAGGCCTACCGTCAGATTTAATATTACCAATCAAGCCTAGACGAGCATTGATTTTCTCAACGATTTTAAAATTTGGCGCTAAAATAATAATATGAATTTTTCTAACTCTATTATCTTTAGAATAAATACAACTAATTTCACTGCTTAATAAAAAACGAATATCTTTATCTTCTTGGTTGTTGCCATTTTGCGGAAGCCAATCATTTTTTTTAGAGGAAGCACTAATTCTCTTTTTCAATTTAAAAAGACCCGGCTCTGCGGGTTCAAGTTTTGACTTAAGTTCTTTAATCCAAAGATGATGAGTAAAATCGCCAGTACCTAAAACTTTAACGCCTTTAATCTTAGCCCATTTATTCAAATGGTCTATGTCCATGTCCCGTGAAGTAGCTCTAGAATATTTAGAATGAATATGCAAATCCGCAATAAATTTCATAATATTATACAAGAAAAACTATCCTTATTATACTCCCATCTCCCTAACGGTCAAATGCGTCATTAACCCCAGAATTAACCAAAACATTAGCTGACCTTGCTGTAGAGTCCAGAAAAAGTGATCAAATAAACTAACAAATATAATACAGATGACGATAATAAATAAAACAGAATTTTGTTTTTTAAATCTCTTTAGTAATTGATAAAGAAATATTAAAAAAACAATTAATCCTAATAAGCCGACTTCACTAGATATTAAAAGATAAACATTATGAACTGGTTGATGAATCCAATTTGACAACAATGGTAACATTTCTCTTATCTCCCATACAAAATTACCAAGCCCAATACCAATTAAGGGATATTCTTGGATAACAGAATAAGCAGTTTCATTATAAAGAACCCTCAAAGTAACTGATTGTTCTGCTGAAGATACTGAGAACCTAGAGAAAAGTTCAGGAAAAGCAAAAACAACAAACGATAAACAGGAAACAATAAATAATAAAAAAAGCAAAATAATTTTCTTAGACAATTCTTTATTTTCTTTTTTTCTTGACTTACAAAACTCAAATATAAAATAAAATAAACTTGATAAAACAAAAAGAACAATAATAATTCTAGAAAAAGTTAAAAATAAAGCAGTAATTAATAATGAATAAATAGCAATTAATAATAAATTAATATTAAGAGAATGTTTCTTTTCTAACCAAAGAAAATAAAGAAAGAAAATACTAATTAAAAGAAAAAAAGCCAAAACATTAGGATGAGGCAAGCTTCCATAAGCCCGAATAAAGGTTGATCCATCGACAGTAAATTTAGCTACTCCATCTATGTTCACACCTAATGGACTTTCAGTTAAAAATCTTAACCCTAAGCTCTTCTGAGTAAAGAATTGTAAAATAGCTATTATAGATTGGATTAAACCGCTAGCAACAAAAACTTGAGCTAATCTTTTAAAATTAAAAATTTCCCTATAATTACATTTTAGATAAAAGAATAATCCTATAAATTCTAATAATTTTAACCAAGAATAAAAACCAAGAGACAAGCTCCTAGCTTGGATCAAAGAAATAAAACCAATTATAAAAAAAACCAATAGCCAAAAACTATAGTTTTTTAATTGAAATATTTTAAAATCTTTTAAAAATCTGTTTTTTCTTATCCTCCAAATCCAAAACAAAAAGACTAAAATAAGCAAAACATCAGTCAAGTAAAGATAAATACTAGTCCATTCATTGAAATCTTCCCCAAATTGATAAATTATCTTCCTTGTTTGAAAAGGCAAACAAAAAACTAAAAGATAAAAAAATATTTTCTCTAGTAATATCATAATTAATTAGAAATTTTTTTCATTTCCTCCTTAACTATTTTTCTATCATCCCAAGCAATTTTTTTACCTTTATCTACGCAAAGCCATGATTCACATCCTTTACCAGTAATAATTACAATATCTCCATCTTGAGCTGATTCTAATGCTCTATGAATTGCTTCTCTTCTATCAATGAATTTTTCAGCTAATCTATTTTTTAAACCTTTAGCAATATCATCTATAATTGCCTGAGGATCTTCATTGTATGGATCTTCGTTGGCGATGATAATCTTATCTAAATATTTTTCAGCAATTTTACCAAATTCAACACGCTTCCATTTATCTCGTCCCCCACCAGCAGCCCCTAATACACCAATTATCCTTCTTGTTCCACCATCAGGCGAGCTAGAAAATAATTCTCTAATCATTTGATAAACTTTTTCTAAAGCATCAGGAGTATGAGCATAATCAACTATAACCATAAAAGGATTTTTAATAACTATTTCTAATCGTCCTGAAATACTATTAACTTTTTCTAATGCTAATTTAATTTTATCTAAACTAATTCCTTCAATCAGCCCAACACTTATAGCTGCTAAAATATTATGTAAATTAAATTTACCCAATAAATTCACATCAAAATCTTGACCATCAACTCTAAAGCTAATGCCTTTTTTGCTTAATTGATAATCGCTTGCTTTAACGGTTTGATTAACTTCTGTTGATGATTCAAAATCTATCCCATAACCCCATTTTTCTTTAGCTGGAAACTGTAAAAAATATTCAGCATTAAGATCGTCTAAATTAACAATTGCACTACCTTTAAGTTTTAACATTTGAAAAAGTTTTGATTTAGCTTGCTTATACTTTTCAAACCCTCCATGACTTTCTAAGTGTTCTTCAGTTAAATTAGTTAAAACAGCAATGTCAAAACCAATAAAACGATGACGATGTTGTTTAATACCTTCTGAAGTTACTTCTAAAACAACATATTCACAACCTGCTTTATACGCTTGACGCAAAAGCTTCTGAAGTTTAAATCTACCAGGCATAGTCATTTTTAAATCATTTTTCCAAATCTTATCTTTAATTTTAAATTCAATTGAAGAAAAAGCAGCCACATTATAACCGCCTTGCTCTAAAATTTGACTGATCAAATAAATTGCTGTTGATTTGCCGTTAGTACCAGTCACCCCAATTATTTTCATCTTACGAGAAGGAAAACGATACCAAAAAACAGCCAGCATAATCAATAGAAGATGATATATTGGCTGAAAAAAATTAAATATTGGCTGAGGAATAATCCGCTTACCTAATTTCAATAAGCTTTCTAATATAATCATAAAATTTTTCTAGCTAGATTATAAAGAGTATGCCAAGTTGACCTATAAATCAAGTTAAAAGCACCTGAATAATTTACTTCTTGGCCATTGAATCCTTTTTTAAAACGAGTTACTCCAGGCCACTTATCTTCATCAATTCCCCAAAAATCATAATATTTTAATCCTTTCTTTTTTGCTTCTAATATTGCGTGCCATTGAAGTAAATAAGGAGCCATTAATCTACGATGATCATGATCAGAAGCGCCATGAGCATAAACAGCTGTTTCCCCAAAAAAATACACAAGGATAGCTGCCACTGTCTTGTTTTGATATTCAGCTAAAAATAATTTAACTGTTTCTTTTCCTAAAATATCTAAAACTTTTTGATAATATTCTTTAGGATGAAGATAAAAATCATCTCGCTTAGCCGTTTGTCCCAATAGGCCAACAAAAGCATTTAATGCTTCTGGATTGTTTGATTGTCTAATTTCTATTCCTTTTTTTTGAGCTAATTTAATATTATACCTTGTCTTTTGATGCATTTGCTTAAGCAAGTCTTCTTCTGATTGGTTAATGTCTAAAACGATAGACCTGCTTGGCTGAATTTCTTTAGCAGATTTAATAAATTTGTAATTTGTAATTTGTAATTTGTAATTTGTAAAATTCGGTTCTATCTTAAAAAATATACTTTTTTCTTGCTTAGCTATCTTGTTAGTCTCTTCTAAAAATTCTTTAAAATCTCCTTTTCCAACTGGCCCATAGGGACAATATAGATAATTCTTCTTTAATGGCAAATTATGTTTAATAATTAATCCTTTTAATCCTTCTGTCTCAATCCGCCAAATTTTTCTATCCATTGATTCTTGTAGTTGGCCCCATTGCCAAGACTGTGGAAAAGAACCTTTGTTTTCTTTAATGAACTGATTCCATTGTTCTTTCTTTGTATTCATAAATAATGCGAAGAAAATAATTTTTTTGAATCGTAGGTGTGGGCGTGCTTTTCAGCTTGCTGAAAAGGGCTAAGCGATTTAAAAAAAATTGTTTTCTGAAGCATGAAATTTAAATGTGAACCTATAAAACATAAACTAAAATCATTTCCCCAGAATCTTCAAAACCTCTTTAATTCTACTCTCTATATCTTTTATTCTTTCCGGAACTTGTTTCAAAGCATCATGAACTTGATATTTGGTATATCCTAATCCAACCAAAGCATCAACAACCTCATCATCAGAAACTAATTTTTTAACTTCTGAACCAGAAACCAAAATCTTGCTTCTTAATTCTAA
>Ga0222679_1000041_pt1 | contig 50200 bp, 79 predicted proteins | sample AntAcemetagen939_FD_179843 | JGI IMG/M metagenome (GOLD analysis project Ga0222679, IMG submission 179843) | Saline water microbial communities from Ace Lake, Antarctica - #939 | ecosystem: Environmental > Aquatic > Non-marine Saline and Alkaline > Saline | place: Antarctica: Ace Lake...
TTGTATGATTTTAATTACAATGCTTCAAATGTTAGTCTTTTTCCTTGTGTAAATGGATTCAATGACACGGTCTATGATGTAAGTGGTAATAATCATCATTCAGTAATACATGGTGCTGATTATTGGAATACAGATAATACTAATACTTATTGTGAAGATTACGGAATGACATACGTAAAATATGGCAGTCAAAAAGTTTTAGTACCTTATTTATTAAATGGAAATTCTCAATATTCAGCTGTTGCACCAGTAATTAACGCAGGTGAAGTTACGAGAGAATTTCCTGCTACTTGGTGGGATTCTGAAAAGATTGTAACAAATAATAACAAAGTAGTAAAATGAAAACAGCTTTAATCATATTATCAATTTTATTTATAATTACCACAATTACAGGACTTATAAGAAATGATAATAGTTGGTATATTTTTGATGTAGTTTTAATCATAATTGCAATTTGTATTTTAATTTATAACATTTACTTTAAATGATTTGGATTCTATACATATTATTACATTCAATTGCACACGCATATTTCAATTTCTGTTTTATAACCGATATTGATTTTCACACAGCACAAGTTATAGCTTTAGGAATTGACCTTTTGGCTGTATTCTATTTTAAAAGAATAAGTTTTAAAAAAGCATTGATATATTTATTTATATTTTGTTCTGTTCGGTGGATAGTTTACGATATATCACTTAATTTAATGTTAGGCAAAGGAGTGTTTTATGTAGGTGGTGGATGGTTAGATCAGATTTTCGGATTCACTCAATACGGTTTTAAATTATTATTTTTAGTTTTATCAAGTTATTTACTGTTTATAGAAAAAATTAAATGAAATACATCATAAACATAGCAATATCTTTGACTGTATTAATAATTGCAGGTAGTTTTTATTGGTATGTTGATTCAGGAAAGAACGAAGTCAAACAAGATTCAGAAATTAAACGAATTGATGAAAAATGCACAAATGTTGGAAGCATGACCAAAAGCAATGATGAATCTTTAGACTTAGTTATTACAGATGTTGCAGTAATCAAAGCCACAATGGTAACCAAAGACGATTTAAGCAAAAGCCATGACAAGTTAAAAAAGGACATTACAAGAGAATTTGAAAAAATATTTGATAGAAAGTTGACAGTTGATAATAATTAGTTTATCTTTGTGAAAAATTAAAAATTAAAGTTATGGCAAAAAATACACCTAAAAGAGATGGCTCGGGCAAAGGCACTCGACAAAATGCAGGTCGTGGAGGTTGTGCAAAACCTCGAAAAACAGGCAAATAAAATAATTTGATTATCTTTGCAGAATGAAAATAAAAGATATAATAACATCAATATCAATATTTGCTTTAGGGTGTGTCTTCATGGCAGGAACTTTATATTTTACAACAATTAATCCTCAAAACAAAACAATCCGAGAGCATAAAACAACATCAATTGTAAACGAATATAATGGTAAGATTAAGACTCGTAAAGGTGGAGAGGTTTTATTGGATGTAAATTCGACAATAAACGATACGATAAAGGCAAAAACTAAATGGTGGAAATTTGAAAAGAAATGAAAATATTTACAGAATCAGGTATAAAATGGGATAAGCCTAATTGTGTTGAGTGTGGACGTGAAATGAAACTCAAAAAACACAAAGGTAAAAAGATTAAATACTATGATGAAAAACTTGGAATGTATTTTACGAAAAGGTATTTTGATAAATGGATTTGCGAGTGTGGATGTACTCAAGTTGTAGAAACGCATTTTGATGAAGTTGTAAGGGAAGGATTAAAAGATGCAGAAATAGGTATAAATTAAATAGTATGACAAATTTAACAGCAAATAAGCCAAAAGTAATAAAAACGGTCTTACAGGACCCCAATGGGAATACTCAAACATTGGAAGGAATTTTATATGAGCCAAAAGATGTTATTCAATGTCATTTTGGAACATTTGATAAATTCAAAGTAGTGGATGCAATTTCTTCATCAAGTGGAAAAATAAGAAGATGGATATTTTTAGAAAACAAAATAGAACCTATTATTTAAAATGAAAGACTGTATCCATTATAAGAAAGGGAAATGTAAATGCAAGAAATTAAAGTACAAATATTGTCCGTATCGTGAGGAAAAAAGTTGTACGGAATATGAAACAAATGAGTGAAAATTGCATACATGATAAAAACTATATTTGCACAGTAACCGAAACGGATCTATTATGCGAAAATATTGAAAATTGTAAATTTAAAATTAAAAAGATGAAAAGTAAAATTGGAGAATTAAATTGGAAAGATGGCTTAAAGGCGTTACTTTTGGCAGTTATAACAAGTGTAATTACTGTAATCTTGGCTACTTTAGAAGCAGGAAGCCTACATTTTGATTGGAAAAATATCGGAATTGTAGCATTAACAACAGCTTTGGCTTACATTTTAAAGAACTGGCTAACAAATTCACAGGATAAAATATTGAAAAAAGAAATTAAATGACATTAGAGGAAGCCAAACAAACATTAGACATAGTTATTCCGGCAACTTGGGATAAATGGACAAACAAACGCATTTTAACGCTACATCCGTTAATTAGATACGCTTTTGCTTGCGCTGTTATAGATTGTGAAAAAAGGCTCGCAGAACGCATAAGATTAACTTGTGGAGGTAGGTCTTTTGATGACCAAGATAGATTGTATGGATTTTCCCGAACCGAGCAAATGTTAGAAACAAGGGGTGTCAATCCAAAATATGCCAAACCAAATGAGAAATGGCGTACCAATGCCAAAGGCGGAGAGTCGTATCACAATTATTTCTTAGCAGGGGACATTTGTATAATTTCAGAAGATGGTAAAAGTGCAGATTTTAACATTACGCCGGAAATTGCAAGAGTATTCAAAAAGTATGGATTTGAATGGCTATATGATAGGATGGGCAAAGATAAGCCTCACTTTCAGATAACATTCGGATATAATTATTCACAATTAAAAGCATTACAAACCGATGTAAACGGTTTCAAGATATTTCAACAGTAGTGATTTTCATAAGTTTTAAGTTTGAGGGAGTAGAGATACTCCCTTTTTTTGTTTCCGCTCCAAAAAATGCGTTTTATCCTATGTTATATAACACATTTACGAACCCAAAACCCGTAACCCTTTAACACTCAACTGTAAAAAATATACGATTTTACTTGTATGTATTAATTACAATTAATATATTTGTACTATAATTATTAATTAAAAATTTAGCAAAATGAAAACAATTAAAGAATTTATTCAAAGCAACAAATTAATCTTAAACATTGTAAAAAGAGAGATTAATCACGAAATGCCAGTTTATTTATTACAAAATAACAGAACTGGAAACACATTATTAACTTCACAACCTTATTTATTTGGTGGCGAAATAGTAAAAGAATCGATGGGAATCCTTTGCGGAAATGAAAATGGCATGGGAGATGATACCTATTCACAACCAATTGATACTATTAATGATGTTAGTGAGTTATCTTTATAAATAAAATGATAGAACTAAAGCATATAGATTGCATGGAATACATGAATACATGCAAAGATAATCAATTCGACTTAGCTATTGTAGACCCACCTTATGGAATTAATATTTGCTATTCACCTGACAAAAAACATATAGTTACTGATAGGAAAACTACAGATGGGAAATATTCCTCTTTAGCTAAAGAAAAATGGGATGTCAGACCAAAAAAAGAATACTTTGATGAACTATTTAGGATTTCTAAAAATCAAATTATTTGGGGAGGTAATTTTTTTGTAGAATATTTGCCACCTAAGCAATGCTGGGTTATATGGGATAAAATGAATGGGAATAGCTCTTTTTCTGACTGTGAAATAGCCTTTACGTCATTTGATGTTGGTTTAAGAATTTTTAGAAAAACAATTGAAACTAAAAACAAGATACATATAACACAAAAACCAGTACTTCTATACGAATGGCTGTTATTACGATTTGCAAAAATTGGAGATAAAATTATTGACACACACCTCGGTAGTGGAAGTATTGCAATAGCTTGTCATAATAATATTTTTGATTTAATTGGATGCGAAATTAATAAAAAATATTATGACGATGCGTTAAAAAGATTTAATAACCATATTGCCCAAAAAAAAATTATCTTTTAACCCGCAGTTCCGCTAAATTCTGCGGACAAACCAAACCTCGCCTCGTTTACGTTGCGGGGATTTGGTGGTATAATTATTCATTAAAACTTTGTATTATGAAAAAGAAAAACAAAATTAAAGAACACAATGACGAAAGAGCCGCTATTCTAAAAAGGGGCAGATTATTAAAAAAAGAAAAACAAGATAAGATTGATAAACAAAAAGCGATTCGGTCAGCTAAAGACAAAGCTAAATATTTAAAAAGTAAGCGAGCAAAAAATAGCCTGTAAGTTTACAAAGTCTTACGGCTTTGCCCTGCAATCTTCGGATTGTGGGGTTTTACAGAAAAATAATGGAAAATAATTTGGTATTAATAAAATAAGTATTATCTTTGTAATGTTCAAACAAAAATGTCATATTAAAAACATTAAAAAAGTCTCGGATAAGATTATTATGCACGAAAGCAGTAATACGGACTCTTATGACATTCCGTTGAACAAATCTAAGTCCGAGCATTTTTTTATGGAGCATTACAAAAATTTATCATTAGAAAACATTGAAGGCGAAATTTGGAAAGAGGTAAAGGGATTTGAAGGACTTTACAAAGTGTCAAATTTCTGCAGAATTAAAAGTTGTAAGAATGGCAGAAAACCTAAAATGCTAAAAATACGCATTACTTATCATGGATATTTGCAAACATCATTAAGTAAAGACAATAAGTTAAGAACATACATTATGTCAAAATTAATGGGATTACATTTTATTAATAATCCGGAAAATAAGCCGTGTATAAATCATATAGATGGGAACAAAGCAAATAACGAATTGTTAAATTTAGAATGGTGTACCCATGCAGAAAATATGCAACACGCATACAGAACAGGGTTACATAAAAGTAAATTGACAGAAAAACAAGTTATTTCAATAAGGAGCCATTTTGATGAAATTAATTACAATGAAATAGCTAATATGTTCGGGGTAGCAAGAAGAACAATATACGACATATTGCATAATATAACATGGAAACATTTATTATAAACCTTTAAAACTTTGAAAAAATGGTAGAATCAATCACAAAAAAAGTACATATCACAGATGAGATATTTGCTTTAATCGAGCAAGAGCCAAAATCTGATAGATTTGAAATCGATCTAACAATAGGTAACACTCATTACAATCTTGAATTTGATGTTGAAATAATCGACACAAGAGAATGGGAGCAAGATAGAGACTCCGGTCAATGTCATTGCAAACGTGGTTCAATTTCCTGCGATATTCACAACCTTATGTTATACGATATTGACGGCAACGAAATCAGAAATACCGACTGGCTAATTATAGACATTGAAAAAATTAATCGAAATCTTTAAAACTATGGCAAAATTCGAGAAAGGACAAAGTGGAAACCCGAAAGGGAAACGAAAAGGCAAAAAGAATAAAACATCGGCATATTTTAATACATTTTGCAGTTATATTATTGATGGAGGAGGCGAAAAATTTAAGACTGAATTTAATAAGCTTGAGGGCAAAGAATATGTAAGTGTATTTATTAAGTTATCAAAATTTGTTACAGACGAACAAAATACTATTGTAGCAAATGAATATATTTTATCCACATTAACAGGTAAAACAAAATGAAAGGAGTAGGAAAAGGAAACACGAATAATCCAAATGGCAGACCTAAAGGAGTGCCAAATAAAAAAACTGGTTTTGTGATTAAATTTTGTGAATATATTTTTGAAGATGGGTTAAGCAAAATGAAGTCAGAATTAAATAAACTTAGTGGTAAAGAATATGTTGATGTGATGATTAGGTTGGCTCAAATATCTGCAAAAACTAAATATATTGACATAGTGGCTAATGAAGAATTAATAAAATTATATAATTTAAAACTTAAAACAAATGGGACTAATAAGCAAGAAACAAGCAAGTAGTAAATCAATATTTATTCATTTATGCGACCAAATGGATAAATTAAATTCTAATGTCATAACTGTTGATGAAGCAAAGGCTCAGGGGAACTTGGCAAAACAGGCTAATAATATTTTAAGATATGAATTAGATAGGGCTGTGGCTAAGGCGAAATTTGGTGAGGATTTGAAATTGGAAAATATTGAAAACTGTTAATAAGTAAATAATAGAAATTTATAATTTATAACGAAATGTATATGATTTCGGTTGTTTTTCACAACTGAATTATATACGGTGTTACCTACTGGTGCGAATTTAAACGCTAAAACTCAACTAATAGAACTGAACCTTTTTCTTTTCTTTTTTGAGCGATGGCAAAATTAATTTGAAAAATTAAAATATATGAGAATACTAAATTTATACGCTGGAATCGGTGGTAATAGAATGTTATGGGGAAATGAACACGAAATAACAGCAATAGAATATAATGATAATATTGCTAAAGTTTACAAAGAGCAATACCCAAATGATACAGTAATAGTTACAGACGCACATCAATACTTACTTGACCATTACAAAGAATACGATTTTATTTGGAGTTCGCCACCTTGTCCGACACATAGTAGAATGTGTTTTGCTAAAAAGGAAAAGCAATACATTGATTTTAAATTATACCAAGAAATTATATTATTGAATAGTTGGTTTAAAGGTAAATATGTGGTTGAAAATGTAGTGCCTTATTATGGTTATTTAATTGAACCAAGTGTTATTTTAGGAAGGCATCCATTTTGGACAAACTTTAAAATTAAAGAAAAAGAGTTTACAAATATTGATATAAGCAGGTCTAAAAAAGAAGATTTATTAAAAGAACGAATGATTGACTGGTCTATTTTTGATTGCATAAAAGATGTCCCAGAAAATAGAAGTAAAGATAAAAGGTTTGAAAGAGGACAATTAGTTAGAAATATGGTAAACCCAAAGATTGGTGAGTATGTTTTTGAAAAAGCGCGGGAAGAAAAAAGAAAAGAAAAAGAGATTGAAGCACCAACTTTGTTTAATGAACAGAATTAAGCACTTGTAGGTAACACTAAAATAAAAGCCGTTTCAATGGCTTTTATTAACTGTTATAAATTGTTAATAACTTTACAAACGTTCTTTGTTGTATTGAAATAAATGTTGTATATTGCGCCTTGAATCTTAGACAGGTTTTTATGTGTAAATATCAACAAAAATATAAGTTATGTGATGTGAGTAGTTTCACTTCGCCTCGCGCATTGAATCTGTCTAAGGCTCACATCACATAACTGTTCTTAAACTCAAAACAGTAGGACTTGATTATATCGAAGTCGAAACAAAAATTGAGTATAAAAGTTGCGAACTCAACGGTGCGGAAATAAAAGTTTAGTGTATGCTCTGTGATTAACCACAACATACGACCTAAAGTAAATAACGCAGATGAGCCAAAAGTTATGTTTTTACTCTTTAGCATAGCACCTCTTAGTGGGTAGGGATGGGAATTGTGATAGCAACAGCTTACTTTTTAAAGTTTATACTTAATAAGGTAATGAAATACTAAAGCTAACACTTTAGGGATACAAGATTTCTTATAAGAAAATTGCAAAATATTAACTAAAAAATAAAAAAAATGAGCAGACCAAATTATTTACAATGTATAATGACACCAGAAATAATAAGAAGCATTAGGGAAGAACAAGAATTGTACGATAGAAACCCTGAGGCATACGAACAACAACAACAATATGCCCGAGATGAACAATTGAGAGAACAAGAAGAAATATCACACCAAATGCAACTTGAACAACAACGAGAAGATGAAGAAAGAGAACAAGAACAATGGGGCTGGGATAACCCCTAATAAACAATAGTCATTTTTACAATGATATACATACAAAATTAATTAAACACGCTTAAAAACTAAGAAAATGGAAAAAATAAAAGTAATACAAAAACCGATTAGATTTGAAATCTACAAAGAATTATTGAATGTTTATGAGAATGGAATATATGACAGGGATTTTGATAAATATGATAGATGTTCTAACCCTATAAATGGAATGTGTTACAACGCATCGTACTTATTAGAAAAAAAGGGGTTGCTTCCGGGCAGAATATCTGTATATAGATATTTATCAGAGTTATTCCCGGAATTAAAAAAATACAACAAAGGCACAGGGGGGGACTGGTTTGATAATAACGATGAACGAATAACAGTATTAAAAACCATCTTAAAATGAAAATAATCATATTAATACTATTTACAACATCATTCATTTTGCCGATAATCTACACATTTGTAGAATTTCTATATTATTTAACGGCACGAAAAGAACTCAAAGGCTTGAATATATTTTACTACATTTATATATGGGTACTTGGCAATACTGAAAATATACGAGGCATTATTAAAGAATTTGTTATTTATTTTAAATATGAAACTGAATAGATTGTGAATTATTTTGAAAATAAACGTTAAAATATTTGCACGTTACATTAATTATAATTAATATTGTACTATGAAAATAAAACAAAAAACATTAAACATTACATTATTTGAACGAGGCAATAATTATTGTCTGTTAATCAAAAATACAGATACTCATACTCAAAAGACAAGTTGGGTAATAATCTTAAATGGTCATTTCTGTTATGAAGTTACCAAAAAAGCTGAAGCAATCAAAGACATCGAGGCTATTTTAAACACGCTTTTGCCCGAAAACGAAACCTTAACGATCGGACAAAAAGTCAAGATTATGCGTGAACATAAAGGACTTTCACAGCTTCAATTAGGGTTACTTTTAGCACATCAAAAAACTCAATCTGAAATTAGCAGACTTGAGTTAGGATATATGCAACCGAATATCAGATTTATACAGGATATTCAGGAAATACTTGAATGTAAATTTTACTTATAAACTTAAAACTTATGAAAATTTATCAAAAAATTGCGAAAGCAAAAGAGGAAATAAAAGCCTCTAAAATCAAAAAAGGTGGTCGAAATGACTTTAGTAAATATGATTATTTCACTCCCGAACAGGTCGAAACAATGGTATTTGATGCCTGTAAAAACAACGGATTAATAACTAAATTTGATTTAAAAAGAAACGAATTTGGCGAAACGGCTTATTTAACCATTACAGATATTGACACAGCCGAAAAAGAAGTTTACGAAATGTCAACAGCCATTCCATCAATTACAGCTACGAACATAGCACAACAACTTGGTGGGTGTGTTACTTATTCTGAAAGGTATTTGAAAATGTCAGCTTTTGGAATAGTTGAAAATGCTTTGGATTTTGATGATAAAAATAATTCCAAACCATCAAAAGTAAAAGATGATAAACCTTGGCTTAATCCAAAAACAGAACAATGGGAAAAAGCTGTAAAATACTTAAAAGACGGCAATGGAACAATAAAAGAAATTGAGAAAAAATACAAAATAGGCAAAGAAAATAAAGAATTATTAATTGACGAAGCGATATGAAAATTCACGAAATCGAGCAAGGAACTCCTGAATGGTTAGAACTGAAAGCAGGGAAGTTTTCAGCTTCAACACATAAAGATTTGCACGCTAAAGAAACAACCGCAGCCTACGAAAAGGCAATCTATAAAATAGTATTTGAACGTCTAACAGGCAAAAGTCCTGAAACGTTTAAAAATGACTATATGGAACGAGGCAACGAACTTGAAGCTGAAGCCCGAAAAGATTATGAATTGACAAAATTTGTCAAAGTCCGGGAAGTTGGTTTTGTGGAATTAAACGAATGGGTTGGCTGCAGTCCTGACGGTTTTATTGGAAATGATGGACTTTTGGAAATCAAATGTCCGAGTTTTAACGTCATGATTAATTACCTATTAAAGCAAACTTTACCATCAATTTACAAATGGCAAGTTCATTTTCAAATGTATGTAACTGGGCGTAAATGGGTAGATTTTTACGCTTATCATCCTGACCTTAAATCTGTCATTGTTCGTGTTGAACGTGATGAGATTATTATTAAAGAAATTGACCAAAAACTTAAAGAGTCAATCGCAAAAGTTAAACAAATTTTAAAATTAGTAAAATAATGGCACACGAAAACTCAATACACGCTTATTATCAATTTAAGCACAAAATTAAAGGACTTCATCTAAGAATTGTTGAAGCCTTGAACGAACACGGGAAAATGTCCCAAAGTGAACTATCTGCGATTACAGGCATAAAACGCCATATACTTTCAGCCAGGGTTAATGAGCTTCTTTTTGATAGGCAATTTATCAAAGTAATCGGAACCGAAGTTGAAAATAATAACCCTGTAAACGTCTACGATTTGCGAACAATCCATGATAAATGGAACTCCAAAGTAAACACCAAAGATGATGAAATTGAATCTTTGAAACTCAGGATAAAACAACTTGAAAATATTATTGCGAAATTTGGTGGGGTTAATCAGATCAAACCGAAAGTTGTGGAAAAAACATTAAAATTTGAATTATGAAACTAACAAAAACCGAATTAAAAGAATACTGGGACAGTTTGAAATTAATGTCAATTGTCGGATTAATGATAATAATTATAACTATTTTGAGCGAAATTGTATGAATTAAATAAAAAAAGTGCTTAAAAGTTTTTTTATTCGGAAATTAATATTAATTTTGTGATTATAATAGTGTAGTGTTATGTTAAACAAGAAAAATCAATTAAAAATATAAGAGAATTTAAGAGGGGATCAACTGCTTAGTTGGTCACTACACCCCTCTTTTTTTCTCTTTTAACATAAGTGTAGTTATGGATTATAAAGAACAAATAAAAACCCAAGAATGGAAAGTTAAAAGAACAGAGATTATTGCAAGGGATAAGCTGCAATGTCAATGCTGTTTTGATGAAAAAACACAACTCAATGTTCATCACAAAAAGTATATCAAGGGTCTTATGGCTTGGGAGTACGAAGATAAAGACATGATAACATTCTGTAATGATTGTCATAATTTAGTGCATGAGTTTGAAAATTATACTTGTGTTGATTTTGCCTGTAAAGTTTTAGAGATTACTCCGGCGGACCTGTTTATATTAAAATTCAGATGCGAACGATTAAAGGTCCAACAAAATGACAGGTGGATAAAAACAGCAATTGAATTATTGACTGCTCAAATAATAACAAAAGATAGTATATAATGGCTAAAGATAAAAAATCATTTGTATTATATTCTGATTATATGGAAATATTTGAGGAATTATCTAACGAAGATGCCGGAAAACTAATAAAGCATTTATTCAGATACGTGAATGATAAAAATCCTGAAGCAGAAAATCAATTAATAAAAATATCATTTATTCCTATCAAATTACAATTAAAAAGAGATTTAATACATTGGGAATCAGTAAGAAAAAAGCGAAGCGAAGCAGGAAAAATAAGTGCAAGTAAAAGGCAACAAGTGTCAACAAGTGTTGAAAGTGTTGAACAAACGCCAACAAATCCAACTGTAACTGTAAATGATACTGTAAATGATACTGTAAATAAGAATAAAGAGTTTGATTTATTTTGGGACAAGTATCATAAAATATCAGAATTAACAAAAACAGATAAAGAACTAACTTTAAAACATTGGAATAAATTAACAGGTCCTGAAAAAACAAAGGCATTTGATAAGATTTCTGATTATTGCAAAAGTATATCTGAAATAAAATATAGAAAAAAGGCACGAACATATCTATCTGATAAAGCATTTAATGATGAATTTTCATCAGAGAAAAAATTTACATTTAACTAATGAAATATCAAAGTTCAAATACTAAACTAATATATGATTTAGATTTTCCTAAAAATGGCAGGTATGTATGTCCCGAATGTGCTAATGGTAGGTCCAAAAAATCACAAAAGGATTTACAATATTATGAGAATACAAAAACAGCATTTTGTTTTCATTGCGATGTAACATTATTTGAATACAGACAACACGAAAAAGTTGATTATATTATTCCTGAATGGAAAAACATAACTAAATTAAGCGATAAAGCTGTGAAATGGTTTGCAAGTAGAATGATAAACCAAAAGACATTAAACAAATTAAAGGTTTATACAGATAATGAATTTATGCCTCAATTCAAAAAAGATACTGAAGTGATCTGTTTTCCTTATTTTATAAACGAAAAATTAATCAATATAAAATATAGGGGTGCAAAAAAATCATTTAAACTTGTTTCAGGGTCCGAACTAATATGGTATAACTTTGACGAAATACTAAACAATAAAGAAATTGTAATATGTGAGGGCGAAATGGATCTACTATCATTTATTGAATGCGGAATAAATAATGTCATATCAGTACCAAATGGGGCAAATTTAAAACTTGAATTTTTAGACAGCTCAATACATCATTTTGATAAGATTGAAAAAATATACATCGCAAGTGATAATGATACAAAAGGTGTTGAATTAAGAGACGAACTAATAAGAAGATTTGGACCTGAAAAATGTTATATTGTAAACTTTAAACAATATAAAGATGCAAATGCTTATTTAATGAATGAGGGCGGACTTGAATTTCCAAACTTAATTAAAAATGCAAAGCCGGTCCCAATTTCTGGAGCCGTTAAAATAGATAGTATTTATTCCGAAATTACGGACCTATACGAAAACGGAGTAAAAGAAGGATGTAATATTGATTTTAATGAAATTGATAAATATTGTACTTGGGAACTTGGCAGATTATGTATGGTTACAGGTCGCCCAAGTTCCGGGAAATCTGAATTTGTTGATTTTATAATATCAAAATTGAATTTAAAATACGGCTGGAAAGCCGCATATTTCACGCCTGAAAACTATCCTTTAAAATATCATTATGCAAAACTGCATGAGAAATTTAGTGGAAGTAAGTTCAAAAAGCAATTTGATAAAACCAACTTTTTAAGCATTTACGAACATATAAAAAGCAATTTTTATTATATATTAGATGAAGACGATTTAACGCTTGACAGTATTTTAAGGACCGCAAAAAGCTATATAAAACAAAACGGAATTAAGATATTAGTAATTGATCCGTACAACGTAATGGAACATAATATTAAAAACGGAATAACTGAAACAAGATACATTGGTACATTTTTAGATAAACTGATAAAATTCACAAGATTTAACAATATACTGACTTTCTTAATTGCACACCCGACAAAATTAGATAAAGGGGAAATACCAACATTGTATAATATTTCGGGGTCCGCACACTTTTATAACAAAACTGATTATGGATTTACGGTGAACAGACAGCAAAATAGTGATGGTTTAATGTCATCAGATATTGATATTTACTGGCAGAAAATCAAATTTAAACATTTAGGAGAGCAAGGCAAAAGCGAATTAAGATACAATTATAATAATGGCAGATTTGAAATAAGAGATACTATTGATACATGGGATAATTCAGACTGGTTAGTATCTGAAAAACTGCAAAAAGTTGAACAGTTTGAAAATAAAGTTAATGAGAATATCCCATTTTAAAGGTAAAAGTTTTAGAAATTAATATAAAAATTATGAAAATATCATTTAATTTAAGATTGAGGTATAGTGAATGTGAGGACTGTATTAAAAAAATACAAGAACTTGGTGGCGATGGCGGAATTGTTGCTGGCGATGGCGGAATTGTTGCTGGCGGTTCATATTATACAGGCACAGGAGAACAAATTGATAAACTACTTACATACATGAGAGAAAAAGATTATAACATGGAAAGTATGTCAATCAATGAAAATCCAAAAGAGGCGACTCAAAGGCGTGTTGATGAATTAAAGAAAATTGAAGTTATGAGCAAGAAAGTAACAGGAATGTTAAACGAAAAAGAAAAAGATGAAACAATCAAAGAAGCCCTAAAAGTTACATCTGAAATTTTAATGCGTACATTTTTAGTATGTGAATTAAAGGCACATATAGAATGTGATGTAGTTGAAGAAAGGCTTGGGTTAAAGTTTAAATTAAAATTTGAACTACAAGATTAGCTATGATCCAAACCCTAAAAACACTCGCACAAAAAGGCAACTTCACAAAAATAACTCTCGACAAAGATAGTTACATGGAGTTGAAAAAAGCAGGGCTAATAATCAGAAGTCCGATATTGTTCAAAAATACAACGTTAAACGCTTTAACGATTGGAGATAAATCTTATCAAATAATCGTTAAATATTCGTATATTAAGGAAATTTTTATTAAATTTGAGTAATGGAAGCAAAAATCAAAACATTTAAGAAAAACAACAAATCAAGTTATGTACTTGTACTGTACGAAAACATGGCATTTGTAAGAATACTTGACGGCAACAAAAATCATATCTTTCGGGAAACTGAACGAGATGCAGAATTAAACGGCAACGATTTGAGTTTTATCACAAAATCCGGTCATAAAGTAATCTATGAAGATATTAAAACAATGAATTTAGAGCAGTCGGAATATGATAAATTTATTGAGATTTATCCTGAATATGCTGTGAAAATACAGAACTATATTAATTGGTTTAAATTACAGAATAATGGAAGCTAACCTAAAAAAACTAATATTAGACAACGAAAGTCAGGAAACTTTAATAAGAGTGTCCGCCGGAATCGGATTTGACTACGGATTCACTAAAGGAGTGCAGGAAAAACTATACAAATTAATTCAAGAGAATTTGGAATTAAGGAATAAAATTACTAAATTTGAAAATGAAACTGCAAAATTAAGGCGGTCAAATGTTGAATTGGAAGTTGATAAAGACAAAGCAGAGGCATTGAATTATTACTATAAGAAACGAGTTATCACAAATCGTGAATTTGAAAGGAAAATCAATCAGTTGAAAAATGAAATAAAAAAATTGAGCGAATGAATTGGAATTGATAATGATAATTTGTAAATTTGTAATTAAATTGTTTACAACGTTAAATGTAAGGTTAAGCGATAGCGACCCCTTTTCGGGGTTAACTTTACATATTGTTAGCTGACTGGTGCGGATAATTTAGTACAAACTTTAATAAATGAACGAATGATAGTAAAAGAAAAAATAGGGAGGGGTTTTTTTGATTTAATAAAAGGAGACACTTTAATTGAAAACGAGCATATAAAAGATGGTAGTGTTGATTTAATATTGACAGATTTACCTTATGGCAATATGAATACTGACGGAGGGCGAAAGATTGGTATAAATGGATGGGATTTTGCTATTGAGCCTGAAAAAGTTTATTCGATTGCAAACCGTATTTTAAGGAAAAACGGTAAAATGATATTGTTTAGCCAAGAACCTTACACAAGCCAAATGATAACTAAAGCAATACCGAATATACCGTTTAGTTATAGAGTAACTTGGGAAAAGGATAATTTTGCTGTTGCTTTAGGCGCTAATGTAAACATGGTAAGTTTTACAGAGGATGTTTTAATATTTAGTAAAAGCAGTGAAGCAATAGCTCCACACGATTACGAACTAAAACACCCGCAAAGAGACTACTTTAAAAAAGTATTTGAATTTATTGGAGGAACTAAGAAGAGTATAATTGAAAAGATAGGACAAAAAGCAGACCATACTTTTAGATTTAATAGTACTCAATACGGCTTATGTACTGAAAAAACATATTTAGAAATTATTAAAGTTTTCAATATAAATAAGATGCAAGGCTTTAAAGGCTTTGATGTTTTAAAAATAGAAAATGACAACTTTAAAAAAGGGGAAGAAGCCGAAAGATTAGATTATTTAGAAAAACACAACCAAAAATACCCAAGCACCTTTAATTTGTGGGAATGTAAGAAGTATAAAAGCAATATATTAAAATACAAAAAGGATTACACAGGACACCACCCAACACAAAAGCCTGTATTATTATTAGAAGATTTAATAAAGACTTTTAGTAATGAAGGTGATTTAGTTGTTGATTTAACTGCTGGCAGTTTTTCAACAGGAGTTGCTTGTGTTCACACTAATAGAAACTTTATAGGTATTGAGCAAGATGATAAATATTATGAAATTGGTCAAACAAGAATAAACAACGCTAAAAATAATTTGTTTCACAGTGGAAAATAGAGTATATTTGCAGTATAATCAATTATACAATAAGTTATGCCAAGATTCTTAGATAGAACAGGAATGAAATACGGGAGATTAACGGAAAGTATATGATTTCGTGCCGATTTACATCACGAAACTACGATAACAGATAAAGTAAATAAAATAGTATAAACTAACAACATAGCACAATAACGGCATGAATTATATATGGTGTTGTGTGCTTTTAAAATTAAATTTTGAGCGATGGACAAACAACTATTATTATTAGCAGCGAATATGCTTGAATTAGCAAGTGAACAATTTAGTAACCACGGATGCAATGATTTGAGCGGGGAAGCGGTGGCATTAGTTACCGATGATAAAAAACTTTGTGATGATGTTAGAAAATGGAATGGTGATGAAGAATGTGAATGGCCTGAAAAAGCTGATTGGATAGGTGACAGTAGTTTAATGCACTACCTTAGTGATAAGCTGAAAGAAGAAGCGGGAGGGCTTTAATTTTTATTGCTTACAACGGTACTCAGCTATGAATAGTAGCCGTACCACAAATTTTGAAATATAGTATTAATCTTCATCGGCTATTATTTATGAGCTGATGTTATAAACTGAGAAAATTATGAATGAGATTATTAGCTTTTTGAAAAGGAACGGATTCAAACGCATGGATGAACCAAAGCATTATGCAAACGATAAATGTAGTGTTGTGATAGAAAATCACGAAGGTGTAACTAACTATTACTATGCAGTTGCAAATAACAATGGTGATGCAATGTATAGCGGAGATGCAAATATTTACTGGCTTGCAGGTGTATTGCTTTGGTTTGGTTATATAGACCACTTAGTTAAATAATTTTTATTGTTTATAACGGCTACGGCTATGTTGTCGTATTTTTACGGATTAACAACTAAAATTTATAAAAATGGATTACGAGGAACAATTAGAAAAATGGTTTGAAAAATACGAAGAAGAAAACCTAAAATTTGAAGAACTAGAGAACAAACCTAACGAATGCCAACAAGTATCTGCTATTGTGTTTTTAGCCTCAAAACTTAAAGACAAGAAAGAAAGGTTCTTTTTACACGGTGAACACGACACGCTTTATGTAGGAGCCGGATTTGAAGCGTTTGAAGAGTTTACAGAAGAAGATGTGAAAATGGCTGTGTATCACGATTTATTTATTTCTGATACTGATGGAGGCTTTCAAATGTATGCGAGTATGTAATTGCATATAACGGATTGGCTATGAGTAGTGCGAGTAAATAGATATAAACTTTAAAATTAGAAACAATGTTTAAAAAATATAACGAACAAGAGGGAAAAGAGCAAAGAGCATTACTTATAGGTGGTGTTATTGCAAGTGCGGAATTTAAGAAAATAATTACTGAGGCAGTAAAACAAGGTGTTGGTGAGGATTGGGGATATGATGGCGAGGATGAATACCCTTACGACACATTCGATGAAGATGTAGCAACTGAAAGCGTGATAGAAGCACTAAAAAAGCATTTGCTATAACACTAAAATAAAAGCCGTTTCAATGGCATTTATTGACTGTTATAAATTGTTTTAAATGAAATGAAAAATTTGTAATTAAATCGAAAAGCTATGATATACAACCTCGAAAATAAAAAAGAACAAAATCCATTTTTAGCAGATGTTGATAGGGTTCTGCTATTAAAAAAAACCGTAGAGTTAAAAGATGTTGTATTAACTCGGTCAGAACAGCAAAATAAAGCAAGATGGCTATATTTAACAATGATTGCAGAAATACTAAACGAAAGAGGCGAAACATTCAATCCAAAAGGCATGACAATAGACGTGCCGTTTACAAAAGATAATCTTTATTGGATATATTGGCAAAGTTTAAGAAATAATATGTTTCCTAACAAAAAAGAACAATTAAACACAAAGGAATTTACAAATTTGGTTGAAATGGCACAAATGCTGTTTGCAAAAATATTCAGCATAGATATTGAGTTTCCCCACAATGCTTTTAAAGGAATTGAAGATGAAAAAAATATAAAATAGTATTAACGATTAAAAATTGAATTATGAACAAAATATATTTCAGAATTGATAATGATGGCATTTGTCGGGACGAATGCAAAGTAAAAAGCTGTATGATAGGTTCTGTAAAATGTCAAGAATGTGAGCATTTGGCTTCACACAATATGGATGAAAATTGGGTTAAGTGCAATATGTTCTATGAAGTTAAAGATGATGATTAAATGAAAACCCAAAAACTAAAAAATAAACTAATACTGAAATGAACTATTATTACACATCAAGCGGAGAAAGACTAAAAAAATCAGTTGTAGATCGTCGTATAAGGTCTGCAAAAAAGCAAAAACTATTCAATCAAATTGAGGAATTTGGATATAATTTTTGTGAGGTTTGCAAAAAGAGTTCGGGTGTAATACTGGATTGTTCGCATGATATTAGTGTTAAGAAGTGCCAAGAGGAACGAAAAACAGAACTTGCCTGGAGTGTTGAAAATATTACTATTCGTTGCAGATTGTGTCATCAAAAAAAAGATGGGTTGGATTTAAAATTTAAAAATAATTGAATATATTTTTGTAATTAATAAAATTATTGTATCTTTGTGAAATGGCAATTATCAGCAAACACATAAAAGAAAACGTCAAATACAATGATATTATTGAAAAGGAAAACCTTTATGCCATGCCAAAAGTTAAGAAATCAACCAAAATTAAACTATTTGGATTGACTATTTGGAAAACAACAATTGACAGCACTGTAAAATCAAAGCATATATTTTTTAATCAATCTGAAAAATCAATTGGATTTAGTAGTAAATAAAATATCTAAACTGACAGGAATTTCAAAGGAGTTGATATTATCAGATAATTTAAGGCGTGATATAGTTCATGCAAGAAATATCTGTTATTACTTCATGTATGGGTTTCAGAACATTCCGGTAAGTCAAATCAAATCATTATTCAATAAAAATCATGTTACAATAATGTATGGGATCCGTGATATTCTGCAAAAACAAGAAAAAAGATTTTATTACCAACCGAGAAACACAAAAAACGACATAAAGAGAATCAGGCAAGAAATGTCAATCCATCAATGCGTTGGCGAAATAGTAGAATTTAAAACAGGGAATTTTATGTATGGAATTTGCATAAAACAAAAAGGTTTACTATATTTGTGTCGGTGTTTTGGAAAATTTGAAGATGTAAAGATATTTAGAGAATATTTTTATACAAATAAACGTGAAATAATCAAAATTGACGGCAAGGCTATTGATGAAGGATATTTTAAGGGTAGTGAATTTAAGGTAATATAAAATGGAAAAACGGATAAACGAATTAAAATTATCACTGTTAGAATTGACACTTGAATATATTAAAAAGCATTCATGGAGAAATAATCAAAAACAAAATAATGCAAGGGAAACAATATTAATGATTTCAAAAGCATTAGAATTATTGACATATCCTATAACGTGGAGTTATGCCAAAACTAAAAAAAAAGAAAATTAGGATATAGAGCTAAATAATGAAAACGAATATTAATCAAAATTAAATAAAATGAATAGTTCAGATTATGAGTGGGTATTACCACTTTTGTTAAACGAAGATGAGTCAAAAGACCTTGATAAATTAATTGATAAAGCACAAAAAAGAGAATTAATCGAACATCTCAAAGCTAAAATGTTACAGAATGAGAAAACAATTGCGTATATTTCTGAAAGTAATATGCTAATAAATGAGCAAATAAAGAAATTGTGCAAAAAGTAAAATGGCAATGGAAAGCGATAAAGCAAGAATAAGCAGAATAATAAAGAATATGAAAAAAGGCAGATATTCTCATATATTTTGGAAGGATAAACAACAGGCTTTAATTGATACAGGATTGCCAACAGTTCAGTATGTCGGGGACGTAGAACATCATATTGAGCAAATTAAAATCTATGATGAAGTTATTAATGAATTGGAAAATAGATGTATAACGAAAAGCAAATAAGAGAAACGTTTGATAAGATAATTGATAATATTGATGAACTTTTAAAACTTATGTTGAAAAATGAGTAAAATATCTAATGCTATATTAGTAACAGCAATGAACGAAATACATCAAGAGGCTTGTGATGGCAGTGTTTACTTAAATATAGAAAAACAAGGCAAAAGCATTACTATTAATTTAGAAAATGGTTTCTTTACGGAAGCATCAAAAGTAAAAGATTGGCTTATTTCAGTATTTGAACACGAAAACCCATTAAAAGAAATACCTATAAATTGTAAAGAACAGCATTCTACTAATGAAAAGAATGGAAATAATATATTATACACATCGGTTGCATCATATGGAGAACAAAAAATATATTGTTTTAAAATAACAACTGACTTTAAAAAGAAAACAAAGATATTTGAACTTATTAATTTAAGCAATTAAATGAGTAAAAAAGGAAACCCATATAATTTGACTGATAAGCAAGCTAAATTCTGCAAAGAGTTTATTATTGACTTTAATGGAAAACAGGCAGCCATAAGGGCGGGATATTCAGAAAAAACAGCAAGTATGTTCATGTTAAAAGAAAGTAAAGTATATAAAAATATTGTCAATATAATATACGAATGCACGATAAATGATTTAGCTAAAATGAATAAGCTTTCTACTATAATTAAAAGAAATATCATAAACGGGGTTTATAATGATGAAAATGACTACCGGAAATTATATGAACACTTGGAAAATAAAATTAATAATTTAGAAAATAGTATTATTATAAATGCAGAAATTGAAAAATGAAACCCATATAATTTAAAGTAATGGCACGGCCAAATAAATACACAATAAAAGAAATAGCTGAAATTAAATTAAAGATAACAGCCGAGATTTCGGAGGGTAAAAGCCTAAAGTCAATACTTGACAAAAATAAGGATATGCCTTGCAGAGCGACTGTTTATACTTGGTTGAATGATGAACATAAAGATTATGACAAAGAGTTTTTAAACAATTACACGCGTAGCAAGGAGGATTCAGGCGATTTGGACGCTGAAAAAATAGAAGAAATTGCTGAAAAAGTCTTAAAGAAAAAATACGACCCTGCAAGCGCAAGGGTGGCAATAGACGCTTACAAATGGACGGCAGGCAAAAAGAAGCCAAAGAAATACGGAGATAAGTTAGACGTTACGAGTGGGAATGAAAAATTAGAGCAAAACATCACAATAATAACCTCAAATAAAAAAGACAAAGATAATTTAGAGAAATTTGCAGGAGAATAGTTTTGTTTTCGTACTGTAACAAGTAGACTAATCATGTGTAAATCAAATACATAAAAATCGTAATGATTACCACTTATTCTAAAACATTTTACAAATTAGTTGCCGAAACTGTAAGAATATCTATCCAACAAGGCGGAACATCTTGTTTTGGTCCTAATCAGTTAATACAAACAATTAATGGAAGTATTGAAATATCAAAGATTAAAACAGGAGAACAGGTCCAGACGTTCAATGAAGAAACAAAAGAGATAGAAACAAAGGTGGTCCAAGATATATTTAGGTTTGTGAACACTAAAAAAACATATAAGATTACATTGAAAAATGGCAGTACAATAATATGCACAGAGGACCATGAATTTTATGTCAAGGGGGTTTGGATTTCTCTAAAACATTTACTATCTTTGTAAGAAAAAAGATTATGGAAAATTGGAAAGCAATACCGAACTTCAGTACTTATGAAGCATCAGATTTAGGAAGGTTACGTTCATTGAATTATAAGCGTAGTAAAACAATAAGAGTATTAAAGCCTGCCAAGTCAAAAGACGGTTACATGAAAACAATGTTATTAGATGATAACGGTAAATATAGTAGTTGGACCGTACATAAATTTGTAGCATTAGCATTTTTTGGACCACGCAAGGAAGGACAAGAGATAAATCATATTGATTGTGATAAAACAAATAATAATATAAATAATTTAGAATACACAACTAGAAGTGAAAATATAAAACATGCTTATAGAAATAGTCTAATAACACCCAAAAGAGGCTCTTTGAATGGAAACTCAAAACTAACCGAACAGGATGTTGAAGAAATAAGAGAGCATGTTAGAAATTGTGTAAGTAGATATTATGGAAGAAAGAAACTTGCAGAAAAATACAATGTAAGTGAAGCCCATATTAAAGATATTGTAAATAGTAGACGTGGAATATGGAATTGTGTAAGTCCGACATATTAAAAATAGAGGAGGTGCAAGAGCCTTATGTTTATGATTTGTCAATAAAAGATAATCATAACTACTTTATAGATTGTAATGGTCCTATATTGGTCCATAACAGTTCAAAGACTTTCAGCACAATCCAAGGTCTTATAATAATCGCAATTAAACAGCCAAAAGTATTAATATCGGTCGTAGCCGAAAGCGTGCCACACTTAAAACGTGGAGTTATCAGGGACTTTTATACAATAATGGGAAATTCATTCAACAATAAGTCATATAACAGAACAGATATGATTTATACATTTGATAATGGTTCAAGAATTGAGTTTTTTAGTGCTGATGACCATGCAAAATTAAGAGGCGCAAGGCGTGATTATCTTTTCATTAATGAGTGTAACAATGTAAACTATGAAGCATTTACACAATTAGAGATTAGAACAAAAAAGAGAATATTTTTAGATTTCAATCCTACTCATGAATTTTGGGTCCACACAGAACTATTAAAAAGAGATGATATTTACTTTTTTACTTCAACTTATTTAGACAATGAGTTTTTAGAAGATGAAATTATTAAATCTATTGAACACAGGAAAGGAAACACTAATTGGTGGAAAGTTTACGGACTTGGAGAGCTTGGCAATCTTGAGGGATTGGTGTTTCAAATAACTATTCGTGAATTACCGGGAGAGGCAAAGTTAATAGGTTACGGTTTAGATTTTGGATATACTAATGATCCGACAGCATTTATCGGAGTCTATAAAATGAACAATGAGTTATATTTAAAAGAATATATCTATCAAAGAGGCTTGACAAATCAAGATATTTGCAAAGATTTTGCAGATTTACAGATAAAAAAATATGATAGTATAATAGCAGATAGTGCAGAGCCTAAAAGCATTGAAGAAATAAGGCGTAATAATTGGAACATAAAACCAGTAAGCAAAGGCAAAGACTCTATTAATTTCGGAATTGACATAATGCTTCAGTATAAATTAAATGTTGATACAAATTCAACAAACTTAATCAAAGAATTTAGGAATTATCAATGGGAGGTAAGTAAGACTGGAGAGAAAACAGGAAAGCCAATTGATGACTTTAACCATGGCATTGATGCAATACGATATATTTGTATGATGAAATTAACAAATAAACGCAAAAGAGGGCTTGTCTCTTGGTAAAAAGTATTATATCTGTAATCTAAAATAAATAATTATGAAAAAAGAATAATTGAACTATTAAAAGCTAAAAAACAATGAGACTAATAAATTATTTCAAGTACCTATTTTCAAACAAGCGAACATCAAAAGAAGTCGTAAAGAAGCTGATTAAGCAAAATGTTCATCATTACACAAATTCAAAGGGCAAAAACATGGGCTTTGATAAAGTGATAATTTTCTACAAAGATGGAAGCAAAAAGAAATTCAAACTAATATCATGGTTTATTCATCGCAAACACATTAAAAAGAACCTTTACAACAAGGGATTAATTGAGATTAACTTTTTACTTAAAAATAAGATATTATGAGCAAAGAACAACCAAAGCCATCAATAGCAGATTTCAAAAAGGAAATCAACAAAACATATACTGGGATAAGTTATGTTAAAATGCGAAAACTTTTCAAACAGCATTTAGAGATTCAGAAGCATTTAGAAACTCACACTCAATTAACAAGTCTGATTGTTCTTGAAAATGCGGAATATGAAACCGCATTAAAACCTTTCAAAAAAGTTGTAATACTTAAACCTTAAACATTGCTTACAGAAAATATTTATTAACATAACAAATTCTATTATCATTTTGCATTAATTTTGTGTTTTTAACACGAGATGAATGATATTCAAGAACGATACTGAGATATTTGAGTTAATAAAGACTCCGAAAAACAAAGTAAACATTGATTTAGCACGTAAAAGGCATAGAGAATTAAATATGCACATAAACGGCGTTGATGTCAAAGTTCAGAAAATTGACGGTTACGAAGATGATACTCAAAAAAAGCTACGAGATAAACTCACGCGGTCAAATAAATCATTGTATGCAAGATTGCTAAAGCCAAACGACAAGGTATTCTCAGCAAAAGGCGGCTCACGCTATTATGAATTATCTGATAGGTTAAGAAAGGATTTCACTTCAGCAACATATAAAGGATATACAATACCAAGATGGGTTAAGCAATGTATTAATAAATTCTATGTCGATCCGAATGGTTTGTTTTTTGTCGAAGTTGGCAAAGACGGAGAGCCATATCCTACATATAAATCAATAAATTCAATACGTGATTACGGTTTTGACGGTCTGATTTGTCAATATGTAATATTTGAGCCAAAAGAATTACCTGATGGAGTAAAACAATACAGAGTTGTAGATGACCGCAGAGATATAATCGTACAAACCAAAGACGGCGAAAACTTCGATATATTAAAAAATGAAACGTACAGGAATATATTGGGCAGAGTTCCTGCAATTAGAATATCACAAACTCCCGATGACGTTTATAATATAATGGCTTCGCCAGTTGAAACAACACTTGAAACAGCCGAGGAGTATCTACAAAATAATAGCACAAAATCAGTTTATAAGTATTTACATTTATATCCTATATTTTGGCGTTATCTTGAAGATTGCTCATATTGTCAAGGAACTGGAGAAATAGAAGGAAAAACTTGCAAATATTGTAATGGCTCGGGGTTAAAGAAAACAAAATCAGTATCTGAAGTTATAGGATTACCACAACCAAAAGATGCAGCCGATCCTACTATTGCCCCAAATGTTGCCGGATATGTTCAGCCTGACCTTGAAACATTAAGGGAAATGCGTGAGGAGTTTAAGCAGTTAATCAAGGAAATGGAATTTGATTTATGGGGGTCAAACACAAAAGAAGATTCAAGTAATGAAACGGCAACAGCAGCATTTTTAAACGTTCAGCCTGTTTACGATAAATTAAATGATAGTTCTTTATGGGCAGAATATGTTGATAAAAGCATTACTGATTTTATCGGCGAAATAAAATACAGGTCAGCATACAAAGGCAGTTCAATTTCTTATGGTCGCAGATATATTTTAGAAACTCCCGATGTGATATTTGATAAGTATGTAAAATATAAAGCAGCCGGAAGTCCAAAAACAACACTTGATTACTTTTTAACACAATATTATCAATCACAATTTGAAAGTGATAGTACTTCAATGTTGATGTATATTAAATTGTTAAAGATTGAGCCATTTGTCCATTCAACAGATGTTGAAATTCAAGGATTAAATGTAAATCAAATAGATTATTATAAAAAGATATATTTCAATGAATGGGTTAAGACATTGAAACAAGAAAATATTTTGGTAAAGGATTTTACTGAACTTGATGCAGAGCTTACGGTTTTTGCACAAACAAAAGTAACGGCGGCGGTTAAGTTGCCAAGTGATTAATTTAAAATTAATAAAAATGGATAAAAGACACTTAGAGTTTAAAATACTCGAAATGAAAACAGTCGAAGTGGAAGGAAAAGGCGGTAAAACAAAAAAATACCGTAAAATTTCTGAATATCGACCATCCGACAGAGGTCATGTAATGATTTCTGAGGCTCAGGCGAAAATATTAAACGTCAGACCAACAGAAAAAGGAATGTTCTATGTTTTGGATAAGAAAAACCCCAAAAACACAGGAACTAAACATCCTGAAAAATGGGAAGTTACAAGAGCGGTTAAAAATGAAACTAATGATGCTATTCCTGATGTTTTTGAGAATGAAACTGACGAGGTAATTGATCCGCCAAAGGATGAAAAGCCAAATAGCGATGAAGTTCCTGTCGAAAAAGATTTAAAAGACATGACAAAAAGAAGCGAATATGAAGATTATATCATAAAACATAATCTGCCATTAGTTTCTAAAGATTATAAGAATAAGGATTTATTGCTTGAGGCAATTGAAAAAGAAATTGAAAAGTTAAAATAACCATCCGAGTTAACGGATAAGTAAAACATATATTATGAATAAAGATTTAATAAAAAAATTAGCAGACACGCTAAAAGTTACAGACCCCGAAGCATTCGGGAAAGCATTATCAGAAGAAAATGGAACTTTTGAGATACCTAAATTAAAAATCTATACAGATGACGAGCATTCCAAGTTAAAAATCTACACACCTGAAAGCTTTGACACATATACTACTAACACAGAAAAAGTAGGATATGACAAAGGAAAAGTTGTTGGAGAGGAAATGCAAATGAAAGCTGTACGAGATGAAATGGGAGTTGAAGTTGATGGATATAAAGATAAATCTATTTTAGTATCTACATACAAAGATCATATCTTGAAAGAAGCCAAAATCGAACCTGATAAGAAAGTAGAGAAATTAGAAATTGACCTAAAGACTTTACGTGAAACAAAAACTGAACTTGAACAGGGGTATGAGAAAAAAGAAACTGATTATAAAAGCCAAATTAAAGGCATGAAATCAGAACATTTTTTATTATCTCAATTTAAGGACAGTAAAGATGGGTTACCAGCCACTCACAAAGTTGCAATTTTTAAAGCCGAGGGATACGGAATTAATTTTAATGATTCAGGTATTGCAGAACCGACAAAAAACGGGGAAGTAGTTAAAAATGAAAACAGAGAGGCTAAAAAGTTTTCAGATGTTGCAGATGAATTTTCTGTATTATACAAATGGGATAATGCAGGGGGCAGAGGTGGAGAAAATGAAAATGGCGAAAATGGCAAATTCAAAGACTTCAATGAATTATTTGCACACATGGAAAAAGAAAACATCGACCCGGACAGCACAGAGGGGACAGGATTACAAGAAGAATTAAAAAAAACATTAAATAAAAAATAATTAAAATGGCGAATTACGCAGATTCAAGACGAAAAAATATCCAATATCAATGGAGTAAAAACATGGCAAGTCCTGAGTTTAAGATGAAACCATCGGTAACTATTGAAATGTTAAAAAAGAACGTTGATTTAATTTTGCCAGCAAAAGAAATGGCAAGAATAATGGAAGTTAAAAAAACAGATCAAGATACCGTTGAAATCAACTTATTAAACAAACAGGCGGCTTCATTAGGTTCTGCAAGAGCAGCGGCTCATACAGGGGATATTAATGATAGTACAATAACTACACAAACATTCACAACTATTAGTGATACGTTTAAAACCTCAATCAAACAGGCGGACAGAGATAGTGTTTTTACACTTGCTCAAATGACTTCTGTTCAGATTTATTCTAAAATGCTTAGCATTGTAGAATCATTAGAAACAGCAATGTTGGCAGCTTTAAACACCAACAAATCGCAAGTTTCAAACACGCCATCATTAGGAAATTGGAATGATGACTCTGATTATATTTATAAAGTGTCAACAGCCGATAGACTTTTATTTTTCCAAAGACTCAAAGGATTTATGAATCAAAACTATTATAAAGGTCAATTCGACGTAATAGGCGATGAAGGATTAAAACAATTGTTTGAACATCTAAGCTGGCAAGGTGGCGGAAATAGTGTAAATTCACAGCCTCAACTTTCAAATATCGAAATGTTTGGTTCTGCTGAATTGGCGAAAGTTTCAGGCGCTGAAGGCTACTGTTATATAGCACCAAAAGGAACAATCGGTTTATTGGATTGGATTCCTGAGAAAAACAGAAATGGTTTTGGTCATACGTTCCAAGTTGGTGGATTATATTATAGCTTACCTGACCCTTGGGGGCTGGGATTAAACTTTGCAGTACATGAGTACGCAACAGCCGCAGATAATGAATCAGCAGCAGGGGAAACTCAGGATATTAATATTCAGGGTGAAATTTCTATTGACCATTCATTCTTAGTGCCAACATTCTCAACAAGTAATTTAAGCGCAATTTATAAAGCATATCTTTTAGGATAATGAAAAAACTATTTATAATTTTAGCAATTGTAGTACTGGGTATTGCAAGCTACGGACAAAAAGTTATCGCTTTTACAACTGACACTATTACCAATACTGAAACCGTTGTTACATTTGAGACAGCTCGAATTTCTCCAACAACTGATGTTGTTGTGGTTATTTTGGCAACAAATCTAACAGGAACGACAGCCGGAACAGCTGTATTTCAGGGTTCGATAGACGGTACTATCTTTTCAACTATTTCAACAGCCGCAGGCGACACTATGACAATTACGGATGGTGCAACATATACTTGGAATACTGAAGAACTTGCAGGAAACGGTTATAATTTTTACAGAGTTCAATTCCTATCGACTGGTACACATACCACAGGGATGTCAGGCTCATATATGTTTTTTAAACCGTAAATGTATATAGTTTCACTCATAGAAGCAACAACTGGTTTATATCAGCGCGTGGGTCATAAACAACCCACCGTTGCTGATATGCCAACTTTATCGGCTGCAAATCTTGTTTCAAATAGTGGTCTTTATTTTGGTGGTGGACTGACTACTATTCAAAATATTTACGACTGTCAAGAAGATTCGGCTATTTCGGATGCTAACTTCAACACATTGTTGATTTCAAAGCAAAAGGAAGCAATAAATGCAATGTTACAAAAAGTTTTCAATGAGGATGATTTAATCGAAAACCGATTATTATTTCCTTATGAAAATGTAATGACTGACACTATTGCCAACGCAACAAACTTTGTAGGTTATGAAATATCAGTAAGTAAGCGAAAAAACATAACCACAATATTTAACGAGTTGACAGCGACATTTGATGCAATAGATGCAGTTAAACTTTTATTGTTTCATTCAAGTAAGCAGGATGCAATTACAAGCAAAGAAATTACAACCGTTGCAAATCAGGATGTTTCAGAAACAGTTACTGATTGGGTATTGGAAAACTCAACATATAAAGGTGGAAAATATTATATAGGATATTTAACAAGCGGTTTAACGCCAAAGGCAATTAACCGAGAATGGAATGAATCAAATGTCCAAAACACTTTTAATCATGTCGGAATAACTCCAATTAAAGTTAGTGGATGGAACGCAGAAACATTGTTTGACGTTGATGATATTGTATATACAGCCGACACTTACGGATTAAACTTCGATATTTCTGTACATAAGGACTTCACAGACCCTATTTTAAGGAACAAACCAAAGTTTGATAATCTGATTCAACTTCAATTTGAAGCAGATATGCTAAAGCTGATTGCAACCTCGACCCGAACAAATCGGATTGAAAGGATTTGTGATAAGGCATATTTTGCCCTGTATGGCGACACAGAAAACCATATCACAGGACTTGAAAAAAAATTGGAACGTGAAATTAAAAAACTTAAAGAAACATTTACACCTAAACAAAAACTAACTTCATACACAGTAAAATGAAAAATTTATTAATAATATTATTTGTATTTATCGGATTGACAACATTTAGTCAAAGAATCTATACTGATTCAATAGACGTGTCAACTATCAGTGGGGCAGATACAATGATAACTATTCCATTTAGAAGTGAAAGCGGCTCAAGTATAGAGTTCGATTTCACTAATTTTGATGCTGATGATGCAATTTTAGACTTCGGCTATATTAACAACCGATGTTTTTCAAGAGCAGATGACAATAGACTTCCATTAACATTAAGTACTGCATTATATGATTATACTACTAATTGTAGTGTGTCAAGTGGGACTTATGCCGGGGTAATTTTAACCAACATTAAATGGAACTCTAAGTATATCGTGTTCAAGTTGACATTAACGAGTGTTACGACTGGAACGTTTATTTATTCATTCATTAGATAAATGGCAACTCCAACGATAACAGATCCGCAAGGAATTGACGACCCGATACAAAGATTGCAGAATTATTTTACAAGCAAACTTTGGACCGGTAAGATTCCTGATGATAGTCGGGCAATTAGTTATTCAAGCTATGGAAAGGCTTGTATAATTAATGGTAAACCTTATTATTATGTTTCTGCTATTGATTACAAAGAGTTGTTGATGAATGATAAAATAGACGGACATTCATTTTTTGTTGTAAATAACAGCGTTGAATTTAATGATTATATGCACCAATCGGATGTTGATTTGTACTTTTTTGTTGATTTAAAAAAGTTAAGTGCAGTTACAACACGAGCCGAGCAGGAGGTTATTAAGGATGTTATGGAGATTTTAAGATTAGAGCCAAACGGGTTTAAATTGAAAAGTACAACAATGGGTGAAGATGCGTTAAAGGATTTTTCAGACGAGTACACGCAAACAATGCAGCCGTTTTTTGTGTTTAAGTTTAGTTTAGAGTTAATATATAAATTTAATTTTTGTTAAAAATGGAAAAAGAAAAAAAAGTACCAAATATTCTTGAAAGTTTAAACTTTCTTGAAGCTCGAAAAGTCTACAGGGTAGATAATTTCGATGGGTTTTATAAGTTTATAAAATCTTATAATCAAAAAGTAACCAAAGAGGCGACATTGGAAGTATTTGCAAAAATATATAATATTCCAGTCGATAAAATAAAAGGAGGCAAATAATGGGTTGTAATCCAGCTTTATCAAACGGTGGTAGTGGTTCATGTCCTTTGGATATGGGCGAAACTGTCAAATTTGTATTAACATCTTACAAAAAAGAAGATGGTACTACAAATAAAATATTATTAACTGATGCAGCAGCAATAGCAAACTGGCAAACCTTAATTGATAAATACAATTTCGATGATGATGTATTGGAAAAAATTGTATTTACTGATAGAATTTTCGGGGTTAAACAAGTTCCAAGTGAAGATGCTGTATTTAATGAAAATGGTTTTTACAAAAAATTGGCAGACGGAGATATTCAGTTTACTGGAACATTTTACGACAAAGTAGCTGATTATATTAAAAAAATCAGTGAAAACTCAGACCTTAAACTTGCGATTTATCTTTTTGATGATAAAAACCAAGCAGGCGGTCGTAAAGATGCAACTTATCTTGTGCCTTTAGAAGTGCAGTCAATGGCTGTAACTAAATTTTCAATTCCTGACCGTGAAACACCATCAATGGCTACGGTAACTTTCCAAATCGCAAATCCAAAGGATATGAATGATTTTTGGTTAGTTGAAGTTGCGGATGGAAATATTTTCGACGAAACAGATTTTTGGAGTTTAACCGATGCTGATATTACAATTTCAAGTCCAGCAACAACTGGATGTGTTGCAGTAATTGACACTGAGCGTTATGATGATGCGGTTACAGGGGCTGCATATACGGCATTTAATTTTTATGATGCAATTGCTCCAACTATTGCTATTCCAGTAGCGGCTGCGGAGGACTTAGTAGAAAGTCCTGATGGGACATATACTATAAGCAAAACAGCGCTGTTAACAACAGCACATACTTACACATTGAAAGTAAGCTATTCTAAATATGACGTTGCGACTGGTTCTGTTGTAGTACCTTAAAAAATTGGGGCTTTTGCCCCTTTTTTATGTTTGTAAGGATATTCCAACAAATAGTAAAGGACAATGAAAAGAAAATTGTTCAACTGCATAGTGATATGTTGGGAAGGGGTAAGGATAGTAAAGAAAAAGCTATTAAACCCCTATACTCAAATCCTTATAAAAAAGTAAAAAAGAAAAAAGGAAGTAGCCCTTATGGTAAGATTATAAATAGGGTTACGCTGTTTTTGTCGGGGGAGTTTCATAGGTCATTTAAAATATTTTTAAAGCCAAATCAAATAATATTAGAACCTGACCAAACAAATGCAGATTTAGGCGGAGTTTTAATAAACAGATATGGCGACGACATTGAGGGGCTGACCGAAAAAGATGAAGATATGCTTGTTAAAAAATATGAAAAGAATTTTGAAGCAAGAGTGCAAAAGCAGTTAGATATTGATTTAAACAAGGCATTAAATGGCTTATGATAAGTATAAAGAATTATCGGATCGACTTACAAAGGATAAGAATAAAATATATTGTGTCATTCGAGTATGTAGTCAAAGATGTGATATTATGGAGTATTCTATTGCTGAAAAGACTGGAAAAAAAATACTTTATACGTCTGTACTCGACGATTGACAATCTACGTGCATGGAATTACATAATGATAGTCGATAAAGGAACTACTTGTTATTTACGTAAAGGCAGATTTAAAGGCGAATATCCTGAGGAAATGCAATTAATATCAAACCAATTAATTGATGAGTTTGAAATGTCTGATGAGTATTCCTATTATGTAAACAAAGAACGAAGCAAAAACATAATGGTCTGTAAGTATTTAGGCGAAGATGACCGCTCAATGATTACTCAAATTAAAATGAAAAACAGGGAATTGGAAAGTTTTAAATTCTCTAAACATGAAAGTTTGTTTAAGGTTGCCGCAAAAATGTCAACTTTTTACAAATACAGAATAGACACAAAAGCAATCAGTATAAAAGAATTTTTATATATGGTGGAGAATTTTAAAACAGATATTGAAACAAAAAGATAATGGCAAATATATTCACAAAATATCTAAATACATTAAACGAACTAACAAAAGCGTATAATAAGAATAAGCAAGCCATTAAAGAAGTTGGTGTGGAAATGAAAAAAAGTCCAATTACTGATAGTGCTTCATTACAAAAATACAAAGACAATCTAAATAATTTAAGTGGAGCGATTAACAAACAAACCTTAATCGAAAAGGAAAAACTCAAAGTTGAAAAGCAATTACAGACTCAAATTGTAAAGTCAATCACTACTGATAAAAAATACACAAAAGCATTAACTGAACAAAAACTCGCAAATCAGGAAAACTTAAAATTACAAAAATTACAGATTCAATGGCAAAAAGCAGGAGCCGGAAGCGTTAAGAAACTTGAACTTGCAAATAAGCTCTTAATAAAAAGACTAAAAGAAGTAAATCAAACAACAGAACAGGGCAGGAAAAAAGCATTAGCATATCAAAAAGTCATTGACAATAATAAAACAAGAATGGGTCAAATGACTGGCGCAACCAAAAAATATAATAGCGGACTGCAAAGATTAAGTGCCTCTTTAAAGAAAGTCGGAATAATGATGTTGGGAGCATTTGGCGTAAGGGCTGCTTTTCGTGGATTACAAAGAATGTTTGATGTTACTGTTCAGTTTGAAAAAGCACAAAGTAAGTTAGCCTCAATACTTGGAACTACTAAAGACCAAATAGGAGAGCTTACAGCAAGTTCAAAGAAATATGGAAGTACAACGGCTTTCACGGCTTCGGAAGTTTCGGGATTACAAACAGAACTTGCAAAATTAGGATTTATAACAAGTGAGATACTTTATTCTACTGGTGGCATATTGGACTTAGCAGCCGCAACTGGTACGGACTTAGCAAGGGCGGCTGAGATTTCAGGTTCTGCATTAAGAGCCTTTGGATTGGATGCCTCTGAGATGGGTAGAGTTACTGATGTAATGGCAGCTTCAACTTCGCAAAGTGCTTTAACAATGGAAAAACTCGCAACCGCACTTCCAAAGGTTGCCCCGATTGCTAAACAATTTGGATTTTCCATTGAAGAAACAACTGCATTGCTTGGTAAATTATCAGATTCAGGTTTTGATGCCTCAATGATGGGCACTTCTTTACGTAATATATTATTAAATCTTGCCGACAGTAATGGGAAGTTAGCTAAAAAATTGGGTGGTTCTGTAAATTCATTTGATGAATTAATACCTGCTTTAGTAAAATTAAGAGGCGAAGGAGTTGACCTAAATACAACCTTACAATTAACGGATAAAAGAAGTGTTGCTGCATTTGCAACATTTTTAGAGGGTGCAGAGTCCGCAGATGAATTAAAAACATCTTTAGAGGGTGCAGGTGGTGCTGCTAAAAGAATGGCGGAAGAACAATTGGATAACGTTGCAGGTTCGACAATTAAATTAAAATCTGCATGGGAGGGGTTAATTCTAAGTATAAGCGATGGCAGCGGAACGATTAAAACAGCAACCGATTATTTAACTATTTTAGTAAATGAATTAAACAAAGTAATTGCAGGTGAGGAAAATTTAAGCGAATCATATCGTAAACAGCTTGCTGTTCAGAAAGCGTCATTATTTGACCTCGAGGACAGTATGAGAAAAAGAATTGATACCGAAAAGGGAATTATGGCATATATGAAAAGGTCATATAAGGCAGGAACTTTATTAAAAGAACAATATATAAAAGAAAATTTTGATTTAACATTATCAGAAGCCGAAATATATAAACAGGTAATTGCCAAAGGTAATGCACAAATTTTAGTCATAGAGTCAACAGCACATGATAGGCGAATAAGAGAAACCAAAAAACAAATTGACGAAAACAAGGCATTAATTGAAAAGGCGGACAAAGAGGGTATTGATAAACATATTCAAAAACTCAAAAAATTTAAAAGAGTAGGACAAGTAGATGTTTTTAATTTTGGTGGATATGACCCAGTGGAATCACAAAAAATCGTTGAAGATTATAAGCAATGGGGGGCTAATGTTGATGCTTTGGATGCAAAATTAAAAGAATTAACAGATACGCAAGATGAGCTATATACAGGTAGCGGAGTTGACACAATCGATGAAGATACAGGCGGAGGCGGTGGAAGCAAAGGAAATGATGCAAAACTAAAAGCACAAGCAGCATTTGATTTAAAGATGCGAACTTTTGGAATTGATGGCAGGGAAAAAGAACTTGAAGATTTGAAAATTTGGTACGAAAAGCAAAAAGCAGATTTTATAAAGTTTGGTGGAGATATGGAGTTATTGGAATTTGAAAGACTGCAGAAAAAAGATGAAATAGATACGAAATACAAAGAAGAAAAAGTTGAATTATTAGCGATTGAATGGGGAGATGAAGTTGATGGCGAAGCCGACAAAGAAGACAGGATTACTGCAAAACAAGTTGAAGAATATCAAAAAAGAAAGGAATTACGAGTGAGGCAAATTGAATATTTGCAAGAAATAAATGCATCTGCATTTGATGTTGCAAACCAATTAGCTTCCAATGCAGAACGGGAAAAACTGAAAAATGAAAACTTAACAGATGCGCAAAGATTAGAAATAGAAAAAAAGGCGTTTAAAAAACGTCAAGCTATTGCAATAGCTGAAATCGGTGTTAATCTTGCATTAGAATTGTCTTCAATTGCTGCTAAACGTGCAGCAGACCCTTTGAATATAACTGTTGTTGGGTTGGCTGCATCTACTGCTCTCGCAGCATCATTATCAATAAAAGCTATAATAGGGGCAGCCGCAGCTTCGGCAATGGTCTTAACTCAAAAGTTTGAACATGGCGGAACATGGGTAGAGGGCGGACAATTACACTCACAAGGTGGTAATGTTTATGGAAATAAAGAGTTTGAAAAAGGCGAAATGGGAGCAATATTTTCAAGACCTGCGACCAAAAAATATGGAAGTGAAATTGAAAGTTTTACCAATGCGGCTAATAACTTGAAGTTACAACAATTCTATGATAATAAAACAGATGTTGATTTCGGAGAAACAAATGGATATTTAAAGCAGTTAGTAAATAATTCAAATCAAGAAATAATAAGTAGTGACGGTAGAGTAATCGGCAAAAGAGAGGGTAATTCAACAACGTGGTATGATTAATTTCAGCATTAAAATACAGATAGGAACAACTCTTTATAATTATTATATTGAGAATGAAAAGGATATTAAATTCGAGGAAAAAGACCACGAAAATATAATTGAACGTAGAAGATTCTTTGTTGGTAAACTTAAAATATCAAGGACTTTAAATCCTGAAATTTGGGACAAAATAAACCTTGAGGAGTTTTGGAATGAAAATTATGTAAACTTTTATATAAGCGAAAATTCAAATGTAAGACTGCATTATAGGGGGAAATTCAAATATTCAGAATTTGAAATAGATTATGATAATTGCACGTTTGATATTGTAAACATGATAAATGCCGATAAGTATAGTAATATGCTTTCATTAGTGGATTCTACTTTTTTAAGATTAACAGGAAGTAACGACCCTCCCGATGATTTTATTAGTCAAAGGCGTTCTTATTTCTTTGCAACAGCCACAGATATAAATACCACGAAAAACGGTTATACTATGCTTTATTTGATGAGTCCACTATTTAGAATTTGGATAACTGAAATTATTAAAGTCCTTCCTGATGGTCATTACGGATATTCGTGGACTGATTACGAAACAAGAGTAAGCACCGGAGATGTAACAGACTTTGACTGGATTAAAGATACGGATGCTTTACAATGGTTCAGACCTATGAAAACATCATTTTTTGGTCTTGGATACGCAAACAGTCAACTTACTCCGGATTATGTTTTTATGGGGCGTGAAAATATTGCCACGGTTGGAGGCTCTGATATTTGGATTAATACATTAATTTCAAATGTTCAAGATAATTCAAGATATGCCTGTACGATTAAAGGATATACAATTGGTCATGCTATGCAAGAGATATTAGGGAGTAGTTTATCAATAGATTCAGATCCGTTACAATTTAATAACAATTATGTATTTGACACGCTTTTTATTTCAAGTGTAGAATTTTCAAACAGAAGCCAAAATGAACAAAACCCAAATAAAGTAAAATTTGAGGTTAACCTAAAAAGAATATTGAAAATATTGCATCAATTTGGATATTATTATATGCTAAAGGAAAGCAATTTGAGCGGAGTGGATTACGATTTTATAGTAAAACCTTATCCGCAATGGTATCCACAAACTTCAACTGGACTTGACTTGACAAATACAGGATTTAACCAACCAAATAAGTTTTCATTTGATGAAAAGATAACAAGTGAAATGACTTTTAAATTTAAAAAGGGAAGCGGATCATTCGAACAGGCAATAGCTTTATTTTTTGAATCAGAATTGGAAAAAGAAACTGTAACATTTGATTTTATAACCGACATATTAGGCGTTCATTTAGACGATGAAAAGAATTTGGACTTAGTTATATATGCGGCAAATTTCGGTTATTCACAATATCAAGGTGTCAGTTTATCAATTGAAACCAATAACGTATTAAACACTTTTAATATGGCTGCAAATTATTACCGATTTGTACGACAATACATGACGAGGTGGTATGAGTTAAACGGAATTACTACAAATACTGGCGGATATGAAAAGAAGATTAAAAAAGCTGCAACAATTAAGGTTCCAATGTGTATCGGAGATATTATAGATAAAAAAGTAGCAACAACAAAACTTGGAACAGGCGAAATAACAAAAGTAACTCAAACGATAAATGATAATATGTACGCAATAGAAATTAATTATTAACATAACACAAATTAGTAATATTATAGTATAATTTTGCAATATGTCAACATTTGACCCTCATAAATGGACAGGCTTACCTTTTTATCTCAATATTGAGAAACAGGCTTGGCGTGAAGAAAAGCGAAAAGGCAACTTTGATTTTGGCATTTTTCATTCTCCTATTGATAAAGTAATTCCGGCAATAGTTAATCGTTTAATGAAAATTCAGGCACTAACAGAGTTTGTTTTATGTATTCCTAATGATTTTAACGACCCTTCAGATGTTACTTATTGTGAACACAGCGATATATTATCAGATATTGATTCGAGCGATATTGTAATAAAATCAAGAGACAATATTGACGATGTGCTGATATTAGGAAATAAAGTACTTGTAACAAATTTGCCAGTAACAGGAGTTTATTTTTTTAGAATAACAGATGGAACAGATACTTGGTATTCTGAATTGTTCCAAACAAGCGGATATGAGATTGCAGGAAATTTAGAGTTTTCCCCGATTTCAAGTAAACCTGGACAAGGTGGGGTTGAAGTTAATACACCAACAATTAATATTTAAGATATGAAAAAACTAATTTTTATTTTATTTTTAATTCCAATTTTGGCTAATAGTCAATCTATATGGACAACTGTTAGTGTTCGTGCAATTGCAAAAAGCAATGATTATTTTTTAGTAAAAAATACAGATAATGCAAATACTGAAAAAATGTCATTAACAACATTGACAAGTATTGCAGATTCGACAAGGGAGGCAAAAGACGATAGTATTTATTTTAATTGTGGTTTGACAACTTTAGGAAAATACGACACAGAAGCAACAAGCAATTTTATGAAAGCTGCCGATTTTGCTACAATGAGTTATCAACCTGATATTCATAATGCAACACTTTTACTCGATAGTGTAATAAATGACATCGACCAATTTGCTGCAGGAAGTGGAACTGATGCAGTTATACAAAAAGGCGTTTTAGACACAGCTTCTGGAAATTACTCTCTCGCCACAGGCTATAAAACCGAAGCACAAGGCATAGCAAGTTCAACAAGTGGCATGAAATCAGTTTCGTATATTGATGCAATGAGAGGATTGTCTTCGCATTCGGAATTAAGTGCAAATATATGGGGAGGAAATCAATTTATCGAATCTACACAAAGCCTTACAACTGCCGATGCAACTCCTGATACAATGGTTATTGCAGATACGGATAACCTTTATTTTAGCATTCCAACTGATATGGTTTGTAATTTTGAGATAATGATTGTTGCCAGTATAAATGCAGGAGCTGATGTTACAATAGGCGACAGCTACGCATATACAATTGTTGGATTGGCTAAAAATTTGGCAGGAACTTCGGCTTTAGTTGGAGCGGTTGACACCGTCTTGACAATTCAAAAAGACGTAGGTTTTGATGGAAGTGCAGTTGTTTCTGTGTGTAATACGGCAAATGCAATTGTAATAACCTGTGTTGGCGAGGCAGGTGTAACAATAATTTGGACAGCATATATTAAAATGACAACGGTTGGTATAAGAAATTTTACTTTAAAATAAATGAATGAATGGATAGTCATAGAAGCCTCTCATAGTAGAGAATTGCAAGGCATTAGATTTCAAGATGGCTTTAAGATTCGTGTGCTTTTAAATACCGAATTATCAGCTCCCGAATATCCTATTGAAAAAAAAGTAGAGACAAGTCAATATGAGATTCCAAAAACTACAAAACAAATATCAAAAAAACGATATAGATTTATAATTCCCGCAACTGAAAGATTAGCAGACACATTTTCAGTAATAAGATTATGCGATAATGTTGTAATGTCAAGAAACAACGGAAATATAAACTCTATTTATGATATTAATTTCACATTAGAACAAAAACATGATGAGGGCGCTTTCCCTGTTATTAATTGCAATTTCATAGTCGAACCAATAATCGACAAAGGCTGTGAAGATGAAACAGATTTATTGCCCGAATCAGGAGTTTCTTATTGTTCTTATTTAGATGAGGAGGGGGCTTCTTATTTAGACCCGTCATCAGACCCATTCGCAGCCATAGGGATGCCGTTTATTATCGCAAAACATACTGAATTTGCAAATGAAAGAGGCTATAAAGTAGAAGTACTATTGCCAAGTCTTGCATGGGAAAATATTTTAATTACAGACCCCGAATTTAATGCAACTAATAAAATAATATACAATCTTAATAATCCAACAGTTAAATGGATATATAACGGCTCTTATTGGCATCCGTTATGCAATATGATGTTAACAAATCCAAGCGGAACACTTATAAAAGCCATTGGGGATGCAGTTGTAGACACACTTGTAAAAGTCGAATATAGAAAATCGACAGACCCATTCGTGGAGGCGGACACAGTATCACAAGGGACATTTGTAAGTGATGGGGTTGCATTTGATGTCGGAAGTACTGGTTATTGGCATGTAAAATGCACCTGTTTAACAAATTCAGGAACTTATTATACATTAACAAAATTTATAACTTTATCATGAGAAATTTAATTTTAATTTTAATAATGTTTATCGGGATTTACGGATATTCGCAAAATTCTATAAACTTGAATAAGCCTAACAATTATGGAACAATTGAGGCGGATAGTGTAAGTGCTGACAATTATAGTATAGGGGGTTGGCAATTAGGAGATATTACAAACGTTCTTTATGTAGACGGTTCAAACACATCTACTGTAACAGGAACAGGGACATTAATAAAGCCTTTTACCACGATACAGGCTTGTACAGAATATATGAACGCTGATGCTTTGGCACTTGCAGTAGCAGGAAATTACCCTGAATCAAAATATATTGTAAAAATTGCACCGGGAACTTATGCAGATACTTTATTGATCACAAATCAAAAATATGTCAGGTTTCAAATGGCAGGGGTTAAGATAACTGGCAAGATAGACATTCAAACAACACAGCAAACAGCCGATTATTACAGTAAAATAGAATTTTGGGGAGGAATGTCAAACAGACCCGAAAAGGGAGATAATGGAGAAATTTCAGGAATAATTACCTGCACACGTAATAACGATGCCTTACAATACATGAGTTTTACAGGCATGGAAATTTCAAACAACTTACTATTTACCACAAATGGAACTTGGGTTGTTTTCTTAAATCATGCCTATTTTTCAAACGGATCTGCTTTCATTAGCGGAGATTTTGCAGGCGCAGGAGTTCCAACTGTTTTGCTTGAAAGTGTGGGCAAAACAAGAATTAAAGCACATATAACCGATACAGATGCCTCAAGTACAAACATTGCATTATATGATTGTTCTGAAACTGAGTTTGATTTAATAAATTCCCATTCTACTTTTGGAGGCATGATTAAAAATTGTATATTTAAGTCTAATGTAACAATTTCGGCAGGAACTTATAAAATAGATAATGTTTCATATAAGCAAATAGAAGCACAAACTGAAACTTTAGCAGGGGCAACAATAACATATATGGATTCATATAACGGAGGAAAAGTTGATGTAGTTGGAAATTTAACAGTAACAAATACACCCGAAGTTGCAAGTCCTGATAGTGCTTACACACAAACCGCAACAGGCGAACTTGGAATGACAGCAACAGTTTCAACAACAGATTTAACAGGAAATATTGGCAATTCAACAACTGCAATAGATACTTTATTTTCAGATGTTGCTCACATACAATTATTAAATTATGGACTTGATGCAGTCGGTACAGATGCTTATGCTATTACAATTACTGGCTTAACGGCTACAACAGGAACTATAATTGTTTTTAAGGCAAATGTAGCAAATACAGGAGCCTGTTCATTAAACGTAAACGGCGGCGGCGTAGTTAGTTTAAAAGCATATTCAGACCAAGATCCGCCTGACAATTATATTGAAGCAGCAAGTATGGTAATGGTTGCTTTTGATGGTACAAATTATCAAATATTAAGTCCTGATTGTAATCCTTAAAATTATGAAAAAACTATTAACAATATTATTAATTTTATTTGCCTTAATTGGAAATAGTCAGGTTTTAGTATATCCTGCTAATTACACTCTTGGTAATTATTGTTTTCAAGGTGATGGTGCAAATAATTACATTGAAGATAATAATGGATTAGACGTATATTCTTTTATCCAAAACACAAATATATTTACAATTTCTGTTTGGATAAAAATTGATAATTTAGCTAATAGACAAACAATTGCAAGTAATAGTATAAGTACAATTGGAAAAGGATTTTTTCTTTCATGGGAAACCGCAGGAGGCGGATACGGAGATGAGGCAATTAGACTTAGTATGACTAAAGGTGCAGGAGGTCCAGTAGTAGATTGCCATTCTGATAATGGAGCTACAATAACAGATAATAATTGGCATCATATATTAGTAACATCTAATGCAGCAGGAGATAATATAAAATTTTATGTTGATAAGGGACTTTTAACCACAACATATAAGAAAAACTTTACTGTATTATCGACAGGAAATTGTACAGATAATTTATTTATAGGTGTAGCAAATAATTCTGGAGCTCTAATATTGCATTTTTCAGGAAGCATGCACAATATAGCAATAAAAGATTATAGTGTAAATCAGGCAGGAGTAGACAGTTTGTATGATTTTAATTACAATGCTTCAAATGTTAGTCTTTTTCCTTGTGTAAATGGATTCAATGACACGGTCTATGATGTAAGTGGTAATAATCATCATTCAGTAATACATGGTGCTGATTATTGGACTAATTGTGTAGGTAATAATTACAATAGAAAATATGGCTGTACAAGAGTTAAATATAATGGAGAAAGAGTATTAGTGCCTTACCTATTAGATAAGACAGAACTTTATACAAGTGTTGCTCCTGTGCTTAATGCAGCAGAAACAACAGAGGAATTTTTAGATACTGATTGGAATAATGTATATCTACATGAACAATTCCACGATAACCCAATAGATTCAGTATGTAATCTAAAGAATTTTAAAGCAGGAACAGGAAGCTATAAAGTTAACGAAGTAGATAAAGATACTAAAGAGTTAGAATGTACTGTTAATGGTACTATATTAAAAGATTTAGTAGTATCAGATACCAGTAAAACAATAAAACTTACCTATGATATAGGTGGTGGTGGTGGAGGTGGAGTAGATTATGAAGATACAATAGCTAATGCAATTATTGATTTAGCTGTTTTCTTTAGCTTTACAGGGAGTATTGCTACCTTTAATTTATCAACAGGTGAAAAGATTATCAATCATATAATAATTTCAGATTAATGAATATCGAGGCAACATTACAGCAACATGGTGATACCATAAATGGATTAGGGGAATCTATGAAAAGGGTAGAAGATACTGTTAACAGAATCGAAGTAGTCTTGATAGGCGACAAATTTGATAAGACAGGACTGATACAAGACGTTGGTTGTAATAAGAAAAAAATAAGAAGTCTTGAAAAGACAAGAGAGAAGAACAAGTGGACAGTAGGCGTAGCAATAACAATAGCCACAGTATGTGGTACTATAATAGGATTAATAATTAAATTAACAGACTTACTCTAATGAATTACGATTACATAAAAACAGGAGATTTGCTATTTTTAGATGGCGATAAGTGGATAGCAAAACAAATTAAGAAAGCACAAAAAGCTAAAGAAAATAAATATTACAAATTAAACCATGTTGGTATATTTGTTTGGATGGATGATATTTTGTGTGTAGCAGAAGAAGATTATCCAGGACAGTTTGACATTAATCCTTTTATTGAGGAATATGTTATTCCAGGACATAAGATATACTTAGGCGCAATAGTTAATCAGGAATTAACAGAGAAACAAATTGATAAATTTAATTTAGAGATGTTAAAAGAAGCATCAGAAGATAGGTTTACTAATTATGCTTATGTTGATATTTTAGTGTTTAAGATTAACTCTCTTTGGTTTAAATGGACTGGTAGAGATACGTGGTGGGGAAGAAAGAAGAATAAAAAAGGAAGATATACTTGCAGTCAAAGAACGGCTAAGTTTCTACAAAAGTATTTCAGTATATGTTTAGAGAAACTTTACTTCCAATGGACTCCTGCCGATATAGCAGATGATAAAAATATAATTATTAATAAGATAAAATATTAATCATGAAATATGAAAGCATTATTACTGCGAATATAGAATTTATATATTATAATAATACTTATAGTTGTTTTGATTGGTATTAAAAATAATTTTTTTGGTTAGTAAAAGGAGGAGTGATTACCTCCTTTTTTTATTGTTTAGCTTCTTGATTGGCTGCTAATTTCATAATAGTCTCTTCCATCTTACCATCTCTGTCTTTCTGTTTCTCGTCAGCCTGGATTTTCTCTTGTCTTCTTCCTTCTCCTGCCATAGCTAATCCTTCTTGTGCTTGTTGATTCTCTACTTCCGGTATTTGTTGTTGCATTGCTTTGTTTTGTTGCAACGCAAGTAGGTTCATTTCTTTAGCTTTTAATCTTAATGCTTTTGCTATTTCCGGTGGAGTGCTTCTCATATAGAGGTCTGCAAATTGTGCATCATCTATTTTACCTCTATCTGACAATGCTAACAGAACCATATTTCCATTATCTATTTGTTCTTGTCTGTTGTTTTGTCTTGATACAAATATTCTAAAGTCTTCAAGTTTTAAATCTTTTACTTTTGCTATAACAGCAGCTTTGGTATCTCCGAGTATTATTGCAAGTTTTCTTGGGTTTTCGAAATAGACTCGCTTACCAACATTGGCTGTAGCTTGTGCCATTTGCAGAAAAACATTTGCAAGTGTATCATAAAAAGATTCTTGAATTAGCGAACCTCTTTGTATTTGTAATTGTGTTACTCCAACAAGCTGATCTGAACCTTGAGATTCCCCTCTTAGACTTGCATTGATTCCACTCATTCTATCAATGGAATTTTTCTTACTCTCTTGCAATGCTCCATATACAAGGGTTGAATTATCAACAACAGAACCAACTTCCTGAATTGCCATAGATATTCCTCTCCCTCTTGCGTTTACTGGCGTTGGTTTGCCCTGATACATATTGTTCAATAGTTCTGCCTCTCCTGTTTGTGGGTCAATCATTGTTTTATCATAAGCTAAAAACTTACCATGAGCACTATTTACTTGCTGTTCTTCAACAGAAAGATACCTATTGATTATTCTTTGTGGGTTTATTAGCTGAGATAGATTTGTCTCTGTGTAGCCTTCGTTAAAGTTCCATTGTCCTACAGAGAAAGGAGGCATTACATTTGACACGTCTAAATATTCTGTATTCTGATATGGCATTTCTCCGTATTCTAATACTATGTCTGTTTTTTTCTTATCACGTATTGGGAGTGTTACTATTTCAGAAGGTATAAACACACAGTATTTTAATATGTCGAAATAGAGTTTAGTAATATTTTTACCTTTTAGTATTTTCTTCTGTCCCTCTGTTAAGTCTTTTAAAGGTAGAATATCTTTTTTTGTATATCTTGGTTTTGTTTTTCCTTCTTCTATAAACCCTATCTGCACACACATTGGATAACCATATTCATCTAATACATATCCGTATTCGTATTGTTTGAAGTCTCGCCAGTATGTCCAAAATACAGGTACTCTTCCACCTCTTGTGGATGTGTTGCCGGATACAGTTTTTGTACTTGAAGCTTCTTGTTCTATTGCTTTTCTTTCATCTATTGAAAGGTTTTGGTATCTTTCAAACATAGTAGAAGGAGTCATGTAATCAAATTCTCCCCAAAATAAAGCATCGGAAGTATCGCTTTCAGTACAATTTCTATCAAAGAAAAATCTTTCAGGAACAACTCTTCTCCATTTTAATTCTCCGTTGTGTATGAAATATTTAAATACAACCATTCCTGATTGTGATAAATCTAAAGAAGCATCTCCTTGTTTTTCTTTTAATTTGTTTTCTTTAAAAACATATTCATTAATAGAATTGATACAATCAACATAAGTATCTGTATATAGATTTTCAAATATAGTTTCAGTTTCTTGCTCGTTATCTCCTATTGACATTTTAGCTTTTAAATAAGAAGCAAATTGAGGACTTGATTGTGCTGCTACTTCTGTAAAATATTGTTGTTGTGCCAACAGTTCTTCTCTTCTGTTTATTGCTTTATAGCTTAATGCTTCTGCTCCTGTTGTAATATCCATTATTATAGCATTTCCACGATACTGTTCTACTATTGGTTTCATGCAGTTGTCAATAACTTTTATTCTGTTTCTTCCTTGTCCTGAGTTATCCATAAAGAACGCTTCCGCATCTTCATTGAAAGACCATTGGTTGCCTCTTACAAATTGTCTGTTGGTATTGGCTTGCATTTGAAATGAAGTAGCTCTTGTATCAAACCCTTCCCAAATGCAATATCTTGCATTATCAATATGATATTGCTCTCCATCAGTATTTGTTTCAAATCTATTGGGCTTGTCGTGCCCTCCTGTTATTATGTTTGGCATATAATCACTCATATCTATTAAGTTTTATCGTGAAAATCATTAATGAATTTTTCTTGTACGTCTTTTACTTTCGATTCTCTTACTCCAAATCCATTTTCTACTTGTTTAATTAGTTCAGGCATATTTGAAATTATTGTTTTTGACATAACGACATATTGGCTTTTGTCTGTTTCCGCATCGTCTATATTTATATCAACTAATTGTTCCCAGTTATATAACACTATCTCGGAAATTAATCTTGCCCTTACTCTTATATCTAAATCATACTCTCCAAACTTAGCAATAGCTTTGCGTACTTTCTCAGGAAAGTTACCATTCTTATATTTAAACGCTTCATCGGCATTTAGTGGTTCATAAAAAGCAAGACTTATACTTTTTTCTATTCTTACATCTTCTTGTGCTTTTGCAAATCTTATAGCATAATACCATGCAAATTTAAGTTGCGGAGGTGATATACCATTAAATTCTTGCGTAGTTGCAAGTTCAGGATGTAGCTTTTTTAAATCAGTATTTCTACCCCTTGTAGAGCAAAATACGCTTAGTTCATCTCTGTGTTTTGTAAGTTTTTCAACAGGTAATTTGGGACGGAAATTCTTAGTTGCCATAGTGCAAATATATGAAAAATTTTCAACTAACCAAAATTCTTGATTGATTAAAATCTTTATCATATACATTTTTCCAAACTTTCTTTTTCTCTATCCTCTCTGTTGTGATGTTTTTGGGTATTAAATCAAAAAATGAAAGTGAACAAATATAAGCAAATACAGCAGCATCTAAAGCATCGTCATAGTAATGTCTTTTATCTAATGGTTGCCAGGTAGGTTTACCTGTTCTTGTGGCTTTACAAACAAAAGTAGTTAGCTGATGAAAAAGTACTTCTAAATATATATTGTCTCCAAAAGTTCTAAACATTTCTCCCATACGTGCAACGATAAAATCTTTCCTTACTCCTTTTGTATCTATTCCTACGTCTGATGATGCACCTGATTGCAGAGACTCTTCTATTTCTCCGTTAATTACCAAGCTGTTTAAGTATCCTTTTGATTCTTTGTAATTACGGTAAGCAAGTCCAATGTTTTTCTCTAACAGCTCCCTTACTCCTTCACTGCCGTTTGTGTCATAGTATATTCCCATTAGCATAGATTGTAGAAAACTTGCTTTAGGATTAGATGGCTGTCTAAAATTAACAAGACACGAGATAGTCTTATACTGTTTGTCCCAAATTGCAGAAGCCATTTTAGATGAGCCAGTATCACTTGAAATTGGGTCTGTTCCTTGATAGTATCTGTCTATCCATCCCTGCTTTGGTCTGTGTAGCATTACTGCTGTGGTCTTGTCCATTTCGTCATCATTTGCTGCTACAAACTCTGCTCCTATTATTTTAAATGGGACATCTTCATTCTCTACAGGCTTGTTCTTATCAAAAATAGGCTTAAAATAACCATGAACAGGTTGCATCTCCTCTCTCATGTTTCTTATTTTAAGTAGATTTTTATCTATAAAGTCTCTTGACATTAAAGTCTTGTCAGTAAAGATAAACATATCTCTTGGCGTGGTAGGGTAATGCTGATGAAACTGTATGCGTGAAGTTTCACTATCTACTTTCTCGTCCATAGTTCTACGTGAACCATAGTAGTATTTTTTCTGTCTGTCGTATTCTTCTTTACTGCATCTTGTAGTCCAATCAAAAAATATAGGCACTATGCCGGATTCAAATTCTTTTGTTGTCCATAACCCATATATTCTACTCCATTCTTTTTCGTATGCTCCTCCGCCTTTTCCTGTTGTTCCAGTTCCTAATAATATTAATTGACGTTTCTGTTCTAATTTACCCGTAGTTGGATTCTTCCAAAACATTGTAGGTCTTCCCTCATTTACCATATCGGTAAGAATAGGAATTGAGCCTATCTCATCAACAAACACAAGCTGTGGAGAGCCACCGTTTATAGCTGTACGTGATGGAGGAACGATTTCTATTTTACTATTTACTCCTTTGTCTCCACCTTTCTTTGCTTTCTCACCTATTTTAAATAATCTGTCTCTGTCGTTTAAAACATTTGGCTTAAACCATTCTGGTAGCTCAGAAAATCCAAACTTAATCTTATCATCAAATATCTCTACTCCTGTTTTTTCATCTTCTGTTATAAATTTTATGAAATAGTTACGAGTAAGAATCATTTTCATTACTGCAATAAGACCAATTATAGAAGTCTCACCAATCTGTCTTGGCTTACCGATTATAAGACTATATCCACAGTCTACTAAATAACAAGTTATTTTATGGTGAGTATAATCATCTCCTGCTTCGTATTTTCTTCTTCCATATTCCAATGATGACTCTTGTAAATAACCATACTTTAAAACAGCATATAAAGAGTTGTCTTTACATCTATCAAATTCTTGTATGGCATAGTCGTATCTCTCGCTATACGTTCCAAAATCATTAATACTTATGTTCTCGGCAAACCATGTTTCTGCTTGCTGTACGTATAAATTAAATTTATTATAGCTTACACGGTCTTGAAAGCTTAGTATTATACTGTCTATCCATTTAACAAATTCTTTTTTATGATATACTATGCTCTCAGGCATCCAATCATTTCTTACAATTTGTTTTGGAAGTGTTACTACTCCATTTAAACTTGATAGGTGGCTGTCTAAATCATCTTCGTTTAATACTGTGGGTAGGTTTTGTTGTTCTATTAGTATGGAAGTACGCTTATCTGCTTGTAATTCACTTTTCTTTTTTAAGGTAAAGTCAGCCTTCCACTTGTCTTTTCCTACAAGCGGAGGCTTTACTCTATCAAATGGAGATTTTAAATGTCCATTCTTTTTTAAAAGAATTATTTGTTGTTGAGATAGTGTTACTTTGTTGACTTTTAACTCAAGCAAAAAATCTATATAATTCTCGGTAGATGTTCTTGCTATGTTTGCCATCTTAGTCTTCTATCATTGGCATAATAGCGTTAAGCTGTGTTGCTGTTATTTTTTCAGGGACAAACTCTATTTTTACTTTGTGTAAATCTACGTCTATTTTGTCTTTTAGAAGTTCTTGAAGTTCTTTTTCTTTTTCTTGTTCTGCTTTTATAACTGCATCATGCTTCTTTAACAAAACTTTAAACTCTTTTTCGTTTTTAGCTTTGTCTACAAAGTCATATTCAGTTATCTGACCATTGGTTGTTGTTATTGGTTTATCATCTTTGTCTTTCTTGCTGTTTTTGATAAACATATCTTCTTTTGCTTTTAAAAACTTACGGTAGTCTTCACTCATGCCGCCTGCTTTTTGTAGAGAATCTCTTATTGATTCAAGTTTTTTGGAATTTTTAACTACAGCGTAAGAAAATTTTACACCTGGTAGGTCTTTTACGGTTGCTAATCCTTGAAGCAGGTTCAATGCTTCTAAATTCGTCATTTTCATTTTTCCTTAATTTTAATTTCATTTATAATAATGCACAAATATATGTAAAAAAAAATACACTACCAAATGATAGTGTATTTTTTAAAAAGATTAGTTTCTATGCTCCGTAGATTCTAATTAAGAATTTACCATGCGTATAATCACCTGCGGCAGCAGCACCAGCAGTTAAATAGAAATAATGGTCTGCTGTTGGGTCTGCTGTAGCACCATGAATCAAGCCATTAGTCCAATTTCCACCTGCTGTGATAAGCTGCGTTCCACCAGAAGCGTCATCATCAATGCTTAATGTTCCTGTGGCGTGAGAATATAAGTCAATGTCAGCAGTTCCACCTTGTGGAGCTTCTAAGCAAATCATTTCAATTACACCACCAGTTGCTATTGTTCCCATTATAGCTACTGTGTACTGACCTAATGTAGCACTTGTAGTTTGTCCTGTATCTCCGATTACGTCTCCGTCGTCAGCTACAGAAGAAAGACCTGTTAAGTCAATATAAAATTCTGTTACAGTCATTCCGCCTACACCTCTTTTTCCTAAAGGAATCCAATAAGAAGGAGCAGTTGCTACTCCTATGTCTGCACCTATTGCTGGGACTGGCATATCTACTGTAAGTCTTGCTGTTGAAGCAACACCTACTCCTGTTCCTGCGTTAATGCTTAATGCAGCACCTGTAGTTAACGAAGTACCATTAATTACCATCAAGTTACCTGCGGTAGCTGTGTTGGCTGTAACGTTAATCATTCCGTCAGTTAAATCAACATAGTCTCCTGAGCTGACAATTTCCAATCCTGAACCTGCTGTTGCTGCGCCCATATCGAAACTGGCGATTGAACCACCAGAAGCCATATTAGCTGCTCCACCTGTACAAAGAATTAAGTTACCTGTAGTTTGGGCTGTTGCTTCAATTTCTAAAGCGTTACCAG
>Ga0222679_1000042_pt1 | contig 49350 bp, 45 predicted proteins | sample AntAcemetagen939_FD_179843 | JGI IMG/M metagenome (GOLD analysis project Ga0222679, IMG submission 179843) | Saline water microbial communities from Ace Lake, Antarctica - #939 | ecosystem: Environmental > Aquatic > Non-marine Saline and Alkaline > Saline | place: Antarctica: Ace Lake...
GCCGGTATAGGTGCGGAGAGAACAATAGTAAAGATTGTCACGTCTCCCAAATACACTGTTAACTCACACGAGGTTGAGGCTGAGGGAGATTTTGGCAGGCTTATTACCCGTACAGAGAATGTCCCTTCCCCACAGAATCCAAAGACAAGCTTTTTAGCGCCACTTTCCGCGGTAGCTACTTTAAAACAGCACCTTGATGATTGCGTAAAGATCGGCACATGATCTTTTAGGAATTATCATATCGTAACAAGTTTTTTATGTAAATACTTGCCTCTATATATTCCTTAAATCTTGTATTATTAAAATTACCCCGCAACTAAAAATTGTCTGTCTATATTTTCCTGTGCTGATAACCCACTGTTTATAACGAGCTACAAGTCTCTGAAATGAATCGGAAAAAATAAATTTTTTTTAAAAAAAAGCAAAAAGTTCTTGCGCCTCCTTTAAAAAGAGCGTAAAATAAAATTAATAAAAATATTTTTGAAGGGAGGTGAAAAATATAAAATGGCGACAAAAGTTTTGAAATGCAAAATTAAGAGAGAAAAAGGCTATCTTTATTATTTGGATAAAAAAGGTAACGTCTCAATGGCAATGATGGCTCGTGGTAAGAAGAAAGGCGGTAGCCCTAAGGTAGTTGTAAAATCCGGTATAGTGAGGGAAAAGGGGTATCTCTATTTCATAGATAAGCAGGGCGACGTTTCAATGGCACAGATGGCTCGTGGTAAGAAGAAGAAGAAAGTAGCCAAGAAGAAGGTTGCGAAGAAGAAGGTAGCCAAGAAGAAGGTTGCAAAGAAGAAAGTAGCCAAGAAGAAAGTAGCAAAGAAGAAGGTTGCGAAGAAGAAGTCAAAGAAGAAATAGCAGAACGTAAAGGCAAACCCTTTACGAAAAAAGGAGGGAAGCATGGCAGCAAAGAAAAAGGCAAAGAAAAAGGTAGCAAAGAAAAAGGTAGCAAAGAAGAAGGTAGCAAAGAAAAAGGCTAAAAAGAAGAAGAAATAAGTTCAATATATTTCAATTAACTTGAAACAGAGAGCCCCTTTTAGCAGAATGCTTTTACAGCTTATTGCGAGAAGGGGTTTCCTGTTATGTGAAAAAAATGAAGAATAAATATATTACAATAAAGGGCGCTAGAGAGCATAACCTGAAGTCAATCAGTTTAAAGATTCCGCGTAATGAGCTTACGGTAGTTACCGGCTTGTCAGGCTCGGGAAAGTCTTCGCTCGCCTTTGATACCGTATATGCTGAAGGCCAGCGAAAGTATGTTGAAAGCCTTTCCGCTTACGCACGTCAATTTTTAGAGCAGATGCAGAAACCGGATGTCGATCATATAGAAGGACTCTCTCCAAGTATAGCTATACAGCAGAGAAAGGCCGGCTCAAACCCTCGTTCTACAGTCGCGACTGTTACTGAGATGCATGATTACCTAAGGCTACTCTTTTCGAGAATAGGGGATATATATTGTTACAGATGTTCTAGGCTTATAACTCATCAGTCTTCACAGCAGATTATTGAAAAGATAATCCATTATCCTAATAATACGCCCATTATAATCATGGCCCCTGTTGTTCGCGGAAAAAAAGGCGAATATAAAGATCTTTTTAGCGATATAAAAAAGAATGGTTTTGTGCGATGCAGGGTTGATGGAAAGATATTGGATCTTTCTGAGAAAATAAATTTAAATAAGAACACAAAACATAATATAGAAGTTGTGGTAGATAGGTTAGTAATTAAGCCCGGAGCACAAAAACGTCTAACGGATTCGGTAGAAACCGCTTTAAGCCTTGGAAGCGGCCTAATGATCGTAGCAATACAGCCTGTCGCGCAAACCAAAAACCGTAAACCGAAAACCGAAACACTATTCAGCTCTCACAATGCGTGCGTAAATTGCGGAATAAATTATGAAACACTAGAACCCCGCGCCTTCTCTTTTAATTCTCCATATGGCGCGTGCCCTGATTGCAATGGATTAGGCCATAATATGGAGATAGATCTTGACCTTGTTGTGCCGGATAAATCAAAATCCATAAAAGAGGGCGCTATAGAACCATGGCGAAAAGGCGGAAAATCATTACTTTTATATTATTACAGGCTTCTTGATGGTATTGCGCATGATTATGGTTTTAATCCTGAAAAACCTTTTAAGGATCTCGGTAAAAGAATGCAAAGAATCCTTCTTTTTGGCAATAAGGGGGCGAGCGGATCAGAGCAGTACTTTGAAGGTGTTATACCAAACTTGGAGCGTCGTTTCAAAGAGACCGAGAGTGAATATATGCGCGATTTTATTCATTCTTATATGTCTGTACAGCCATGCGCTAAATGTAAAGGTTTGCGCCTTAATAACGAGTCTCTTTCAGTAAAGATAGCAAATAGGAATATCGCCGATATATGTGGTTTTTCCATAAGCCAGGCTTTTGAATTTTTTCGTGACCTTAAGCTTAGCACTAAAAAACAGCAGATCGCGAAACAGATACTGAAAGAACTTAACAGCAGGCTTAAGTTTTTGTTAAATGTAGGTTTAGGCTATTTAACCCTAGACCGTATAAGTTCTACTCTTTCTGGCGGTGAAGCGCAGCGCATTAGACTCGCTACCCAGATCGGGGCCGGATTAGTCGGAGTTCTCTACGTGCTGGATGAACCGAGTATAGGCCTGCACCAAAGAGATAATTCTAAACTTCTTTCTACGCTTAAAGCTCTGCGTGATCTTGGAAATACTATTCTTGTAGTAGAACATGACGAAGTTATGATTAGAAGCGCGGACTTTGTTGTGGATTTAGGCCCTGGCGCAGGTAAGGAAGGCGGGCAGCTTATTTATAGTGGCCGGGTAAAAGGGCTTCTTAAAAATAAAGCTTCTTTAACGGCAAAGTATTTAAATTCTCACCTGGTAGTAGCCCCATCTGGCAATAATAGAGATTATGAAAATAAGAAAAAGCTTATTATTAAGGGAGCAAGTGAGCACAATTTAAAGGAGATTGATGTCTCTCTTCCTTTAGGTACGTTTATTTGTGTAACAGGCGTTTCCGGTTCAGGTAAATCTACATTGGTTGATGAGACGCTCTACAGGGCTCTCGCAAGAAGGCTTTATAATTCAACTCAAGTAGCAGGCAAGCATAAGATGATTTTAGGAAGTGAGCATATAGATAAGGTGATAGTCGTAGACCAATCACCCATAGGGCGTACGCCACGTTCTAACCCCACCACTTATACGGGTGCCTTTAGCCATATAAGAGAGTTATTTAGTAAGTTGCCTGAATCAAGGATAAGGGGGTACAAGCCTGGACGGTTTAGCTTTAACGTTAAAGGCGGCAGGTGCGATATATGTGACGGGGATGGCGTAAAGAAGATAGAGATGCATTTTCTCCCGGATGTTTATATTCAATGTCAGGCATGCAAAGGCAGGCGTTTTAATCATCAGACTCTTGAGGTAAAATATAAGGGTAAGTCAATTTCTGATGTGCTGGAAATGGATGTTGCTGATGCCATAGAGCTGTTTGCTAATATCCCTCCAATATATAAAAAATTAAAGACTCTTTCCGAGGTTGGATTGGGCTATATTGAATTGGGCCAGGCTGCTACAACGCTCTCTGGCGGTGAGGCGCAAAGGATAAAATTGGCAGCAGAGCTTTCAAAGGCGGCAACAGGCAGAACATTGTATATTTTGGATGAACCTACGACCGGATTACATTTCGCTGATGTGAACAAGCTCTTATCGGTATTAAATAGGTTAGTTATTCAAGGCAATACTGTCTTGGTCATAGAGCATAATCTTGATGTAATTAAATCCGCGGACTATATTGTGGATTTAGGCCCAGAAGGTGGTGAAAAAGGTGGCAATATAGTCGCTTGTGGCTCTCCTGCCGAGATATCCCAAAATAGGGCTTCCTATACAGGGCGCTACCTTAAAAAGGTAATGTAGTACTACCTCCCCCTCCTTACTATTTTATTATTGAATTTACTAGTACTAAATGATATACTTAATGCCACATGAGATCTATATATAACCCCATAGTGTTACTTATAATCTTCTGCTTTATATCTACGCCTATTATCCTTTGTGCGGATACGGAGCAGGAAGATACCCAGCTTCTAATCGCCAGGAATACTTTTGCTGATGGACTATATGATCTGACAATAGAGCAGGCACAACAATTTCTCGCGTATTATCCCACAGGCTTGCATACAGACGAAGCGCATATACTTCTGGGAAAGGCTTATTTTTATAAGGGCGAATACACTAAGGCGCTTAATAATTTTGAGTCAGTGCTTGAGTTCGATGATTCGAAATTCAAGGATGACGCATTATATTGGTGTGGCGAAGTCAACTTTAAGGTTGCTCAATATGATAGCGCGATATCGTTTTATCAACGTCTTATTGATAAGTACCCACTTTCCACCTATATGCCGTACGCCTATTATTCACGCGGCTGGGCCTATTATAAAAAGAATGATATGCTCCAGGCCTTACCGGATTTCGAGAAAATAATAGATAAGTATCCTAACTCAAAGATCTTACCCTCGGCTATTTACAAGACTGCGGAGTCATACTATGACCTGTCTGAGTTTAACAAGGCAAGCGAGAAGGTAGAGTATTATCTCACACGATTCCCGTTAGCAAATGAAGTAAAAGACGCCTTATTTTTAAAGGCAGAGATACTTTATCAACTCAAGGACTATAAAGCGGCCATTGCTTCATACAAGGACGCTTTAGAGCTTTCAGGTTCGGAAAAGTGGATACAGCATGCCCGCCTTGCTATGGGCTGGTCTTACTTTAAGATGGCTGAATACGATATCGCTATTAAAGAGTTTCAGGGAATTGTCGAAGATGATTCTTTGTATGATTCCAGGGATAACGCTCTTTTTGGATTGGGGCGTTCATATAGCATGAAAGGCATGAATAGGGAAGCCATAATAGCTTATGATCGTTTATTGGATATATATCCTGCAAGTAGATACGCGGAAGAGTCTTATTTTCAGAAGGCGGAATCACTTTATAATACAGGTAGCTACACAGACGCGGTTGTAGTGTATCAGGAGCTCTTAAGCGGTTTTGCGGAAAGTACATTATTGCCGGAGGCGCATTATAATCTCGCGTGGACTTTTTTGCGCCTTGATAAACCAGAGGAGGCGATACTCCAATTCAAACAGGCAAAGGAATGTTCAAGTGACAACAATTTTAAGGCAAGCTCAATATGTCGCATCGGTGATATCTATTTTGATATAGCAGATTATGAAAATGCGCAGAAATATTATGATAAGGTGCTCAATGAATATCCTGATAATTATTACGCTGATTACGCTCAGTACAGGCTCGGGGAGATCTTTATCAGCATGGATGAGCTTGCTAATGCGATAATAACATTTAAGAGTTTTGTGAGTAATTTCCCTAAGAGCAATCTTATGGATAAGGTAATATTCCAGTTGGGTAATATATATTACAAGCAGGCCAATTATGAATTAGCGATAAAAGAATACAGTAAAATTGTAGAGGAGCATTATAACAGTGAATTCAGGGACAAGTCTCTGTATCAGACAGGAAGCTGCTATTACAATAAAGGTGATTACGTAAAAGCATCAGATATTTTTAAAGGTATCATAAGTTCAGCCTCTGATGCGGAATTGGAAAGGCTCTCAAGGTATGAATTAGGTTGGTGTTATTATCGCCTGGGAAAAGAGAAGGTCGCTATGAAGATATTCGATGATTACCTTACGCGTTATCCTGATAGCGATATAACCGCGGATATTATTTTCTGGTTCGCGCAAAACTATTATGATAAAGGCCTTTATGGTAGGGCAAAGATTAGTTTGAACAGGGTCATAGTGGGGTTTCCGAGGAGCGTCTTAGTAGATGACGCGAATTACCTTTTAGGCTGGACACTTTATCGCGAGGGTAAACTTGAGGAGTCTCTAGAACAGTTACAAGGTGTTATAACCCGTTATCCTAATAGTGATTCAGCGCATAATGCCGCTATCGCTCTTGGTGATATCCTGACAGAATCAGGAAAATATGAAGAGGCTATTGAGGTACTAAAGAGGCTCCTCGTAGATTACCAGGATCCACAGTTTCAAAAAATAATTAATAGAAAGATAGGCCTTATATATCAGTCTAAAGGGTTTTATAGTAAGTCAGTAAGTTACTATAGAAAGGCGCTTGCATCTGATGATAACGATTTTAACGCGGAACTGCAGTTCAGGGTTGCTGAATGCATGGAGGATGAATCCCGTTTTGACAGCGCGGTTACAGAATACCTGAAAGTCGGTTATTTGTATCCCAATAGCAGATACTGGACTATGCGTGCGCGTTTAAGAACAGCTCAGATATTTGAGTCGCAGGAACGTTGGAATGACGCCCGAAAGATGTATGAGGAGATATCTGTAGAGGATGCGCAGGAAGCTAAGCATGCTCGAGAAAGACTTCGTTGGATGGATAAGCATAAGGATGAACTTGTTGAATAGATCATTCTTATTTGTTGTTTAGAAACATACAATATGACCACACATAAAATAGTTGCTGCGCGCGCCTATTTTATAACGAGCAAAGGAGGCATTTTATGTTTAGTATGATTGTAAAAGGTGGGGCGGTGATGTACCCGATAATTTTATGCTCCATAATCGCCCTAGCTATTGCCATAGAAAAGATTTATCATCTTCATAGGGCAAAGATAGATACGCGTAAATTTATGGATGAGATCGCTAATGTTTTACGGCGCAACAAGATTATGGACGCTATTGAGATGTGTGACAAGACTCCCGGACCTATCGCCCATATTTTGAAAGCAGGTATTCTAAAACATGATCGCCCAAAACCTGAGATAAAAGAAGCTATAGAAGAGGCAGGGTTATATGAAGTACCAAGAATGGAGAAGAACCTCACTGCTCTCGCTACTATCGCGCATATCTCACCACTATTAGGCCTTCTTGGCACGGTTGTCGGCATGGTTGGATGTTTTCAGGTTATACAGCAGAAATCGACTTCATTAAATCCTGTTTCACCCGGTGATTTGGCAGGTGGCATATGGGCGGCGCTTATAACAACAGTGGCAGGGCTTGCGGTCGCCATCCCTGTATATGTAGCATATAACTATCTGGTAAGCAGGGTTAACAGCCTGGTTCTTGATATGGAGAGAAGTTCTACGGATCTCATAAACATACTTACACAAAGAGGTAAAGATCGTGAGGCTTAAAAGACACCTTAAATTAGAAAGAACCCTTCGCACTATAGATATAGCGCCACTGATAGACGTAGTCTTTTTGTTGCTGATATTCTTTATGCTCACATCAAGTTTTATTTTTCAGCCCGGAATTAAGGTTAATCTTCCCCGTGCTATAACATCAGAGATGTTAAGTGAAGAGAACGCTGTAATCAGTATCACGGCAGAAAACCTTATTTATTATAGGCAGAAATTAGTTACTATTAAAGAGCTTTCTTCTCTATTAAAAGGTATAGCTTCTGCCAGGCTTCCGGTTCTTATAAAATCCGATAGAAAGGCTTCTCTGGGGCGTATTGTAGTAGTTTGGGACATCTGTAGGCAGGAGGGTGTTCAGCAGGTAAACATTGCTACCACTCAGACAATAGATTAGGTTAAAGAGCAAATGCAGTTTAAAATTAATTTTAACCGTGCGCTTGTAATATCATTTTCATGGCACCTGTTCTGTTTTCTCATGTTCACAATTATTATAGTGCCGGTGGGTGTAATGCAGAAGAGGCTCTCTGATATATATTTTTTGGGCTCTTTGCTCGACAAAAAATCACTTAAACATGCCTCTGAAGGACTTGATAATTTTTCTAATAAAGATCGGGAGGGCAAGATGGAGCTATCTTTAGACGGCCAACAGGCGGTCTTAGGTAACCGTATTGATTTTAGCAGGGAAAGAGAGCTCTTTCTTGAAAATACATCAGGGTTTTCCAATATAGATTCGATTATCGGAACAGAGAAGATCTATCCGGATCTGATGAAAAAGGAACGTGTTTACGCGCAGCCGGTTGAGGGTTTTTCAGAGATAACCGGTACGGCCGGGGATAGGCTTATTTTATTTAAACCACCTCTTCCTGATTGCAGGATAGCTTTATCCGCATACCAGAAAGACGGCGCACCCATTTCGTGTAACGTAAGATTGGCGCTTGTGATTACAAAAGACGGTACAGTAAAGACGGCAGATATTTTAGAGACCTCAGGTTATCCTGATTTAGATCTTATCGCCATAAGATATGTAAAACAATGGAAATTTATCCCTCTTAAACCCAATCAACTGCAAGAGGATCAGGAAGGTATCATCCAGATAAAATTAGGCCTTTAAGTAGGCTATTCCTAAATACGGGTTGCCCTAGACTATGATTGAACTTGATATAGGTACAGCTATTTCGCTATATTTGTGTTTGACAGTTATAATGTTATTGCTTTTATGGCTATTCTTAGATAGAGAGACAAGGCCTAAGCAATATGCTTCAGAGAAGAAGTCTATATGGCAATGTGAAGTATGCACATTTACGTATATAGATAGCCAGCACGATGTGATATCTAAGTGCCCACAATGCGGAAGTCTTAATAAGCGAAAGGGGGATGTCATATGATAATACAGATAGGTATTGTAGCAGGTGATATTTGGCATTACCTGGATATAAATGGTACTGAAAAATTGTCCAGACTAATATTAGCTACGGGGAAGTCAAGAGACCTAGTTCTTATGAGCCTTGGCTGGCTCGCGAGAGAGGGCCACGTTGTTTTAAAAGGTGAAGGAGATTATGAGATCTCTCTTAGGCAGAAAGAGGCTGTTTAAACGAGAAGGTACCGGATGTATATAATGGTCTTTATTACAGTTCCATCAGAGCAGGAGGCGGTTAAGATAGCTGATGTGCTCGTTGAGTCTAAAATAGTAGCGTGTGTAAATATTATTCCCGCGGTTAAATCGATATTTTTTTGGCAGGGCAAAAAAGAGGTTGCAAATGAGTGCCTGCTGATAGCAAAGACAAAGAGCAGCTGCTTCGATCTATTAAAAGACACGGTTATAAAACTTCATAGCTACGATCTTCCGGAGATAGTAGCTATGAATATATCAGAGGCTAGCAAAGAGTATCTTAACTGGATAAATGATACTGTATCAGATTCCAATTCCTAATTTTAAATCCCCACTATTAACATATCCCCATATGGCATATAGCGTTATGTAAATGTAATATTATATCCTATGATAAAGTATTCTTTATTATCTACATGGCTTGACTTTTATATTCTCATAAGGCATATTTAAGGAGAGAAGGTAATTTTTTTAATCCCTATTATTATTAAGTTTTTAAAAGTATTTAAAAATAAGGTGATATAATCAATGCTCTTGTTTAGGATTAGTTATCACAGGGTATCGATAGGATCAATATTAGTAAGGGTATTGATCGCCTTTGTAATGAATATTGTTCTATCATTTTCAGTTGTTGATTGCTGCATGGCTCCATCACAAGCTAATATGCAGATAGAACAGTTTAATAATTATCAGGATCATGATGAGAGGGTAAGAAGAATAGTCGATCTTGTATTTGAAGATATGCCCGAATCGCAAAAATTATTATGGCGCATGCTACTTTTGGGCACAGTGGCCACTGAAACCAACTTTCTAAATAGTTATTCGGGTAGGTCAAAGAACGGAAACGGGCCTTATCAGATTATAGGCAAAACCGTATACGGTATTATACATAGTTACGTATCTTATCCAATAAAAGACAGCACAAGGATAGCTTATCGTTATGAGCTTATTTCACTTTTTAGCAGGGCCACAGACGGAAGGGTTACATGGTCGCAGGTAAGCGCAATGAACATAGATCAGCTAAGAGATCTTTGTGTTTATGATTATGATTTTGCTGCCCTTATATCACTTTTGGTATACAAGGAGATATTTGAGCGTAAAGGGATAGGCCTTGTTTCATCAAACCCCGGTGACTTGGCATCGTTATGGAAGCGTTATTATAATACATCACTAGGTGTAGGCACAGAGAAGCGTTTTATTCAGCGTTTTATGTCTGTGCACGCGTATTTTGCATGATATGTAAGTATTGAAACTGTTTCCAAACTGTGAGGGACAGTGGGCTTTACCTCATGCCCACTGTCCCTCACAGTTTGGAAACAGTTTCGGTTTTATTTTTTGTTTTGAAAATCCTTATCGTAGTGATATAATATATTTCTATGAAGAAAGTATATTTGCCCGCGTTAATCCTTGTAGTGACACTCTTATTGTGCCAATCATTATCATATTTTGTTTCTAATGTTTTAGCTAATGCGCCCGAGCTAAAGGAGGCGCTTTATTATCAGAAATTGGATGAAAAAGGAGTGCAATGTCTCTTATGTCCCCGTAAGTGTATTATTGCGAATAAGAAGAGGGGATTTTGCAGGGTAAGAGAAAACAAAGATGGCATACTTTATAGCCTTGTTTATTCAAAGCCCTGCGCCATACATGTGGATCCTATTGAAAAGAAGCCCTTATTTCATGTTCTTCCTGGAACAAGATCATTCTCCATAGCAACCGCTGGGTGCAATCTTCAATGTAAGTTCTGTCAAAACTGGCAGATATCTCAGGCCCGGCCAGAGGATATCCCTTATGAATACCTTCCCCCGGAAAGAGTAGTTATGCTCGCGGATGCAAATAATTGTCCAAGCATAGCATATACCTATACAGAACCCACTATTTTTTATGAATATATGCTCGATACCGCAAAGTTCGCGCGTCAGTCAGGCATAATGAATGTAATGCATTCATCGGGTTTTATAAATGAGGAGCCTCTAAGACAGTTGTGCGGGTATATGGATGCAGCTAATATAGACCTTAAAGGGTCAGATAAGTTTTATAATCAATTCTGCCTTGGAAATAGAGATGATGTTCTGCGCACTTTACGGATATTAAAGGAAGAAGGCGTATGGCTTGAGATTACTTATCTTTTAATTCCTACTATCAATGACAATCCTGATTATATAAAAGAGACATGCCGATGGATAAAAGAAAATCTTGGTCCTGATACACCTTTACATATCTCACGCTTCTGGCCAATGTATAAACTTAAAAATATCCCGCCAACACCGATATCTGCCCTTAAAGACGCGTATAATATAGCTGTATCTGAGGGGCTTAATTATGTTTATATCGGTAATATACCCGGCAATAAGGGGGAGTCTACATATTGCCCTAATTGCAAAAAACTTTTAGTAGAACGATTAGGGTATAATGTAGTGGAAAATAATATACAGGATGGCAGATGTAAATATTGCCAGGAAAAGATAGCAGGTATATGGAGAAACAATGAATCTTTATAGGACCTTTTACAAGCAGTACTGCCATTACTTGTGGTGCCCAGCTATTTTTGTAGTTGGTGTATTATATATGATGTGTAGCATAATGTTTTTACAAATAGCTTTCGCAGACGATGCACAGGCCCCATCGATCGCAGGCTCTTTTTATCCTAAAGAACCCGCTGTGTTGAAAAAGATGGTATGTGGTTTTATTGATAATGCCAAGCCAGCCCCTGTAGCCGGTGATATAATCGCTATTATATCACCCCATGCGGGTTTTAAGTATTCCGGAGAGGCCGCGGGTTATGGCTTTAAGGCCATTAAAGATAAGGGGTTTAATACGGCAATTATCGTTGCCCCAAGCCACCGTCATTCCTTCGAGGGGGTTGCTGTGCTCGATAAAGATTCTTATGTTACTCCTCTTGGCAAGGTGTCCATAGATAAAGTTTTGACTAAAAAGCTACTTTCCTATAATAAGGATATCAATTATTATATTCAGCCATTTTTAAACGAGAATTCAACAGAGACCCAGATACCATTTGTTCAGGAAGCACTACCCGGCGCAAAGATAGTTCTTATGTTAACGGGTAATAGCTCTTATGATACGTGTGTACTCTTGCGTGACGCGCTCTACGCTACGATAGAGGGAAGGCGCGATATAGTTATAATTGCCAGTAGCGATATGTCTCATTACAATTCTGACAAGGATGCGCGCATTATAGATTCCGCTGTTTTATCCGAGCTTGAGAGGTTTAATCCTGAAGAGATGTTTTTAAGGTTTTCCAGTATGCCAGGCAAGGAAAAGCCATGTGGTAGCACAGCTATAATCGGCTCCATGATGGCTGCGCGTAAGCTAGGAGCCAATAAAATTAGCATACTCAAATACGCGACATCAGCTGATTCAACAGGTGATACCAGCTCTGTCGTGGGGTATTCTTCGGTAATTATTTATAAATCATCAGTGGATGGAGATCTGGCATCAGGAAAAGAGAAAATGGAGAATGATATGAAAGAATTGCTTAACGCAGAAGAGAAGAAACGTCTCCTTCAGATCGCGCGCGAGACGCTTAATGCCTATGTAAATAAAGGGGAGAAGCTGGTTATCAGTGAAGATAGCCGGGCTTTAAACAAAGAGATGGGTGCATTTGTCACGTTGCACAAGAGAGGACAATTGCGAGGATGCATTGGAAATATTGTAGGCAGAGGACCGTTATGCCAGACAGTCAGTGACATGGCAATACAGGCATCTACCCAGGATCCGCGATTTTCACCTGTAGCGCCTGAGGAGCTTGATGAGATTGATTTGGAGATATCCGTTCTTTCGCCACTTAAGAAGATAGATGATCCAGAAGAGATTATCATGGGCAAACATGGCGTACTGGTAAAAAGTGGGTTTAGAAGCGGCGTATATCTTCCGCAAGTAGCTGTTGAAACAGGTTGGAACAGAGAAGAGTTTATGAACTCTCTATGTATGCATAAAGCGGGGATATCTAAAGAGAGCTGGAAAAACAAGACATGTGATATATATATATTCAGCGCTGAAGTCTTTGGTGAAAAAGAAGCAGGATAAGGCTTATTCCGCATAGCATGGCAACTGTAAAACAGGCAGTAAACATTCCCAGGATAGGGATGATTATAAGGCTTGATGTCAAGGTGCCTATTGCCGCGCCCAAGATATCTGATCCCCATACGATTGATGCGCAGCGGCCCGAGGAATATCTTTTTTGCAGCAATGCTACTGCGACAGGGAACTGGCACCCTATAAAAACACCGGTCATGAGCATCATAAGATAAAATATATATTCAGCAGCTTGTAAGGGTAGTGCTGTTGCAAGCTTTATAGCTACTGGTATAAGTGCTATATAGAGCAAGAAGGCCAGTATTATTTTGCAAAGTACATTGTGCAGATTTTTGAATTTATCTAATCCTTGATTTATGATGTAACTTCCCGATGCCAATCCTAACATAAAGAGCGCTATTAAAAACCCAACCTTGCTGTATACATAGCCATAGTTTATTTGAAAAGAGAGTAATATTACAATTTCAAGAGTTACACCAGCCGCACCGTTTACAGCTATCGCTAAAGGTACGAGATAGCCTGTAGCCTCTTTTTTAGACCTGATCATCAATAATCCGTATAAGAAAGTCAAAATTATAAGCCCGATTATGGCCGCGATACTTATTTGCATAATAGAATGTGAGAGCCTAGTGAGATAGGGCTGAAATTTAATGTTCCAGAGAATAAGGCCATAATAGAAACAGGTGGGATGAAAATCTGTGTTTATACTTGCCTCGTCATATTTTTCCTTTAGTCTGCCTGTTAAATAATTAACAGAATCGGGGTAATAGCTGTCTCTTATGTGGTATTTTGTGAGAAAATTTGTATCAATACCTCTTGCCTTGAACCTTTTTGCTAATATCTCGGGCCTATCTGCTGCAATATCGTGGCTATCAGACGCTATAAAGATAAGGTTTTCGCCCGGTACAAATTCTACATAGAGAAAGACGCTTTTAAGTGTTTTGTAAACAGACGTGTTGTATATCGCTAATTCATTGCTTATTATAGATTCTTTAGATGATATGCGCGTAGCGAGGATGCCGTTTTTATTAAGATGGGAGCGTATGATTTCATAGAATTCCCTTGTGAAAAAACGATTAATGCCAAGCGTAATCGGATCCGGCATATTTATAATGATTAGATCAAATTTTTCCTCAGTTCTTTTTAAGAAGAAGCCCGCGTCTTCATATTCTATCTTAAGTCTCGGATCTAAAAGAGAATCTCTTTCCCGAACAGGAAGGAATTTTTTACTGATTTTTAAGATTTCTGGGTCCAGTTGAAGGTATGTTAAGGATTCAGGGTCATGTTTAAGTATCTGTCTTAATATACCACCTACGCCATTGCCCAAAAGGAGCACGTTTTTTGGTTTATCATGCTGGAGCATTACAAGATGCGCGAAATTTTCATTGAATGCTTCATCCTGGGTTGTAAATAATAAGGCGCCGTTTTCATACAGACTTAATGTATCTGCTGATTTTGTTACACTTATATTGCCATACGGAGAGCTTCCATTATATACGATATTATAAGGATGCCACTGGAGCCTTTCAGATTTTTCTTGCAGCCATTTTATGCCGCCTCCACAAAGAATAATCAGAGTAAAAATAAGTAATAGGTAAAGATAGATCTTTTTCCCGCGGGAAATGAATATGATGAATAATATATTAATAAAGAAGAGGCCTAGTGCTATCTGAAAGTGATTGAAGTGCAACACAAGAACGAATGTAAAGATCGCACCGGCCACAGCTGCGCCAAGAGCCTCTAGCATGTAGGCGATGCCAGAGGCATTATTCTTATTTGTGTTAGCGGTTTTTAGCATTTTGCAGGATAGAATGAAGCAGAAGCTCAGTAAGACAGATAGTGGTAGGAGTATAGTTGGGCACATTAAAAGCATCTGTAGCGGAGACAGCGTCTCGTATATTGGTATCCGGAATATGTATCTTACGATTCTTGCCAGAAATATACTTATAGGAATTAGTGCCGATACCGCTAAAAGTATTATGGAAAAAGTACGCCCAGGTTTATTTATTCTTTCAATAAGATGGCGCCCTAATATAAGGCTGCCTATCGCAGCCCCGACAAGCCACGTGGCGATGATAATCCCCATAGAGAGCTCATTACCGGAAAAATTTACCAGTAGTTCTCTTATGATCATTACCTGACTCAATATAGCATTTATGCCGACCAGTAAAGCAGCTATAAGGGAAGTTTTTTTCATATTAGTGTATAATCCTTCTTTCTAAATTCAATTTTACTATCTTTTTGACAAAGCGTCAATTACATAGTAGTATATATCAATGTTAAGGATTTGCCTGAGTTTATTTATAACAGGATTGTTGATGGGTTCTGGGCCCTGTTTAGCAAGCTGTGGGCCTGTACTTATAAGCTATATTGCCGCTACCAAAAAATCAGCCATGCAAGGACTGCATAGCTGGTTTATATTCTCGTTAAGCAGGTTCGTGACCACTGTTTTTTTAGGGCTTGTAGCAGGGATTGCCGGTGCGAATTTGTTCAACAGGCTTTACTCTGGAGCATCAGGCCCCATTATATGGTTTGCAACAGGGGCCTTTATATCTTGTTTAGGCATATTAATTATTTTTGGCATACATACAAAGTTTAAGACATGCAGCGCCTTGAACAAATCCTTGATACAGCATAATATAAGGAGCCTAGCGATATTGGGTATGTTGATAGGAGTATTACCGTGCGCCCCATTAATTGGCATACTTTCTTACATAACAATGACTTCTACACATTATATGCAAGGCATATTAATGGCTGCTGCTTTTGGCCTTGGCACAGCGATTTCGCCACTTGCCCTACTGGCTATGGCAGCAGGTGCCATACCTAAGCTTAAGCTGTTGCAGGATAGAAGAGCCTTAATAATCTTTCAGAGGATATGCGGTACTATTCTGATTTTTTTGGGCGTTCATGTAATAGTGAGCGCGTTAATTAAAAATACAGGTGTGTTATGAGAAGATTCTATATCGATAAGAATGCCATAAAAGCAGACCAGGTAGTTATAAGCGGTAAAGAAGCGCATCACATAAAAGATGTAATAAGATTAAAGCCAGGTGACAGGTTCATAGGCTTTGATGGAGCAGGAAGGAGTTATACCTTGCGCATACTAGATTGTGCAATGGATGTAAGTGCAAAGATAGAAAAGGTATCTTCCAGCAAGATTGCAATACCCGAAATACTTCTTTGCTGCGCCTTGCCAAAAAAGGGCAAGATGGATTACATAATAGAGAAAGCAACAGAGCTTGGGGTAACGGATATTGTACCTATGATTACAAGCCATACTATTGTAAAGGTTGATAAGGTTTCAGGCTTGAATAAGCATAGGAGATGGAAAAAGGTTGCGTTGGAGGCATCAAAGCAATGCGGTAGGGACACTCTGCCAACTATACATGGTGTAACTAATTTTAAAGATGCCCTGAAGATGACAGAGAAGCTGGGTTACAAGAACAGGTTGATGCCTTATGTCTGCGAATCGACCGTGCATATAAAAGATGCTTTATGTAAAAAACAGGGTAAGACAGCTATTTTTATAGGTCCGGAAGGCGACTTCAGTGAAGAAGAGGCAGTAATAGCAAAGGATCATGGTTTTAAAACAGTATCTTTAGGGGAGTTAGTCTTGAAGGTCGACACAGCAGCTATATTCGCAATTTCTTTAATTCATAGTATGAGTTAGTAACAACCAAGCAAAACCGAAACAGTTTCCAAATCATTCGGGACAGTGTTTTATTTTTAATAGGGACAATGTCCCGATTAAGTAAATGTTTGGTTTTTATAATACATATAGTGCGCCTGTAGCTCAGATGGATAGAGCACCAGTTTCCGGAACTGGGTGTCACAGGTTCGAATCCTGTCAGGCGCGCCATTCTATTTCGCAAAGCAACTTTCGTGCTTGGCTACGAAGGAATTATGAAAGCTCCTACGAAGCAGAGCCAATTTTATATTTTGTTTATTGGAGATTATCAATGGATATACTGATCGTAGTATGCTACCTTATAGCAGTTTTGGCTATCGGCCTCTGGCAGGGCAAGAAGGTCAAAGATCTTAGGACGTATGCTGTTTCAGGGCGTAATTACACTTCATTTATTATTTTTGCCACACTATCAGCATCTTTTATAGGTGGTGGTTTTTCTATGGGAAATGCAGAGAAAGTATTTCGTTTTGGCATTCTAAATATTGCGGCACTTTGGGGCTTTAGCATGCAGCAATTTTTAGTGGCTAAGTTCATAGCCCCACGCATGGAACGTTATAATCACGCAATTTCAGTAGGGGATATCATGGCGTGTCATTATGGCAAGATAGGACAGGTCTTTACAGGCGTGTTCACGTTTATATTTTGCGCAGGTATTTTAGGCGCGCAGGTAGGAGCTACGGGTAATATTTTTAATATCTTGCTCGGCATCCCTAAAGAATGGGGTATATTTATTGGGATCGGCATTGTTATTATTTACAATACAGTCGGCGGTATGGCCGGAGTAGTTGCCACAGATGTATTGCAGTTTGTTATCTTATCTATAGGGCTGCCTTTAACTTTAGTCCTTGGCGTTTTGCACGCAGGAGGGATAAGTAATATGGTAGGCCTTTTACCCGCAGGACACCTTTCTATACCGGGTAATTATTTTACCTGGCTGCTCTTTTTGTCGCTGTTTTTAACATTTTTGCTGGGCGAGACGCTTTCTCCCCCGTATGTTCAGCGGCTGTTTTTGGGAAAGAGCATAAAGCATACCGTAAGAGGGAACATGGCAAGCTCAATATTCTCCATACCATTTTTTGTTGTAACCGGCGCGATAGGGCTCGTCGCGCTTTCAATTAATCCCTCAATCGACCCTAATCTGGCTATGCCATATGTAATAAAGGAGATACTTCCGATCGGCTTGCGGGGCCTGGTAATCGCTTCTGTGATTGCTATCGTGATGTCTTCAGCAGACTCCTTTTTAAATGCAGCGTCAGTATCATCTATCAACGATGTATTGCGCCCATTAAATCTGCTGCCTAAAGATAAACGACGAGATCTACTTATTGCTCAATTTATGAATGTATTGCTTGGGATTTTATCTATCGTGTTTGCCTTATCCATACAGAGCGTGATAGATATATTGATCTACTCTTATAACTTTTGGGCGCCTGTAATCCTTGTGCCGCTAGTCTCTGCCATCATGGGCGTAAGAGTCTCTGTCCGTCATTTTATAGCTGGTACATTCGGGGGAGTCTTAGGTGTTCTAATCTGGAAGGTTTTGTTGAAAAATCCGTATGGAGTTGATGGCTTAATCATTGGTGTGTTAGGTAATTTAGTATTTTTTTATTTTATGGTATTATTTTTTCCAAATAAAACGGCGGTTAATGTGGATCAAAATCTTACGAAGTAACAAAATCAAATGACTACATTTAAAATAAAGACATTAGGCTGTAAAGTCAATCAGTATGAGTCGCAGGTTATAAGGGAGCGCCTTATTGAGGCAGGCCATCAAGAGGCAGAAGGCGCGCAGGTGGCAGATTTCTGTATTTTAAATACCTGTACCGTAACAGTCAAAGCTGATAAAGAGTGCCGTGAGATTTTGCGTCGTTTTATCAGGGAGAACCCCGAGGCAGATGTAGTGGCAGCAGGTTGTTATGTTGAAAAAGACGCGGATATTATTAGGGCTATAGATCCAGGCATCAGGGTTATTAATAACAGAGATAAGGAAAACATAGTAGAGTTATTAAAAGATAATAAAAAAATACGCAGTACGCAGTACTCCGTAAAGTTCCTTCGGAGCAACGGGGCAGGCGCGATACTTGCCTACTCTACCTACGGCAGGCAGGCGGCAGGCAGGCGCGATACGAACCAAGGCATTACCTATTTTAAGGGGCACAACAAGGCCTTTATTAAGATTCAGGACGGATGTAATAATTTCTGCTCATATTGCAAGGTGCCCCATGTAAGAGGCAGGTCAAGAAGTAGGCAGCCTGAAAATATACTAAAAGAAGCAGAGAGACTTATAGACAAGGGCTATAAAGAGCTTATATTGACAGGTGTATGTCTTGGAGATTTTGGCAAGGATCTAAACAGTGGAATTACACTCGAAGGGCTTATCAGGGGCATAATATCTATCGACAATGACTTTCGTCTCCGACTAAGCTCTATAGAGTTTCCTGATGTTACTGACAGTCTTATTGATGAGATAACTTCATCAGGAAAGATATGCAATCATCTACACATACCTTTACAAAGCGGAGACGATGATATATTGAGTAAGATGAACCGTGGGTATACAAGTATGGAGTTTATAAAGAGGGTAGATTTTATAAGATTTAAGATTCCGGATATAGCAATTACCACAGATATTATCGTAGGTTTTCCACAGGAAGGCGTTGAAAATTTCAATAATACGTTAAAGACAGTAGAGAAGATAAGGCCTTCGAGAAGCCATATCTTTACCTACAGTCCGCGTAAGGGTACTAAAGCATATGAGATGAGCCAAACAGTATCCACACAGGAGACGAAGCAAAGATTTAAGAAGCTTAAAGCTGTAACAGATAATTTTAGCAATGAGTTTAGGGAATCCGTGTCTAAGGTCAGCCACAGAGTATTGGTCGAATCTGCAAGAGATAAGAAGACAGGTAAACTAACAGGGTATACAGATACATATATAAGAGTGCTTGTGGACTGCCCTGATGAGTATATAGGTAAAATGATTGATTACCGTTTTGAATTATAGTTGCAACTTATAATGCCTTATGTTATATTAAGTAAAATGAATATGTAACTTATGTAATAATGTCTTAGCTACAACATAAGTTGCTGTGTGAATTTTATCCTGAGCAAAGCGAAGGATCTCAGGAATGACGATGGAGTAGATTTATGGCAAGGCCTGATAAAAAATTAGGTGAGATGCTTCTCGAAGATAAGGTGATTACCGACAAGCAGCTTGAGAAGGCGCTTTTAGAGCAACAGACAACAGGTACCTTGATCGGAAATACTATTGTCAATCTTGGTTTCGCGACCGAAGAACAGGTCCTAATCACTCTCTCCCGCCAGATAGGCTTTCCTTATAAGAGTTTAAAAAATCTTGATATCGCACCGGAGATTATTGAGAAGGTCCCTGCTAAATTTGCCTGCTATTACAAAATAATCCCAATAAGCCTTAAAGGCGTAAAGCTGACAATCGCCGTAACAAACCCCCTTGACCTTGCGGTTTTAGATGATATTAAACTTGTACTTAAATATGATATAGAGCCTGTCTTGTCCGGTGAAAAGGATATACTAGAGTCTATAAAGAGGTATTATGGCGTCGGTGCTGAGACAGTAGAAAAGATTATGGGACAGGCTGATGTAGAGGATTCCGGTCCTACTCAGCTTGAGGCATCGAGTGATATTGATGATATGGCAGATGACGCCTCAATTATAAAGTTTGTAAACCAGGTACTGCATCAGGCTGTTACTGAAAGGGCAACAGATATACATATAGAGCCATTCGAAGGGGAACTTCGTATCAGATACCGTGTAGATGGAGTCTTGTTCAATGCCAGCATACCGCCAACAATAAAATACCTCCACTCAGCTATAGTTTCACGCATAAAGATAATGTCCGCGTTAAATATCGCTGAGAGGCGCCTTCCCCAGGATGGCAGAATAAAATTAAAAATATCAGACGTGGAACTTGACCTCAGGGTATCAGTCATTCCAACTTCATATGGCGAAAGTGTGCATATAAGAATATTAAGCGGCAGTATACTTATGGGTCTTGAAAAATTAGGCCTTTTTGGAGATGACCTTGATGTTATTGAGGATATTATAAGAAAGCCTCACGGGATATTACTTGTTACCGGACCCACAGGAAGCGGAAAGACAACAACACTTTATGCCTGCTTAAGTAAGATTAATGACGCAAGCAAGAATATTATAACCATAGAAGACCCGATCGAGTACCAGCTAAGAGGCGTTACCCAGATACAGGTGAATATAAAAGTCGGGCTTACCTTTGGTACTGGATTACGCTCAATGCTGCGTCATGATCCGGATATCATGATGGTCGGTGAGATAAGAGACCTTGAGACAGCAGAGATAGCTATAAGGGTTGCTCTTACAGGGCACCTTGTCTTTTCAACGCTACACACCAATGACGCGGCAGGGGCTATAACAAGATTGCTCGATATGGGCATAGAGCCGTATCTTGTTTCAAGCTCAATAGAAGCGGCTATCGCGCAGAGGCTGGTAAGGGTAATCTGTGATAAATGCAGAGAAGAAGTTATTCCTGATAAAGGGTTGCTTAAGGACCTTAATCTTGATCCCAATCAGAAAAGAGTTTTTTTCGAGGGTAAGGGCTGTGAATCCTGTAAATTTACCGGGTTTAAAGGCAGGACCGCGATCTATGAGATACTTGTTTTAGATGATGAGATACGCGATCTCGTCCTGAGAAGAGCGCCTATAAATGATATAAAGGAACGAGCCCTTAAGTATGGCATGAGAACCTTATTTAGTAACGGTATGGCTAAGGTTGAAAAGGGTATAACTACAATAAGAGAAGTTCTGCGCGTTACTGAAATAGAAGCAGAAGAGTAGACATGCCAAGATATATCTATAAAGCAAAGCGCGGGCCTGCTGAGATTAAAGAAGGAAAAATAGAAGCGGAGAATCAGAACCAGGCAGCTGCTAAACTTAGTTCTACGGGGCTTTTTGTTCTTTCAATTGAAGAGGAGACAGTTGCTTTTATTAAAAAGTCAAAAGGAAGGTTTCTGTTCTTTAATTCTATCAGACTGCGCGACCTGAGCAATTTTACCAGGCAGCTTTCAAATCTCCTGGATTCGGGAATGACCATGCTAAATGGTCTAAGTGTCTTAATGGACCAGAGTGAAAACCCGCATCTAAGGCATACGATAGGGCTTATACGTGATGATGTCAGGGGCGGTGTCACATTTTCATCTGCCTTGGCGAAATATCCTAAAGTATTTTCTGTTCTGTATGTTAGTATGGTAGCATCCGGTGAAATAAGCGGTAGCCTGGAAAGTGTTCTAAGACGCCTTAGCGATTTTATGGAAAAGGATGAAGAGAGCATTTCAAAAGTACGTGCCAGTATGGCATATCCGGCTTTGATGGCGTTTGTAGGATTTATTACAATATTTGTTCTCTTAAGTTTTGTAGCGCCCAGGCTTACATCTATATTTGTCGATCTTGGCCAGGCGTTGCCATTGCCAACAAAGATACTGATTAGTATAAGCAGCTTTTTCGCAAGGTTCTGGATATTGATGATAGTCGCTATTGCGATTACTGTTATAGCTATTAAAAGATGGCTGAAAACAGTAGACGGCAAGGCTACTTTTGACGCTATAAAACTAAGAGTTCCACTATTAGGTTCTTTTGTACAAAAGGTGGAGATAGCAAGATTCGGCAGGACGCTAGGTACGCTTATCGGCAATGGGGTACCTATTATCCATGCGCTAGGTGTATCGTCTTCTACATTAGGTAACACATTAATAAGACATGATATGGAAGAAGCAAAAAAGGATGTTGTCGAGGGCACTCCTTTATCAATCAGCATGAAAAAGAGCGGACATTTTCCCGCGATGGTAATAAATATGATAGCTGTTGGTGAAGAGAGCGGGACACTCGAAAAGTCACTTTTTAAGATTGCGGATGCTTACGATATTGAGATTGAGCGCACAATAAAGACAATTACATCATTACTTGAGCCGAGCCTTATACTTTTTATGGGCATTGTAGTTGGTTTTATTGTTATCGCCATGCTTTTACCTATATTTCAGTTGAATTTAATGATACGATAGATAGATTAAGGTTTTATTAACAAAGGGGTATAATGTGAAGATTAGTGATATCGCAAAAAAAGCAAATGTTTCATCTATGGTTGTTTCGAGGGTTATGCAAGGGGCGCCCAATGTAAAATCATCCGAAAAGAAAAAGGTAGAAGACGTGATAAAATCCATGAAGCTCAATGCCTTTGTGAGCCCTGCTATAAAGCGTAAAACAGGCAAGGTCTTTGGCCTTATCGTTCCCCAGTTTGAGGATATATTTCACTCTTTTTACGCAACAAAGGTTATAAAGGGTGTAGTGCTCGCGGCAAGCAGGCTAAAGATAGATATTATTATACATATAAGTGAAAGGCAAAAGCATGAAGACTGGCTTACAAGCAGCGCGCTAAGCCCAGAGTATATAGATGCGATACTTTTTGCCGATATAAATAGCGATAGACAACAGCTTAAAAAAATCCTCGCGAGAAAAGTACCTTGCATGGTGCTAAATAACTCTTTTGAAAAAGAGCCTGTAAATTCTATTTCCATCAATAATGAAAAAGCGGCTATAGATATAGTGGAATATCTTGTAAAATTAGGACATAAAAATATCGCTACTATAGCAGGAGATCTTTCAACAGAATCCGGCAAAAAACGGCTTGAGGGGTTTAAGGCCGCTATTAAATCAAATGGCTTGAAGTTGAGCACAAGTTATATTACAGTGGGTCATTATCTGCGTTCACCGGCTAAGAAGGCGATGGAACACCTATTGGCGCTTAAGGCCCCCCCTACCGCTGTATTCTGCGCAAGTGATGTAATGGCTATGGAGGCGATGGATGTCGCGCGGAAAAAGGGATTAAAAATCCCTGATGATATATCAATCGTTGGTTTTGATGATAACCCGCTCTGTTCGTACTCACCCGTTGCTTTAACAACTGTATGGCAGCCTATCGCGGAGATGGGAAGGATGGGCGTAGAATTATTGAACCAGATAGTATCAGGAAAAAAGAAACAGCCATTGAAGACGTTATTGGAAGCGAAACTTATAGAGCGAAAATCTTGTACTAAATTATAGATTTTAATTCGGCCATATAACTTAGTTCGCTACATTCCCTGCCTGCCGGCAGGTCTAAATTGTGGCCTCATTAAGGAGATGAAAATGAAAAGAAAAGGTTTTACTTTAATAGAGCTTATGCTTGTAGTCATTATTATAAGTGTACTTGTCGCGTTGGTTGTACCACGCCTTGTTGGCAGATCGCAAGAGGCACGTTTTGCGGCAGCACAAGCGCAAATAGAGGCGCACCTTGCTACGGCACTGGATCTTTACGAGCTTGACAACGGAATATATCCTTCAACCGAACAGGGGCTTCTGGCTTTAAGAAAAAGGCCCTCTTCGCCGCCTAGTCCCCCTAATTGGAAGGGCCCATATATAAAAAAGACTCCGAAAGATCCCTGGGGTAACCCTTATAACTATATATCTCCGGGAACACATAACCTCCAGGACTACGACCTACTCTCATATGGAGCAGACGGCATAGAGAGCTCAGATGATGTTGTCAACTGGGAAGTTATTGAAGAGTAGTCTATTTAGGAGGCGTTCGATGCCGGGTTTTCGATGTCATAATAATGATGAGTATCGAATGCCGCAAACCAAAAATTTGAGATCCAACTATGCCTTTACTCTGCTGGAGTTGATGCTGGTTACCGCAATTATTCTTGCCCTTGTTGCTTTATCTACCCCAATTTTTAGAAGAACCTATGAGGATCTTAAGCTTGCAACCTCCGCTAAAAATATCGCGTATATGGCAAATTTTTGTCTCGAAAGAGCTGTATTCGAAAGAATAGATTACAGGCTTGTTATAGATACAGAAAATCGTTCCTACAGGATTTTTATTAAAAATGAAGAGAAGAATACATTTAAGCCGCTAAAAGAGCGGTGGGGCAGGTCTTTTAGGATACCAAGGGGCATAGAGATTAAGGCAGGCGACGGTATAATAGATTTTTCACCTGATGGCGATATGAATTCCGTGATTATATATCTTATTGGCAAGGAAAACAAAACCATCGTAGTTTCGATAGAAGCAGGCACAGGCCTGATAAAAGTTTATGATTATATTGAAGAATAAGGCATTCTTACTAATCGAGGTACTGATAACAGTTGTTATAGTTTCTGTTTCTATTGTTTTTATTAACCATGCTTTTACCTCGTCTTTAAAAGCGGTCTCCCTATCTAATGGTTATCGCGAGGCTATTCTTATCTTAGAAAATAGGACTTTTGACCTTGAACTTTTTCTTGATTCGGAAGAAGGCGCCCAACCTTTCTCAAATGATAATGAGGTGTCTATGGATACGGGTTTCCAGGTAAGAAGCCAGACATTACCTCTTACAAATGATGATACGGGTGATGAATATGATCAGGAGAGTCTTGATATAGAACGATTTGCCTCCTCTATAACCTGGCAGGCAAGAGGCTTTGAAAGAAAGATAGATATATTGACTTACGTACCGATTGTTAATGAAGATGAGGAAGAATGAATAGAGAGAAGGGCTTTACGTTAATTGAACTTTTGGTATCTATAGTCATATTCTCTGTTATAGCTGTTGTGCTATATTCATGTTTTAGGGGCGGCATTATCTCTTATAGGCGCATTGAGCAGGAAGCGGAGTTTCAACAAAGGGTAAGACACGTATTTTTAAGGCTTACAAAGGATGTTAAGAATATGGTCTATATATCAAATATACCGTTTGAAGGTTATAATGATAAGGTTTCTTTTATCACAACATTGACTGAGAGCGATAGCGCGGATATAAATGTTGGCCGCGTAAGTTATTATTTAAAAGAAAATGACAAGGGTAAGGCCTTGATAAGAAAAGTTGAGCCCTTAAAAGATGTGCTTGCTTCGCTCTTGATTTTACAAGAGGAGAATATTGAGGGCGGTGTCCCGGAAGGCCTTGCGGAAGAAGATACTGTTATTCTTGAAGGGGTATCTGATTTTAAATGTACTTATTTATATGTTGATTTATATAGAACAGCGCAAGGTACTGATAAAGAGTATACAGATACAGAATATGAGTGGGTTGATTTTTGGGAAACAGAAAATGGATTACCACTTGGCATAAAGTTAGAGTTGTCGATATCAGAATCTGCGGGTAACAGCCGAAAACCATTTTACAGACAGATTTGTATCCCCGCAAGCAGGCTTCCTGATACAGCATTAGCGGAAGTTAATGTATCGGTAATAGAACAGTAAAAGAGCGATTATGTACTATGAAGCTATAACCAATAAACGTAAACTTAAAACCGAAAAAGGTGTGATACTTATAGCCTCTCTATGGATGGTCGCTATACTCGCTGTATTTGCGGTAAGCATAGGAAGGCAATCTGCTATTACGCTTAAACTCACATCGTATGATATCGACAAGATAAAGGCCTATTTTGTAGCACGTGCAGGTATTATGCGCGTCTTGGCAGAAAAAAAACTTGAATACAAAAATAACCTTTCTGTAGGCATAGACGCCTTAAGTCAGCCATGGGCAAATAATAAAGAGCTCTTTGACAAGCATCTCTTTGGAGGAGGAACTTATACAGTGGGCTATGAGTACCCTTTGTCCGCCGATCAACAGGACAATAAGACGCCTGCTATGCTCTATGGCCTTATGGATGAGGAGTCAAGGATTAATATAAACACGGCTCCTGAAGAGACGTTAAGCAATCTTTTGATATATTTTGATATCGATGAGGATAACGCTACAGAGATAGCCGGTGCGATATTGGATTGGCGCGACAAGGACGATCTTGTTACATCTTCTGAGGACAGGCTTCTCTATGGCGCGGAAGACGCATATTACCAGTCCCTTTTAAAGCCATATGGCTGTAAAAATTCAGACTTCAATACGATATACGAGCTTCTGCTTGTAAAAGGTATTGATTTGCAAGTTCTTAATATGATTAAACCGTATATTACAGTCTTTGGCAGTGGAAAAGTCAATATTAATAGCGCGAGTGAACCGGTCTTAAGCGCTCTTGTCGGCCCTGATTTTTATAATCTTGCGTCAAAAATAATGGATTATAGGAGAGGGGAGGACGACCTTATCGGTACAAGCGATGATGCCTGGTTCTCTTACGGTTTTACCGTAACCGATAGAGGAAAAAAGGGGCTAGTTGAAATAAAGAATTTACAAGATGGGCAATGGTATGCTAATATCTATGGTGTAACAACTGATGAATATAGCAGAATAAGAAGCCTTGTCTTAGGGCTAAACCCACAGCTTAGTGTTACCTCAGATACATATCGTGCGATAGTATTGGCCCAGGTAAAAAGGGTGAAGATGAGGTTAGATGTGGTATGTAGCTTTAAAGACAAGGAAAAACCACCTTTAATTAAATACTGGTATCAGGAGTAGTAAAATTGAACTTTCCATTTATCACGTCTAAAAGATCGCACCTCTATATACAGGTAGGTAAAAGATATCTAAAAATCCTGCAATCGCAAGTTACTCCTAAAGGGCCTGTTGTAACCAAGCTTTTGGTTGAGCCTATATATGCCCTACCCGAAGAAGACATTAATAGATTATTAAATGATGCTGTAAGCAGTAGAGAGACAAGGTTTGATTCTGTTACTGTTATTGTTTCTAGAGAGAAGGCCATGGTAAGGTATATGCGCCTTCCTGCTCAGGATACGTCAGAGATAGAGAAGATGGTATCATTTGAGATCACGAAGCAGACGCCATATTCCCAGGATGAGATTACCTCAGATTATGAAATATTAAGCAGTGACACGGAAGGCTATTCCGAGGTTATGCTGGTTATTTCACCGAAGAACGAGATAACACGGATCGATCATATTTTAGGTGTACTGAGTAACCAGCTTAGTCAGATAAGATTGAGCTCAGAGGCCGTAATCGGGTGGTTAAATATAGCAGAAGGGGAGATAAGGCAAGGCAGAAATATCTGCTTGATAGATATAGATAGCGATAGCACAGAGATAGCGATAATTTTTAATGGAAAGCTCAATTTCAGCAGGTCAATTTCTATAGGCGCGTTAGATATATCAGAGCAGAAGAAAGAAGTGTATCCATCAAAGGTCAGGCTTGTTGATGAGATAAAGCGTTCAGTAGAAGCGTATTTCAAAGAAGGTGGTAAAAGGTTGGCTGATATATCAGAGTTTGTCGTAACAGGTGCTGATTCAGTTATAGAAAGTTTTAAAGATTTGTTAATGGCCGGAGTCGAGATGCCTTGCAGAGCGGTAAATGGGTTAATAGGGCTATCTATCGAGGACGGGGCAATGCCTGCGGCAGGTTTGCCCCAGGATGCTTCAATGTGTACAGTATGCGGTGGGCTATTTGCTGCGGAAGGCATAAATCTTATCTTGCAAGGTCAAAAGAAGAAGCAGAGTAAGGCCGTTGCTATTAGAAAAATTATAAATATTTCAGTTATTCTATTACTTATCTCTTTAGCCATATTCGCGTTAATTGGCATGAAGATGCGCCAGCGAGAAAAACTTTTAAACGAGCTTAAGTTGATGTATTCTCAGGTAGAATCAGCGGCTAACCAGACTGAAACAAAATTTAAAAAGCTTCAAAGTATCAAGGCGCAGCTTTCAGAGGAAGCGTCATCTTTAAATGTTATATATAATCTTTATAGTATTATACCCGGAAATATATCCTTAAGTGATTTTAATTATGATGATGTGTCAAAAGTCGTAAGGTTTCGCGGCAGGGCAGGAAAGATTTCAGAGGTATTTAAGCTGGTAACCTTACTTGAGAATTCAGCAAGTTTTAGTAATGTACAGACTCGTTCTGTCGCGGAAAAACGTACAAGAGGCGCTACCGCGGTAGATTTTCAAATAAGCTGCAGTTTTGTTTCCAAATGATATATTCATAATTAAGAAAGGTTTGTTATAGAATATGCTGGAAAAATTATCAAAAAGGGAAAAGAGAATACTGGTTAGTGTAATTCTTATTACTACCGCTGGGCTATGCTATAATTTCTTAATAGAGCCGCTCTTTATGCGGTATAGAAACGTTAACAGTAGGATAGATCTTATTAAGGTAAAATTGAAAAAGTCGCTCTCATTCATTAAAGATAAGCAGAAAGTGGATGCAGAGTATATGAAATACGAAAAAAAGCTCAAATCCAGAGGCAGCGATGAGCAGGATATAACACTAATATTGGATGAGATCGAGAAGACCGCTAGCCGTTCAGGGCTTAACATTACAAGCATGAGGCCGAAACCGCCCATTCGCAAAGATCATTATAGCAGATTTGCTGTTGAGATAGAGACAGAATCAGACATGAATGCCCTTATGCAGTTTATGTATCACATTAAAAAATCTCCGCAAATGCTTAAGATCGAAAAGTTGAATCTAAATACCAGAAGTAGTCAGCAAGGTGTAGCTATAAGATCCTCTATGCTTATATCTAAGCTTATAATGAAGTAGTTAGGGCCCATGCCCGCACTCCCTATATAGAGAGCAGTAACGCTTATATTTCTAGTCTTTTTTATCATAATCAGTTGACAGCAACGTAAAAATATTATAAACTAACTCCATAGATAGGGAGATGGTGGGCTCCCTATCTATGGAGTGATAGAGTTCATTCTATATTATCCAGCTCACCGCTGGATTTATTATTTTAGCGAGGCTTAATTGAAAAATATATATTTAATAAGAGATCTTGCTCAAGTAACAGGTTATTCTGTAGATACCTTGAAGTTCTATCTCAAGATAAAACTTATAAAAGAGATAAGCAGGGGCGTTGAGACAAATTTCAGGTTTTTTGATGATTCAACAGTTGAGCAACTCAGGCACATTAGGGTGTTGCGCAAAAAAGGTAGTTCTCTGGAACAGATAAGGGGAAAGCTCTTAATCCCTAAGATTGGTGAAGATGAGTTATTATGAAGCATTGCACTTACAATCAGAGCCGTTTTCAACAAGCCCGGACCCGCAATTCTTTTATCCTTCTTCTTCGCATGACGCCGCGTTAAAGAGATTAGAGATAGCTATACGCCTGCGAAGAGGACTAAATGTTATATTAGGGGACGTGGGAACAGGAAAGACGACCTTAAGCAGGATGCTAATTCAACTATTTAAGGATGAGTCTGATTTTATATTTCATATGGTACTTGACCCTAGCTATAAGACGGAGTTTCAGTTTCTATCAAGCTTAGGTAAGATGTTTGGCGTAAGTCCAACATTTCGCTCAACACTCGATTATAAGGACGCGCTGGAAAAATACCTATTTCAAAAAGGGGTTGATGAGAATAAGACAATAGTTCTGCTTATTGACGAAGGCCAAAAACTTACTCCCACACAAATCGAGATATTGAGGACTCTCTTAAATTATGAAACTAATCAGTACAAATTATTACAACTTGTCATACTTTCGCAGATAGAACTGCTTCCAAAGATACGAAGAATAAAAAACTTTATGGACAGGATAAATCTTAAATATATTATTAATCCTCTTGATGAACATGAAACCAAAGCGCTTATAAATTTCAGATTAAAACAGGCAGGTTATATAAAGAGCGATCAGTTATTTACAGATATCGCGATAAGGCATATATATGAGCATACCCAAGGTTACCCAAGAAAGATAGCGATGCTTTGTCATGACGCGCTTGAGATGCTTATAATGAGAGAGAGAAAAGTTGTCGATGAGACCCTGGTCGAAGAGATAATGGCGCGGGAGGTAAGATGATATGTTAAACGAATCTTCACCCGAAGAAAAACTACTTCATCTGATAAAGGGAAAGCATGACCGCAATATCCCTGCTCAGCCAAAAATTGATGAGCCAGAGCTAAAAGTAATCTCGCAAGAGGAAAAACAGTCTGAACCTAGTTCAGGCAAGGCTCCTGGTAATGATAAAGAATTAAACGTTAACAATGGCGCCTTGAGTAATGAATCTAAAGCTGTGGGGAAAAATCGCGAGGCTACGCAGGCATCAAGGTCTATTTTAAAAACTAATTATCTGATTTTTAGCGCGTTTATTATTTTAGTTATTCTAGCTGGATATTTTATATTTACTGCATTAATCGGTAAGGGGGACAAGGAGGTAGAAAATTTAAAGCTTCTTATAGAATCATTCTCAGAGGCAGGAGAGGTGGAACAATCAAAACAAGAAAAGGCTGCCCCTGATACGGAAGTTGCTGGCAATGAAGATATTACTAAGAATGAGGCATCCAGCGCTTCCTTTGAGGATTATCAGAAGATGTTGAGCAAGAAAGCTATTTTTCTGCCGCCGGCTAAGAGTAATATTGAACAACAGGATATTGAAGAACCGAGCCTACGCGATTTAATAAAGGATTTAAGTTTGGTCGGCATAATACCTGGAGACCGCCCCCAGGTAATTATAGAGGATAAGAGAAACGGACAGACGCTATTTTTGCAAGTTGGCGAGATGATAGATATGATAAAAATTAAGGAGATACAAAGCGGAAGGGTTGTACTTGAAATTGGTGATGAGACCATAACGCTTTCATTGTAGTAAAAGCTTTAAACAGCTTGAATATTCAAAATCGGAGGTTTAAACTAATGAAGAATATATCAATGGCAATTTTGATCTTATCATTGATAGTTGTTCCGCAAAGTTGTCTATTTGCCCAGACAAGCGTTTCAATGACGCCTGAGCCTATAGAGAGGCTTTCACTCGATATCAAAGGTATGGATATACTGGACGTCTTTAGGCTATTATCGATGAGAGGAGATCTTAATATTATTGCTGGTAAGAACGTAACGGGCAAGGTAACTCTTTTTTTAAAAAACGTGGATATCTGGGAAGCGTTTGAGATAATCATAGCGGCAAATGGCCTCGCATTTGAAAAGCGTAACAACATCATATATGTAATGACAGAACGGGACTACGAATTAACCTATGGTAAAAAGTATGAGGACAGGCGCATTGTAAAATCTATAAAGCTCCGCCATGCTACAGCAGGGGATATAGCAAAAGCCGTCTCTCAGTTTAAGACCAACATAGGAAAGGTTGTAGCGGATGACACATCTGATACAATAGTGCTTATGGATATTCCAAAGGTTGTAGCGGAGATGGAGAAGATAATACAAAAGCTTGATATCCCGCTAGAGACCAAGGTCTATTCATTGCAGTACGCAAAGGTTGATGAGATGAAGGAGAGGCTGAGTGAGATGCTCACAGACAATATAGGAAGCCTGCGCATAGATGAACGTACGAACAAAGTCATTATTACGGATCTCTCAGATAAGATACCTGTATTCGATCAGGTTATAGCCGCGTTTGATGAGAAGCACAAGGAAGTTGTTATAGAGGCGAAGATATTGCAGATTACACTGAATGACGATTATAAGACAGGCATTAACTGGGATGCGGTATTTTCAAATATGAACAAGGCGATAGCAACGCTTGGCGTTGGCTTAAAATACGCGGATCAAGCCAGTATTATACCTACTACCACATCAGCCGGTTCTGGCGGGGCTCTTCAAATAGGAAATTTAAGTTCAGAGGGGTATCAGGCTGTTATCCAGGCATTAAAAGAGTATGGAGAGACAAAGTTGCTATCTTCGCCAAGAATAGCTGTTATTAATAATGAAGAAGCAAGTATTTTAGTAGGTACAAATCAGCCTTATGCTACACGCACAATAAGCCAGGGCAGCGGTGGAACAGGAAATATTGAAGCGGAAAACGTTACCTTTATTGATCTGGGGATACAGCTTATTGTGACGCCGACTATTAATGATGACGATTTTGTTACGATGAAGATCAAGCCGGAGGTGAGCTCAAAGACAGGTGACTTTGTAATAGAGAGTAGCCAAAACACTATACCGATAGTAAAGACCACTACAACAGAGACAACAGTTATGGTAAAGAATGGAGCTACGGTATTAATAGGGGGTCTTATAGAAGAGAATATAAGGGAAAATACAAAAGAAGTGCCTGGGCTTGCAGATATCCCTTTGATTGGCAACCTGTTTCGTTCAAGGACTATAGGCAGTGGTGATACTACAAATCCCGAGAAGACAGAGTTAGTTATATTTCTCACTCCTCATATTATTGATGGCCAGGAATCTAAGGATATGCTTACTGTTGGAAAAGTCGCGCAGGATATCGCTATAGATGAGTTTTTTGGTGAAATAAGCACGAGTACGGAGATCGATACAGATAGTATGACCCCGGATCAATATCATGATCTTATAGTATCAATGATAAATGAAGAGGTTGAGAAAAGAAGACCAAGCATCCCTATTTATGGCGAGGTTATAATCTCCTTTGAGATAGATTGTTATGGCAGGCTTGCGTCAACCCCGAAGATCCATAAAGGTAATGATCAGAATTTATCCGAATTGGGTGTACAGAGCGTGATAAACGCGGCGCCATTTCCGCTGTTTCCCAAAAGTATTGACAAACATAAGGAGGCCTTGCAGATCGTGATTAGCTACGAGTAAGAAAGAGGGCTCGTTTTGTTAAGACCCCATGTATAGCTGCGGATAAGGCTTAATCTTTTATAAATGTTTTGCTAATTGCCTTGACTAAGTGATAACGGTATGTTAAAATACCAAAAAATAAGAGGAGGAGTTATGGCAGAAGCATATTGTGTTAAATGTAAAGCAAAGAAAGAGATGAAGGACGCGCAGGAAGTAACAATGAAGAATGGTAGAAAAGCTATGAAGGGTAAGTGCCCTGATTGTGCAACAGGCATGTATAGGATAATGGGCAATTAGCATAGGCGATCAATGCCAATGCGAAGAAAAAGGCCGAAGACATAAGAATTCTTGATATGCAGAAGGTGGCTACTTTCTGTGATTATTTTGTAATTGCGAGTGCAGGTTCTTCCAAACTGTGAGGGACAGTGGGTTTTGCTACATACCCACTGTCCCTCACAGTTTGGAAACAGTTTCATTACTTAGTATTAATATATATAGGAGATTTAAGGTTTTGGACATCAAATTACAGCTAATCGGTATTATAAAAACCGCTGTTAAATCCGTAGCAACCAGGTTAGACATAAGCGAGTTGCCTGAAGTTACGCTTGAGGTGCCTAAAAAAAGAGACATAGCGGACTTATCTACTAATATTGCTATGCAGATATGTAAGGCTAAGAAGGGGTTGAAGCCTTTTGAGATAGCAGAGGATATCTCGGAGTCCATAAGAGAAGGTATTGAAGAAAATTCTTTTAATGATATGATTAAGGCAGTTGAAGTAAAGCCCCCAGGCTTTATAAACTTCCTATTTTCAAATAATTATCTCCAGTCTATCGTAGAGCAGATATTATCTGAAGGGACTGATTTCGGGCGAAACACGCAGGAAAATAATAAAAAAGTCTTATTAGAGTTTGTCAGCGCTAATCCAACAGGGCCTTTAAGCGTAGCGCACGGAAGACAGGCTGCTATAGGTGATGTGCTCGCTAATATTTTAGAATTTACCGGTTACCAGGTTGTCAGAGAATATTATCTTAATGATGAAGGCAACCAGATTGAGCTTCTTGGAAAATCTATCTATGCTAGATACTGTGAGTTATCCGGAGAGGCTTGCGCCTTTCCTGAGGCAGGATATAGAGGTGAGTATATATACGATGTCGCTAAGGAGATTATAGAAAAACATGATAAGGCTCTGGTTGCGCTTGATGATAAGAACATATCTTTTTTCCGTGATTTTGGTACAAAGTGCATAATGGATGGCATCAAAAAAGATCTATCAGATTTTAATGTGAAGTTTGACAGCTATTATTCTCAACGCAAACTTAGTGAATCAGGAAAGGTAGAGAAGGTTTTAAAAGAGCTTAAGAAAAAGGGGTTCCTGTATGAAAAAGATGGAGCCCTCTGGTTCTCATCAACAAGATTTGGCGATGACAAGGATAGGGTTTTGCGTAAGAGTGATGGAACTTACACTTATATAACCCCTGATATCGCATATCATCAGGATAAGTTTTACAGAGGCTTTGATATGCTTATTGACCTCTGGGGTCCGGATCACCATGGTTATATACCGCGTATGAAGGCCGCATGCCAGGCGATTGGTAAAGACGCAAACCTGCTCCATGTTTTAATAGTACAGCTTGTTACTCTTTCAAGGTCAGGCACGCCTGTACGCATGTCTACCAGAGAAGGAGAATTTATAACCTTACGTGAGGTGATCGATGAGGTAGGTAAGGATGTAACGAGATTCTTCTTTCTTACAAGACGCAGAGATAGCCATCTCGATTTTGATCTTGAGCTTGCCAAGAAAGAGTCTATGGAAAACCCTGTATTCTACATACAATATGCACATGCCAGGATATGCGGTATATTAGAGCATAAAGGTAAACAAGGTAAAGAAAAGGGTAAAGGCAAAACCCTAGATATGCTTTGCTCGAAAGAAGAGTTAAATATTCTAAGGACATTAAGAGAATTTCCTGAAGCGCTGGAAGAGTCAGCGCAACGTTTGGAGCCGTATAGGCTTGTCTCGTATCTTATGGAGTTGGCAGCTGTTTTTCATGTTTTTTATTCAAAACACCGTGTAGTCAGTGATGACGCTGATCTTACGTCAGCTCGCCTAATTCTTATTGAGTCGCTTAAGGTCGTTTTTTCACAAGCCCTCGCATTATTAGGGGTTTCCTGCCCTGACAAAATGTAAAAGAGAGACACAGTTTCGAACACTTATTATAACACATAAAAAACCTACCTTCCAATGCTTGAATCAATCAAACTATATGCCCATCAGAACCAGGAGAAGGAATCACTCCTTAAAGATCTAACTAGGCTAGGCTACAAGATAACAGATTTTGTTGCGCAGGAGGGGGACTTTGCTCATAGGGGAGGGGTTATTGATATCTTTCCCAGTGGTTTTGAGGCCCCTGTGCGATTAGACCTTTGTCAGGATACAATTGATACTATAAGGTCTTTTAGCTTGGTTACTGCCGAAGCTACCGCTACCCACCAGATGGTCATAATACTTCCGCGAAAAACATTATATTCTTCAGCCAAGCCGGCTGTATTTCATGGTGTTGGTGAAGAGGTGCCCATAGACAATTTTGTTGATATAATGGGTGGCGATTCAGTTGTGCATATCGATCACGGCATAGGCATATATAGAGGCATAAAAAAGATAAAAGAGAAAGATGGTAATTGCAAAGATTATATTCTGATTGAGTATGCGGATAGAGATAAGTTATATGTGCCTGCCGGAGAGATTAATCTAATACAGAAATATTTAAGTTTTTACAGGTCTAATCCTAAACTAAGTAAGTTGGGAACAGGCGCTTGGAAAAAGTTAAAACAGAGGACTAAGAAGATAGCGGCATCCTACGCGATGGAGTTGCTCCAGATGCAGGCGAGCAGGACCAAGCTTAAGGGGTTTGCGTTCTCAAAAAATACCGATTGGCAATACAAGCTTGAAGAGTCTTTTCCTTACAAGGATACGTTAGATCAGGCAAAGGCTTGTTCTGATGTGATTTCTGATATGGAGAAGCCAAAGCCTATGGATAGGCTATTGTGTGGCGATGTAGGTTACGGCAAGACAGAAGTTGCTTTAAGGGCCGCGTTTAAGGCTGTAATGGATAATAAGCAGGTGGGTATATTAGTCCCCACTACTATATTGGCTGAGCAGCATTACAATACATTCTGCCAAAGAATGGATGAGTTTCCTGTCAATATACAGATGCTTTCGCGTTTTAGAACAAAGTCAGAGCAGAAAGAGGTGCTGAAGGGGTTGCGGGAAGGGGCCGTTGATATTGTAATAGGAACACACAGGCTCTTGTCTGATGATATTGTATTCAAAGATCTGGGGCTTGTTATTATAGATGAAGAGCAACGTTTTGGTGTAAAAGCCAAGGAGAAGCTAAAGAAGCTCAGGCTTCTCATAGATGTTCTTGCAATGACAGCTACACCGATACCTCGAACATTATACATGTCTCTTACCGGTGCAAGAAACATGTCGTCAATTAACACACCGCCACTTGACAGGCTTCCTGTAAAGACTACCATCAGTTCATATAATGACAAGTCGATCAGAGAGGTTATAGGGCGTGAACTTAAAAGGGGAGGGCAGGTTTTTTTTGTTAATAACAGGATTAAAGGCATAGAGAAGATCGCGTTAAAGTTAAAAGCACTTATGGGCGAAGGAGTGCGTATCTCTGTCGCGCATGGCAGGATTTCCCCTAAAGAGCTTGAGAAGATAATGCTCCAGTTTATAAATGGAGAGATAGATGTATTGGTCTCCACTACTATTATTGAGTCTGGTATAGATATACCAAATGCAAATACCATTATTATAAATCGTGCAGATAGATTTGGCTTAGCAGATCTTTACCAGCTTAAGGGTAGGGTAGGCAGATTTAATGTAAAGGCTTACGCTATATGTCTGGTGCCAAAGAATTACCCGATTATCGGAGACGCGAAGAGAAGACTCAGGGCTGTAGGGCGCTTTACTGAGCTGGGTTCAGGTTTTAAGATAGCTATGGAGGACCTCCAGATAAGGGGTGCGGGAAACATATTAGGAACTCAGCAGCATGGATATATCGCTGCTGTAGGATTTGACCTATATTGCAGGCTTCTGCGCAATACAATAAATGAGTATAAAATAAGTGAAAAAGCTACATATTAGCTTAACTGATAGCCGTAAAGTGGTGTTGCAGTAATTTTTCCATGTAAATATATATAAAGGTGCTGGCCAATATCTGTTTCTCCGCGCTTTGGGGCAATTGTAGCAGGACTTTTTTGGTGCGAATGGCATGGTTTTTCCATTATCCAAACATGTAAATGAGCAGCAAAACAGAGCGAGCAAACCTTTGCTGGGGCTTGCGAACGATCCTGCGGAATTGCCCTAAAGTGTGGAGAAATGCAATGTTTTGCATAGATTGGAGTAAAACCACTTTTTCGTATTGTAGGGATGGTTGGCAGAGATTTTGCTTGAGCATGTAGTATCTATATGGTACAATATTTTAATTATTATTATAACGCGTGAAAGGGGATTAGCATGAAGAGTTTATTTTTAGTGTTTATGGCATTAACTATTAGTATGGTATCTGGTTGCGCAAAGAAAGGCACGGGTGATATAGTCGCTACCGTAAACGGAACACCTATTACAGTAGCTATGATGGAAACCAAGATAGAGAAGCTGCCGCAATATTATCAGACATTTGCCGTAGAGCATAAAAACGAAATAGTAAATGAGATGATAGTTGAAGAGCTATTGTATAATGAGGCAAAAAAGCGAAAATTGGACCGTGATCCTGATATAAAAAACCTCATAAATGATGCTACGAAGAAAATACTTATTTCTATGATCGTAGAAGAGCAAGTAAAAAAGAGCGCTCCGGTCTCAGAGGACGATGTAAAGGCATATTATGAGGATAATAAGGAAAAATATGTAGTTCCTGAGATGATTAAGGCCTCGCACATTTTGACCAGTACTCAAGAAGAGGCAGAGGAAGCAAAAGGAGAGTTAGACAGAGGGGCGGAATTTGCCGCTGTTGCTCAGGAGTATTCTAAGGATCTTACAAAAGACAGAGGTGGCGATCTTGGTTATTTTAGTAAAGGCCAGATGATACCAGAATTTGAGAAGACCGCGTTTGGCCTTAATATCGGGCAGACAAGCGGCATTATAAAGACAAGATTTGGATATCATATTATTAAGCTTACAGACCGCAAGCCTGCGGTATACCAGAGTTTTGATGATGTCAAGGACACCATAATGACATCAATAATCAGAGATAGTCAGAGAAAGAGCTTTGATGAGTTTACAAATAAGCTTAAGGATAAGGCAAAGATCTCAATTGATGATAAGCTTGTGGCATCTTTGAACAAAAATGAACCTGCAGCAGAGCCTCCTGCTGCTTTACCTACAGAAGAAAAAGTTAATAAATGATAAACCGTAAAAGGGTTATAAGGTATGTATATTATTTAGGGCTTGTCCTTTGCATTGCTGTCTGCGCATTACCGATTACAGTTTATGCTGCTCAGGTTGTCGATAGGATCGTCGCTGTTGTTAATGACGATGTTATAACCCAGAGTGAGTTGCAGGAATCAATGCTCCCCTTTATCGCGGATTATAAAGTACGATATGAGGAAAAAGAGCTGGAAGGCAAGATGGACGAGGTACGCCAGGACGCTCTTAACCGCTTGATAGAAGAAAAGCTTATTTTTCAGGAAGCGAAAAAAAGAGAGATAGCTGTAGAAGAATCCGAGATTGAAAGCCGCCTTGAGGTTGTAAAGAAGAAGTTTAACAGCGAAGAAGAATTTTACCAGGCGATAAGAGATTCCGGCGTGACTATGGCAAGGCTTAAGGAGAAGTATAAAGAACAGATTATGATGCGAAATCTTGTAAAAGGGTTAATAAACAGTAACGTAAATATTAGCCCGACCCAGATTACAGCATATTATCATGGTAATATCAAGGATTTTTCAGTTCCGAAAATGGCAAGATTCAAGGTGCTTTTGGTTAAGCCTCTGCCAGACAGCAATATGGATGAGACTGAGAGAATTGTATTAAATATCTTGGACAAGATAAAGGATGGCCAGGACTTTGATATTTTGGTTAGGCAATTTTCTCAAGGCCCAAATGTTGACAAGGGCGGCGACATGGGATATATGCCGGCAGGCGGCATTATCAAGGAATTGGATGACCAGATTGAGTTACTTAACGTTGGTGATACATCAGGCATTATAAAAACTAACACAGGATTTTATATAATAAAGGTTATCGATAAAAAGGAAGCAGGCACTCTTCCTATTAGCGATGTAAAGGATATGATAAAAGATAGGCTCTATCAAAGGGAATCTGAATTAACGTTGAGAGAATTTATAGGTAATCTTAAAGAGGATGCGTACATTAAAATCAAATAGGCCTTTAGCCTGTATAACCATGGGCTATCCAGCAGGTATAGGGCCCGAGGTTATATCAGAGACATTGGCAAGTCCCCGTATAAGAGGGCTTGCCAATTTTTTGATTATTGGCGCTGAGTTTGTTTTTAGAAGAGCGTTAAGGCTTACTGGGTCGAGATTGTCTTATAGAATAATAAGGTGCGATAACGATATAGACTTCTCAACAGGCAAAGTACTTTTTTTTGATCTCTCAAGTATGCCCGATAAGAATTTTTCTTTTGGCAAGGTCTCACCCGCGTATGGTAAGGCATCTATAGCCTATATAAACAAAGCGGTCTCATTAATCCAGGCAGGAAGAGCAGACTTGCTTATTACAGGGCCTATTCATAAGCACGCGGCAGAGCTTTCAGGTTTTAAATATTCCGGCCATACTGAATATCTGGCCCATCTTACAAAGACTAAAAAATATGCGATGATGCTTAGCAGCGCCCCGCTAAATGTCATCCTGGTTACAACGCACATTCCTATAAAAGATGTGTCATCCAAGTTACGGTCAAAGGACATAGTGGATAAACTATCTCTCGGGTATTACCATCTTAAGCGCTATTACGGAACAAGCAAGCCCAGGATAGCGGTGTGTGGCTTAAATCCTCATGCAGGCGAAGCAGGCTTAATCGGCAATGAGGAGAAAAGAATTATAGCCCCTGCTGTCAAGCTTGCTAAAGCAAAGGGGCTAAATGTCGAAGGCCCCCTGGCTGCAGACGGGCTTTTCTACGATCTGTTAAAGGGGAGTTATGATGCCGTGCTTTGCATGTATCATGATCAGGGATTAGTTGCCCTTAAGATGCTAGGCCGTAATAAGTCTGTGAATATTACTTTAGGGTTACCTTTTATACGCACATCACCTGGTCATGGAACAGCGCTTGAGATAGCTGGTCAAGGCCAGGCTGACCCGGGAAGCATGAAGCAGGCTATAATAGAAGCTGTCAAGGTGTATACACCAAAAAATGTTTAATTCTCCGCAAATAAAAGAGTTAATAGCTAAAAATAACCTATGTATTAACAAGCGGTTTGGCCAGAACTTTCTCATAGATCAAGGCAAGAGAGACAAGATGATCAGCCTGTGTAATCTGAAAGGCGGTGATAGGGTTCTGGAGATAGGCCCTGGTCTCGGTGCGCTTACAGAATCTATCTTATCAAAATGCGCAAGTTTAATTGCTGTAGAAAAAGATAGAGGGCTTGCTGACATCTTGAAGAGTCTGTACGCGGATAATAAAAAGCTCGAGATTGTAAGCAGGGATATCTTAAAATACGCTATACCTGCCTTACCGGACAGGGTTAAGGTTATTGGAAACCTGCCTTACTATATAACTTCACCGATAATATTTTACCTACTCGAGAATAGAGATCGCCTGGATTCGATCTTCATTACAGTTCAGAAAGATGTCGCAAAACGCATACTAAGCGGACCCGGGAATAAGGATTACGGCCTTTTGAGCCTGGGTGTACAGTATTATTGCCAACCATTAAAGCTTTGCACCCTCCCTAAAGGGTGTTTCTTTCCTGTGCCTAAAGTAGATTCAATGTTTATATCACTTGAGATAAGAAAGGTGCCCTTGGTAAGCGTTACAGACGAGAGGCTTTTTTTTATGGTTATGAAGGCAGGTTTTAATCAGCGCCGCAAAACTTTTTTTAACGCGCTTGCTAAAGGCGCTATAGTTTCTATTGATAAAGGCTTATTGGAAGAGGCATTTGTAATATCCGGCTTGGATAAAAATATTAGAGCGGAAGATCTTAGCCTGGATAAATTTGCTCAGTTTTCCAATGCTCTTAGCTCTTTACATGAATAATACTTTATGTTAATCTGTAAGCGTTTGGAAACAGTTTCAAGCCCAAGGAGTTTTATATGCTGATCAAGAAGGATGCGATAAGATACGTAGCGGATCTTGCGAGAATAGGTTTGAGTGAGCAAGAAGAAGAGCTCTTTGCTGAACAATTAAACCATATCCTTGCTTATGTTGACCAGCTTAATAAGCTTGATACTAAAGATACAGAACCTATGAGTCATGCTGTATCAATGTCCAATGTGCTGCGCGATGATATCCCAAAGAGCGGACTTTCAAATAGTGATGCCCTCAATAACGCGCCTGAAAAAGAAGAGGGTTCTTTTAGGGTCCCTAAAGTGATAGATTAATTTATGGAAGAACTTACTAAATATACCGCTTCAGAATTAAAGAAGAAGATATCCCAGGATTCTTTAGCAGCATCTGATATAGCCTCTTCTGTAATAACTCGATATGATAAGGTTGAGGAGAAGGTAAAGGGATTTGCTCATTTTGACAAATTATTGTTATTAGAACGCGCAAAAGAACTGGATAGAAAGCCCTCCACAGGAAATCTTTCAAAGGTACCGGTTGTATTAAAGGACAATATATGTGTTAAGGATGAGCTTACGACATGTTCATCCAATATACTTGCTGGGTTTAAACCCCCTTATGACGCTACAGTAGTGACAAAGTTGAAGCAATCTGGCGTGCTCTTACTTGGTAAATCAAATATGGATGAATTCGCTTTTGGTTCTTCATGCGAAACCTCATGCTACTATCCTACAAATAATCCATATGATATTGAAAGGGTACCGGGAGGTTCAAGTGGCGGTTCAGCAGCCCTTGTAGCTGCTGATGAGACAGTACTTGCTCTTGGTTCAGATACAGGTGGATCCGTAAGACAACCAGCCTCACTTTGCGGCGTTGTAGGCATGAAGCCTACATACGGCAGGGTCTCAAGATATGGCTTAATAGCATTTGGTTCCAGCCTCGATCAAATAGGCCCCATAACAAAAGATGTTACTGATTGCGCGGCCCTACTTAATGTTATCTCAGGGCATGATCCTATGGATTCGACATCAGCAGATAAGCCTGTTCCGGATTATATGGGATCGCTTGTAGCCGATATTAAAGGTCTCAGGATAGGGATCCCCAAGGAATATGACACAGAAAGCCTGTTTCCTGATAAGGATGCATTGATTAATGAGACAGGCGTGAAGATTAAGGAAGTGATAAAGCTCTTAAAGGATCTCGGCGCTGAAGTCGTGGATATATCTCTGCCCCATACAAAATATGCGGTAAGCGTATACTACATTGTGGGTTGTTCAGAGGCTTCATCGAATTTGGCGCGTTTCGACGGAGTCGAATATGGCCACAGGGATAAGCACCAGGACACATTGATAGATATGTATAAGAAGACAAGAGAGCAGGGGTTTGGCAGTGAGGCTAAAAGGCGTATTATACTCGGCACTTATACATTGAGTAGCGGCTACTATGATGCGTATTACTTAAAGGCTCAGAAGGTAAGGAATCTAATAAAGCGAGATTTTGATAATGCTTTTAGTAGATGTGATATTATATTGACCCCGACATCTCCTGAAACAGCCTGGCCTAAGGGCTTAAAGACTAAAGACCCTTTATTGATGTATCTTTCTGATATATTTACAATACCCGCAAACCTTGCGGGTATCCCAGCTATATCCTTGCCATGCGGATATGATTCTAAAGGACTGCCCATAGGATTGCAATTTATGGCTAAGCATTTCGATGAAGAGGCACTTTTACGTGCCGCGTATACCTATGAGCAGAACGCCGGATGGCAAATAAAGAAACCTGAATTATGAGCCACTATCTTACAACAATAGGATTAGAGATACATCTTCAGCTTTCAACCAAAACCAAGGCTTTTTGCGGTTGTAAGAATAGTTTTGGCGGAAAGCCTAACACATCTGTATGTCCGGTATGCCTTGGTCTCCCGGGCTCTCTACCTGTGTTAAATAGCCAATATCTAAGCTACGCTATAAAAGTGGCCTTGGCATTAAGCTCTAATATATCAGACAGGATGAAGTTCGACAGGAAGAACTATTTTTATCCTGACCTGCCAAAGAACTATCAGATATCACAGTATGATATGCCCTTATCCTTAGGTGGCTATGTTGATATTGTAAGAGATGATAAGCCTAAAAGAATTGGCATAACACGTGTTCACATGGAAGAAGACGCGGGAAAGCTTATACATAGCAAGAGCAGGCCATCCAGTTATGTGGATTTTAATCGTACAGGAACGCCTCTTTTAGAAATAGTAAGTGAGCCGGATATGTCTTCTCCTGAGGAGGCATATCAATATTTAATTGCTGTTAAATCCATTCTTAAGTACCTTGATGTTTCAGATTGTAACATGGAAGAGGGGTCTTTACGCTGTGACGCTAATATATCCATAAGGCCAAAAGGTCAGAAAGAGCTTGGCACCAAGGTTGAACTGAAAAATATGAATAGCTTTAAAGGCGTAAGAGATGCCCTGATATATGAAGAGAAGCGCCAGGCAAGAGCGCTTTTAGCAGGAGAAAGTATTATTCAACAGACAAGGCTTTGGAATGAACAGAAACAGGTCTCAGAGTCTATGCGCACAAAGGAAGCAGCCCATGATTATAGATATTTTCCTGACCCCGATCTCTTGTTATTTACTATTGATGCGGCCTTGGTTGATGAGATTCGCTTAACCTTGCCGGAGATGCCGGAAAAGAAAAAGGAAAGGTTTATAAAAGATTGCGGTTTATCTGAATATGATGCCTCTGTTCTGGTTTCAGATAGGAGTATGTCTAATTTTTTTGAGTTTTGTATGAAGCTATATCCTGAATCTAAAGCTATAGTTAATTGGCTTACAGGTGATATCCTTAAGCATCTAAACGCTAATAATCTTGAATTTTCTGATGCAAAATTAACTCCGCAGCATCTTGTGGGGATGTTAAAGTTGATAGATAATAATACAATAAGCGGCAAGATAGCAAAAGAGGTGCTCTCTGATATGCTTCTAACCGGAAATTCAGCGGATGATATCATACAAGATAAAGGACTTATCCAGATAAGTGATGAAGGCGCAATTGAGAAACTCGCCTGTGAAGTTGTAAATGAAAACCCTAAAGTGGCTGATGACTATCTTTCAGGTAAGACCAATGCGCTCGGATTCCTCGTGGGCCAGCTTATGAAAAAAAGTAAAGGAAAAGCAAATCCGCAGCTTGCGAATTTGGCGATCAAGAAAAGACTTGATCGGAAAAGAGCATGAGACGAATAGTTTTTTTATCCGCTGCACTCCTAATCCTTATTTCTCACAGTCTGTCGACGGTACTTGCTGTAGAAGATAGCTTAAATAATGAGCTAACTGAATCTTTTCTTACTAAAGAAGATATATTTTATGAACTTGGTCTCTTTGCCGACGCCATTACACTAGTAGGCGCAGATTATGTAAAGGAAGTAACTGCCAAGGAGATGATATACGGCGCGTTGGATGGCATGATATCTTCTCTTGATTCTCATAGCTCTTTTTTGACCCCTGAAGAATATATAGATCTTAAGACGGATACGTTTGGTGAATTCGGTGGCCTTGGAATAAAGGTGACCTTAAGGGATAATACGCTTACCGTGGTTAGTCCTCTCGACGGAACACCTGCCTATAAGGCAGGGATAATATCCGGAGATAGAATCCTAAAAATTGATAATAAGTCTACTAAGGATTTTACACTTGATGACGCTGTAAAGGTTTTGCGCGGTATACCCGGGACGCGAGTAAAGCTAACTATAATAAGAGAGCAGGAATCCAATCTGCGGGAATTTACGATAAGACGCGCTGTCATAAGGATTAAATCGATAAAGGATGCCTTAATCATCGATGATAATATAGGGTATGTGAAGATATCAGATTTTCAGAAGCGCACAGGCCCGGATTTTAGCAAGGCCCTTAAGCGTTTTATTAAAAAAGGCATGAAGGCGCTTATAATAGATTTAAGGAATAATCCCGGAGGGCTCTTGGATGCGTCAGTTGCTGTCTCAGAGGTGTTTCTTAAAGAATCTGATATTGTAGTCTCCATAAAAGGCAGGGATAAGCATAAGGATAATATCTACAGGTCAGACTCCTTGAAACCTTATCTGGATTTTCCTATCGTTGTTCTTATTAACAAGGGTTCTGCCAGTGCCTCGGAGATCGTAGCATCGGCACTAAGAGATAACAAAAGGGCACTTATTGTCGGGGAAAAAAGTTTTGGCAAGGGTTCTGTGCAGACGGTTATGCCGATGAAAGATGGTTCCGCGATACGTTTAACAACAAGCTATTATTATACTCCATCAGGAGCTATTATACACGAGAAAGGCGTAAGCCCGGACATTACGATGGAATTAGAGGCCCCGGTTTGGCCGGATGGCCAGCTCGTTAAGAAGAAGATTTCAATAGAAGAGTCCCTGGAAAAAGATAACCAGGTAAGAGAGGCTATAAAATTGCTCAAAGATAAAACAAGATATAAGTCTTTATTGGAAGCCTAATGCGTAAAAAGAGCTTGTTATCTTTATTCGTTATAGTACTCGTATTTTTAATTATTCTATCAGCCTTGTTTTTGCGTAGAGATACTTCAGAGAAAAAAATCTCTGTAAAAGTAGCAATTGTAATTGATGATTGGGGTTATAATCTAAATAACATAGACCTTCTTAATTCAATTGAAGCACCGTTAACCCTCGCTATCTTGCCCAATCTTGCCTTTTCAGGTGAGATTGCCTTTATTGAAAGCCGGCATGCGAATAGAGAATTGATTCTTCATATGCCTATGGAACCAGAAAATGATTCTCTGCGGCTGGAAGAAGATACCATATTGTGCTCTATGGATAGTGACAATATAGCAAATCTGGTCGAATCAGCGCTAAGCTCAGTACCTTCTGTTACGGGCGTCTCTAACCATATGGGTTCCAAGGTAACGCGGGATAGAGATGCTGTTGACGCTGTTATGAGTTATCTGCGGTCAAGGGAGATGTTTTTTTTGGATAGCGTGGCAGTCTCAGATTCCATATGTGAGCAATCGGCAAAGGTCAACAAGATACCTTTTGTTAAAAGAGATATATTTCTTGATAATGTCGCGGACAAGGAATACATATCTGCCCAATTTGACCAGCTTATAGCTATGGCATCGGAAAAGGGCTCAGCCGTGGGCATTGGACACGACAGAAGCCTTACGCTTGAAACGATAAAAGAGAAGACCTGTCAGCTTAAAGATAATAATATTGAGTTTGTGTTGATTTCAGATCTAGTTAGTAGTGTTGACTCTGAATAATTGAATTAGAGCTGCGAAAATATTATATCCAGAGAAGAGAAGGTATGTAAAGATATGGATTAGGGCCTATGCCTCTTGCCTTCGCAGCGCAGGTATTTTTGCCACCTACTTAAAACACATGGCAAAAAAATCCAATGCGCTGCAAAAGGCAAAGCCACAGGCCATAGACAGCCACGAATAAGGAGAGCGTATGCTTGTGCTTGGCATTGAGACATCTTGTGACGAAACATCTATCGCAGTAGCTTCAGGTGAAAAACAGATACTTTCAAATATTGTTGTATCCAGCCTTCATCTACACAGGAAGTACGGAGGCATAGTACCGGAGATAGCGTGCCGCCACCATACAGAGCTTATAAATTTTGTCCTTGATAAGGCATTGAGGAAGGCAAAAATCAGGTTAAGCGATTTAGATGCTATAAGCGTTACACAGGGCCCGGGGCTAGTAGGCGCGTTATTAATCGGGATATCGCTCGCAAAAGCGCTCGCTTATAGCCTTAAGATACCTATTATACCTTTAAATCACCTTCATGGCCACATTTACGCGGCTACTATTAATGATAAACAGATAATGTTCCCCTCAGTTGGCCTTATTGTTTCGGGTGGACATACTAGTTTGGTTGATATCAAGGATATAGAAAAGCCTGGGCTTCTCGGGCAGACCAGAGATGATGCCTGTGGTGAGGCATTTGACAAAGTAGCAAAGATTTTAGGACTCGGATTTCCCGGCGGGCCTATTATAGAAAAGCTAGCTGAAAAAGGCGACTGTAAAAAAATCGATTTTCCACGTTCATACCTTACTAAAGATACCTTTGATTTTAGTTTTAGCGGGATAAAGACGGCTGTCTTATATTTTGTGGAGAATCTTAAAAAGAAGAGGCAGAAACTGCCCCTGGCGGATATATGCGCAAGTTTTCAGGAAGCAGCTTTTGATATGCTTCTTAATAAAACAAGAGCCTGCTGTCAAAGCAGAAAAACAAAAAGCCTGTTAATAGGTGGTGGTGTAAGCGCGAATGGAATGCTACGAAAGAGGTTAAATGACTTAGGCAGCGATTTGGGGATTGAGATTCTTTTTCCACCTAAGGGTATGTCTATGGATAACGCTGCTATGATAGCGGGTTTAGGCTGTTACATGTATGATAGAAAGAAGTTCGGAGATTATTCATTCACAGCTCAGCCAAATTTGAATTTTAAATAAGAAAAGGAGATAGATATGCAGACTAATATAGAAGCTATAAACAAGAGAGTTGCACAAAAGAGCGCCTTTATTAAGAATATACTTTCTGGCATTGAAGAGGTTATTGTGGGCCAGAAATATCTCTTAGATCGGCTATTGGTTGGACTCATGGCAAATGGGCACGTGCTTATTGAGTCTGTGCCGGGGCTTGCTAAGACAATGAGCGTAAGCGTATTGTCAAAACTTATAAATGCAAAATTTCACAGGCTCCAATTTACTCCTGACCTTTTACCGGCAGATATTATCGGTACGCTTGTTTATAATATGAAAGAAGGCACATTTGTTACTAAGAAAGGCCCTATATTCGCGAACATGATATTGGCAGATGAGATAAATAGGGCCCCCGCAAAGGTTCAAAGCGCGCTTTTAGAGGCCATGCAGGAGCGGCAGGTAACTATTGGCGAGGAGACCTTTAAACTTGAGGAACCATTTCTTGTGCTGGCTACACAGAATCCTATTGAGCAGGAGGGGACGTATATCCTTCCTGAGGCGCAGATAGACCGTTTTATGTTAAAGATCAATATAACTTATCCTAGCAAGGATGAGGAACTAAAGATTTTACAGCGCATGGCAGAGACCGACAAGAAGATCGATGTAAAACCTGTTGTGGAGCCATCAGAGATTTTAGCGGCGCGACAGGTTGTTAATGAAGTATACATTGATCAGAAGCTACAGAAATATATAGTTGATATTGTCTTTGCGACACGCGAACCACTTAATTACGGACTTAATGACATAGCGCCCTTCTTGCGTTATGGTGCTAGTCCTAGGGCAAGTATAGCTCTTACATTAGCATCGAAGGCATATGCTTTTATTTATGGGCGAGGCTATGTGACTCCTCAGGATATAAAAGATATTGCGCCTGATGTGCTTAGACACCGCGTTCTGATAAGTTATGAAGCGGAGGCGCAATCTAAAACATCAGATGATGTAATAAAGAGATTGCTAGAAGAGGTAAAGGTGCCTTAGCCATGGCTGAAAAAGAGATAATCGAACAGCTGCCTGATGAGATGACCGCTAAGATACGCAGAATATCTATTACAACTTCAAAGATAGTTCAAGAGATGTTTGCCGGCCGATATCATAGCGCGTTCAAAGGTAGAGGCATGGAATTCGATTCTCTTAGAGAATATCAGCCTGGTGACGAAATTCGTAGTATAGACTGGAATGTTACAGCGAGAACGGGGCGCTTGCAGATAAAGAAGTTTATTGAGGAGAGAGAACTTTCTGTAATGCTTTTACTTGATACGTCTTTTTCCTGTCGTTTTGGTTCCGATGCTAAACTTAAGAGTGACTTAGCGGCAGAGATATGTTCTGTGCTCGCGTTTTCATCAATATACAATGGGGATAAAGTAGGGTTGTTTTTGTTTACCGATAAGGTTGAAAAGATTATTCCCCCTAGAAAAGGCACAAACCATGTTTTAAGGGTCATAAGAGAAGCGCTTGCTTATGAGTCTAAGGGCGTTAAAACAGATATGCACGCGCCAATAGATTATCTTAATAAGATTATGTATCAAAAGGCAGTATGTTTTATTATCTCAGATTTTTTAATTCAGGATTACCAAGATCCTCTTATTGCGGCAAAACAGAGACATGATATAATAGCGATACGCGTAATTGATCCCAGAGAGGTGAGTA